>Ga0308176_10001328_pt1 | contig 15487 bp, 12 predicted proteins | sample PhyCR2_3_FD_203890 | JGI IMG/M metagenome (GOLD analysis project Ga0308176, IMG submission 203890) | Soil microbial communities from UC Gill Tract Community Farm, Albany, California, United States - DLSLS.C.R2 | ecosystem: Environmental > Terrestrial > Soil > Agricultural land | place: USA...
GCCGTTGTTGCCGCCCTCACGCGCGTTGCCTCCCCGATAAAAACGTTGGAACACAAACGGGAGGTCGGAATGAGGGATCCCGATGCCCCTGTCCTGGACACGCAGGTAGACCTGATCGCCTCCGCACTCAGCCGTCAATTGGACGGATCCGCCGTCGTGCGAGTACTTGATCGCATTGTCACCCAGGATCAGCACCAGCCGGCGAATCGCCGCCTCATTGCCCCAGACTCTGCAGCCCGGCTCAGCGGCCGCTACCTGCAACTGAATATTGCGAGCTGCGGCGGCCGGCAATAACAGCGTTTGGGCATCCCGGAGTACCTGGTCGATCGCCACCAGCCCCATCGGCAGATCAAGATTGTTCGCATCGCAGCGCGCAAGAAACAGCAGATCGTCAATCAGGGCCGTCATCCGTTCTGACTCGTTCGCGATCGCGCTCAAAGCGGAGCGGTATGCCCCTTCGCTGCGCGAGCGCCGACCGGCAATCTCGGCTGTGCTGCGAATCACAGCGAGTGGAGTTCGCAATTCATGTGAGGCGTCGGCCGTGAAACGCGAGAGTCTCCCAAATGCGTCCTCGAGCCGCGCCAGCATCTCATTCCAGGTTTCGGATAGCCGCTGCAACTCGTCGCCCGTCCTGGGCACGGCCAGTCTCTTTGAGAGATCCTCAATCCCGATACTTCTCGCCGCTTTGGTGATCTCATCGACAGGTTTCAGGGCTCGCCGGCTGAGCCAGATACCACCGGAGCAGGCAAGCAGCAGGACAGCCGGTATCGAAGCGACGGTCAGCCAGAACAGGCGCTCGAGCGTCCTGTCCATCGCTCGCAGAGACAAAGCGAACACCACGTTGAAATGGAGATCCTCCACGTCGATCGGGCTGAGGAGGAACTGGTATCGGTCGCCCTTCCAGGTGAGAACACCCGGGCGCAGCTCTTTTCCGCCATGCGTTTTCGCCCAGGGAAACGAAGGCGCGTCCGAGTAAATCGACACACCTGCAAGCGACCGGGCTTCCATGCTTGTTCCGTCCGGAAGCGCCTGCGCAAACTCGGCGAGTTCTTCCCGTAAGTTCACCCGCGCGTCCTTCAACTGCTCGCGAAGGAACTGGGCGAGGTGTCCGTGTTCGATGGACAACGATCGGTCCGCTTCCGTTCGCAGACTTTGCCACGTCGACACCCAGATCGCTGCGCCGAACAGGACCAGTCCGACAGCCAGCGCGGACGCGTACCAAAGCGCCAGACGCGTTCGGATCGAATACATACGGCTCAACCTTCCGGCGCCCGCAGACAGTAGCCGATACCGCGCACCGTATGGATCAGCTTCGGCTCCAGCCCGACCTCAACCTTCTGTCGAAGGAGCTTAATGAACGCTTCGAGCGTGTTCTCTTCCACCTCCGACTCAAAGCCCCAGACACGCTCGAGAATGGCACCGCGACTCAGTGGTCGGCCGGCATTCCGCATGAGCAATTCGAGCAGGCTATACTCGCGCGGCGTCAATCCAATCGGCCGCGAAGCCCGGCGCACGTCCCGCGTCGCCGTATCCATCTGGAGGTCGCCCACTTTCAACAAAATAGACGTGGGGATCGGTCCCCGCCGGCTGACGGCCCGCAGTCTGGCAAGGAGTACTTCAAATGCGAACGGCTTGGTGAGGTAATCGTCGGCGCCGCCATCGAGTCCTTTCACCATGTCAGGAACACTGTCTCTTGCCGTCAGCATCAGGATGGGCGTCTTATCTCCAGCCGCCCTCAAGCGCCTGGCCACGGTATAGCCATCCATGCGCGGAAGCGCCACGTCGAGAATGATGACGTCGAAGCCCGCATGGCTTGCCGTCGCATACCCGATGGCGCCATCGCGAGCGCAGGTGACTCGATGACCTTCCTCTTCGAGTCCGTCCCGTAACAATGCAGAGAGCCGGCTGTCATCTTCGATGAGCAGGATGTGCATGGACTCTGTCTCATCCTAGCGGAAGCTGACGGCACAAAACTCTGTTTCGATGTCGAGCCGCACGCGTCTCTTATTTAGAGAACTGCTATGAATTTTTCACGTGCCTCGGGAGGTTTTTTGCTCGTTGGAGACGGTTTGGCGGGATTCATCTGGCCGCGCCGCTATCTTCGCCTTCTGGAAGTTGGACCGTCCCCACTGCGCAACACGCTGGAGGCCTTCGCCGAACGACCGCGCCTGACACGCGTTGCCTGCGTCGCCGAAGTGGCGATTGGCATCTGGCTCCTACGAAAGAGTCTCTAGCGAGTTGTAGGTTCGTTCTAACCCGAGGCCCGCGAGCGCAGGCCGCCAAAACAAAAAGGGGCGGGTCCCCGAACCCGCCCTTCTCCCACCAGAAGACCTTACTGCACCATCCGCCGCTGCCGCCGCAGGAACGCCGGCGTGTCGAAATCATCCACCGGAGGTTCGTCCGCAACCGGCTCGCTCACCGGAGCAGTCTGGACCACAATCTCCGGCTCGGGCTCAGGAGCGGGCGGAACTTCATGCTGAGCAGGCTCCGGCGACGTAGTGACGGTAAACGGAAAGTGCGGATTCCGACGATCGATCTCGGGCAGGCTGTCCCGATGAAAGCCAGTTGCAATCACTGTGATTTTGACGCTCGCGCCCATCTTCTCGTCGAGCACAACACCGAAGTTGATCTGCACGTCGTCATTCTGCGTCGCCGTTCGGATCAGGCTGCAGGCGTCGTGAACATCGTGGATTCCGAGCTGGCTCGAAGCCGTGATATTGATCAGAACGCCGCGCGCGCCATGCACTCCGCCTTCTTCCATGAGCGGGCTATTGATGGCCTGCTTGGCTGCTTCGAGCAGGGCGTTATCGCCGGACGCCACCGCGGTGCCCATCATTGCGTATCCCATGCCGGCCATGATGGTGCGAATGTCGGAGAAATCCCGGTTGATCAGTCCGGGCGTGGTGATGATATCGCCAATTCCCTGCACCGCCTGCCGCAGCACATCGTCCGCGAGCCGGAAAGAATCGAAGAAGCTTGTGCCTTTCGGCGCCAGAGTCAGTAGTTTCTCGTTGGGGATGCTGATGACCGTATCGCAGCTGCCTGCCAGTTCGGCCATCCCGCGCTCAGCCTGCTTCATGCGGCGCGGTCCTTCAAAAGCGAAGGGCTTGGTGACTACCGTTACAGTCAGCGCGCCAAGCTCCTTCGCGAGGGACGCCACAACGGGAGCAGCACCGGTGCCGGTGCCTCCTCCGAGCCCCGCCGTGACAAAGACCATATCGGCGCCTTCCAGGATCTCTATAATGCTTTCGGTATCCTCGAGCGCAGCCTGCCGCCCAACCGAAGGATCTGCGCCCGCGCCCAGCCCGCTGGTTAGTTTTTTCCCGATCGCAATTTTGTTCGGCACCGGAGAAGCAGCAAGCGCCTGCTTATCCGTGTTCAGGATGTAGAACTCGATCCCCGCCAGTCCTTCCTGGAGCATGCGAGCCACTGCATTTGAGCCGCCGCCGCCCACTCCAACCACTTTGATGCGGGTTCCCAATTGAGATTCGTCTTCGATCAGGTACTTAAGATCTTCTGTCATACACGTCTTCCTTGCTTTTCTTCGATGGAGCAGTTATCGCAATACCAGTCCGGCGATCCCGGGAGAAGCACGTTTCCATTCGCGCTTCAGCCTGAGCCTCCCTGAGTACATCGCCAGCCCCGCGGGTACGGTCCACGCTGGATTATCCAGTTCAGCGGGCCAGCCTTCAATGCCAACCGCCAGTCCAAGGCGGGCCTGACAATTCAAAATCCGTTCGGCCATGTCGCACATGCCCGGCAACATCGCGCCGCCGCCCGTGAGAATGGCGCCTTCGAGAAGCGACTGCTCCATTCCAACCCGCAGGATCTCGGAGTAAATCCGATCGAAGATCTCCTCCGCGCGGGCTTCCAGAATTTCGTTCAATTGAATCCGCGGAGCCTCCCGAGGTGCACGCCCTTCGTTCGAGGGAATCTCAATCAAACTCCTGTCCGATTCCGTGCCGGTGATCGCACAGCCATATTCGCGCTTCAGGTTTTCCGCATCTTCGTAGTTCACCTTCAGCAGCCACGACACGTCACGCGTCAGATGATCGCCGGCTACCGTTAAAGCCGTAGCCAGCAGAAGAGCCTCACCGTCGTAAACAGCCAGGTGTGTGGTCTGCGCACCGATATCGATAGCAACGACGCCCCGGGCCCGGTCCTCCGGCATCACAGCGGCATATGCCGCTGCTGCCCCTTCGAAGATGGACTCTTCCACCGCCAGGTGCCCCTGGTGCACGGCGGCGATCACTCCGTCGTGATCCTGCGAGGATGCCGTCACAACGTGAACGTTCGCCTCGAGGCGCGCACACGCCATCCCTTTCGGGTTCCGATACCCGGCACGCCCGTCCAGCGTAAAGTCCTGCGGGCAGATCTGGAGCACCTGCCGGTCTTCTTCGAGCCGCACGCGAGCAGCAAGTTCCACCGCGTACCGGAGATCACCCGGCTCGATATCGCGCCGCCTTCCGAACTCATACAGGCCGCGGCTGTTGATCCCGGCCACTGAACCACCGAGTCCGACCACCGCCGATTCCGGCGATGCTTGCGCCCGCAGCTCAGCTTCGTGGAGCGCGAATTGGATACTTTGCGTGAGCGCCGCCTGATCGCTCAAGCGGCCCCGGTTCCATGCCTGCGAGGGAGCTTCACCGTAACCCAGGAATCGCAAGGACTCGTTCTCGAGCGCACAGATGACAACGCGCGTGCTGCTCGCCCCAAGATCGAGACCAACGGCCAGTTTCGCCTTACTCGCCACGTCTACCCTCCCCGCTCGCCGTAATCACGCCGTCCACTCGCAGGTCCAGCGTTGTTGCGTCCGGCCGCTTCGCCCGGATCTCGCTATAGTTGGCCAGAAAGTTCTGCATTCTCTCCGCGTAGTTTTCGTCACCCAGCATCAGCTTCACAACCGTTCCCTCGACGTGCTCCGAAACAGTCAGATTGTTCGGATCCGCCACGTCCACTTCCGAAACGTCTTTCCCGAGCGGTCCGATCTCCTTCAACATCTCCAGAACCCGCCGGACACGGGCCCGCCGGTTCTCGATCGGCTCCGCTTCACCGATCCCCGTCAGCACCGGCAGCGTGAATTTAGCGGCTACTTTCGGGCGGAGAATGAAGCCTTCACTATCGATCAACACGAAGCGCGAGATACCGCCCCGCGTTGCAGGCCGAAGATGAAGGAACGCGACGGGGACGCGCTCTTCAACATGGACCTTTACCGTTTTCGGCCAAATCTTCGAGACCGATGCCGCCTGAATCCAGTCGATCGCCAATAGTTGTGCACGGCGTTCCTGTATCGGCACGAGATATAGGCTGCGGCCAAAGTCCTCTTTAAAAACGTTACGGATTTGGGAAGCTGACGCATAATGGACTCCCTCCAAAATCAGATTTGGGCTCTGCCCTGTGTATTCGTCTCCGTCTCCAACCCGGAAACGGTCGTCCTTGATGAGGAACTGTTCCGTGCTGTGCCACGCATACAGCGTCGTTACCATCAGCAGAATTCCTGCCACCAGCCAGAGCGTAAAACGCCCCCAGCGTATGCTGCTCACGATCCACTGGAGCCCTTCCTCAGCCATCAGGCGGCCTCCGCCCGGATCTTTTGGAGGATTCTCTCGGCGGCTGTCGACACATTCCCGGCACCCAGCGTGATGATCAAATCGCCAGGCCCTGCCGCCTCCGCAATCGCATTCACGCTCTCGTCCATGCTCCCGAGGTAGTGCGCCGACCGGTGCCCGTACGCCTGAAGCTTCTCGAGCAACGCCTTCGCACTCACTCCCGCGATCGCCTGCTCCGAAGCCGCATAGATGTCGAGCAGATATACTTCGTCAGCCTGATGAAAGGCTGTCCCGAAGTCTTCTAGCAGATGTTGTGTACGCGAGAAGCGGTGCGGCTGAAATAGAACCAGAATACGGCGGAACGGGCCGAGCCGCGCAGCCGCTAGCGTCGCTTTCACTTCCGTCGGGTGATGACCGTAGTCGTCGAGAACCGTGATGCCGTTCTCACATCCTCGCACGGAGAATCTGCGGTCCACTCCCGAGAACGCTTCGACTCCCTCCCGCAAATGGCTCGTCGAAACTTCGAGTTCCAGGCCGACTCCAATCGCCGCCGTCGCGTTGAGTACATTGTGCAGCCCCGGAACGTTCAGGCGAAACTGGCCCAGTTCGGCCCCGGCTCTCCGAATGGTGAACTCGCTCCCATTTGCGGCCAGCGCAACGTTTTGAATTTCCAGATCGACCTGCGGTGAGCGTCCGTAGGTAATCGTCCGCCGCCGGATACTCGGGAAGATCGCTTGGATATTCGCATCTTCCATGCAAAGCACAGCTGCGCCGTAGAACGGAACCTTGTTGACGAAGTCTGCGAAGGCCGATTGAATCTCTTCGAGCGAAGAATAGTGATCCAGATGCTCGCGATCGATGTTCGTCACCACCGCGATGATCGGCGCGAGCTTCAGAAAGGAACCGTCGCTTTCGTCGGACTCCACAACGAGCAGTGAGCTTTTTCCTACCCGCGCATTCGAGCCTTGCAGACCGGCGACTCGTCCGCCCACCACGACGGTGGGATCCAGATTAGCCGCGTTGAAGATAGACGCCACCATGGACGTCGTTGTGGTTTTCCCGTGGCTGCCCGCGATTGCAATCCCGAACTTCAAGCGCATGAGTTCGGCCAGCAGTTCCCCGCGCGGGATCACGGGAATCTGCAATCGGCGCGCTTCCAGAATCTCCGGATTGTTCGCGTCGAGGGCCGACGTGACAACAACCGCCTTCGCGCCCGCGACATTCTGCCCGTCATGACCGACGTGGACCTTCGCGCCGAGCGCGCTCAGGCGATCCGTGATGGGACTGAGCTTGACATCCGACCCGGACACCTCATAACCAAGAGTGAGCAGAACTTCGGCGATCCCGCTCATCCCGATTCCCCCAATGCCGACGAAGTGTACGTGCTGGGGCTTAAAAAACATTACACAAGCGTATTGTTTCGGCTTTGACCATCCGTGTCAATCGACGAAAACAGTGTTTCGGTAGTTCTATCAGACATTTTGGTTGTCGTTGCATCCCGATGGGTTCGAACCGCCCCGAGCGGCTTTTTCCAGAATATCGGCTGCGCGCGACGCGGCATCCGGTTTCGCGAACTTTCTCGCTTCAGCTCTCATTCGCTCCAGCGTCGCGGGCGCGTGCCGCAGCCTTTCGACCTCTTCAAACAATCGCTTCCCATCCAGTTCCGCGTCTAGCACCATGCTCGCCGCGCCCGTCTGTACCAACGCTTCGGCGTTCCGCCTCTGGTGATCATCGGCCGCGAACGGCAACGGTACCAGGAGGGACGCCATGCCGCCCGCCGCAATCTCGTTCACGCTCCCGGCGCCGGCACGCGCGATCACAAGATCCGCCTCGGCAAACGCTTGCGGCATATCCGGGATGAACGGCACAACTTCTCCGTCTAACTCGCTTTTCTGGAACTCATCCCGGAGCAGGTCGTGCTCGCGCGGTCCCGATTGATGAATGATGCGGATTCGGTCGCGCACTTCCCGGAACAGGCTCCAACTCTCCCGCGACGCACGGTTCAGCGTGCGTGCTCCCAAACTGCCGCCCGTAATCAAAATAGTAAACCGGTCGTGCGGCCGCGGTTGAATCCCAAAGAACTCGGACCTGACCGGTAAGCCCACCACCTCCGCTCGCGATTCGGCAAACCAGCGCCGCGTAGATTCGAAGGCGAGGAGCGCGCAGTACACAAATCGCCGGACGGCGCGATTCGCCAAACCCGGCGTGGCATTCGCTTCCAGAATCACAAGCGGAACCCGCCGGAGAATCGCCGCCAGCATCACGGGTCCGGTCACGTAGCCGCCGGTACTAAACACCGCCTGGGGTCGAACGCTCCGCAGAACCAGCCACGCATCCAGAACACCGGCCGGGATTCGAAACGCGCTTCGGATGCGGGTACGGAAATCCACTCGATTCAAGGCGCCCGTTCGAACAAACCGAATCTCAAACCCGGCTTCCGGCACCAGGCGCGATTCCATCTTTTCCCGGCTTCCGAGAAATAAAACCGAGTGGCCGCGCTCCCGAAGTACACGCGCGACCGCCAGTGCCGGGAAAACGTGCCCTCCTGTCCCTCCACCCGTCAGAACGAACGAATACGCCATGAATTCACGCCGTATGTTCGTTCACGCTCAGGAGCATCCCCATAAGGAGAAGCGTGCTGAGTAAGGAACTCCCTCCATAGCTCACAAATGGAAGCGGGATCCCCTTATTGGGCAGGAGATCAAGAACAACGCTCATATTAATGAGCGCCTGCACGACGACACACACTGTGACGCTCAGCGCGAGATAACGGCCGAAGTTATCTTTTGCCAGAAAGTAGGTCCGCAAACCACGCCAAAGCACAACGACGAAACCGGCCAGCAATACGAATGCTCCCAGGAATCCGGTCTCCTCGCCAACGATGCCGTAAATGAAATCGGTCTGTGCTTCAGGCAGATACAACATCTTTTGTTTGCTCTGCATCAGGCCGACGCCCGTGAATCCGCCGGATCCGACCGCGATCTTCGCCTGCCGCTGCTGGTAGCCGGGATCGCTTGTCGAGGCCGTCTTGTGCGCGTAGCGCAGGATCCACCCACTCGGATCGATCCGCGCAAGCAACTTGTGATCTTTATCGAGAAAGTCGATCGCCCGCGCGAGCCGGTACGGCTTCATGACAATAAACCCCGCCCCGAGAACGACACCGAGCACGGCGCACACTGCGAGGTAACGATACGCTACGCCGGCCACGAAAATCACCGCCACCGTCGTTGCCACCAGAACGACGGCAGTTCCGAGGTCGGCAACTGCCACCGCCAGCGCTATGAAAGAGATCGAAACAGCGAGCGGTCCCAAGGTGTGCCGGCTATTAACTGCGCCCACTCGCCGGCACAAAAAGAACGCGAGAAAGAGTGACAGCGCCGGCTTTGCCAGTTCCGAAGGCTGCATCGAAAATGGACCGGCTTTCAACCACCTGTGGCTCGACGAGTCGGTGATATAAACCAACAGCAGAAGCAACAGCACAATACCGAGACCCGCAAAGGCGACTCGCGGATTATTCCATTGCCGGTAATCGCGCTTCATACAGTAGAGAAGCGCAAAAACCGAAAACACAGCCCATCCGAACTGCCGTAAAAAGAAGTGCGTTCCCGAAACGTGAAACTTCAGCTCCGCGATGATTGCGGACGCACTGTAAACCATCACCAGGCCGAAACACACAAGGCCCATGACGGTGAGGAAAAGCAACCAATCTGTTTTGAGACGCTGTGCCACTGGTTAGAACAATTCTGCCACTAGATGTTTAAAGACGGTTCCCCGCTCTTCGTAGTTCTGAAACTGATCGAAACTGGCGCACGCCGGCGCGAGGAGCACGGTATCCCCGGCCTTCGCATGCGCTCGTGCATACTGAACGGCCGCCGTTAACGTACCGCACGAAATCAGATCGACAGCTCCCTTGAGTTCTCGATCGATGATCGGCGCCGCCGCATACGGGTACGGAGGTTCCGCACCAATCAGCAGCGCGGCCTTGCCTTTCTTGGCAAGGGGCTTCCGCAGCGGAGTATAGTCGCTCCCTTTGTCCTTGCCGCCGAGAATGATCCAGAGATTCCCGTTGAACGCCTCAATTGCTTTCAACGTCGCATCCACATTTGTCGCCTTCGAATCGTTGAAATATTCAACGCCGTGAAGCGAACGAACAAACTCCAGCCGGTGCTCGACGCCGGGGAACGAGCGGACAGCATGGCGAATCTTGTCCGGGTCCGCTCCCGCGAGCAATGCGAGCAGACTAGCCGCCAGGACATTCTCGACGTTATGTGTTCCCCGAAGCTTGATGTCGGAACGCCTCAGGATCGTTCGGCCGTCCAGTAGGAGTTCTTCTCCCGCGAGAAACATGCCACGGGTGACAGGCTGGGTAGCACTGAACCAATGAACCTGTGCTTTCGCCTTCTCTGCGAATGAGCGGCAAACCGGATCATCGAAGTTCAACACCGCCGCTCCGTCCGGCGCTTGTGTTTCGAACAGCCGCCTCTTCGCCGCCGCGTACCCTTCGAATGTATGGTGGCGGTCCAGATGATCCGGGGTCACGTTGAGGCAGGCCCCCAGCTTCGCCTGGAAATGATATGTCGTCTCGAGTTGAAAACTCGACAACTCGAGCACGTTCCATTGCTCTTCCTTCGACGTCGGTATCAACGACGTCACGGCGGTACCGATGTTTCCGCCCACCTGGCACGGAACTCCGCACTCCCTCAGCAGATGTCCCGTCAGCGCTGTCGTGGTCGTCTTTCCGTTTGAGCCCGTGATACCTAATGCTGGCCCTCTCAGGTAATAGGAAGCCAATTCGACTTCGCCGATCACCGGCACTCCTTCCATCCGCGCTTCGTTCAGCATCGGCAGATCGGTCGGCACTGCCGGGGACACCACAATCAGGTCCGGATTACGGAGGAGTTCCGGCTTTTGTGCGACCACCGGTACGCTCAACCCGGGAATAGGCTGTGGCTCGGCGTCCATCGCCGTCACGTGAGCGCCTTCTTGCAACAGGAGTTCGATAGCCGCGATCCCGGAGCGCTTCGTCCCGATCACTACGACATGTTTGCCTTGAAATTCCACCGCGCCCCGCTACCTCAGCTTCAACGTCGTCAGCGCGAAGAGCGCCATCACGAGTCCGGCAATCCAGAATCGGACCACGACCTTTGATTCCGGCCATCCAAGCGCCTCAAAGTGATGGTGAATCGGCGCCATCTTGAAGATCCGCTTCCCGTTTCGAAGCCGGTAGCTTCCTACCTGAAGAATGACGGACAAAGCCTCAATAACGAAGATCCCCCCGATGAAGATCAGCAAAACCTCCTGCTTGATGAGTACCGCCAGAATTCCCAAGCCGCCTCCCAGAGAAAGCGACCCAACGTCCCCCATGAACATCTGGGCCGGATGCGAGTTGTAATACAGGAATCCCAGGCTGGCGCCGAACATACACGCGGAGAAGACGGTAAGCTCCTGTGAGCGCGGCAGGTGGGCCAGGTCGAGATAATCGGCAAACTTGGCGTTGCTAGTGACATACGTCAGGACCGTCATCGCGCCCGTCGCAATAATCATCAAGCCGATGGCAAGACCGTCCAGGCCATCTGTCAGATTCACAGCATTTGACGAGCCCACCATGACGAAAACAATAAACAGGTAAAACGGGACGAAAGCCAGAGGATAAGTCCAGTAGTTCCCTGCGAGTGGATTGACCAGCAAATCGGGCTTCAGCTGCTTGAAGAAGGGGACATTGATGACCGTGGAGTAGACATGATGGGCATGCAGCAGAAGCAGAAAGAAGCCCACCAGCATTGCGCAGGCGACTTGCGCCCAGAATTTCTGTCGGGCCGTTAAGCCCAGATTGCGCTTCTTCGCTACCTTCGCGTAATCGTCGACGAAACCAATGGCGCCGAAAGCGAGAAGGCCTAGCAGGGCAATCCAGACATACTGGTTGCGCAGATCGACCCAGAGAAGCGTCGGCACTGCAGTCGAAGTAATTATGAGTAGCCCGCCCATCGTTGGCGTGCCCGCCTTCTTTTTGTGGGACTGCGGCCCGTCTTCCCGGATATGCTGCCCGAAACTCAGATGCTGCAATTTCCGGATCATCCACGGACCCAGAGTTAACGACAGAGCAAGCGCTGTCAGGCTCGCCAGCGCCGTACGCACGGTGACATATCCGAACACGCGAAATGCCGGTATGTACTCGTGCAGGACCTGGTAAAGCAGCCAATACAGCATGAATTCGAGAGCAGACGGGCCGGGGTGAACCTACAAGGAGGCCGTTTTCGTGTCCCCGTTTGAACCACGTTTCGTATATCCGAACGATCGCAGCACACGACGAGCAACTTCGCGATCGTCGAAGGGAATGGGACCGTCTTTCAGGATTTGATACGTTTCGTGTCCCTTGCCCGCTAGGATCACAATATCACCGGGTTCCGCTGCTTCGATCGCTTTCCGGATGGCGCGTTCGCGATCTGGCTCGGCGGCATGCGGTGTATCGCTCCGGCTCAACCCGACCATCGCATCATTCATGATCGCGAGTGGATCTTCGCTGCGCGGATTGTCCGAGGTCAGGACCACGTAGTCACTCAACTCCGCCGCCGCCATTCCCATCAACGGTCTCTTGGAGCGGTCACGGTCGCCACCGCAACCGAATACAGTGATGATGCGTTTCGGCCTTAGTCCGCGGGCAACGGACAAAGTGTTCCTGAGCGCGTCGTCCGTGTGCGCGTAATCCACTACCACCATAAACGGCTGTCCTTCTTCTACCCGTTCGAAACGGCCGTTCACGTTCCGCAGGTTCTTCAATCCAATCATGATGTCGTGTTCACTGATACCCAGGGTGAGTGCAACGCCCGCAGCCAGCAGAATGTTCGAGACATTGATGTGCCCTACCAGCGCAGACTCGACAGAGAACGTTCTCTCTCCCGCTTGAATGTCGAACCGCAGTCCTTCAAAGGACGAGTGGACGCCCTTGGCTCTCACCCAAACGTCATCTGCCCGCCACTGCCGTGGAGGCTTGGCCGCGCCATACCAATAGAGTTGAGTTTCGTGAGCGATCTGGAGCCGTGCAGAAGCTTCGTCATCCGTGTTCAGAACAGCGAATCGGGGCGGCGGCCCGCTGCGCGGCAGAAAGAGCAGCTGCTTGGCCTCGAAGTACGCTTCCATCGTTCCGTGATAGTCGAGATGGTCACGCGTAAGGTTTGTAAACCCGGCTGTATGAACAGCCACGCCGTGAAACCGTCCCAGATCGAGCGCATGCGAAGAAGCTTCGAGCGTGAAATGCGTGCCGCCGGCTTGTTCCAGCTCGCTCATCATCCGGAACAGGTCCAGTGATTCAGGGGTCGTATTCACCGCTGGCAACACGCGCCCCGCGAGATGGTATTCCACGGTTCCCACCAAACCCGTGATCGCTCCCGAGGCGCGCAAAATCGAATCAATGAGAAGCGTGCTGGTCGTCTTGCCGTTGGTGCCTGTCACGGCAGTGATACTCAGCCGTTCATCGGGACGGTTAAAGAAGTTTTTGGCGGCCGTCGCCAATGCCTGCCGGCCATGCGCTAGGCGCAGCCAAGGTATTGAAAGTTGCTGAGCTGGAGCCGGTCTCTCGCTTAGAACCGCAATTGCTCCGAGCTCGGCGGCTGCCTTCGCAAACTGGGTGCCGTCCGCCTTAGCTCCCGGAAATGCAAAGAACAAAAAACCAGGCTCTACCTGCCGGCTGTCGTAAGCGAGTCCCGTTACCTCGACGGAATGCAAATGCGGCGAAACTGGATCCAGAAGAGCAACACGGTCGAGGACCCGGTCCAGCTTCACCTGGAGAACCTTATGGCCACATGTGCGCCGGGTGGTAACAAAGCACCAGCCGCGGGGTGCTGAGCTTTTGCCAGCCCCTCACCGTATACATCGACGTCCATTCCGGTGGCCGCTGCTTCCTGCACGACATCGCGCACAGTCTTGCCGACGAAGTTCGGCACCTTGGGAACCTTCGTATCTACCTCCGCCAGCACTTCCTCGCCATTCACCGTCTCTGCGCCACCTGCTTGCTTCAGCTCTTCCTCTGTAAACGGCGTCGCTAAGTCGGCGCTATCGGTTTCGACAACTCTATCCCGCGGACCCTTCTTCCTGGCTGCGGCGATCAACGCCTTCTCTTGCAACTCCTCGATGTCTTCGGGCACGTCGCGCGGTATCCCCTCATGCCGGAGCGCCGTAGCAATTGCCGTCTCGAACACCGGGCCCGCAGCAGCGCCGCCGAATCCCGCAACACCGGTCGTGCCGGAGATCGTAACGATAATTACTACCCGCGGGTTTGTGTACGGCGCAAACCCGAGAAACGAGGCATTGTACTTGTGCGTATAAACGTGATGCGCGTAATCGTAGATCTGCGCTGTTCCGGTTTTCCCGGCTATCGTGTACCCGGGGACATGCAGTTTCGAAGCCGTGCCGCCAGGCATCACGACTTTGTGCATCATGTTTCGCATTGTCACAACCGTCTCGGGCCGCAGCACGCGAAGCGGAGGAGGTAGCGCAGTCTTCTCGGCATTGCTCCCCGGCTTTTGTTTCCAGGCGACGATATGCGGATGAATTAGGAATCCGCCATTCGCAATCACAGAACCAAGCTGCGCAAGCTGAATAGAAGTCACACTGATCTCATGTCCCATGGGCACGGATCCGATCGAGGTAGGCTGCCACCGTTTCAAAGGCCGCACCATGCCGGGCGCCTCGGCCGGCAACTCGATTCCGGTACGTCGCCCGAATCCGAAGCGCCGGATGTACTCATACAGGTTTTTCGTTCCGACCTGCATCCCGATCCGGATCGCACCGATGTTGCTCGACTTGGCCAGCACATCCTCAACCGGAAGAGCGGAATAAGAATGGGAATCGTGAATCACGCGGCTGAACAGCGTCATCACGCCGTTTCCACAATTGATCATCGTGCCTGGCCTGAGGTTCGTCGTCTCCATTGCTGCGGAAACCGTGACTACTTTAAACACTGATCCCGGCTCGAACGGCGCAACGACGGCGAGGTCCTCCCGCCCGTGCGGCTTCTCGCCCGCATGCAGTCGCTCGTTCAAGTCGTAGGTAGGATAGTTCGCCAGCGCCCGGATTTCACCCGTATAAGGGTCCATAGCCACCAGGCTTCCATGATCGGCGTGATTTGTGATCACCGACGTTTTGAGCGCGTCTTCTGCGACGTGCTGCAGTTCGCTATCAATCGTCAGGCCGATATTTTTGCCCGGGATTGGTATTTGCGTCACGTCGGATGAGTAAGCGCGACGTTTCACGTCAACCTGTAAGTGAGCAAGTCCGGGAGTACCGGCCAATTCCTTCTCGAGCTTGAGTTCGACACCCGCAGAGCCCCGCCCTTCGGCGTTCACGTTTCCGATCACGTGCGCCGCTAGTTGCCCGTTCGGATAACTGCGCTGGCTGCCTTCACGAATCTCCACCCAGTCCAGCTTCATGGCTTGGATCGCATCCGCCTTCTCATCCGAAACGTGCTGATCCACGACGAAATAGCCGCGGTGGTTCTTCGATGCCGCAGCTGCGCTTAGATCCGCTTCCAGCTTAGTGGGGTCAAGATCGAGTACGCGCGCCAGCACCGCCGCCGCCATCCCGGGATCCGGGATTCGCTTCGGACTGACAACAACAAACTTGGATGCTGAACTGAGTGCGAGGTAATTGCCGCTGTGGTCGAAGATCGAACCGCGCCGCGCTTCGATCTTCTCGAGCCTGTCTTGTTGCGACTCCGCTAGGGTACGGTAAACCTCGTGATGAACAACTTGAAGACCGAAGAGCCGCCCTGCCACAACCAGCGCCCAGACGAGCAGGACAAAGCCTAAAACGACAAGCCGCTCGTCGGATTGGGCCTGACGAGGACGCAACCGCCTGCCCTCTCCCATTCCAAAAGCGTCTCGAAACATGGTGAAGAGATGCTCGAGCGAAAGAAGTGCTTAGTGAGCGGTCGGCTCCATACT
>Ga0308176_10001329_pt1 | contig 15485 bp, 16 predicted proteins | sample PhyCR2_3_FD_203890 | JGI IMG/M metagenome (GOLD analysis project Ga0308176, IMG submission 203890) | Soil microbial communities from UC Gill Tract Community Farm, Albany, California, United States - DLSLS.C.R2 | ecosystem: Environmental > Terrestrial > Soil > Agricultural land | place: USA...
ACCCGCGGGTTCCACGGCTTGAACAGGCCGGACGGGTTCGGCTCCCAGATCCAGACGTGGAGCGAGTAGAACGCCGGCAGGCCGAAACGGTTCGTTGACGGCGTCAGGTTGAAGTCCCGCTCGAACAGCGACGGCGGAGGCGGGTCCTGAACGCCGGGGTGCGCGTCCAGCCACTTCTGCTGGAAGATGATGTACTCGAGCGCCGCAAGCCGCGGTTGCCCGCTCGGGCCAGGGGCGTAGACGAGCGCCTCGGGCTGTGTCGGGTCCGAGCTCGCGTCGCCGAGGAGGCTGCCCTTCACCCAATGGACGCCCATGCCTCCGCCGGCCGCGGGGTCCTCGATGCAGCTCAGGTTGTTGAGGTCGATGACCTCCGTGCTCCAGCCTGCGGCCTTCGCCGCGTCGAGGCTGTGGAAGCGAGCCGTGGCCGCCGCCGCGACCGCGGTGAGCGAGTGGTCGTCGCCGGCCGAAGCCGCTCCGATGATTGGGATCGCTGCCGACGCGGCCGCGACCAGCACGGCGGTCGGGATCAGCATTCGCCATTTGCGCATTGTCCTGCCTCCCTAGTTGGTGGTGCTCGTGACCGGGTCTGCGCGGACGATCACCGTGTCGGCCACGCCGACGATCTCGTCGACGGGCAGGCCCGCGCGATACGCGTGGGTGCGGATCGCCTCGGGACTGGACGCCTGGTAGATGCAGACGGTGCCGAGGCTCCCGTCGGTCTCCGCCAGGACGTAGCTGCGAATCCAGCGCACGTCGTCCGGCATCTGCTCGCCCTCGGCGGTCGACCGGTCGGCTGCCTCCTGCAGCTCGTCCGGCGTGCGCCAGCCGCCTCGGCGCAGGATCACGTAGGTCTCCATGGAGCGACCGTACGAGTGCCGCACGGACCTGCCAACGGCACAACTACCGTGTTTTCGCCCCGCGCCTACCTATTTTTCGGCGAGCTCGAGCCGGTGCGCGGTGGCGACCGCCTCGGCGCGATTGCGCGCATCGAGCTTGCGCAGGATCGCGGAGACGTGATGATCGACCGTACGCGGCGACAGGAAGAGTCGCTCGGCGATCTCGGCGTTGCGCAGGCCGTCGACGATGAGCGTGAGCACCTCGAGCTCGCGCGCGGTGAGGCCGCCGGGATTGCCGCGCGTCGCGGCGTGGGGCCCGCGCGCCACGCCGACGATCCCGCGCTCGCGCAGCCGTTGCGCCACGGCGTTGGCCGCCGGAGTCGCACCGAGTCGCCGGAGCTGCTCGAGCGCCTGGCGCAGCCCATCCTCGTCGTCGCGATCCGCGAGCGCGAGCGCCGCCTCGTAGGGACAGCCGAGGGCGGACCAGCGCGCGGCGGCCAGTGCCGGATCGCCACTGAGGTGCAGCGCGAACGGCGCGACAGCTTCGGGCGGGCAGAGCTCGTCGATGCCGGCGCGGCGCCGCCAGAACGCGAGCTCGCCGACGATCCATGCCGCCCCGCGCTCGCGCGCGAGGGCGAGCACCTCGTCGCTGGCCGCGCGCACCTCGTCGGCGCGATTCGTGAGCGCTGCGGCCTCGGCGTGGGCGAGCGCCACAGGTGCGAGGTGCTGCAGGTCGCATTTGCCGGCGACGATCGCGCGCGCCTCCTCGAGCGGCGGCCAGGCAGCAGGGTCGCCCCGCCGCGCCCGGACGACGGCGAGCAGCGTCAGGCCCAGTACGCGCAGGAGCGGTGCACCATCCGTACGCACAACGGTCGCCGCGGCCTCGGCGGCCTCGGTCCAGCGGCCGCGGTCGAGCGCGGCGCGCCCGCGGTAGGCCACCACGTACAGCCACCACAGGTCCAGGCCGCGCTCCGCGCAGTACGCCAATCCCGCAGCCGACCGGTCCACCACGTCCCAGGAGCGGGTCCGGCTGCCGGCCCACGCCATGTGGATGTAGCCGCGGCCGACCTCCTCGTCGATGCCCGCCTCCATGGCCAGCGCGATGCTGCGGTCGAGCTGCGCCAGCCCTTCGTCCACGCGCTCGTGAAGCAGCGCCATCGTGCCGGCGTGGTTGAGCTCGCGGATGAGTGTGGGCGTGTCGTCGAACTCCTCGCTGAGAGCGATCGCGCGTTCGCCATGGCGGGTCACTTCCTCCGCCTTCTCCAAGTTCATGGCGACCGCGGACGCGGCCCCGTAGGCCCGCGCCAGCTCTGGCCCCGGCGGCAGCTGTTCGAGGAGCGCGACCGCCTCGGCGGCGGCCTGTTCGGCCCCGTTGACCTCGCTCGCGCACCAGCTGCGCGCCGCGAGCGCGCAGAGGGCGGTGCCCTCGCTGCGGCGGTCGCCGATGGCCCGGTAGCAGGCGATCGCCTCCTTGAGCGCGGGGACGGCGCCCTGATGCTGATCGGTGAGATAACACTCGTAGGAGTGGCGCTCCAGCAGGGCGGCGCGCTGCGCCGGTGGCAGCGCATCAGCGAAGCGAAGCGCGCGTTCGAACTGAGCCGCCGACTCACGATGCGCCCCCAACACTGCGGCGCGCTCGCCCGCGGCAGGCGCGAACTCGAGCACGGCGCCACGGTCCTCCGCCGCCTCGGCGTGGTGCGCGATGCGGGCGAGATTGGGCATCCCGTCCGGCGGCTCGCGCAGCGCCGCCAGTGCCGCCGTGTGGAGCTGCAACCGGCGGTGCGGGTTCAGCGATTCCTCGACCACCATCCGTGCCAGCTCGTGGCGGAACTCCACCGCCGTCGGCTGTGCTCGCAGGATGCCCGACGCGAGGCACTCGTCGAGCGCCGCGAGCTCACCGTCAGCCAGTGACTCGAGCAGCCACAGCTCGATGCGCTGCGGGACGACAGAGGCCGCGTCGAGCAGCTCGCGGGCCGCGCAGGAGAGCCGCGCGACGCGCGCGAGGACGGCGTCGCGGACGGTCGTCGGCACGACGGTGTCCCCGGACGTCAACGCTTCGGTGACGAAGAACGGATTGCCGCCGGTCGTGGCATAGAGCTCGTCCGCGTCGACGTCGTAGGGCTCCGCAAGCTGTGTCACGGCCGCGGGCGACAGCGGCGCGAGCGGCAGCCGCTGCACGTGTCGCGCGGTGCTCAACCCGCCAACCACGATGCGCAGCGGGTGATCGCGCGCGAGCTCGTCGCTGCGGTGCGTCGCGACGACGAGCGCCCCGAGCTGTTCGATGCGACGTCCGAGCATGGCGAGCACATCGAGCGTCGCCTCGTCGGCCCAGTGCAGGTCCTCGAGCACGACGGCCGTGGGCTCGCCGGCGCGAAGCTCCTCCAGCAGCGCCTCGAGCACGAGGTGCGGCCTGCTGTCGGCCTCGATCGCCACGGCGAGCCGGCCGCCGATGGCGGCGCCGATGTCGTGAAACGGCGCGAGCGGGCGCGGCGTTCGCAAACTGTCGCAGGCGCCCCAGAGCAGCCGCATGTCGCCGCTGCGCAGCTCGCAGAACCGGCGCACCAGCGTCGTTTTTCCGACCCCCGCCTCGCCGGAGACGATGACGAGCCTGCCGCCGCCATCGACACTGTCGACAAGAGCCCGCTCGAGGGCCGCGAGCGCCTCCCCGCGTTCCAGCAGGGTCGCCCCGGTCCCGTCCTGGGTGAGCACATGCCGATCCTGATGCGGTCGGGCGACGAACGCAAGCCATAGGCTCGTCCTGATGGACACCGACGTCGTCATCGTCGGCGCCGGCCTGGCCGGGCTGACCGCCGCGCGAGCGTTGCGCGCGGAGGGACGCGACGTGGTCGTACTCGAGGCGCGCGACCGGGTCGGCGGGCGCACGCTCAACCACGAGCTCGCCCCCGGCAAGGTCGTCGAGGTCGGTGGCCAGTGGGTCGGGCCCACGCAGACGCGGCTGTTGGAGCTGGCGCGTGAGCTCGGCGTGAAGACGTATCCGACACACGCGAAGGGCGAGCACCTGATCGCTGCCGGCGACAAACGGGTCCGCTACACCGGTCTGATCCCGCGGCTGAGCCCGCACGTGCTCGCGGACTACGGCCAGGCGCAGCTGCGGCTGGATGCGATGGCGCGCACGGTCCCGGTCGATGCGCCGTGGCGCGCTCGCAAGGCGGCGCAGTGGGACGGCATGACGTTCTGGTCGTGGATCGGCAGAGCGACCCACACGAAGCTCGCCGCCGAGCTGTTCCGCCTCGCCTGCGAAGCGGTCTGGGCCTGTGAGCCCGAGGACGTGTCGCTGCTGCACGTCCTGTTCTACATCCGCAGCGCGGGCAACTTCGACACGCTCATCGGCACCGACGGCGGCGCGCAGCAGGACCGTTTCGTCGGCGGCTCGCAGCGGCTCAGCCTCGTCATGGCCGAGCAGCTCGGCGACGTCGTCCGCCTGAATACGCCGGTGCGATCGATCTCGCAGGACGACGCGGGCGTCACGGTCGACGGCGTGCGGGCGCGGGCGGCGATCGTCGCGATCCCGCCGGCGCTGACCGCGCGAATCGTGTTCGACCCACTGCTGCCCGCGCCGCGCGACCAGCTCGTGCAGCGGATGCCGCAGGGCACCGTCATCAAGTGCATGGCGATCTACGACGAGCCGTTCTGGCGCGCCGATGGGCTGAGCGGCCAAGCCACCGCGACGCGCGGTCCGGTGAAGGTGATGTTCGACAACTCGCCGCCCGACGGCTCGCCCGGCGTGCTGCTGGGCTTCCTCGAGGGCGCCGAGGCGCGCGAGCTCGGCGAGTGGGCGCCGCAGGCGCGGCGCAATGCCGTCGTCGACTCGTTCGCGCGCATGTTCGGCCCGCGCGCCGCACGGCCGAACGACTACGTCGAGCGCTCGTGGGCGCACGAGGAGTACAGCCGCGGCTGCTACGGCTGCTACATGCCGCCGGGCGCGTGGACTGCACACGGTCCCGCGCTGCGGGCGCCGGTGGGGCGCGTGATCTGGGCGGGCGCGGAGACAGCGGAGATCTGGATGGGCTACATGGACGGCGCCGTGCGCTCTGCCGATCGCGCCGTGCGCGAGGCGCAGTCGCTGCTGTGAACGTCGATCGCATCCGCGCCGATGTCGAGGCGCTGGCCGCGATGACGCGCGACTCGGCCGGCGCCGGCGAGCGCGCGAGCGCGGCCTGGCTTGCCGAGCGGTTGCGAGCCGTGGGCGCGCAGGTCGAGGTCCAGCCCTATCGCGGGGCTCCGACCTACGCGCACCACAATGCGCTGCTGGCGGGCGCGGCGCTCGCGGCGAGTTTCGCGCGCGCCCCGACCCGCGCGGTGACCGCCCTCGCCGCGCTCGTCGCATGGGAGCTCGATGCCTCCGGCCGCGCCCGGCCGCTGCGGCGCCTGCTGCCACGCGGGGAGGGGGCGAACGTGATCGCGCGCGTGCCGGCACGCGACGCAGCGCGCGGAACGGTCGTGGTCGTGGCGCACCACGACGCCGCTCGGACGGGGCTGATGTGGAGCCCGCGGATGACGCAGGCGGGCGCGCGGCGCCACCTGAAGCGACGGCGCGTCGATCCGTTCGCCGCCCCGGTTGCGGTCGCGCTGCTGGCGACGGCTGCGGGCGTGAAGGCGGCGCGCGCATTGCTGGCGCTGACGCTCGCGCTGCAGCTCGACGTTGCCCGCAGCCCGACGGTCCCGGCCGCGAGCGACAACGCGACCGGCGTCGCGACCGCGCTCGAGCTCGCCCGCCAGGCGCCGTTCGAGGGCGTCGATCTCGTCGTGGTGCTGCCGGGGTGCGAGGAGTCGGGCATGGAGGGCTTCGCGGCGGCGCTGGGCTCGCTGGACCTCGATCCCGCGAGCACGCTCGTGCTCGGCCTCGACACGCTGGGAGCGGGAACGCCCATCGTCCTCAGCGGCGAGGGCGCGCTGCTCGAGCATCGCTACGCCGAGGCCGACCTGCGCGTCGCCGACGAGGGTGCCGCCCTGGCCGGCGAGCCGCCCCCGCAGCGCTGGCGGATCGGGGGCTGGACCGATCCGCTGCTCGCGCTGCACAGGGGCCTGCCGACGATCTCCCTGCTCAGCATGGGACCGGGCTACTTCCCGCACTACCACCATCCGACGGACACGCCGCAGAACGTCGACTGGGAGAGCGTCGAACGCTGCGCGCGGATCGCCGATGGCATAACTCGGACATGGGCTCGCCGCCGCTCGGCGTAGAGTCGGCTGGTGAGGTTCACGGTCCTGGTGCTCGCGCTCGCGCCGGCGTTCGTTCCCGCTTCGGCCCACGCCGCGGTCTGCGCCGACTTTCCCAACCAGGCCGCGGCGCAGCGGGCACACAACACGATCGACGCAGACCACGACGGCATCTACTGCGAGACGCTTCCGTGTCCGTGCATCAAGCCGGCCCAGCACCGCCCGCGCGTCGGGCCGCCGATCGCGCTGCAGCGCCGCACGAAGTCCAGCGGCTGCAGGCTGCGCGGCGCGCTTCCGGATCCGCGCTGCACGCCGGGCAGTCGTTTCCGCGACGCGACGCCGCGCGTGTTCTGCAGGTCCGGCTACACGTCGCTGCTGCGCAACGTCACGCCGGCCAAGGAGGCGACGGTCTACGCCGAGTACGGCATCGCGAGCCACCGCCCCGGCCAGTACGAGGTCGATCACCTGGTCCCGCTCGAAGCCGGCGGCTCGAACTCGATCGCCAACCTGTTCCCGGAGCCGGCGCGGCCGCGGCCGGGCTTCCACGAGAAGGACCGCGTCGAGGATCAGATGCACACCCGCATCTGCGACGACCACGCGAATTTCCGCAGCCTGCAGCGCCAGATCGCGCGCGACTGGACGCGCCTGTACCGGCGCTGGTTCGAGTTCGGCTGAACGGCGGCGGTCAGCTCCCTCGCTGGCGGGGCGCGATGCGTTTCTGGGGCATTCAGCGAAAGGGATCGAGCTCGCGCTAAGCGCCGCCACGGTTGGGCCCTCGTACTACGAATAATTCGGAGTCTCGGGGCCCACGCTTCTGGCTTCGGGCCAAAGCGCAGGCGACGGCGCTGCGGAACCGCGGCTAATCCCGCGACTCAGCGGCGGCCACGCGCCGCGGCAGCACCTGCAGCGCGCTCGCCACGGAACCGCAGAGCAACAGCCACAGCAGGACGTGGCTGACGTGGAATGGGCTGCTCGGCCGTGCGCTGAGGATCGCGAGCATTGCGACGGCGGCGACCGCGAACACCGAGATCAGCACCTTCTGCAGGCTCCGGTACGCGTTCGGCCACGGGGTGATCGTGAGTGACCAGACCGGCAGCATGAGGGCCAGGCCGGTGAACGTCAGTGACGCCGCCTCCGGCTCGTCGGCGCCGGGGAGGATGGCGATGATTGCCGCCGCCACCGCGACCAGCGCGATGAAGCCGACCGTCGCCGGCTCGGCGGTTGCGTGTGCAACGCGCGCGGCGAAGGCGCGAACGGGCGTGCGCCTCGGCCGCGGCGAGGCGACCGCGGCGACCTCCGGCTGCTCGTCGAGCCATGCGATGTAGCGGCGCACGCCCTCGCGCAGCGGCGTGCTCGCCGTCCAGTCCAGTTCGGTCTCGGCGCGCTGCGAGCAGACGGCCGCGCCGGCGAGGTCGCCCGCGCGGCCCTCGGTGTGGACGATGTCCACGCCGCCGACCTCCTCGCGCACGATCTCGGCGAGGCCACGGATCGTGGTGGTCTCGCGGCCGGCGAGGTTGTACGTGCGCCCGACGGCCTCCGGCCGCAGTCCGCGCACGACGCCCTCGGCAAGGTCCTCGACGTAGACGAAGACGCGCTGCTGCTCGCCGCTGCCGGCGATCGTCAGCGCCTCGCCACGCCGGGCGCGGTCGACGAAGCTCGGGATGACGGCGGCCGGCCGGGCGCGTGGCCCGTAGGGGATCCCAAAGCGCAGCACGGTGGTCTCGAGCCCGTAGAGCTCGGCGTACGAGTGGCACATCAGCTCGCCGGAAAGCTTGCCCGCGGTGTAGACGTGGTCCGGGCACGGCAGCAGCGTGTCCTCGTTGACCTCGGCGGCGTCGACCTCCGAGTAGACCCACACCGTCGACGCGTAGGCGATGCGCTTGATGCCCTCGAGCCGCGCGGCCTCGAGCACCGCAAGCGTGCCCATGGCGTTCAGCTCGGTCGACTCGGCCGGCGCCTGGATGACCTCGCCGACGTCAGCAGCGGCCGCCAGGTGGCAGACCGCGTCGCAGCCGTGCAGTGCGCGACGCACGTCCTCGACGCGGCGAACATCGCCGACGACGGTTTCGACACCGTCGTGCCACGGCGAGCGCCGCGTGTCCAGGATCCGCGGCGTGTACCCGGCGAGCGCAAGCCGATCGACCACGTGCGAGCCGATGAAGCCTGCGCCGCCCGTGACGAGGACTCGCATCTGTGCGGAATCTAGTTGATACAGCGGCGGTCGCGGAGCCCGGCTGCTGGGTATTCAGGTTTCATGAAGATCGCCATCATCATCGTCCTAGCCGTGATCGTCGTGGTCGTGCTGGCGCTCGTCGTCGCCCGCGCGGTCAGTGCACGCCGCGCGCGCCGTCGCGAGCTCCGCGAGCGCCTCACCACGGAGGCCCAGGGGCACCGTCAGGAGTTCGAGGCCAACGCCACCCGCGCCCGCGAGGCCCAGCAGGAGGCCGAGCAGCACCGCGACCAGTTCGAGCGTCACCGCGACCAGGCCGAGCGCTTCCGCCGCGAGGCCGAAGAGCACGAGCGCCAGGCCGAGGAGCATGCGGCGACTGCCTCGGAGCTCGACGACAAGGGCGAGCGAGCCCGCACAGCCGCGAGCCGCCACGACGACCGCGCGAGCGACGTCGAGGAGCGGCTCGGCGAGCTGTGACAGGCGCTTCGCGCTAGCGCGTGAAGCTGCGCGCCTTGGACTTGAACGTGCGGTAGCCGGGGCGGAGCGATCCGTCCTGGCGCACGAGGCCGGCGTCGAAGCCCTGGCAGTCGTTGCCAGACCAGCTGAACGCGTACAGCCGCTTGACGCTGTGGCGGAACTTCCGCGCCAGCTTGAACATGTACGAGATCCGCGACGCGGCGCGCTTCTCGTTGCACGGGAATGAGCGGCCGAAGTTCACGACGCCACCTGTCTCGGTCAGCCAGAACTGCGCGTGGCGGTCCCAGTGGCGCGACGTGCGGATGATCCGCGACGTCCCGCGCGAGCGCCGCCGGTTCGTGTCGGAGTAGTTGTGGATGCCGATGATCAGCTTCTTGTGCCGGTACGAGCGCGGCTGCGCGCGGAACCAGCGGCTGATGTAGCCCTGCACGCCGCGCTGGTCGAGCACGTCGAGCGCGACGATCCTGCAGTGCGGGCAGAGCACGCGCATCGTGCGATAGAACTGCGCCGCGCGGCGGGCGTTCTTGTACGTCGGTTGGGAGACGTGGTTCTCCTCGTTCCACACGCCGAACTCGCGCACGCCCATGCCGCGGAAGTGGCGCACGAGCTTGCCGACCCACTTGCGGTATTGCCCGACCGACGGCAGCTTCGCCTTCTTGTGGGCGAAGTTGTTGGTCGAGAAGTGCATCAGCACGCGCACGTGTGCTGCGTTTGCGGCGCGCACGTAGTCGTCGGCCGCGGCGAGCGCGGATGGCACCTTGGCGGCGTCCCAACGGATGAAGTAGCGCGCCTTCTTCACGTGCAGCGCGCGGAACGCGGGGGCCGAGAACGTGCTCGCGTGCTGGTCACCCAGGCCGACCGCGACGTGCGTCTTCGCACCAGCCGCGGCAGGTACCAGCAGGAGTGCGGCAAGCAGGCCGCACAGCATCTTCGTCGTCATTCGCATGCTCCTCTGACACCCACCCGGGCGGCGTGTCGCACCTGCCGGGGCGGCTGAGGTCCGCGTCCTTACAGACCGGGTGGGTGCCTGAGCACGAATCCCGCCGTCGAGCGCGTCTGCGCGGTCCAGCGCGAACCGCCGACGCGCAACCCGCTCGTGTCGAAGCGCAGGCCCGCGACCATCATCCAGGCGTGACCGCCGTTGGCGAAGATCGTCACCCACTTCCCGGGGCCGGGCCGGCCCCAGCTCATGAAGGACGTCGAGTCCAGCGGGCCCTTGAGCAGCCCGGCTGCGGCGAGCGCGAACGAGACCGACCCCGAGCAGTCGTAGGCGCTGTCCTCCCAGCGCGCGTGGCCGCCGCCGTAGACGTAGGGCAGCAGTGCCACGGCGTTGGCGGCGCGGATGATCGACTCGACGGCGTGCGGGGCCGATGAGGGCACGCCGGCCAGGCCGTCGGGGCTCAGCGACGCGCGATTGACGACCTGGCTCGTGCCGAATGCCGCCTGCAGCTCGCGGCGGATCTCGGCGTCGCTGGGTGCGCCCGGCGCGACGCCGTCCGCGGCCGTTGCCACCGGCCCCCTGACCGCGGCGACCTTCGGCGCGGGCGCATGCGCCTGGACCTTCGCGATCGGCGTGGTCACCGCCCCCGCGTTGACCACGGGCGGCGGCAGGTACGGGGCGGCCGCCGTCCATGCGTGGATCGTGCCGTCGCCGCCACCACAGCCGGCCAGCAGCGCCGCCCCCAACAGCAGTCCAGCGATCCGTGCCACGCCATCAGTATGCGCCACACTCGGGGCGTGTTCGCCGCTGCCATGGTCGCTGTCGCCGCCGCGGCCCACGCGCCCGCGCCACCCCGCGTGGGCGGCTGCCAGGTCTTTCCGCGCAGCAACGCCTGGAACCGCAACATCGCCAACGCGCCGGTGGACCCGAACTCCGACCGCTACATCGCCGCGCTGCCCGGCAACCTGCACCCGGACTTCGGCTCGGGGCGCTACGGCGATTACGGCATCCCCTTCACCGTCGTGCCGCGGTCGCAGGAGCGCGTGCCGATCCACTTCACCGACTACGGCGACGAGAGCGATCCGGGCCCCTACCCGGTGCCCCTTGGCGCGCGTGTGGAGGGAGGCGGCGACCGCCACGTGCTCGTGCTCCAAAAGGGCAGCTGCAAGCTCTACGAGCTGTACGCCGCCCAGCGCAACGGCAGCGGCTGGGATGCGGGTTCGGGCGCCGTGTTCAACCTGCGCTCCAATCGCCTGCGCCCGGCCGGCTGGACGTCTGCCGATGCCGCGGGCCTGCCGATCTTCCCCGGCCTCGCGCGGCCGGGTCCGATCCACCACGCGCTGCGCTTCACCGTCCGCCGCACACAACGCGCCTATGTGTATCCAGCCAGGCACGTCGCATCCTCGGACACAAGCCCGGAGCTGCCGCCGATGGGGCTGCGCTTCCGCCTGAAGGCGAGCTTCCCGCTGGCCGGGTTCCACGGGCAGGCGCTGACGATCCTGCGCGCGCTGCGGACCTACGGGATGATCGTGGCCGACAACGGGTCGAACTGGTTCATCAGCGGCGCGCCCGATCCGCGCTGGAACGACGACGACCTCGACCAGCTCAAGCGCGTTCCGGGAACCGCATTCGAGGTCATCAGACCGGGCCCATTGCACAGGTCGTGATTAGGCTGTGGGGGCTACGGCAAACCTCATTGACGAGGCAGTGTCGATCAGCACCCCCATGTCCGAGGTTCTTCTTGCCCTCCCCGCACGGCCTGACGCGGCGCGTCAGGCTCGCCGCGAGCTGCTCACGCGGGGTCTGGACGACGACATCAGCCACACGGTGACGCTGCTGACGACGGAGCTCATCTCCAACGCGATTCGCCACGCGGACATGGATCCCGCGAGCGACCGGATCGTGTTCTTCGGGCGGATGGCGCCCGATCTCGTGCACATCGAGATCGGCGACAGCGGCCCGGGCTTCGAGCCGGGCGAGCCGGTTGGCGGCCTCGGGATGCGCCTGTTGGACAAGCTGGCCTCGCGCTGGGGCTGCGAACGCTCGGGCCAAGGCTTCCGCGTCTGGTTCGAGGTCGACCACCGCCGGCGGCGCTTCCGGCGCTGAGCGACCTGCGCTCTGACAGGCTGAGCGGGTGCGCCGCGCCCCGCTCGTGCTGCTCGTCCTCGCCGCCGGCTGTGGCGGTGGTGGCGCTGGGCCGCGCGTGCCGACGGTCGCCTTCACGCCGCCCGCGCGTGAGCCGGCCTCGTGCAGCACCGACTCGCGTTCGCATGCGCGCGCGCATGTGGAGCTGTTCCGGCGGGGGAACATCGTCGTCGTGCCGGCGGGGATCGGGATCCGCGGCGGCAGGCGCGAGGGCGCCTACGTGCGCGGGCGCTGCCGTGCGGCGCTGTGGACCGAGGAGCCCACGGGGCTCGTGCAGATGGCGCGGCCGTCCACGCTCGGCGCACTCTTCGCCACCTGGCGCCGGCCGCTGCCGCGCGGCGCGCGCGCCTGGCTCGACGGCCGTCCGTGGCGCGGTCCGCTCGCCAGGCTGCCGCTACGCGACGGCGCACAGGTCGTCGTCCAGGAGGGCCTGCCGCTCGCGCCCGTCCACGCCGCGTATACGTTCCCGCCGACGTGAAACGCACCGCGCTCATCGCCCTTGTGCTGGCCGCGCTCGCGCCTGCGGCAGCTTTCGCCGACGGCGACCCGGCGTCCGACGTTCTGCTCGCGCAGGACGTCTACTACCCGTACGCGCCAAAGGTCTCCAATCCACTGAAGGTCGCGCTCGACGGGCTGGCCAAGCGCGTGCGCGCGGACGGCTACCCGATGAAGGTGGCGCTGATCGAGGATCCGTCGGACCTCGGCGCGTACCCGAACCTCTTCGGCGACGTGCAGTCCTACGCGAACCTGTTGTCCAAGGAGATCGCGTTCAACGCCAGGCCGCACCTGCTGGTCGTGATGCCGACGGGGTTCGGCGGCGACAACCTCGGCGACAAGGTTGACGGCGCGCTCGCGGGGATCAAGGTCGACCAGGAGGCGAAGTCCGACGGGCTGGCGCAGGCGGCGCTCGTGGCCGTGGCGAAGCTGGCGACGGCCAACGGCCACACCACACCGGTCCCCGCGGCGGCGCGCACCTCGCTCAAGGCCTCGCATGCCTCCTCCAGCCGGTCGACGCCCTCGGTCCTGATCTACGGCGGCCCCGTCCTGCTCGCGCTCATCGCCGTCGGCGGGCTCCTCTGGGTTGGTCGCCGCCGCGAGAACGAGGAGGCGCCGCAGGACGCAGCGCCTCCTGACTGAGGTGCTACGGAGTGGTCACCGTCACCGCGCCCGAGGCCGCGCACTCGCCACCGAAGTTGGCGGCCTCCCCGGCATCCGACGTGTCCTGGATGAAGTTCCCGTCAACGGTCATGCTTGCGCCGTTGGGCAACACGACGCCTGCCGTGTCGCCGATGTCGTCGTAGTTGAAGAACGCCGAGTCTCCGGGGTTGAAGTCCGTGGTCGATCCGGTCGTCCCGTCGGACGCGTTTGCGAACCCGTGCCCGACGGACCCGGAGTTGAGGATGTAGTAGTGCGTGCTGCTCTGCGGCGAGGCCACCGTCCCGGCCGGATCGCACACGGCGTGGAGCTCGAGATCCGCCGTCTTGACGAGCACGACGTCGTCGCTCTGGTGGAGCTTCACGTTCCACGTCTTCAGGGCTGACGCCGGCACGAAATCCGACGCGGTCTTGCCCTGCAGCGTGCCCGCGCTGTCCGCGTGGGCGGCCGAGGGCACCTGTCCGAGCCGCGACTCGATGATGTCGCTGCCGTCCAGCGAATCGGGCTTCACCTTGTCGCCGCCGATGGCGTCGGGGGCGATCTCGGCGTCCTTGACCTGGAAGGTGCCGATGTCGGCGGCCCCGATGCTCCCGTTGTGGATGTCGGCTCCGCTCAGGCTGCCGTTCTTCACATCGGCGCCCTTGATGGTGCCGTTCTTGATGTTCGCGCCCGTGATCTGACGGGCGATGTTGGCGACCGGAGTCGCGACGGCCGATCCGCTGAGCGCGACGACGAGCGCGACGAACGCGAGGACCGTTGCGGCGGAGGGCCGCCCCTTGAAGCGCTGCATGCACTTCCTCCCTTCGATGCTCCATGAACCGGAGCGTTGGCCTATACGCGGCGCTCCTTACCCACCACATCGGGCCCCTACCGGCGGTGCGCGCTCATGTCGCGATGTGTGACCAAACCCGTGCGGAAAACAACTGCTACCCTACGTAGGGTGAAAAAGACGAGCATCTATCTCGAGCCTGCGCTCGACGAGGCGCTCGCCAAGCGGGCGGCGGAGGAGGGCGTGACGAAGGCGGAGTTCATCCGGCGCACGCTCTGGGGCGCGGTGACGCGCCCGAAGCGGGCGAAGCTCTCGATCGGGGCGTTCAGCTCGAAGCCATGAGCGTCGTGCTCGACACCTCCGCCGCCGTCGCCGCCTACGACCGCGCCGATCCCGGCCACGAGGCCGTCGCCGAGCTGCTGCGCGCGCTCGACGACGAGCTCGTGACCACCCCGCTGGTCGCCGCGCAGATGGACCGCGCGCTCGCCGGCACCGAGGGCCGCGAGGCGCTCTGGAAGGACCTGGACAGCGGCGCGATCACCGTCCGCTGGTGGGCGGACGCGATGGAGGAGACGCTGCGCATCGCGCGCCGCCACCCGGTGCTCGGACTGGCCGACGCGTCACTCGTGGCGCTCGCGGGCAGGCTCAGAACCGACCGCATCGCGACCTTCGACCCGCACTTCGCCGACGTGACGCTTCCGCGCGGGAGGCCGATCGTCATGCTCCCTGACACTGAAACTGAGCGAGGGGCCCGCCTCGAGCGGCCACGTCGGCCGCCCTCGGCACCCTCGATCGGAGAGGACTGACACCCATGGCAGAGCACCCCAACAGCTTTGACGCGCGCGGCTCGCTGAAGGTCGGCGACCGCGAGCTGGAGATCTTCCGGTTGGACGCGCTGCAGTCGAAGTTCGACGTCGCGCGGCTGCCGTTCAGCCTCAAGGTCCTGCTCGAGAACCTGCTGCGCACCGAAGGCAACGGCTCGGTCGAGGCATCCGACATCGAGGCGCTTGCGACCTGGGACGCGAACGCCGAGCCCTCCAACGAGATCGCCTTCACGCCCGCGCGCGTGCTGATGCAGGACTTCACCGGCGTGCCGGCCGTTGTCGACCTCGCGGCGATGCGTGACGCGATGGCCGACCTGGGCGGCGACCCGGCGAAGATCAACCCGCTCGTGCCCGCCGAGCTCGTGATCGACCACTCCGTGCAGGTCGACGTCTTCGGCACACGCGACGCGTTCACCCGCAACGCCGAGCGCGAGTTCGAGCGCAACCAGGAGCGCTACGCGTTCCTGCGCTGGGGCCAGGACGCGTTCGACAACTTCTCGGTCGTGCCGCCGGACACCGGCATCGTCCATCAGGTCAACCTCGAGTACCTCGGGCGCGTCGTGTTCGTCGACGACAAGCTCGGCCGGGCATACCCCGACACGCTCGTCGGCACCGACTCGCACACGACGATGATCAACGGCCTCGGCGTGCTCGGCTGGGGCGTGGGCGGCATCGAGGCCGAAGCCGCGATGCTCGGCCAGCCGATGTCGATGCTGATCCCGCAGGTCGTCGGCTTCAAGCTCGGCGGCGAGCTGCCCGAGGGCGCCACCGCGACCGACCTGGTGCTGACGGTCACCGAGATGCTGCGCAAGAAGGGGGTCGTCGGCAAGTTCGTCGAGTTCTTCGGCCCGGGCGTCACGAACCTGCCGCTCGCCGACCGCGCGACGATCGGGAACATGAGCCCCGAGTTCGGCTCGACCTGCGCGATCTTCCCGATCGACGCCGAGACGCTGCGCTATCTGGCGTTCTCCGGCCGGCCCAAGGAGCT
>Ga0308176_10001330_pt1 | contig 15479 bp, 17 predicted proteins | sample PhyCR2_3_FD_203890 | JGI IMG/M metagenome (GOLD analysis project Ga0308176, IMG submission 203890) | Soil microbial communities from UC Gill Tract Community Farm, Albany, California, United States - DLSLS.C.R2 | ecosystem: Environmental > Terrestrial > Soil > Agricultural land | place: USA...
TTGCGGGAGCGCCGTAGCTTTCGAGGGGAATTCTCGGCGTCCGGCAAGCCTAACCCGGAATGCTTGTCGAGCAAGACCTAATCGAGAAAGCGCGAGGAGGAGATTCTTCTGCTTTTAATCAGGTAGTTTTAGCGTACCGGCGGCGTATTCTAGGGACCATCTCCCGCCTGATCGGGCGGCCGGAAGACGTCGAGGACGTGGCACAGGAAGTGTTTGTCAGGTTGTACTACTCGTTTGAGCAACTTCGGACCGCCGAAGTCTTCGAACCCTGGCTATACCGGTTGACGGTAAACGCGGCTTATGATTACCTAAGACGGTCGAAACGGCGAAACGAATCCCGGATGGCCGATCTGAGCGAGCAGCAGGTGATGCTGGCCGATTCACAGGCCGGCAGCCGCCGGGAAGATGATGACCGCCAGAAAGGCCAGGTCCGGGAGTTTATGGACTCCCTGCTTCGCCACGTCTCCGAAGAAGATCGTTTATTGCTGACACTGAAGGAAGTGGAAGGTTTATCACTGAAGGAACTGGAGCGCATCTACAACATAAACGAGAATGCGCTGAAGGTTCGGCTCTTCAGGGCCAGGCAACGGGTGTTAAAGGCGCACAAGACTGCGCTGGCGAGCGGAACGTTGTAACAGGAGAAAAGCAGATGCGGCACAATAACGCAGGGAAGGAGGGCCGGTCGTGAATTCAGATGAACAAATAGACGCCAGCGACGAACGTAGTCTGGATGAACTCTTCGTCCGTTACCGTCAGGCCTGTCCGGACGTCGATCCGGATCCGAACTTTATGCCTGTGCTGTGGCAAAAGATCGAAGCGCGTCATAGCTTCTGGTTTACCTTCGTCCGGTTCGGACGCGGCGCTCTCACCGCCTCAGCTGCTGTGTGCCTTCTTCTTGTGGTCTTGAATCTGGCCTCTACGCCCCAGGTAATGGCGAGCTACACCGACGCTATCCTTGCCGAGACCTCGGCAGAACAGACCTATTACACGGAAGCCATCCACCCCAATACCGTTCCGGACGGCATCGCCCTTCCTCCACAGAAGTAACGGACAAAACGCCATGAAGCGCAGCCAGTCATCAGCCCTGATCTTCGCCCTTTTGTTGTTCGCGTGCGGTGTGGCGATCGGTGCATTAGGGCACCGGTACTACGCCTCCTCTACCGTGATGGCGAAAAGCGCAGAAGATTACCGGCAGCGCTATGTCTCTGAAATGCAGGGCAAACTGAAGCTTACCCCCAAACAGGTTACGCAGCTGCAAGTCATCCTGGACGAAACGAAGGCCAAGGCCAGATCCGTCCGCGAGCAGTACCGTCCGGCAATAGCCAGCGTGAAAGAAGAGCAAGTACGGCGGGTAAAGTCGATCCTGAACTCCGGGCAGGTACCCGCTTACGATCGCATGGTCGCTGAACGTGAACGGCACTTTAGAGAAGCCGAAGAGCGCGATCGCCAACAGGACGAGAAACAGTCTGCACTTCATCGTCAACAGGCAGCGGCCCAGTAGCTGTTCCCCGCCCCAAGCTACAATAAGCCTAAGTACGGCGTGTCCCGCCATGACCCGCTGACCCTTTCGTCTTAGCTTTTCTCAATGATCGAACTCATCAGAGATTCCATCAAGTATCGGGAATTGATCTGGGCTCTCGCATTGAAAGAGCTGAAGATCCGCTACAAGAGGTCTGTTCTTGGCTTCCTATGGGCGCTGTTGAATCCGCTCCTTTTAATGCTGGTTTTAACGGCGGTTTTCTCAAACCTGATGGGAGCGAATATCCCGCATTACGCGATTTTCCTGCTCAGCGTTCTGCTGCCCTGGACCTTCTTCGCCCAGTCTCTCGCCTATGCGGCCGAATCGATTGTCGGCAATGCAGACCTGATTAAGAAAGTTCGCGTGGCGAAGTCGGTATTCCCCATGGCAGCAGTGGTCTCGAACATGATCAACCTGTTCCTGTCGCTGATACCGCTCGTGCTGATCGTGTTGATGCTTCAGCATTTTCTGTACGCGACCTGGCTCTTTCTTCCGATCCCTCTGCTCGCTCTTACACTCTTTACAGTGGGCGCCACGTTTTTCTTCGCCACCCTCAATGTTTTCTATCGTGATGTAGCACACATTCTCCAGATCGTTCTCCAGGTCTGGTTTTATGTGACGCCCGTCCTCTACTCGATCGATGCGTTCCCCGCAAAGTATCGCTGGCTGTTTAAGCTCAATCCCCTCATCTTCGTTCTGAACGGGTTCCGGCTCAGCGTGTATTACGGCATGTTGCCGAGCGTCCAGTCCGTCGTGGCATCGTTCGCCTGTGGCCTTGTGGCTTTGTTTGTCGGCTTGGCCATCTTCAAAAGGTTCCAGGACAGGTTCGTGTTTTACGTCTGAGCGGCAATGAGTTCACCCGTCATCAGAGTTCAAAACGTCACCCAGCGGTTCCGGCTGATCCAGGAACGACCGGACAGCATTCGCGAGCTTTTTGCCCGCGCGTTTCGGCACAACTCTCAATACCACGACTTCGACGCCATCCAGAACGTCAGCTTCGACGTGCACGAGGGCGAAATGGTCGGTATTGTAGGACGGAATGGATCAGGAAAAAGCACACTGCTGAAGGTTGTCGCGGGGGTTTACACGCCAACGTTCGGTAGCGTCGAGGTCAGAGGCACCTTAGCGCCTCTGATCGAATTAGGCGCCGGTTTCCACGGCGAACTGACGGGCCGTGAGAATGTCCTGATGAACGGCCTTCTCATGGGATTCTCGAAACGTGAGATGCAGACCCGGGAGGCTAGCATCCTGGAGTTCGCCGAGATCGGCGATTTCATCGATGCACCCGTGAAGCAATATTCGTCGGGGATGTACATGCGCTTGGCCTTCGCGGTTGCGACTGAGGTAAACCCTGACATCCTCGTCGTCGATGAGATCCTGGCTGTCGGCGATGAACCGTTTCAGCGCAAGTGTTTCGAACGCATCGAGCGGTTCCGTCGAACAGGCAAAACAATACTGTTTGTGACGCATAGCATGGAACAGGTTGTGGAACACTGTGACCGTGCTATCTATCTCGATTCGGGCAAAATGGTTGCAGACGGCAGGCCAGAGAAGATCGTTGATCTTTACTTTGCGGCGAATGCCATCGAGCACAGCCCGTTAGAGCACGTGAGCCATACTTAACCGACGTAAACAGCGGAGCGGGCGTTCCCCTGCTCCGCTGTACACACGGCCTATCGGGTGGCCAGCTCCGGCTCGTTCGCCCGGAGTTCCGATACCCTCTTTGCCAATAGCTGCTCCAGCTCTTCGAGAGACTTGCTGAAGCCCTCGATACCCTCTTTCAGCTTGTCGTGGGCCATGCGGTCTTCTTTGTGCATCCGCTCGAACGTGTCTTTGTCCATCGGTATACGCTCGATGTTCATCGACTTCGCTTTTTCCGGATCCAGCTCGCGTTTTAGCTCACCTTCTGTCGAGTCCAGCTCTTGTAGCAACTTAGGCGCAATGGTGAGAAGGTCACAGCCGGCAAGCGATGTGATCTCGCCGATGTTGCGGAAGCTCGCACCCATGACAACCGTCTTATATCCGAACTTCTTGTAGTAGTTGTAAATCCTGGTAACGGACTGTACGCCGGGATCTTCGGCGCCTTGATAATCCTTGCCAGTATCCTTCTTGTACCAGTCGAGAATCCGCCCGACGAAGGGCGAAATCAGCGTAACCTTTGCCTCGGCGCAGGCAATCGCCTGGTGAATTCCGAACAAAAGAGTCAAATTGCAATGAATGCCTTCTTTCTCCAATTGTTCGGCCGCCTGGATCCCTTCCCAAGTCGACGCGATCTTAATCAACACGCGCTCACGGGAAACACCCGCTTGGTCGTATTGCTTGATGATCTCGCGCGCCTGCTGCATCGTGGCCTCCTTGTCAAAGGAAAGGCGGGCATCCACCTCCGTCGACACGCGTCCGGGAACCACTTCCAGGATCTTTTTGCCGAAAGCTACGGCGAGGCGCTTAAAGGCGAGTTTCGCGACATCATTGTCATTCGAGTTGTCGCCCAGCTCATCTTTGGCTTGCTTCAAAACGTCGTCGACGATGGAGCGGTAATTCGGCATCTGCGCGGCCGCAGTGATGAGCGAAGGATTTGTCGTGCTGTCCTGCGGTTTGAATTTCAGAATTGAGTCAAAATCGCCGGTATCCGCTACGACCTTAGTCATCCCGCGAAGTTGCTCAAGCAATGTCTTTTTCATTTGGGCTCCTTGTCGTTCCTGCCTACTTCCATGGTAATTGTTTCTCTTCCTTAACGGTGTGTTCCCCTCCGGACCGATGCCCGAAACCCGCTGCCTTTTCTCAACCACGCTAGTTCGACGTTAACGGTCAGTCACAAGTGACGGAGTTCCGGTCCAAGTCTTAGCCGCTAACCCACCAAAGTCTTTCCGAAAGGCGCGTGCTGCTGTGCCGCGCGTTGTAGCATAAGCCGAATGATCAAGTCGGCTGCGGGTCTTCTGCTGATGTCTTTCGCCCTCCTTGCAACTGACCCGAACGCGGCTACCCGCCGTTGGTGGTCGTATACGGAGGCGCTGGCGAACGACAAAATAGCCGGGCGCGACACGGGTTCGGCAGGGTACGTAGCCGCCGAGAAGTTGGTCATTCAGCACTTCAAAGACGCGGGCCTTGCGCCCGCGGGAACAAACGATTTCAAACAGGCAGTACCGCTACACTCGCTCAAACTGGACGGCCGGTCTTCTCGCGTGCGCATCGCACGGCAGGGGGGCGAAACCAGGCTGGACTGGTTCCGTCAGATTACAATCGCGATCCAGCCAAGCCTGCCGGCACACATTGGCGGACCGCTCTACTTTGTAGGCAACCCGCCCACCGCGCAAGCCGGGAAACTTGCGGGTGCAGTTGTCGTCAGATTTGGCCCGCCACGCATTCGCAAGCCGGGAGCACCGCCAATTGCCAAGGTTCCGGACGGAGTTGCCGCCGTTGTCACCATAGACAGTCTCGCGGGCCCGGAACCCCCAATCTGGCCGGTTCCGTACGCCGCTCTTGTCTCACTCCGGGATGGAGGCACGCAGGCGCGTGTCAATGAGCAATCCGCCCCGGAGTTTCGTTTCAATCCGACCGAGGCGGAATTGCTGTTTGCAGGTTCGGGCCACAGTTTCGCTGAACTCAAAGCAAAGCTGGACGGAGGCGAAGGTCTCGCCAATTTTCCTCTCGCCGGAACGCTGAACGCCGATCTGACCGTGAGGGAAGAAGACTTCACGTCGGATAACGTGCTCGGTGTGTTGGGAGGATCTGATCCCGAACTACGGAATGAATACGTGGTGTTGTCCGCCCATCTGGACGGATATGGAATAGGCGAGGCCCGGAACGGCGACTCGGTGTACAACGGCGCACTCGATGACGCGGCTTACGTTGCCCTGTTGATGGATCTGGCGCAAACGCTTCATGAAAGCGGCACCAGGTTCAAAAGATCGCTCCTCTTCTGCGTTGTCACGGGAGAAGAGAAGGGGTTGCTCGGGTCGCAATACTTCGCGGCTCATCCAACGATCCCGAAACCTCAGTTGGTGGCCGATCTGAACCTCGATCAACTGCGGCCCATTTTCCCCCTGACGACCTTGACCACCTTGGCCCTGAACGAATCCAGCTTAGGAGAGGCAGTCAGAAGAGTAGCAGAGCCCATGGGCATCAGAATCCAACCGGATCCCGAGCCGGAGCGGAACCTGTTGCGGCGGTCCGATCATTTCAGTTTCATGCAGATCGGTGTACCCGCCGTTAATTTTGTATTCGGATACGACAAAGGCAGCGCGGACGAGAAGGTGTACCGCGCCTGGTACGCTGAGCGCTATCACAGCCCGGCAGACGACTTACAGCAGCCGTGGGTTCCGGAAGCGGCAGCGAAGTTCAACGCCTTCTACGCTGCCCTGATGAAAGAGGTCGCGAACGCACCCGAACGGCCCCACTGGTTGGCGGAGAGTCAATTCGCTCACAGCACGCGCTGATTCTTTGCACAGTTCACTGCACGTGTGACGGCAACCCGTGACGTTCCAGAAACGCGCGGATCCCATCATAGATGCGAATCCGCTCCTCGGGTTTAAAATTTCCGTGCTTCCCACCCGGGATGGTGATGAGTTCCGTATCGACGCCTGCCTTCTTCAGCGCATCTTGCAAGCGTAAGGAATGGCTGTAGGGCACTGTTGGGTCCGCGTCGCCCTGGATGGAGAGAACCGGCGGAAGTCCCGGCCTCACGTAAGTGAGAGGCGACACGCGTTTGGCAATCTCCTCCCTATTAGGAGCACTACCCAGCCAGGTCACGGCGTACGCCTTGCGATTCGGCCCGTCAAGCAGATCCACTACATCCGTAATGCCGTACCAGTTCACAACCGCGGCCACCTTCGGCAATCCCACCTTCGGATCGTTTGGTGGGCACTCGCGATCAAGTCCGGCGCTCTCCGGCGTGAATGCGGTCATCAACGCAAGATGCCCTCCTGCCGAATCGCCCGACACAACGATCCTTGAAGGATCGAGATGATGCTCGGACGCATGTCGAACCACGTCCCTCAGCGCACACAGGCAATCTTCAACCGCGGCAGGCGCATGAGAAATTTTCGCCAGCCTGTATTCGACGTTCACGACTGACCATCCCATCTCAAGCCAAGGCACGACCGACATGAACGCCGCTTCCTTCGTACCTCCCGTCCAGCCGCCGCCGTGTATGTAAAACAGCGTTGGTTGCGGTCCGGAAGCATCTTTCCGCGAGTAGATATCGACTTTGTTTTCGTACCCGTTCTGGATCTGGTAGGTCACGTTGGGCGTGATCTGGTATCGGCTCTGAGCCGTAACCGCCCACGAGCTAGAAGAAGCAGTCTGGCTTTGACCCGGGATGGCACTGAGGAGTAAACCTGCAATCAGCAGCAACGAGGCAGTGGATTGGCGCACCGCACCATTGTACGTTCCCCCTCTTACAGTGTGGCAGTGACTCCGCCATCGACATAGAGGATGTGGCCATTGACAAAGCTGGCGGCATCAGACGCGAGAAACACAACTGCGCCTCCTAATTCCGACACTTCTCCCCAGCGCCCGCAAGGCGTTCGGGAAGTAAGCCAATTCGTGAACTTCTCATCGTTCACCAGAGCCTCTGTAAGTTGAGTCTTGAAGTAGCCCGGACCGAGTCCGTTCACATTGATTCCGTACCGGCCCCAATCGATCGCCATTCCCTTCGTCAACATCTTGACGGCTCCCTTGCTGGCCGTGTACGGCGCAATCCCGGGACGGCCGAGTTCGCTCTGGACGGAACACACGTTGATGATCCTGCCTGCGCGGCGCTCAATCATTCCGCGTACTATAGCCTTGCTGACGTAGAAAACACTGTCAACGTTCAAGCGCATGATGGCATGCCATTTTTCGTCCGGCATGTCCTCGAGCGGCGACCGGTACTGCATGCCCGCATTGTTCACCAGAATCCCGATAGGGCCTATGTCTTTCTCGATAGCGGTGATCGCGGCATCGACAGCGCCGCGATCCGTGACGTCGAATGCCATCGCGTGGACGATGTACCCTTTGTGTCTTAGTTCTGCCGCAACGCTCTCCAGCCTGCCCGCATCGCGTCCGTTCAGTACGATGTCAGCGCCCGCACCCGCCAGCGCTTCTGCCAGTGCGTAGCCAATACCCGCACTCGATCCCGTAATCAGCGCTAGCTTGCCGCGCAAACTAAACATGCATTGGATCTTAGCCTAGAGCGTCGCTCGTATGTTCAATGCGGTGGCTCGTTTCGGCTCGATGCGACTTCCAGCTCATCAACGGCTCGTACCCACGCAGTCGCCGTTTCAAATCACCCTCAAAGTCATATGCCGGGATGTCTTTGGACGAGATCACACCTCGCGCGAGTTCTCCGTAAACCCTGGACAACTCCGATTCATGCCTCCTGACCCGTTCAGAATCAAGCCACCAAATGCCTTGCGGATCGATGACGTTCGTACACTTGGTACAACAATTCACCCAATCCGTTGAATCAATGCTCGGGTACCAGCAGAACTCACGGAAGTCGGCGCCCCGCTGAACAAGCGCTTCGCATTGCTCTTCCATGAATTTGAGCCATGTGAGTCGTTCCGCCACCGTACCTCTGATATTGGTTTCGGAGAGCAGGATCGGCTTCTTATATTGATCGAGGTAATCTTCGGCGACGGTCGCGAACCCCGCGGGATCCTCATTGTAAGGGTGTATGTCGGGCCGTCCTTTTTCGCTGGACCAGAACCATTCCATTTCCGAATGCAGGTAGTAATCAAGACCGAGAGTGTCGATGGTTTCGGGATGGTCCGGAAACCAGGACAACTCCTCGTCAGCCGCGCCGTTGCTCCTTAAATATGAATACAAAGGATGAGTCCGGTTCACGCGGCCTAGCACCAGATCGAGTATCAAAAAGCGCCGCGAGTTTGCGTGCTCGACCCACTGCTCACTCGCCTGGTCGAGAGCCCGGTGCTGCTCTGCCGTATCTACGTGTACAATCTCTACCGCTTTGTTTTTGCGTCTGAGAAAGGCAATGCAACCGGAGATGCAGCGCGCCACCTGCAGAGTCATTGCCACGAAGTGCTGCTCTGAGGCCCTGTGCGGGTACCACATGCCTGTAAAGGAAGAGAAGATAGTCGTTGCCAACGGCTCATTGATCGGGGTGTACCGGCGAACCCAGTCATAACGATCTGAAAACTGATCGAGGAACCGGCAGTACAGTTCGGCGAAGTGCGGATGAAGAAACCCGTCGTTGAGCCAATCCGGGAAAGACGTGTGGTGAAGAGGATCCACAATCGGCTCCAGGCCGGAGCTGCGCATGAACTGCATGGGCCCGTCCATCCAGCTCCAATCAAATTGACCGGGCGACTTCTCTATCCTGTGCCACGGAACCGAATACCGAAGTCCTCTGATTCCCGAATGCAATAGAAGGGTGAGGTCCTCGCGCCAGAGCTCGATGTGGTGTGTAGTCCCAAGAATGTCCTGGCCAGTACCGAAGATGTAAGTGCTCTCAAAACCACCAAGATGAGGATAGAGAGGGAGACGACTCTCCCTGTCTATGTGTCCGTCGAGTGATTCCTCGGAATCTCCGTTTAGTTCCACTTATTCAACCCAGCAGTTGACCACAATCAATGCGGCGCTCGTGTTCTCGAACGGGCAGTCTTCCGCCCGCTCATAGCCTGAGTTAGACGCGGTAACCCGCGTTCGCCCGCAGCTTACCTGAATTTTATCCGGTTACTGTCCGCTTCAGCTTATCGAGCAAGCCCAAGTGCTGCTCCTTCTGCGCGTAGGCAGACTTTGGTCCGGGAGCGAGCTGAGGTTCTTCGCCGAGCGGCCTGTTCGGGAAAATCGAAAACTGGCCTTTGCCGTCGAGAGATGCACCTGTAGCGAATCGCGCATCGCTAAGCGTTGGCGGCACGCTGCCGTCTGCCTGCGAAGTGAAATAGGCGTAGCTAGACGTCTGGTTCTCTTCCGACTGCGGGAACGAGTTTGGAACAGGCAACTGGTCCGTAAACCCGCCAAGCTCTTCAATGACCGCTAACCATTGCTGCTGGTGCATGGTATCGCGCGCGATCAGGAAGGAAAGCATATCTTTCATGCCGGGGCCGTCCGTCATGTCGTAGAGCCGGCACGCCAGAGTCCTGCCCGTAGCTTCTGCGGTTACGTTGGCCAACATGTCTCCAGCGATGTTTCCACTCGTGTAGATGTGCGAGCAATTGAACGGAACACCGTTCGAACTCTCCGGCGTCGCTGCCAAACCCGCCGACAGAAAATGCGGATTTGGCTTCTCAACCCGGACGGGATATTGGAGTCTCGGCTCACAATAGTACATGATGTCGTCTCTCACGTAAGACGATGGAAATCTCGTCCGTATACCCTCTGACAAATACTTGAGTCGAGTCGAAGCGCCTTCATTGGGCTGCAGAGATGCCCAAGGGCAGATGGAAAAGGCACAAGCGGGGCGGGGTTGACGGCACGATAGGGACTTAGGAGCACCGCTTACGGTGCTCCCCGCGGACATAGGTGCAGTCCAGCAGATCTGGCTACTGCGTGCCGCCGCCCGGTTGGCCCTTGGCCTGATCGATCATGGTCGTGTGCTCCTGGATTGCGGGCAGGAATTGAGCGGCGAACTGCTTGATATCGGGATCTTTTCCGGCTGAGGATTCCTTCTGGAATGCCTGGACCACTTTGTGGTGATCCTTGCTGTTAGCTTCCAGAAAGTCCTTATCGAAGTCCTTGCCGCTCTCGCCTTGCAGCTTCGTTGCGAGCGCCTTGTGTTTAGCGTCTGTTTCGGTAGGCGGGGTCATGCCCTTCTTTGCGGCAATCTCCTTCATGGCTGTCGACGTTTTCGTGTGGTCGTCCACAAGCTTTTGCGCGATTTGCTTCACCTGGGGATCGCTGCTCTTCTGAAGGGCCATATTGCCGATTTCGATCTCGGCCAAATCAGTTTGAGCCACCATGGTGGCAAATTTCTTGTCAGCACCGGGCACTGCCGAACCGGTTGCTGATCCAGCCGCGGACTCTTGTGCAACAGCTGCAATGCCGAAGCATCCCAGGCACGCAAAGCGGGCTAAGTGATTCATAGTTGTTTTCCTCGTACTATGGACGTACATCTCGCCATAGCCGATCAAGGAAACAGCCCCGTAATTCGTCGCATGGAAGTTCACGGGCTTACCGTTCGGCCAAAAATATTTTGATCCGCGTACCGGACACTGTTAATCAAACTGGGTGACGAAACAAGGAGGAATCAGTCCCATAAGTATTGTTTCGACTTCTAATTTGAAAGGAATGAATCACCTTGTCTGACAACCTCGTACACGACACACCTGATACGCAACCAAAGACCCAGCATAGAGAAGGGGCGATTGCGCGCAGTATCGAACAGCAAACAGCCAAACTGCCGTCCGATTTCTTCCTTTGGGCTGCTTTCGGCTCCATTGCCAGTTCGCTGGCTTTTAAATTCAGCGGCAAAGATCATGCTGCGCTCTTCGTGGGGCAGTGGGCACCAACGTTCTTGATCCTTGGGCTCTACAATAAGATTGTTAAGCTCTCCGGCTCGGACGCGATTTGAGCATAGGTTCACCTTGCTGAGCCGGGAGAAGGAGTAACGCCGCTCGGCTCAGCGCTGTGAACACATCGAACAAAACATCGACAGCCTGAGAGCCTCCATTGAAAGCGGTTTCGGCCGCTGACCCACGACGGAATCTCGGATCTTTGACCGTCTCCACCCAAGGTTCGACAGCAGCCTCAAATCGCTCGAAGACTCGGCTAACGTACCAGCGAGAGCCGCTTCGATCCGCGCGCGTTCAGCGCTGTTAGTGCTGGGTAAGAGGACATCTCGAGGGTCGGCTGAACCACCATCAGGTCCTGTTGATAAAAGGCGCTGCCGAAGAGAACACGATGTCTATCCTGCTGGGCAAGCGCGGCGCGACGGCGATAATACGATAGAGAGCTGCACGCGCGACACCGGCCTGGTCCGCTCGCCCTTCTGAACGCTCCCAGCCAACGCGAGTCTCTGGGTTATGGGGCTGTGCGAAGTCAACCAGATTGGATCCAACCGCGCCGAGCGACATCGGCGCAAGCCGCTCGGACGGAGCTTAATCAAAGGTTCAGGCATTTGAGCTGAGCCGACGGGGTAATCACAATATCGGTTCACCAGCGTGCTTTGCAGACAGACGCTATCTACCGAGCCGGTATGTCGCCGGTGCTTCTGATCAAACGGGCGACCATGACACCTATAATCAGAACCGACAGCCAGGGCAAAGGCATCAAGTAACGAGGATACGCGACGTCTACCGGACCAATTGCACAGCCCAGGAGAGAATAAGCGCAAAAGAGCAGAAGCCAGTCAACGGCGCTCACTTGCTTTCGATGCCAGAGCATCTCAATAAGGTAGAGCCACGGCAGGCCGACCATCAGCCCACACCAGAGGGCACTGCTCCCCTGCCATTTCTTCGTCACTGATTCGTACTTCCGGTCCATGGCATCTACCCCGAACCAGTCCCTGATCATCTTGACATCATTCGCTGTCGGACCGACAAAGTGCCCCTCATTCAATTGCAGCGCCCAAACGAGGTACTTATGCGAAAAGAATTGCTTGTAGGTACTGAATGCAAGGCGCAGCACTCCCGCCGGATCGCGTGTCATAGCACGCAGCGCGGTCTTTCGAGCAAGTTTGTTGGCCAACTCTTCGTCTCCGTTCGCAATCTCGAGCACCACCTGACAAAGGCCGCCATCTACCCAACGGTGTAACCGCCGGTTTCGAAGGTCATTCAACGGAATTCTGAGTCGCTGGAGAAAGCGTACGCGCTCGGCCGGGATCGGAAAGTCCCCGGTGGTGATGATAGGGGCCATGTCGGCTAGGAGAAAATCACCATCTCGTGACAAATAGGCCGGTTTGGTGTGAGCCAGGAATCCGTAGAGATGACGATAGCCGGCAAACAGCATCTGACTGACTGCAACGGCACAGACGAGCCGAATCAGGAAAGCCCTCCAGTTGATGCGGCCCGTAGTGTAGGCAGCCAGGATAGGGAGAGCCACCGACAAGATCAGCACAAGGGGAAGGAAGCTGTATCGAAGGGTCACTAGGAGGACGCCAGCAATCTGCGCTGCGATTAGCGGCAGGATTCTTCTGGATTTGAGGAACGAAGCAGCCAGGGAGAGATAAAGCGCAAATCCGAACGTCGCGACCGCTTCCGACATGATGAATCTCTCTGCCATGAGTTGCAGGGGTTCAATCGCTGAGATGACCGCCGAAGCGACGGCCAAAGCAGGTTTGGCTCGAAAGTACCGAAGCAAAAAAGTGCCGAGGAGCACACTCGCGGCTCCCGAAGCCAAGATCTGGAGAAGTAGAACGGGCCGGAACGAATGACTGTGAAGGACCAGCGGCCGCAGCAGAAATCCGTAGGTAAAACTGCGATCGGGAGGTATGTATTTGATAAGCGCCGTCGCAAGATAAGCACCCGAGTCTCCAAATTGGAAAGACGGGTACGGATCCGCGATGTAGAACCCCAATTTACAGGCAGCGACCAGCAGGAAAATGTAGAAAACAGGCGAGCGCGATAGCCGTGTCACCATGTTCGAATGCTTCGGTACCGAGGCTATCTCGCCGGCTACGACAGACATTTAAGCAGGCGGATGACTCCCATTGAGGCCTGCCGTTTGTGAGCGGATACATTTTTCCGGTTCTTGATTTCCCGGTCGTTAGCCGAGTAGTAGCTGTAAGCCCGCCAGAGCATTTCGGCGTTCGTCAACGTGGGAGCCCATTTCAGTTCTCGCTTGATCTTCGTCGTATCAAATACAAAATCTTCCGCGATCATTTTGTAGTGATAGGGTCCGAGCGGCGACATCTTCAGGTGATGAGCGATACGCATGGCGGCCAACGTTAAGCGTTTTGGCAGCGCCGCAACCTTTGACGAGCTATTCGCACGTTCGATTACGTATTGGTATATCTCGCGGAGGGTTTGAACGTTGTCGGATCCGATGTTGAACAGCGCGGACCTGTTATGGGCCATTGACTCGATGGCTGCAGACGCCAGGTCCTGAGCGTAAATGAACTGGTAACGGTTACCCCCCTGCCCAACGGTCCACACTCGCCGGCCCTCTTTGATGAATTCGAAAAGGATAGCTAACAGTCCAAGCCTGCCGGAATCGATGATGGTAGGACACCGGATATTGATGACGTTGATGTCCTTCTCGTAGCGGCTGAGGATCTTTTCCCCTTCCCACTTAGATAGTCCGTAAGTTTCTACCGGCTCAGGCCTGTCATCTTCGGTAACTGGGCGTGAGAATGCCTTGCCCCACAAACAATTGGAAGAAGTAAATACCAACGAGGGTATCTGCGCCTTACGCGTCGCGTCCGCAATTACTTCTGTTCCGGTAACGTTACTTCTCCAGAGCGATTTTTCGGATTCCACGTCATGGGCCAACTCTGCGGCTAGGTGAAACACGCCGTCAACCCGGTGCCGGCCGAACACTTCTGCCATTCGTGCACGGTCGGCTATGTCCGCCTGAACCGATTCCAGATTGGAGTGCCGGTCTTCATCCTCGTGGGTATCGATATTCACGACGCTGTCTCCGTTTTCGAGCAAGCGCCGCTTCAAAATAGATCCAAAAAATCCGGATCCGCCAGTAACAATGTAAGTCTTCACAGTATTTCTTGCGCGGCCAGCTACGTTGCTGGCGAGATGTACGAATTCGAAAGAGCTCCCCGCATCCGGCCGACCTCGTCACGATACAGAGCTTCTAACCGTGCTACAGCCGTCCGCGAGTCACGATGTGATTCCACCAGACGACGCGCTTCCATGGCTAGTGCTCTGCCATGGTGCTCGTCGGCGAGTAATCGCAGTGTGGCCTTCGCGAAAGCAGCCGGAGAATCGGCCACCTCGCAGGCTGGCAATGATTCGGAAACCAGTCCTTCAGCACCCACACTGGTTGAGACAACCGGTATACCCGAGGCGAAGGCCTCGAGTAGCTTCACCCGAATACCCGAACCACTCAGTATCGGGCAAACAAATACGGAATACCGTTGCAGCGGAACTTTGATGTCAGGCACGGTACCGAGCAGTCGCACGCTCGGGTGCCAACTCCAGCCTTCAGGAGCATCGGAACCAACCAGGTACAGCAGCGTTTGCGGGCGCTCCTTGAGAATCAGCGGAAACACTTCGCCGATGAACCATCGGATGGCATCGAGATTCGGGGAATGCCGGAAACTGCCGATGAACAACAGGGAATCCGGCTCCCGGCCAGCTGTGGAACATTGGTATCCGCCTACATCGATCGTCGCCCTGATGTCGCAATCAATCCGGCTGTTGAGCCCACCCACGAGCGTCTTGAGATACTTCGCGTTGTCCTTGCTGCAGACCTGGACCCGTTCAACGCGCTTCAACAGCTTCGGTTCATACAGCCGCATCCGGAGGTATTCGAGAAGGGTGTCGAGATCGCGATCCCCCGCGCGAATCCTGCGCCACAGCGACTGGGCGGAGATATCGTGCTCGAACAGAATGCACGGGATGTTTTGGAAGCGGCCCGCATACTGCCCCATTGTGGTGTATTCCAGTTGCACCACATCGATCTCTTTTAGCCAGATCGTTCGATGTATTGCCCAGGCAAAATCCCGAACCCCAAACTCACGGATTGCGTTCGGGGTCAGCGTCCATTGATCGGCCAGCGAGATCACCGGACGGACGAGGAAGTAAGCCGACTCGCAATCGGGAATAAGCGCCTTTTGTGCATCCAACTGCCCGGCGTGATCAACGAACGAAACCACGTGAACGTTCGCTCTCGATTGCAGACCCCGGATCGTTTCTTTCATGAACACCGCGCCCCCATGAGTGGGTGGCTCGATGGGATAGGGAGAAACGAAGAGTACGTTCAGGCGCTCATGCGAGGCGGTTTTCCCGGGGAGGATGAAGCGGTCGCGAAAATAGCCGCCCAGGGGCCGTCGAAAAGCCTCCCGGTCTGTTATTTTCCGGCCCTGCCGAGCGCGCCAACGGGATTGCACCACCTGCCGCAATTTCTT
>Ga0308176_10001331_pt1 | contig 15478 bp, 16 predicted proteins | sample PhyCR2_3_FD_203890 | JGI IMG/M metagenome (GOLD analysis project Ga0308176, IMG submission 203890) | Soil microbial communities from UC Gill Tract Community Farm, Albany, California, United States - DLSLS.C.R2 | ecosystem: Environmental > Terrestrial > Soil > Agricultural land | place: USA...
GGAAGAGCGCTCCGACCAGCGCGCCGAAAACCAGCCCGAGGCAGGCGTTCGCGGGCAGCGTCCGCTTGAGCGACGGGCTCCAGCCCTCCTCCGCCTCGACCTCGACGTGAGCGCGCCAGACGCCGAACAGTCCGAGCGCGGCGACTGGCGCCTGGGCGATGAAGATCGCCCGCCAGTCGAACGCCTGGGTCAGGACGCCGCCGAGAGCGGGTCCGAGCGCAAGCCCGAACGTCCCCGCCGCCGTCCACTGCGCGCGCCCGAGCACCGGCAGCGCTCCCGCTAGCAGCAGCGCCGCGCCGACGCCCTGGACACTTCGCGCCCCGATCAGGAACGCGAGGCTCTGCGAGGAAGCGCACGCGATCGAGGCGGCGAGGAAGAGCACGAGACCGGCGCCGAGCAGCACGGCCGAACGCAGTCGGTGGACGAAGAAGAGCAGTCCCAGCGCGGTCACCGCGACCGCGAGGTTGTATGAGGTCACCACCCAGGAGACGCCCTCGATCGAGGTGTTGAACTGCCCGTAGAGCTCGGGCAGGGCGAGCACGACGATCGAGGAGTCCGCGAACGCGACCGCGACGGCGGCCACGAGCGGCCAGCGCTTCACTTGCCCCAGGTGTCGTGCGGCTCGCGGCGACCGGGCTCCATGTGCCAGTAGTCCCGCGCTTCGATGACGAGGCCCTGGTGGTCGAAGCGCAGAACCGAACACCCGGCGATCGCCTGCTCCTCCCCGTCGGGGAGCACGAGCGTCGACCACCACTCGACGGCCGCTCGGTCACCTTCTTCGACCGGCTCGCCGAAGCGCACGTCCTCGGCCCGCGCCTCCGGAAAGACCCGCGTCGTGTAGTCGATCGGGGGCTCCGGCTCGCGGAAGGGCGCCGAGCGGAAGACGCAGTCTGGGTGGTAGAGCGCGGCTGCCGCTACCGGGTCGTCCGCCTCCCAGGCGAGCTTGTAACCGTCTGCCCAGCGCCTCGCGTGGCTCACTGCAGCCATGGCCGCAGCCTACTGCGGCGCGTTCTCGCCGACCTGCGTTATGGTTCCGCGCTGTGACGAAGCGGATCGCGCTGCTCGTTGCACTCTTCGGCGTCGTGGGGGTGTCCCTCGCGTCGGCCGCACCACACGGCTACGCCTGGCACGACACGACGACGGGCTCGTCCGCGAGGCTCCGCGGCCTCTCGGCTGTGAGCTCGACGACCGCGTGGGCCAGCGGCAGCCTCGGCACCGTCCTGCGGACGACCGACCGCGGGGCCACCTGGCAGAGCGTCGGCCCGCCTGGCACCGCCACCCTGCAGTTCCGGGACATCGAGGCCTTCGACGCGAACCACGCGGTAATCCAGTCGATCGGCGACAACCCCACGGACTTCCGCATCTACGTCACCGCAAACGGCGGGCAAAGCTGGACGCTCACGTTCGTGAACGAGGAGCCGACCGCGTTCTACGACTGCATGACGTTCTTCGACGCACGCCGCGGCCTCGCGGTGTCCGACCCGCCTGACGGCCAGCACTTCCGCGTGATCGCGACCGACGACGGCGGGCTCCACTGGCACGTGACCGGGCTGCAGATGCCGACTGCGCTGCCTGGCGAGTTCGCCTTCGCCGCGAGCGGCCAGTGCATCACCACCGACCACGGCCGCCGGGCGTGGTTCGGCACCGGCGGCGGCGCCCAGGCCCGTGTGTTCCGCTCCGACGACGGCGGGGCGTCTTGGACCGTGGCGCCGACGCCGATGAACAGCGGCCCGACGGCCGGGATCTTCGCGCTTGCCTTCCGCGGCCAGCAGCACGGCCTTGCGGTCGGCGGCGACTTCCTGCTCGAGACGGCGTCGCCGGACAACTTCGCGCGGACGAGCGACGGTGGCGCGAGCTGGAACCTCCTAGGCGGCGCGCCCTCCGAGTACCGCTCCGGCGCGACCTGGCTGAACGGGAACACCGCGCTCGCGGTCGGCCCCTCCGGGAGCGACGTCAGCACGGATGCGGGCACGACGTGGCAGCGCTTCGACGACGGCAGCCTCGACACGGTCGACTGCGCGAACCCGAACGCCTGCTGGGCCTCGGGCGCGAACGGCCGCGTCGCGTTCCTCGAGCGCTAGCTCTCCAGGTCCTCCCGCACGAGTCCGTAGATCACGCCGTCCACCCACTCGCCGTGGCGGTCGTAGGCCTTTCGACGTACGCCTTCGCGGACGAAGCCCGCCCGTTCCGCGTGTCGCTGGGCCCGCTCGTTGAAGCCGTAGATCTCGAGCTGCAGCCGGTGGTAGCCGAGCTCGAAGATCAGGTGGCGCTGGAAGAGCCGTGCGGCCTCGTCCGCCAGCCGCCTGCCGCGGAAGGACGGGTGTACCGCCAGCGAGCCGAGGTTGGCAATCCGGCTGCGCTTGTTCGCGACCTGGAAGCCCATCACGCCCGCTCGCTCGCCGTCGACTTCGATCACAAAGCGGCCGTACTCCTCGGACTCGGACTGCGAGCGCTCGATCTCCTCGAGCAGCCCGTCTCGGTCGCGCGGGCGGATCACGGCCATGTACGGATCGACGTCCTCGTGCGTCATCAGCTCGAGCAGGAAGTCGACATCGCGCGGCTCCGCCCGCCGCAAGCTGACATTCACGGCGAGGGGGCGGCGAGCGGCTCGCGCCGGGCGAAGCGCACGGCGCCGGAGCCGAGCGCGACCCCACCGAGGATCAGTGCCATCCCGGCGAGCTCCTCCCAGGTCAGCGGCTCGCCGAGCAGCACGACGCCGTAGAAGAGTGCGGTCACCGGCAGCAGGTAGGTGACGAGGCTGACCCGAGCCGAGCCGTCGCTGCGCAGCACGCGGTAGAGGATGATCTGCGCGAGCGCCGTCCCGATCACCGCGAGCGCGATCACCGAGCCGACCTCTTTCCAGCCGGGCACCGCCGACGGCAGCTGTGCCAGTCCGAACGGCAGCAGCACGACCAGCCCGCCAAGCATCGAGCTCGCCGAGAGCACGAGCCCGCTGGTGTTGGCGATCAGCCGCTGGCCCCAGAGGCTCCCGACGGCGTATGAGACCGAGGCGACGACGACGGCCAGCGTTCCTGCCACGCCCCACCAGCCGCCCTCCGGGTGGACGCCCGCGAGCACGCCGACGCCGACGAGCCCGAGCAGAAAGCCGGCCAGCCGCAGCCCGCGCACGGTCTCGCTCGGCTTGAACCGGATCGCGAGCAGGATCACGAAGATCGGCAGCGAGGCGTTGGCGATCGCAGCCACGCCCGAGTCGATGTGGCGCTCGCCCCAGGCGATCAGCGTGAACGGGATCGCGCCGTTGACGACCCCGAGCGCGAAGCCCTCCCAGCCGAGCGCGCGCATCTCACCGACCGTCCGGTGCCAACCTCGCTGCACCGCCAGGACGACCAGCAGCAGCGAGGAGGCGATCACCAGCCGGAGCATGATCATCGCCGCCGGCTCGAAGGCCCGGCCCGCGACCTTGATGAACATGTACGACGCGCCCCAGAAGGCTGCCAGGAGCGCGATGTAGATCACGTAGGAGCGCGACACCGCCTTCGAGGCTAGCTAGATTCGCGGTATGCGGATCTCGCGCACGATCGTGCCGGTGCTGCTCGCGGCCGCGCTGCTCGGCGGCTGCGGCGACAACAAGTCGGCCGACCAGAAGGCGATGAACTACAAGTTCGAGGCGATCGACTACGAGATCTCCAGGCTCGAGACGGTTACATCGCAGTACAACGACGCCCATTTCTCAGCGGCGACCAAGAAGTACATCGCCCTCGTCCGCCAGTACCACGACGTGCTCGGGCCCGAGGAGGCCAGGCGCCGCCTGAGCGACCGGGCGGACGAGATCAGCGCGTTTTGCCTCCCGTGCGCCGGGATGCTCGCCGACGCGGCGAAGAGTTACTAGCCGTCGACCGGCTGCGGCTGCCGGGCCCGTTTGATCCGCACCGCTCCGGTTCCGAGTGCCACGCCGGCGAGGATCAACGCCAGGCCGCCGAAGGCCGAGGCGCCGAAGCGCTCGCCGAGGAAGACCGCGCCGTAGGCCAGCGCGATCGGCGGGATGAGGTACGTGACGAGGGACGCGTAGGCGGCGCCCGCGCCGGTGATCAGGCCGAAGAAGAGCAGGTAGGCGAGTGCCGTCCCGGGAATCCCGAGCGCGAGCACCGAGCCGATCGTCTTCCAACCGGGCATCTCCGACGGCGCTTGCGCGACGCCCACGGGTAGCCAGACGAGCGTCGCGATCGCGGTCGAGGCGAAGGAGACCACGACCGGCTGGGCCGGCTTCAGGTGGCGGCCGGTCAGCAGTCCGCCGAGGCCGTAGCAGAACGCCATCCCGACGACCGCCAGGGCGCCGAGCACCTTGCCCTCCGGCTGCGCGCCGACGAGCAGCGCGACGCCGAGGAAGCCGACCCCGACGCCGACCAGCCTGATCCCGGTCACGCGCACCTCGCGGAAGGCGACGAACGCAATCAGCGCGTTGAAGATCGGCACCGAGGCCTGGATGATCGAGGCGAGCCCGGAGTCGATCCGCGTCTCGCCCCAGGAGAGCAGCCAGAACGGGATCGCGGTGTTCACGAGCGCGACCACGACCAGCCAGACCCAGTTCGCACGCAGCTGGCGCACGGTCTCGCCCGAGCCGACGACGAACGGCACCAGCACCCCGAGCGTGATCGCCGCGAGCCCGAGCCGGCCGACGATCAGCGTCGCCGGCGTCAGCTCGCGCACGGCGACCTTGATGAACAGGAACGAGGCGCCCCAGATCAGCGCCAGCCCGATCAGCATCGCCAGGTTGCGGTGGCGAGTCAGCACATTCACAACGCCGGGCCCTCCTGTCCTGTGAGGCGGCTAGACTCCGGCATCTGACGCGGGTCTCGGATCAGTCGCTGCATGAGGCGCTCGGCCTCACCAACTTCGAGCACTCGCGAATCTGCGAGCTGCTCGGGCGCGACCCGAATCACTTCGAGCTGGCGGTCTTCTCGCTGCTCTGGTCGGAGCACTGCGGCTACAAGCACTCGGCGCGCCTGCTCAAGCGCCTGCCGAGCGCGGGCGAGCGGGTGTTGCAGGGGCCGGGCGAGAACGCGGGGGTGATCGATCTCGGCGAGGGCGAGGCGGTCGCGTTCAAGGCCGAGTCGCACAACCATCCCTCTGCGGTCGAACCGTTTCAGGGCGCGGCCACCGGTGTCGGTGGGATCCTGCGCGACATCGTCGCCATGGGCGCACGGCCGGTGGCGCTGCTGGACGGCCTGCGCTTCGGCGCGCCCGACTGGAGCTTCCGGCGCGCGGTCGCCGGGATCGGCCACTACGGAAACTGCGTCGGCGTACCCACGGTGGGCGGCGAGGCGGTCTTCGACGCGGCGTACGCCGGCAACTGCCTGGTGAACGCGATGTGCGTCGGCCTGCTCCCCACCCTCCGGGTTCTGGGATCTCGCGCGCGAGGGGCCGGAAATCTGCTCGTGCTCTACGGCGCCACCACCGGCCGCGACGGGATCGGCGGCGCCTCGGTGCTGGCAAGCCAGGAGCTCGGCGAGGACGACGCGGACAAGCGCCCGACGGTCCAGGTCGGCGATCCCTTCACCGGCAAGAAGCTGATCGAGGCTTCGCTCGAGCTCGTCGAGGCCGGGCTCGCCGAGTCGCTGCAGGACTGCGGCGCGGCCGGGCTCGCCTCCTCGCTCGCCGAGATGGCCCGCGACGTGGGCGTCGACGTCCAGCTCGACCGCGTCCCGCTGCGCGAGGACGGCATGGAGCCCTGGGAGATCATGATCTCCGAGAGCCAGGAGCGGATGGTCGCCGTCGTCCGGCCCGAGCGGCTCGCGGAGGTCGAGGCCGTGCTCTCGCGCTGGGAGCTCCACCACGCGGCAATCGGCGAGGTGACCGAGACCGGGGAGCTGCGGGCTTTCTGGGACAACGAGGTCGTCGGCGAGATCCCGGCGACGTTCCTGACGGACGAGTGCCCGCGCTACGAGGTCGACCGCCTCGCAGCCGCGCGGCCGCGCGCCAAGATCGACCCGGTCAACCTCGAGCCGAAGGAGTGGATCTACCGGCAATACGACCAGCTGGTCCTCTCGCGCACCGTGCGCCGGCCGGGGCTGGACGCGGCGGTCTTGCAGCTGCGGCCCTCGTGGCGCGGCCTCGTGGTCTCGCTCGACGGGCCGCCGCCCGGCTGCCGCGAACCACGCGAGGCCGGGCGGGCAGCGGTGCTCGGCGCGGCGCGCAACGTCGCCTGTGCCGGCGGCAAGCCGCTCGGGCTGACCGACTGCCTCAACTTCGGCAACCCGGAGAAGCCAGAGATCGGCTGGGAGCTGGCCGAGGCGATCGAAGGGATCGCCGAGGCGGCGGAGGCGCTGGGAGTTCCGGTCGTCTCGGGCAACGTGTCGCTTTACAACGAGACCGACGGACGGGCGATTCCGCCGACGCCAGTCGTCGGGTGCGTCGGGCTCGTGCCGGACGTGCGCGAGGTGCCGCGCGGCTGGCGGCCGGGCGACACGGTCTGGCTGGCCGAGGGCGACGAGGTCGAGCTGATCGGCTGGCTCTGGCGCAACGTGTCGAAGCTCTCGCTCGCACACGACGTCGGCGAAGGCGGCCTTGCTCACGCGCTCGCGCACGCGTCGGCCTTCAGCGGCCGCTCGTTCGAGGCGGACGCCGAGGCGCCGTACGGCTCGGTGATCCTGGCCGGCGAGCTGCCCGACTGGCCGCAGCTGCGCGAGCTCGGGACCGTGGCCTGATGTGCGGCGTCTTCGGCATCCGCGCACCCGGGCGCGACGTCGCGCGCGTGACCTTCTTCGGCCTCTTCGCGCTGCAGCACCGCGGCCAGGAGTCGGCCGGGATCGCGGTCTCCGACAATGGCCGGCTGACGGTGCTGCGCGACATGGGCCTCGTCACGCAGGTCTTCGACGAGCAGAAGCTCAGCGGCCTGCACGGCGACACCGCGATCGGCCACACGCGCTACTCGACCACCGGCTCGACGCACTGGGCGAACGCGCAGCCGCTGATCCAGCGCGGGCACGGGCGCACGGTCGCGCTCGGGCACAACGGCAACCTCGTCAACGCGACGGAGCTGCGCGAGCAGCTCGCTGCCGAGGGCGTCACGCTCGGCACGACCTCCGACACCGAGCTGATCGCGGCGCTGATCGCGAACGACGAGGCGCCGCTCGAGGACGCCGTCGCCGGTGCGATGGCCCGGCTCGAGGGCGCGTTCTCGGTCGTCGCGCTCTCGAACGGGACGCTGGTCGGCTTCCGCGACCGGCACGGCTTCCGGCCGCTTTGCCTCGGTCGCGGAGAGCACGGCGAGTGGCTGCTCGCCTCCGAGTCGTGCGCGCTCGACCTCGTCGGCGCCGAGCTGGAGCGCGAGCTGGCACCGGGCGAGCTGGTGCTGATCGACGAGGACGGCGTGCGCACGCGGCAGGCGGTCGAGCCCGCCGAGCACGGCGCGCTCTGCATCTTCGAGTTCTTCTACCTGGCCCGCCCCGACACGCGGCTCGACGGCGTCGAGGTACATGGCGCCCGCTTGCGCATGGGCGAGCGGCTGGCCGTCGAGGCGCCGGTCGAGGCCGACCTCGTCCTGCCGATCCCCGACTCCGGCACGCCGGCCGCGATCGGCTTCTCGCGCGCGACCGGAATCCCGTTCTCGGAGGGCCTGATCAAGAACCGTTACGTCGGCCGCACCTTCATCCAGCCCGACCAGGGCCTGCGCGAGCAGGGCGTGAAGCTGAAGTTCAACCCGCTCGCCGAGGTCGCGGGCAAGCGCGTGGTCGCCGTCGACGACTCGATCGTCCGCGGCAATACGACGCGCAAGATCGTCGAGTTGCTGTTCGAGGCCGGGGCGGCCGAGGTGCACGTACGCGTGTCGGCGCCGCCGGTCGTCGGCCAGTGCTTCTACGGGATCGACCTGGCCGCCGAGGACGAGATGATCGCGAGCACGCGGACGGTCGAGCAGATCCGCGAGCACATCGGCGCCACCTCGCTGGCCTACCTCTCGCTGGAGGGCCTCGAGGCCTCGACGCGCAGGCCGCCGACAGAGCTGTGCCGCGCCTGCCTCACGCGGGACTACCCGACGGCAGTCCCGCATGAGGGCGCGAAGCTCAGGTTCGAGCCGGCACGTGCCTAGCTACTGCTACTGCTCGAGGACGCGGCTCGCCTTGGCGATACCACGGCTGAGCAGATAGAACGCCGTCAGCGCGACGGTGAAAACGCACCACTGGTTGGTGTTGACGCTGTCGGCGATGATCCAGATCAGGATCAGGATCACCTCGACCACGAAGTAGAGCGCGAACTCCGCGTTGCCCGGGATGGGCAGCCGCGCGCCCGCGGGCATGTTCGGGATTCCCATCGGGCGCTCCGGGGGAGTCGACATTGCCAGCTCTCCTTTCTTCAGGCCGCTAGGCCGGGAACGTGCACGATTTCCAGCTTGATGCCGTCGGGATCGTAAAAGAACACGGCGTAGTACCCCGGAATGTACGAGTACTCCTCGGGGCCGCTCTCGATCTCGGCGCCCTGCTCTCGCAGCCAATCGGCCCGCTCGTTGACCACCGCCCGCGAGCCCGCCTCGAGCGCGAGGTGGTGCAGGCCGACCCGGTAGCGGTCGAACGAGCCCTCGCTCTGCGCCTCGCGCAGGCCGAGCGAGCAGCCCGCGCCGGAGAGGTACCAGATCGTCTCGCCGCGCTCGCCCTCGACTTCGCCGATCCGGTGGAAGCCGAGCGGCGCGAGCAGGTCGCGGTAGAAGGGCAGGCTGCGCTCGATCGACGAAACGACGAGGTCGACGTGGTGCAGGGCGGAGCCGTTCACGTGGCAACGGTCACGTTCCGCGCAAACGCGCTTGTTCCTGCACAATCCGCGGCGCTTGGAACTGTTCCACTACCACCTGGTGACGAGCGACGTCCGTGACGTGGAGGCGCGCTACCTGGGCAAGCTCGGTTTCGGGCTGATCGCGCGCTACGGGCGGATCGGCGAAGACCAGGTGCACTTCGAGGCCGGTGTGTCGTGGGAGGAGCTCGAACAGAAGGGCTTCAAGCACCGGCTCTCCGAGCTCGAGCGCGGCGCGGTCAACGTCGTCGTCCAGCCGGGCCAGTGGCCGCTGCCGCGCGTCGACCACCTCGGCGTGGCGCTCGACGACGACGAGTTCCACGAGGTGCTCGAGCGCGCGACGAAGGGCCGCCTGCGCGTGCAGGAATACCCGGGCCGGCGAACGTTCGTCGCCACCGATGCGGGCTACCGGCTCGAGGTGCACCCGCAGCGCGACTGGATCGACGAGCTGCTCGAGCACGCCGACGAGCTGCGCCTGGAGGAGCTGCACCTGCGGGCCGACGATCCTGCGGCGAAGGCCGAGGCGCTCTGCCGGCTGCTCGAGCTCGAGCAGTCTGAGGGCGAAGTCGTTGTCGGCGGGACGACCGTGCGCTTTCTGCCCGAAGGCCCACGCGGGCGGCCAGAGCTGTACGCCGAGATCTTCGATTAATCGCCGCTCGGCTCGTAAAACCCCGGGGATGCGACCCGCGGCAGCGGCACTCCTTTCGGCCTTAATGCGCTCGCGCGCTCCAGCCGGACGGGAAGATCGCGAGGGCTTCGGCGTCGGCGGACCAGTCCTGACCCAGCTCGACGGCTACGTCCGCGGCCGGCTGCTCGAGCGTGCCAAGCTCATGCTGGTCTCGGCCGGCTGCTCGGTCGGCGCGGTCACGCGCCGTTTCTCGAAGAAGGTCAAGCGCGGGCGCGTTATCTCGGAGCGTCCAGGGCCGGGCTCGGGACTACCGGAACTCGCGAAGGTGCGGCTGGTCGTCAGCAAGGGCCGTCCCGAGCGCTAGCGCCGACAAGCGGCCCCTTTAGACTCGCTCCGTGAGCTCCGGGGGCAGGACCTACGAGGCGGCCGGGGTCTCCCTTGCGGCAGCGGAGGCAGTGGTCGACAGGCTGCGCGCGGCGGTCGAGTCGACCGGGGCCGAGGGCTTCGGTGCCTTCGCGGGGCTCTACCCGCTGGACGAGAGGCGGTTCCTCGCCGCTACCACTGACGGTGTCGGCTCCAAGCTCGTGCTCTCACGGCGGGCGGGGCGTCTGCGCGACGCGGGCCGCGACCTGGCCGCCCACTGCATCGACGACGTGCTCACCACGGGTGCCGAGCCGCTCTTTCTGCTCGACTACGTCGCCGCGCACGGGCTCGAGCTCGAGCAGGTGGCCGAGCTCGTGGAGGGCGCGGCCGAGGTCTGCCGCGAAGCCGGCTGCGCTTTGATCGGCGGCGAGACGGCGGAGCTGCCGGGCGTCTACCGCGAGCAGGAGCTCGACTTTGCCGGCACCTGCGTGGGGATCGTCGACCGCGAGCGCCTGATCGACGGGAAGCGCTGCGAGCCGGGGGACATCGTGCTCGGCCTCCCCTCCTCCGGCCTCCACACCAACGGCTTCTCGCTCGTCCGCGCGCTCGTCGGCGAGGACGACTTCGACGCCGACCTGCTGCTCGCGCCACACCGGCTCTACCTCGACCACGTGCGCGGGCTGCGGGAGCGCGCCGACGTCAAGGCCCTCGCGCACGTCACCGGGGGCGGGATCCTCGGCAACCTCCCGCGCGTGCTGCCGGAGGGCATCGGCGTCGAGCTCGACTGGGACTCGTGGGAGCGCCCGCCGGTCTACGCCTGGCTCGACGAGCAGGGTGTCGCCGAGGAGGAGCAGCGGCGGGTCTTCAATCTCGGGATCGGGATGTGCGCGGTCGTCCCGGCCGCCGACGCCGGCGCGGGAACCGTGATCGGAGAGCTCGTGTGATCGGGGTGCTCGTCAGCGGCGAGGGCACGAATCTGCAGGCGCTGATCGACGAGGGCCTGCCGATCGTCGCGGTCGCCAGCAACCAGGCGGGCGCGCAAGCGCTCGGACGGGCGCAAGCGGCCGGGATCGCGACCGCCGCATTCGACCTCGACGAGTTCGACGACCGCGAGGCACGCGACACGGCGATGGCCGACTGGCTGACGGAGCACGGCGTCGACCTCGTCGTCTGCGCCGGGTACATGCACCTGCTGCGGCGGTGCTTCCTCGAGCGCTTCCCGGGCCGGATCGTCAACACGCACTCGGCGCCGCTGCCCGAGTTTCCGGGGCCGCACCCGATCCACGACGTGCTCGCCGCCGGAGTGCCCGAGACCGCGGCGACGGTCCACTACGTCGACGGCGGCGTCGACACGGGCCCCGTAATCGCAGCCGAGCGTGTGCCGGTGCTCCCCGACGACGACGCCGAATCGCTCAAGGCCCGCGTGCAGGCCGTCGAGCACCGGCTCCTGCCGCAGGTCGTGCGAGGGTTGATCTCGTGATTCGCCGCGCGCTGATTTCCGTCTACGACAAGCAGGGCCTGGAACCGTTCGCGCGCGGGCTCGCGGAGCTCGACGTCGAGCTCGTCGCCAGCGGCGGCACGTCCTCGTTCCTGGAGAAGGCCGGGATCCCGGTGACGCCGGTCGAGGACCTGACCGAGGTGCCCGAGCTGCTCGGCGGACGAGTCAAGACGCTCCACCCGCGCATCCACGCGGCGATCCTCGCGCGACGCAACCACGCCGACGACAACGCCGCGCTGGACGAGCACGGAATCGAACCGTTCGACCTCGTCTGCGTCAACCTCTACCCGTTCGAAGAGGTCACCTCGCGGCGCGCGGTGGGCGAGCGGGACGCGGTCGAGATGATCGACATCGGCGGTCCGGCGATGCTGCGCGCGGCCGCGAAGAACTTCGCCCATGTCGCGCCCGTCTGCACCCCCGAGCGCTACGACGAGGTGCTCGAAGAGGTGCGAGAGCGCGGCGACCTGTTGCTCGAGACGCGGCGCCGGCTCGCGGGCGAGACCTTCGCCATGACCGCCACCTACGAGGCCGCGATCGCGAACTGGTTCTCCGACCCGGAGGCCTTCCCGACCGCACTGCTACCCGGCTTCACGAAGGAGCTCGAGCTCGCGTACGGCGAGAATCCGCACCAGCGGGCGGCCTACTACTCGGAGCGCGGCGCCCGGCGGCACCTGCTCTCGCGGGTCGCGCAGCTGCACGGCCGTGAGCTCTCGTTCAACAACCTGAACGACCTGTCCGCGGCGCGGCAAGTGGTACGTGAGTTCGAGCTGCCGGCCTGCGTGATCGTCAAGCACGCGAACCCGTGCGGGGTCGCGGTCGCGGGTTCGATCGAGCAGGCCTACGAGCGAGCGCTGGCTGCCGACCCGGTCTCCGCGTACGGCGGCGTGGTCGTGCTCAACCGTCCGGTCAGCGAGGCGTTGGGCGAGAAGCTCGCCGAGCAGTTCGTGGAGGTGCTGTTCGCGCCGGGCTTCGACGAGGCGGCGCTCGAGCTGCTGACGAAGAAGCCGGCGACGCGGATCCTCGAGGACAGGGAGCGCCGCGGGGACAATCCAGGCGAGCGCGACCTCAAGCGCGTGCTGGGCGGCGTGCTCGTGCAGGAGCGCGACTCCGACATCGAGGACCGCGAGGGCATGGAGGTCGTCTGCGGCTCGCCGAGCGAGATGGCCTGGGGCGACCTGCTGTTCGCCTGGCGGGTCTGCAAGCACGTCAGCTCGAACGCGATCGTGCTCGCGCACGACCTGCAGACGATCGGGATCGGCGCCGGCCAGATGAGCCGCGTGGACTCGGTGCGGATCGCGCTCGACAAGGCCCGCGAGCACGGGCACCAGACGGCCGGCGCCGTGGTGGCCTCCGACGCGTTCTTCCCGTTCGCCGACGGGCCGCAGCTGGCGCTGGCTGCAGGTGTGACGGGTGTGATCCAGCCCGGGGGATCGAAGCGCGACGGCGAGGTGATCGAGGCCGTCGAGCGGGCCGGCGCGACGATGATCTTCACGCACCGCCGCCACTTCCGGCACTGATGGACGAGCACGACCGGCAGTTGCGCAACCGGATCTACGCGCAGCTCGTCGAGCTCGGCCGGGTGCCGACGATCGAGGAGACCGGCGCCGGCGTGGAGTCGCTGCGGCGGCTGCACGACGAGCACGCGGTGGTGCTCGAGCCGGACGGCAGCGCGATCCGGATGCTGAACCCGTTCTCCGGTGTGCTGACGCCCTACCGGGTCGAGACCGGCGAGCGCTCGTGGTTCGGCAACTGCGTCTGGGACGCCTTCGGGATCCCCGCCGCGCTCGGCGTCGACGGCCACGTCTCGGCACGGTGTCTCGACTGCGGCGAGGCGCTCGAGGTCGACGTGGTCGCGGGCCGCCCAGAACCGGACGACCTTGTCGCGCACATCCTCCTGCCGGCCGAGCGCTGGTGGGACGACATCGGCTTCACCTGAAGCACGATGAACCTCTTCCGGTCGGAGGAGCACACGGCGCGCTGGCTGAAGGCGAACGGCTATGAGCCGGGAGCGAGCATGCCGCTGCGACAGCTCGGCGAGCTGGCAGTGGCGTGGTGGGCCGATCGCCTCGACCCCGACTGGCGCCCACATACGCGCGAGCAGAACCAGTCGATCCTCGAGCGCGTCGGTCTCACGGGCCCGTTCTGGCGGCTGCCGTGATCAGCGCCGCGTGACAACGATGTCGAGGTGGCCGGCCAGGCCGGTGAGGTCGAGCGTCTCCGCGCCCGCGAAGGCGTACCACCGCGTGCCGTTGACGGTAACTGCGGCGATGCGCTGACCGTCAGGCAGTCGCAGCCGCAGCCGCAGCGGGCCGGCGAAGCCGGTCGGCACGTCGAGCTGAACATGCACGGCGTCGGCAGCAGCGTCGATCGTGTACGTGAGCGGCCCGAAGGTCGTCCGCAGCCCGCGCACGGCGATCTGCTTGCCCTGCTCGAGCCAGGCCCGCGGTGTCGAGTACGCGAGCTCGAGGCCCTGCGGCTGGCCGGTCGAATCGGTCGTCTCGTGCACGAGCGTCAGCCGCAGCGTCTCGAGGAAGAAGGCATTGTTGGCGCTGTTCGGCGGCCGGTGCATCGAGCGGTAGTACTGCCCTTTGACGGGACCGACCGTCGAGCCCTCGCCCGAGACGAAGGTGTTCTGCGTCATCCCCGCGGCGAGCTTGCCGTAGAGGCTGAGCAGGAGCTGCTCGGGCTGGTCGTTGTCGGCGAGGAAGCGCGCGACGTTCGTGCCGTACACGTCGTCGGTGCCCGGTCTCTGGTACCCCGGGTTCGTGACTCCGGTATGCGGCGCGAAACGCACGAGCCCGAGGAAGCGGCCGCCGTGGTCGAGCAGGTAGCGCAGGATCGCCGAAGCCTCGGCGCTGCCCGGCCGGAAGAAGCCAGACCCGAGCGCGTAGGGCATCACGAGGTTCCAGTAGGCGCCGCGCTTGGTCGCGGTCAGCTTGTCGTAGGGCTGCTCGAGGCCGTCGACGAGCGCGATCGGGACGAACAGCGAGCCGTCCGGCAGGTACCGCTCACTGGAGCTGACCGCGGCACGCAGCGAGGCCTGCAAGCGGGCGGCGACGTCGGCCGCCTGGGCCGCAAGCGCGGGATAGCCGGTCTGCTGCCAGACGGGAACCATTGACCAGAGCCCCTGGAGCGCGAGTGCCTGCGCGTGCAGGCCGTAGATCGGCTCGGCGATGTCGGAGCCGTAGCGCTCCCGCCGCAGCAGGCCGTGCGGGTCGGCGGCGATCTGCTGCGCAAACGCCTCGACGGTGCGCCGGAGGGCAGGCGTGACCCGCCGTACGTACGCCTCGTCGCGGAAGCGCCGGAAGTAGTCCGCCGAGACGGTCATCCGCTCGCCTGTCGCACGGTTCGGGAAGTAGGTCGGCGCGTGACCGGAGGCCTTGAGAATCGTCCGCTCGATCCCGTTGTAGCCGTACGCGCCCATCACCTCGGCGACGTCCATCAGCTCCCAGGAGAAGCGCCCGTACGAGTTGCCGAGGCTGTAGCGCCAGGAGAGCAGCATGTTCTGGATCAGCAGGTTCCGCTCGGCGTCGTAGACCCGCTGTTCGGGGACGGCGAGGACGGCGTTGCTCGTGAGCCGCCTGGCCCAGTAGGCCGAGAGCGAGTGGCGCGCGTGCAGATAGCTCTTGCGGCCGAGCACGAGCGGCTGCGTCGGCTTCGCCCCCTGGAGCCAGGCGACGTAGATCGTGCGGCGCCGGTGGAGCGCGTACACGAGGCCGCGCGAGTCGAAGCGAGCGCCGCTGCTGAAGAGCACCCTGGCCCGCGTTCCCTCGCGCAGCTGCGTCCCGACACGCTTCAGGTGGCGAACCGACGGCCTGAAGCGGACGACGGCGGTGCGGACCTTCGCCTTGGCCGGGTCGACGATCAGCCGCACGAAGCTGACGAGCGCCTTCGTCTGCGGGATGCGTGCCGCGAACGACTCCTGCCGGTAGCGGACGCCCTTGGCGTCGACGTAGGAGGTCTCGAGGATCGGCAGGTACCCGCCCGCGAGACGCGGCGTCGCCAGGCGCGAAAGGCAGGTGCCGTAGCGCTCTCGTGCCCGGCGGCCGACGGAGATGGTCAGGCGAGGCCCGTCGGCCCGCTGCGAGACGATCTGGCTCCCGTCCGCGACGTGGAGCTGCACCTCACCGGCGCCGCCGATACCCCGCGGCTGGCCGAAGGCAAGGTAGTAGACGCCGGAATCGGTGAGGCGTCTCGGGGACAGTCCGGCGGGCCGGCCAACCTTCAGCAACGGGTGCAGGTAGCGC
>Ga0308176_10001332_pt1 | contig 15471 bp, 14 predicted proteins | sample PhyCR2_3_FD_203890 | JGI IMG/M metagenome (GOLD analysis project Ga0308176, IMG submission 203890) | Soil microbial communities from UC Gill Tract Community Farm, Albany, California, United States - DLSLS.C.R2 | ecosystem: Environmental > Terrestrial > Soil > Agricultural land | place: USA...
CGCGACCGTAACCGCGGCCTCGAAGCTCGGCGAAGTTCATGTGCTGGTCGCCGGCGGGAATGAAGCCGTTGCGCAGGCTGCGTCGAACATCGCTGGCGTTGCCAGGGTCTATGCGGCGAGCGGACCTGCGCTCGATCACCAGCTCGCCGAAGCGGTAGCGCCCGTTGTGGCGAAGCTAATGGAGGGCCGCGACGCTTTCCTCGCGCCCGCAACGACCACCGGCAAGAACATCGCTCCGCGCGTCGCCGCCCTGCTCGACGTCATGCAGGTCAGCGACATCCTGTCGGTCGAGGGACCGGACACGTTCACGCGGCCGATCTACGCAGGCAACGCGATCGCGACCGTGAAGTCGAACGACCCGAAGAAGGTCATCACGGTACGCACCACGGCGTTCGAGAAGGCGTCGGCTGAAGGCGGATCGGCGTCGGTCGAGCAGGTCGATGCGGGAAGCGATTCCGGTGGGAGCAGCTTTGTCTCGCTCGAAGCCTCAGAGAGCGAGCGGCCAGAGCTGACCAGCGCCAAAGTGATTGTTTCGGGCGGTCGCGCTTTTGGCTCATCGGAGCAGTTTCATTCGCTGCTCGATCCGCTGGCCGACAAGCTCGGCGCCGCTGTCGGCGCCAGCCGCGCAGCGGTCGACGCAGGCTATGCGCCCAACGATTATCAGGTCGGCCAGACCGGCAAGATCGTCGCTCCCCAAGTCTATATCGCAATCGGCATTTCCGGAGCGATCCAGCACCTCGCCGGAATGAAGGATTCGAAGACGATCGTCGCCATCAACAAGGACGAGGAAGCGCCGATCTTCCAGGTCGCCGACATCGGCCTCGTCGGGGACCTGTTCAAAATCGTCCCGGAGCTGACCGAGAAGCTTTGAATCTGGAACGAACCCTTCGTCTGCACTAACATTGGGCGTCGAGCGGGGGGTTTTATGCGTAAGAGGTTCGTCGCAAGCTGCGTCGTGGTGGCGCCGCTGCTGATTGCTGCATCGCAACCGGTCAGGCTTCAGCCGTCGAGTCCTTGGGATCTCGACTATGCCGAGAACAGCTGCCGATTGATGCGGGCCTTCGGCGAAGGTGCCGACAAGACACTGTTATTGATCGAGAGCGATGCGCCTGGCCAAATGGACATGGTGGCGGTCGGCAAGCCGCTGAACGCTCACGAGGATGAGGTTCCCGCGAAATTCCTTCCCTTGACGGGCGCGGACATGAAGGGTCGGCCGGCTGAATCGGTCCAGAGCGGCAATGCGGCGGTCGTCTGGTCAAGTCCGAGCCTGCTTCCCAAAGAAATGGTCGCAAGAATTGAGAATGAAGTTCAGGCGCGTCATCCCGGCAACCGGCCTCCTCCCCTGAATTTGGCCGAGCAAGCCGAAAGGAGGGCGCAGCGACAGGCCTTCGCCACCGGAACGACAGAATTGGAGATCGACGTCTGGCGCGGGCATCGGCTCATCCTCGAGACCGGCTCGCTCGGCGAACCCATCCGAATGTTCGACAAGTGCAGCCATGACTCGCTGAAAGACTGGGGCGTTGACCCTGAGATGGAGGCGAAGATCGTCAGGCCGGTGTGGGCGGCGGACCCCGCGAAATGGTTTACCAACGACGATTACCCAAGGGGTATGTGGTCGAAAGGGGAGCAGTCGGAGATCAGGGTGCGCCTGCTTGTCGACGCGTCGGGGAAACCGACCAAGTGCACGACCCTCAGCCATTATCTGACACCTGAGGCGGACAAGCTGGTGTGCGACACGTTCATGAGGCGGGCGCGTTTTGAGCCCGCAGAACTGGCCGACGGGACGAAGGTCCCGAGCTATTACATCAACCGGGTGCGGTTCCAGTTCGCGAACTAACGCTAGTCGCCGACGTGCTCGGGCTTACCTTTGCGCTTCGTCGAGGCCATCTTCTTAAGCTCTTTCTCGCTCATCGACTCGAACATGCTTTTGGACGCGCCCTTGAGCGAGCTCTTCGGCCGCTCATGCTCCTTGACCGCGAGCGCGGCGCCGGCAGCCTTCTGCTGAGCCTTGGATTTCGCTGGCATCTCGCATCTCCTTGTTCAGGATCCGCGATGAAAACGCTTCGATGGTGCAATCGCTGCCCGTCAAAAGGCGATATTGCGCGTGATCAACCAGTGCTTGCCGACGCGGTGCCACACGGTGAGATAGCGGCCAACGACGTAGCGCGTCTTGCCCTTGCTCTGTAGCGTCATCTGGGCGCTCCCCCATTCGTAGACGTCGTCGGGGTCGGACGCGACGCGGCCGTCGCTCTTGATGCTGGCATGGAGCACTTTCACGCCCGCCGGCCTGCGGCTGTACATCGTCCTCACTCCGGTTCGACCGTGGATTGCGGTGCCGTCCGGCGTGATGAAAACCGCATTTTTCGAATAAGGCTCGCTCATCGCGTCGGCGTTGCCGCGAACGATCGCGCTTTCCCATTCGCTGTTGGCCTTGTCGATGAACGGCGCCGCCGAGGCGATTGCCCGGCTCTGCCATGACGGAGCGGCCGCGACGAGCAGAGGCGCTGCGGCCAGGAGCAACATCTTACGCTTCAACAACCCCTCCCATGTGGATGCCGGAAGTTGCCGGGTCGGCACGTTCAGCTCAAGCCTCGGGACCGAACGGAATCAATCATTGTCTAAGGTCACGCACCCTCGAGGCTTTGCCCGTGGATCGCTCGATGCTTCCTGGATCGCAGACCTGGACCTGTACGGTCACTCCAATCAGGTCCTTGATGTGCCCGCGAAGCTCCGTTCCGGCGCTTTCTCGCTGTGATTGCGGAGCTTCCAATGAAGCCTCCACGAGCACGGTGACCTGGTCCAGGCGGTCGATCCGTTCGACATCGATTCGATAGTGCGGCCGAAGTCCGGTGCAGCGCAGGATCTGCTCCTCGACCTGCATTGGGAACAGGTTGACGCCGCGAACGATCAGCATGTCGTCGGAGCGGCCGGTGATCTTCGCCATGCGCCGCATTGGCCCAATCCTGCCCGGCAGCAATCGCGTGAGGTCGCGCGTGCGGTAGCGGATGACGGGCATTGCTTGCTTGGTCAGCGATGTGAACACGAGCTCGCCCTCGCTTCCATCGGGGAGCACCTCGCCGGACTCGGGATCAATCACCTCGGGATAGAAATGATCTTCCCAGATCGTTGGACCATCTTTCGTTGACGCATATTCCTGAGCGACGCCCGGCCCCATGACTTCCGACAGGCCGTAGATGTCGGTTGCGTCGATTCCGAACGCTCCCTCGATCTCGCCGCGCATCGCTTCGCTCCACGGCTCGGCACCGAAGATGCCGATCTTCAGTGAAGTGGAGCGTGGGTCGATTCCGCGCGCCCCGAATTCGTCGAGCAGGCTGAGCAAATAGCTCGGCGTGACCATGATGATGTCGGGTTCGAAATCGAGGATAAGCGCGACCTGCCGCTCGGTCTGTCCACCAGAGACCGGGATCACGGTGCAACCGAGCCGCTCCGCGCCGTAGTGGACGCCGAGGCCGCCAGTGAAGAGGCCGTATCCGTAGGCAACGTGGACCTTCATTCCGGGCTCCCCGCCCGCCGCCTTGATCGACCGAGCAACGAGTCCCGCCCAGGTGTCGATGTCTTCGAGCGTGTAGCCGACGACCGTCGGCTTCCCCGTCGTGCCTGATGAAGCGTGGATGCGCGCGACCTGCTCCATCGGGACGGAGAAGAAGCCGAACGGGTAGGCGTCGCGAAGATCCTGCTTGGTCGTGAACGGAAACCGCGCCAGGTCCCCGAGCGATTTCAGATCGACGGGTGCAACGCCCGCTGCGTCGAACTTCGTGCGGTAAACCGGATTGTGGCGATAGGCATGGGTCAACGATTGCTTCAGCCGCTCCAGCTGCAGCGTCTTGAGCTCGTCGGAAGACAGCCGCTCGTTCGCATCCAGGTCGAAGGGAGGCTGCTCGCTCATCGCGTGTCGCCGCCTTTCGTAATGGCTGCACCGGAACAAGTGAACATGTTAAATATCCGCTGGACTCGGTCGAGGATCGGGTTCCACAATGCCGTCAGACGAAGAGGGATGTCGACATGCAGGACGTAATGGAACGCTACGGTCTGATCATCGGCGGCAAGACGATCCCAACATCGGAGCATATGGAAATCCGCGACCCGGGTAACGGCGAGGTTGTTGGCGAATGTCCGGTAGCGACCCGCGAGGATCTCGATCGCGCGATTAATGCTGCGCGGGAGGCCTACAAAAGCTGGAGCCGGACGAGCGACGCTGAGCGCAAGGCGGCAGTTGGGCGCATCGCGGACACGATCCACGCGAACATGGAAGAGCTCGCCGAGCTTTTGACTCGCGAACAGGGCAAGCCGCTGAACGGCATGGGCTCGCGGTTCGAGCTTCACGGCGCCGAAGCCTGGGCGCGCTACACGGGCTCGCTCGATCTGCCGGTGGAGGTGCTGAACGACGACGAAAGCGGGCGCGTCGAGCTTCATCGCAAGCCGCTCGGAGTCGTCGGGTCGATCACCCCGTGGAATTTCCCCGTGCTGATCGCGATCTGGCACATCGTCCCCGCGATCCGCACCGGCAATACGGTGGTGATCAAGCCGTCGCCCTACACGCCGCTGAGCACGATCCGACTGGTCGAGCTGCTCAATCAAGTGCTTCCGCCGGGCGTCCTCAATGTGGTCGCCGGGCATGATGACCTCGGGCAAATGATGACCGAGCATCCTGACATCCAGAAGATCGTTTTCACGGGGTCATGCGGCACGGGCAAGAAGGTTATGCAGGCGGCGTCGGGCACGCTGAAACGCGTCACCCTGGAGCTTGGCGGAAACGACGCCGGGATCGTGCTTGCCGACGCCAATCCGAAGGAGATTGCCGAAAAGCTCTTCTGGGGCGCGTTCATCAATAACGGCCAGACGTGCGCGGCGCTCAAACGGCTCTATGTCCCGGATGAAATCTATGACGAAGTCTGTGACGCACTGGTCGATTATGCCAAGAACGTTCCGGTCGGACACGGGCTCGACGAGAATAGTATTCTCGGACCGATCCAGAACAAGATGCAGTACGACAAGGTCGTCGGACTGGTCGAAGACGCGAAACGGAATGGAGCGCGCATTCTCTGCGGGGGCGATGCGCCCGACGGGGCGGGCTATTTCTATCCGATCACCATCGTCGCGGACGCAAAGGATGGAATGCGGATCGTCGACGAGGAGCAGTTCGGGCCGGTGCTTCCGGTTATTCGTTACTCCGATCTCGACGAAGCCATCGAGCGGGCGAACGCGCTCGATGTCGGGCTCGGCGGCTCCGCGTGGTCATCCGATCCGACGAAGGGGAAGGAAGTCGCGGGCCGGCTCGAATGCGGGACCGCCTGGGTCAACGGTCACGGGGGGATCAAGCCGTTCGCTCCGTTCGGCGGCGTGAAAGGCTCCGGCATCGGCGTCGAATTCGGGCAGCTCGGACTGGAGGAATATACGTCCGTCCAGGTCGTGCACCTCTAAGCCGCTGCGCGCGACATGCTCTCCAGCGTGTCGAGGAAAATGCGGACCTTCATCGGCATGAGCCGCCGTTCGGGAAGCAGCGCGTAGACGCGCAGCGGCGCGCATTCAAAATCCGGGAGCAGGCGGCGCAATTGACCAGCCTGCACCGAAGGTTCGCAGTAAGTCGCGGTGATCCGTGCAACCCCGAGGCCTGAGAGCGCAGCTTGCAAACGGATGCCCGCGTTGGAGCTTCTGAGCCGCGGCGCTGCCATTGCGATCGAATGATGCCCGCCCGCGGAGTCGGTGAACTCCCACTCCGTGTCCGAAGCCGCAGCGAGGAGGGGTAGGTTACGAAGGTCGTAGGGAGTTCTCGGTTCTTCGAACTGCGCCAGAAAGTCCTTTGACGCGAACAATCCGCGCTCGAGCGAGAAGACCCGGCGAATGACTCCGCTGGTCGACGGGAGGTCCTTGTCGGCCATCGTGAAGACGATGTCGTACTGTTGGTCGAAGAGGTTGATCGGCTGGTGCTCGACATCGACGTCGACCTCGAGGTCCGGATGCTCGCCCAACATTGCGCAGGCGACGGCGCCGAGATGATGTGCGCCGAACTCATAGGGAGCGGCAATTCGCAGGCGGCCGCTGACCGTCTCACCCTTCGCCGCAGCGCTGCCGAGCGCTTCGCGAAGCTGACGGAACAGGGGCGACATCTCGTGATAGAGAGACTCCCCAGCCTCGGTGAGGCGCAACCGGCGCGTCGTTCGCTCGATCACCCGCGCCCCCAACCGTGACTCCAGCCGCGCTATTGATGCGCTGACGCTCGACTTGGGCCGTCCGAGCACGCGGGCCGCTTCGCTGAAGCTTCCGTGGTCGATCACATGGCAGAAGATATCGAGGTCTTCCCAGTCCATTGTCCATCTGAATGGACAATCTTTCCAGAAAAGCCAGCTAAATTTACGCGACGTCTTGGAGTAAAGAAGGATTCAATAAGCCGGCATTTGCCGGTGGTTGGAAGCGCCTGACGGGAGATCTCGAATGTTCCTCAAGAACTGCTGGTACATGGGGGGCTGGGACCATGAGGTCATGGACGGCAAGCTGCTCGAGCGGCGAATCCTCGACCAGCCGGTGGTTTTCTATCGCGGCGAGAGCGGTCAGATCGTCGCCTTGGACAATCGCTGCTGCCACCGCGGCGCGAAGCTTTCGCAGGGCCGGATCGAGGGCGACTGCGTCCGCTGCATGTACCACGGCCTCAAGTTCGACCCGAGCGGCAAGTGCGTTCAAATCCCGGGCCAGGACCGAATCCCGCCGCAGCTCGGGGTGAAGAGCTATCCGCTGGTTGAAAAGCAGCATTGCATGTGGATCTGGATGGGCGATCCCGCGCTCGCCGATCCCGACAAGATCCTCGACATTCCTTACCTGGAAGACCCGAAGTGGAAGGGCATTCCGGCCTACCTGCATTACACGTCCAACTATCTGCTGATCGTCGACAACCTCAGCGACTTCAACCACCTCGCGTTCGTCCACACCAACACGCTCGGCGGGTCCGAGGAATATGCTTACGTGACCAAGCCGGTGTCGATCGACCGGCTGCCCAACGGCTTCCACGTCGAACGTTGGCACAGGAACAGCGATCCGCCGCCTTATTTGCGCAAGGTCATCAAGAACAAGGACGACAAGGTCGATCGCCGCAACATCGCGCGCATGCTGATCCCGGGAATCTTCCTGATGGACACGATGTTCGCCCCCGCCGGCATGGGTGAGGAAGGAGAGGGCAAGCCGGGCACGCTCGAGTTCCGCAACTGTCAGTTCATGACTCCGGAAACGGAGCGCACGACGCACTTCTTCTGGAATTACCTGAACGATTTCGAAGGCGCCGACTACACCATCTCGATGTCGCTCCTCGACAGCCTGATCGAAGGGTTCATGGAGGATAAGGAAATCATCGAAGAGCAGCAGAAGATGCTCGACGCCGATCCCAGCTTCAAACTCGTTGCCGTCGCGTCGGACGTGGCGCTGTCCCACTTCCGCTACATCATGGACAAGATGATCCGCGACGAGCAGGCGGGAGTGACGGCGCAGCAGATGGCGCCCGCGATCGCGGCCGAGTGACCCGATCGTTCCGGACTCCGGCGTGAATAGTGCGGTGCAATCTTTAACGGTGCTGGTCGCTGACGTGCGCGCCGAAGCAAAGGACGTAATCACGCTTGAGCTGCGCGCGATTGCGGGCGGTGACCTTCCGGAATTTACGCCGGGCGCACATCTCGACGTCCATCTGCCTAACGGGCTCGTTCGCAATTACTCGCTCACCAACGATTGGCGCGAGCGCAATCGGTATATCGTGGGCGTCGGCAGAGCCGCGGACAGCCGCGGCGGATCGAGCTATATCCACAGCACCGTCCGTGCCGGCCACCAACTCAAGATCAGCGCCCCACGGAACAATTTTCCGCTCGACGAGAATTCCGCGAGCTTCCTGTTCATCGTCGGCGGGATCGGGATCACCCCCATCATGGCAATGGTCCGCTGGTGCATCGCGAACCAGAAACCGTGGCGCCTGATCTACGCTGCGCGCAGCCGCCAGCGGACGGCGTTCTATGAAGAATTGTGTTCGCTCGGAGCGGATCGCGTGCACTTCCACTTCGATGACGAAGCGGGCCAGGTCCTCGATGTCGCGCAGGCCATCTCAAGCTGGAAAGCGGGCGAGAGCATTTATTGCTGCGGGCCGGCTCCATTGATGGAGGCAGTGAAGACCCTCACGGAGAATCTACCAAGCGGAACCGTCCGCTTCGAATGGTTCACCGTTCCGGAGTCCGACGAGCCCCAGGAATCGAACTCATTCACCGTTAGATTGGAACGCAGCAACATTGAGTTCGAAGTTCCGGAGCAGAAGTCGATCCTCGAGGTGCTCGAGGAGCACGGATTTGAGCTACCGTTCTCGTGCCGCGAGGGACTGTGCGGCACATGCGTCACCAACGTCTGCTCGGGTGAGCCCGACCATCGCGACTATGTCTTGTCGGACGAGGAGCGCGAGTCCGGGAAGATGATGACCATCTGCTGCTCGCGCTCCAAATCCTCCCTTCTCACGCTCGATCTCTGAGCGCCGCGAGCGAGTCATTCTTCCCCAAAAGCTTCTTCTCGGACGGAAGTTAACATGTTAAGCAGATGGTCTATTCCGGGCTAAATTTGCCGCCCGGGCAGGGGAGGGGATCATATGTCGAAAGCTCGGTTTTCTATGCTCCGCGCAAGCACGGCGCTTGCATGCATAGCAATCTCGTGTCCGGCATTTGCGCAACAACAGCCGGCGACGCCGCAGCCGAACCTCGGAGCGCCGACGGAGACCCCCGTCGAAAGCGACAAGGTCTCGCAGGGAGTGGCGCAAGCGCCAACCGACCAGGGCGTTCTTCAGCCAATCGTCGTTACTGCACAGAAGCGGCGTGAGAAAATTCAGGACGTCGGCATCTCGATTACCGCGCTTTCGGGCGAGACGATCAAGACCCTCAACCTCACCAACATGCAGCAGATCAGCCAACAGGTTCCGAACCTGGAGGTGTCGGCGTGGACGCCGGCGTTCACGACGTTCAACCTGCGCGGAATTTCCCAGAACAACTTCCAGGACAATCTAGAGGCGCCCGTCGCTGTCTATCAGGACGAAGTTTACGTCGGCAGCATGAACGCCCTCGGGCTGCCGATCTATGACGTGGAACGGATCGAGGTGCTTCGCGGACCTCAAGGCACCCTCTTCGGACGCAACGCGACGGGTGGCCTGATCCAGTTCATCAGCAATACGGCGGACGAGACTCGGGCCAACGGATATGCCGAAGCGACGGTCGCGGATTGGGGCGATCACAAGCTCGAAGGTGCCGTCGGCGGACAAATTGCGCCGCACATCCGAGCGCGCATCGCCGGCTTTTACGAGAAATCAAATGGCTGGATGAAGGCGGGTTTCAATCCCGATCCGTTTGGCCTCAATCCGCTTGGACCGCACCAGGCGACCGGCCGCACCAGCCAGGGTGCGAATGGTTGGGCAGTCCGCGCCAACGTTCAGGCCGATCTCGGGCCCGGCACCTTGTTCAGTGTCATCGAATCATATTCGAAGGACAATGATGTCCCGACGGGCCAGTATCTCGTTCGATTGGCCGAATTCGACCCTGACACCGGGCTCGGAATCAACCCGGGCCCGCCGATCACCGGCAATGTCTTCAAGCATGCGTCGGACATGCACACTGGGTTCGACCGCAAAGTCTGGTCGACCACCGCAAAGCTGACGCACAGCTTCTCCGACAGCCTCGATTTCACCTACATCGGCAACTACAGCAAGCTCGATAAGGACTATATCGAGGATGCCGGCGGGGGGCTGTTCTTCTTCCCGTTCCACACCATCGCGCATCACAAGCAATGGTCGCATGAGGCACGCTTCTCTGGCCACACCCCGCGCATGCGCTGGCAGGTCGGCGCTTACTATCTCGACATGGATTTCCACGGCGAGTTCGACGCATCGGGCGCGATCTTCAATGCAGCGCCAACCAACGACGCCCGCAACCAGGGCCTGACTCACCTCATTTCCAAGAACTGGTCGGTATTCGGGCAGGGCGAATATGACTTCACGCCGCAGCTAACTGGAATCGTCGGACTTCGCTGGTCGCAGGATCACAAGAGGATCACGTTCAAGTCGGTCGGCTTCGGACTGGTGGACTCCGAGGGCAACCCGATCCCGGACGGGACGGTAATCTTCGACTATGCGCAGGAAATCGCCGCCAATCCCCAGTTCGCCGGGGACGACCACATCAACTACGGAGCCGTCGCTGCGCGCGCGCAGCTGAATTACAAACCGCATCAGGACCTGCTGTTCTATCTGTCGTACAATCGCGGCATCAAAGGCGGGAACTGGTCGCCTGCGCCGACGGTGACGCTTGCTGATTTCCGTCACAAACCAGAAGCGCTCGACGCCTACGAAGTCGGAATGAAGTCGACGATTGCGCGCAACACGCGGCTCAATCTGTCGGCCTTCTATTACAATTATCACGACTATCAGGCCTTCTCGCTGACCAACCTGCAGCCCCAGGTGACCAACTCGGACGCGACGGTGAAGGGTGGAGAGATCGAGCTGTTCACCCGGCCGTTGCGCAATTTTGATTTCGCGCTGAGCGCAGCGTTCCTCGATTCCAAGGTCGACTTCGTGCCCGCTCCTTTCCCGGGCACCGGAACGACGGACGCTGAGCTTCCCCAGGCCCCACATGTCAGCCTGAATGCGCTTGGGCGTTACACAGTCCCGATCAGCTTCGGGACGCTCGCGTTCCAGCTCGACGGCAAATATGCGAGCAAGCATTTCCTCGAGGGCACCAATTCCCAAGTGTCGTTCCAGCGCGGCTACGCGGTCGGGAATGCATCCATTTCGCTAACGTCGCCCGACGAACGCTGGCAGGGGTCGCTGTGGGTGAAGAACTTCACCAACTCGAAATACAAGGTCTATGACCTCGACCTCGGGCTGCTTGGTTTCGTCGAACAGATGTACGCGCCGCCGCGCCAGTTCGGTGCGACGCTGCGGTTCGGGTTCAAGCAATAACGAGGGGCTACGACCCGTTCAGCTTGTCGGTGACCCGGCGCAGCAGCTCGTAGAGCTCCTGCATATCGGCCGCGCCGACGAGCCTCGTGATACGCGCATATTCGACCTCGGAGTGCGGTGCGAGATCGTCGAACAGCTTACGGCCGCGCGCGGTGAGCGCGATGAACGCACGCCGTTGATCGGCGTTTGAGCGAGTCCTGCTGACTATCCCGCGCGTTTCGAGGTTCTTGATCGTCCGCGTTGCGCTCGGTTTCAGGATAAACACGCATTCGGCGAGCTCGCCGATCTCGATCCTATCGACTTCCATCAGCGCGCGCATGATGCGCCATTCCTGCTCGTTGACGCCATGCTCGCGAAGCCATTTGCGAAAGCCGCGCATGACCGCCTCGCGGGCGCGGAGAAGGGCCATCGGAAGCGATTGCTCGAACGGCCGGATCGCCCGACGCGCCGCGGTCGGGCGCCCATCGTCAGCCATCGACGATTCCGTTGCGAAGCGTTCCGATCGACGGCGATGATACTTCGACGATGTCGCCGGGCTTGAGATAGATCGGCGGGTCGAACCTCGCCCCTGCACCCGGGGGGGTGCCGGTCGAGATGATGTCGCCAGGTTCGAGCGTCATGAAGCTCGAAATGTAGCCGATCAGATGTTCGAATGGGAAGATGAGGTTGGCCGTGCTGTCGCTCTGGCGGACTTCGCCATTGACGTGGGTTTCGAGCTCCAGCGCGTCGAGCGGTCCGATCTCGTCGGCGGTGACGATCCACGGCCCGATCGAGCCGCTATTGTCGAAATTCTTGCCCTGCGTGACGTTGAACTTCGCGTGCCGCACCCAGTCGCGGATAGTGCCCTCGTTCAGCAGGGTGAGGCCCGCGATGTGGCTCGCGGCCTGCTCAGGCGGAATGCGCCTCCCGCCTGTCCCAATGACGATGGCGATCTCGCCTTCATAATCCAGCTGTTCGCTTTCCTTCGGGCGAACCAGCGGCTGCCCATCAGCAGTGAATGAGGTTGGCGACCGGAAGAACAGGCTGGGATATTTGGGAAGCTCCGAGCCGTCGCGATATTCTTCATTGCGGTTCTGGTAGTTCACGCCGACGCAGATGATCTTCCGCGGCTCCGGAAGGCAGGGGGCGAAGACGAGTTCGTCGGGCGCGATGTCGGGAGGGCGCCCGGCAAATTGGCTCAACTTCGCGAGAGCGTCCGGCGTCAGGTGATCGCGGATTGGATCGTGACCCAGCGCCGGCGTCAGATCGACCGCGCCGCGATCGTCGACTGCCGCCCAGATCGTCTCGCCTGTGCGCTCGAGCCTGGCGAATTTCACGCGGCTGCCGCCGTAAGCATACCGGCCCGCTCGAGCACGCCATCGAGGCGCTTCTCAAGCTCCAGAGTCGCCGGCACCATCGGCAGTCGATGCTCATTCTCCGGGATGAGGCCAAGGCGCTTCATCATATATTTGATGGGAATCGGGTTGGTGTCGAAGAAGACCGCCTTGTTCAGCTCGAGCAGGCGCTCGTGCAGCGCGCGCGCCGTCGGGATGTCGCTGTTCCAAACGGCTTCGCACAGCTCCGCCAGCACTCGGGGTCGAAGGTTCCCAACGGCGTTCATCAGTCCGCACGCGCCGACCGCCATCATCGGAAACGACAGCTCCTCGAGGCCGACGAAAATGCGGAAGTCAGGGCCGAACTCGGTCAGGCATTCGCTTGCAAAACCGAGATCGTTCACCGCATGCTTCATCCCGACAAAGGTGGGCGACTGATCCTTCAGTGTTTTCAGCGTGTCTAGCGTCACCGAAACCGCGGTCCGGCCGGGGATGTGATAGACCATCCAGGGACGGTCGTGCCTTGCCGCCAGCTCCAGATAATAGTCGATTAGCCCGCGCTGCGGCGGCTTCGAATAATAGGGCGTGACGATCAGCAGCGCATCCGCTCCCGCTCGCACGGCATGGTCCGTCAGCGCTTCAGTTTCGGCGAGCGATTGTGATCCCGTTGCCGCGACGACGGGCACTCGGCCATTGGCCGCCGCTATAGCGACGTCGACGATGCGGTTGCGCTCCTCGATTGTCAGCGAGGCAGGCTCCGACGTCGTGCCGTTGACGAGGATTCCGTGCGAGCCTTCGCGGATCTGGAATTCCACCATCGCGGCATAAGCGTCAAAGTCGACATTGCCGCCGCGGAAGGGCGTGATTAGGGGCGGGATCGATCCCTTGAGTCGACTAAGATCCATTGAACCTTCCTTGCGCGCCGCGGCAGCGGCTGATAATTAACATGTTAAACAGCTGGCTGGTATAGGCAATGCCTCATCTCAACATCGAATATTCCGCCAATCTCGAAGATTCGCTCGACATTCAGGCGCTCGTCGACCGTATCCACGAGACGGCGCTTGAGACTGGCATATTCCCATTGGGCGGCGTGCGCACGCGTGCCGAGCCGCGCAAACATTACAGGATCGCCAACGGCGATCCGCGCGCGGGCTATATTCACATGATGGTGCGCATCGGCTCGGGCCGCGATGTCGAGACGCGCGAGAGCGCAGGAGACCGAATCTTCGCGGCGCTGTGCGATTTCACTGACGAGATCTATCGGTCGCGTCCCCTAGCGCTCTCGTTCGAGCTTCACGAAATCCCGCCGGAGATGGCGTGGCGGAAGAACAACCTTCACGAGCTCCTAAAGAAGGAAGCCACCGAATGAACGAGGCGAGCACGCTCGATGCAGCCACTGCGGCGGATCCGGTTGCTCGGCAAAACCGCAAGCTCGCTCACGATCATCTTGCGCGTTTCGGCGACAGGCCGCTCGGGCATTTCATTGACGGCCGGCCCACTAACGGTGCTGGACGCGAACCGTTTGACGTGCTCGATCCGTCGACTGGCGAGGTGCTTGGCCAGGTGCTTGCCGGAACGGCGGCCGACATCGACAGGGCCGCTGCTGCAGCGAAGGTCGCATTTGAAAGCTGGTCCAAAACGTCAGGCAAGGAACGCCGCAAGCTGCTACACGCGATCGCCGACGCAATCGTCGCACGGGCGGAAGAAATCGCGCTCGTCGAATCGCTCGATACGGGGCAGCCGCTGCGGTTCATGAGCAAGGCGGCGCTTCGCGGCGCCGAGAATTTTCGATTTTTTGCAGACCGTGCTGCCGATGCGCAGAATGGTCTCGCGCTGCCGACTGCAGACCATCTCAACTACACGATGCGTCAGCCGATCGGGCCCGTCGGCGTGATCACGCCGTGGAACACGCCGTTCATGCTGTCGACGTGGAAGATCGCGCCCGCGCTCGCCGCCGGCTGTACGGTTGTTCACAAGCCGGCGGAATGGAGCCCATACAGCGCGCGGTTGCTGGTCGAGATCGCGCATGAAGCCGGGCTTCCCGCCGGCGTCTTCAACAGCGTGAATGGTCTTGGCGAAGTCGCTGGCAAAGCGCTCACCGAACATCGCGACATCAAGGCGATCGGCTTCGTCGGCGAATCTCGGACCGGCAGCGCGATCATGAGCCAAGGCGCCGCGACCCTGAAACGGGTCCACTTCGAGCTTGGCGGCAAGAATCCGGTGATCGTGTTCGACGATGCCGACCTCGACCGCGCGCTCGATGCGGTCGTGTTCATGATCTACAGCCTGAACGGCCAGCGCTGCACTTCGTCCAGCCGGCTGCTGGTCCAGGCATCGATCCACGACGAGTTCGTCGAAAAGGTCGCGGAGCGCGCGCGGAAGCTTCGCGTCGGCGATCCACTCGATCCCAAGACCGAAGTTGGGCCGCTGATCCACCCGCGCCACCTCGAAAAGGTGATGCACTACATGGATATCGCGCGCGGCGAAGGCGCGAGCATCGTCTGCGGCGGAGTGCGTCATGACTCGAAGCCGGATGGCTTCTTCGTACAGCCCACGCTGTTCGGTGGCGCGAAGTCCGAAATGCGGATCGCGCGCGAGGAAATCTTCGGGCCGGTGCTGACGGCCATTCCCTTCGACGACGAAGAAGATGCCATCCGCAAGGCCAACGACGTCGACTACGGCCTGGCGGGCTATGTCTGGACAAAGGACGCCGGCCGCGCGCACCGGGTAGCGCAGGCACTCGAAGCCGGGATGATCTGGGTCAACTCAGAGAATGTCCGCCACCTGCCAACGCCGTTCGGCGGAATGAAGTCGAGCGGGATCGGACGCGACGGCGGCGACTACAGCTTCGATTTCTACATGGAGACGAAGAACATCGCGATCGCTCTCGGGCATCACAAAATTCCCAAGCTCGGCGGTTAGGCGGCGGCACGAGCTTCCGCGTTCAAGTTCATGACCGCGGCAAAGCCGCTTGTCGCGAAGATCGGGATCGGCTCGCAGAACCAGACTTCGCCCGAGCTGCCTTCGCAAGCGCCCGCCACTGCGGTCAGCGTCCGTATCTCGAACCCGCCCTGGCCGGCGTCTCGCAACGTCTCGGCATCGGTATAGGATGTTAGCGCTGACCGATCATTCGCGGCCCAGCGCCGCAGGAATTCCTGGTCCCATTCGGTGTTGATCTTC
>Ga0308176_10001333_pt1 | contig 15470 bp, 13 predicted proteins | sample PhyCR2_3_FD_203890 | JGI IMG/M metagenome (GOLD analysis project Ga0308176, IMG submission 203890) | Soil microbial communities from UC Gill Tract Community Farm, Albany, California, United States - DLSLS.C.R2 | ecosystem: Environmental > Terrestrial > Soil > Agricultural land | place: USA...
GGCCCCGCTGGCGTCTGCCGCGTCGTGGGAGTCGCAGTGCAGGGAGAGCAGCAGGTCGGCACCGGCGGCGTTGGCCTGCGCCGCCCGCTCCTCCTCGCTTGGGTTGGTCGCCTCGGTGCGGGTGAACACCACTGAGACACCGATGGCGGTGAGCCGGCCCTCGATGCGGCGAGCCAGGTCCATCACCACGTCTGCCTCGACCAGGCCGTGCGCACGGGCACCGGGGTGACCCAGGCCATGACCGGGGTCGAGCACGACGGTGCGGCCGCTGAGGTTGTGCCCGGAACGACGCACCCGCTCCCGCTCGCGCAGCACGGTGAGCGAGCCGCCGGACACCGACCGGCGCAGGTCCTCGAACGCGCGCAGGGTCTCCGGACCGACCGAGCCGTCACCTGACAGGCCGTAGGCGCGCTGGAAGGCGCGTACGGCGCGCTCGGTGTCGGGGCCGAACCGGCCATCCACCCGCCCGGCGGCGAACCCGAGAGTGTTGAGCCGTTCCTGCAGCGCGACGACGTCCTCGCCCTGCTGCAGGTGGCCGGGCGTGTGCAGCAGGATCCGGTCGCCCAGCGCCCACCGCGCTCCGTCGATCGCCCCGAAGGTCTCGCCCCCCACCACGCCGTCGACGATCAGGCCCTTGCGCTGCTGGAAGGCGCGCACAGCGCGTTCGAGTGCGTCGTCGAAGACGTCGGCGGCCACATCGGGACCGCTCAGGCCGGCACGCTCGGGCAGGTGGTCGTTGGGCAGGGCAAGCAGTCGGGCACGCACGTCCGCAACGGCGGGACCTTGGCTGCCCAGCCCGAGCAGGCCGTGCTTGCTGTCCGACACACGGCCTCCTCCGGCTGGGGATCAGGTGGGAAATTTGGCGTCTACGCAGGTCAGAGGCCTGTTGGTGCGCAGCACGCTGCGTGGGTGGCGATCCGAGCGTAGGTCACGCGCACCGGATCGACCAACCAGAGGAGGCCGGCGTCTCAGCCGAGGTAGTCGGCGAGCTCGCGGACCAGCTTGGGCTTGGGCATCGCACCCACGAGGGTCTTGACGACCTCGCCGCCGACGTAGACGTTGAGGGTCGGGATGCCGGTGATGCCGTAGCGGCTGGACACCTGGATGTTCTCGTCGGTGTTGAGCTTGACGACCTCGATCTTGTCCTTGTGCTGCTCGGCCAGCTCCTCGAGGATCGGCGCGACCGCGCGACAGGGGCCGCACCAGGGCGCCCAGAAGTCGACCAGGACGGTCTTGTCGTTCTTCAGGACGTCGGCCTCGAAGGTGGCGTCCGTGGTGTCCTTGATGGCTCCCACTGTGGGGGCTCCTTTCGGTGGTGCGGGTCGGGGTGTTGCGCCGAGTGGCCGGGCAGGCGCCCAGCGAACCAGCCCAGGCTGACAGTCAGTGCGCGAGCGCCGGCTCGTCGGTGAGCGCGGCGTCGAGGGACGGGGTGCCGGCGTGGTCGCTGTCGGCGAGGAAGCGCTCCGCGTCGAGGGCGGCGGCGCAGCCGGAGCCCGCTGCCGTGATGGCCTGGCGGTAGGTGTGGTCGACGAGGTCGCCGGCCGCGAAGACCCCGGGGATGTTCGTGCGGGTGGTCCGGCCCTCGACGAGCACGTAGCCGGCGTCGTCCAGGTCGACGACTCCCTTGACCAGCTCGTTGCGGGGGTCGTGCCCGATCGCGACGAACAGCCCGGTCACCGCGAGCTCGCGGGTCTCGCCGGTCTCGGTGTCACGCAGCGTGACGCCACTGACCTTGGCGTCGCCGTGGACGGCCGCGACCTCGGAGTTCCAGGCGAACCGGATCTTGTCGTTGCCCAGCGCCCGCTCAGCCATGATCTTGGAGGCGCGCAGCTCGCCGCGACGGTGCACGATGGTCACCGACCGGGCGAACTTGGTGAGGAAGGTGGCCTCCTCGACGGCGGAGTCCCCGCCGCCGACCACGGCGATGTCCTGGTCGCGGAAGAAGAAGCCGTCGCAGGTTGCGCACCAGCTGACACCGTGGCCGGACAGTCGCTTCTCGTCGGGCAGTCCCAGCTCGCGGTAGGCCGAGCCCATGGCGAGGACCACGGCGCGGGCCCGGTGGGTGCGGCCCTCTCCGTCGGTGACCGTCTTGACCTCGCCCTCGAGGGACACCGCCTCGACGTCGTCGGTGACGATCTCGGCGCCGAACCGCTCGGCCTGGGCGCGCATCTGCTCCATGAGCTCCGGGCCCATGATGCCGTCGCGGAAACCGGGGAAGTTCTCCACCTCGGTGGTGTTCATGAGCGCCCCGCCAGCTGTCACCGCGCCCTCGAAGAGCAGGGGGTTGAGGTTGGCGCGGGCGGCGTAGACGGCTGCGGTGTAGCCCGCCGGGCCGGAGCCGATGATGATGAGGTTCCGGATGTCGTCGGTGGCGGTGGTGCTCACTCGGCTACAGCCCCTTGTGGTCGAAACGGAGGTGCACCGCAAGATGCGGTGTTCGCTTGCTGCAACCGATCGTACGGCGCGAATGTTCCGGCGGCTGCGCGGCAGGCCGGTGGTGAGGCGTGTCCGTGTGGACGGAGCTGCTCAGGGCAGGCTGACCGGCCCGGCGAGGGGGCTGGTGTGACCTGCGGTGCAGGTGCGACGAACGGCGAAGGCGGTCTGCCCGGTGTCGGAGCTCACCACGAGCACCACGGCCTGGGTCCCGTCGAAGGTGGCGAGGTCGGCCATGACCCGGGTGGCGCGCTCGAGGTGGAGCGCGTCCATGCAGGGCTTGAGCCCGATCGGCGTGCCTGCTGGCCCGATCGAGGGCGACTCCGCGGCCAGCGGCACGAGGGGGCTGCCGGGTTGGTCGATGAAGCGCTGCACCTGCCGGGTGAAGTCCTGGCCCGTGTATGCCGTGTTCGTCTGGTAGACGGTCACCCCGCCACCGGGGGCCGCCATCCGCTTGCTCGCCGCGGACCCTCCGCTCGCCGCGCTCGGGGTCGACGCGGGCGCCGGACCGGACGATCCTTCGGCACGGTCCTGTGCGCCGGAGCCGCCGGACTGTGAGAGGACGCCCGACGCCGCGGAGTTCTGCCGCGACCCGCTGAGCGACGCCAGCACACCCCCCGGCCCGGTGCCGGTCACCAGGGCCGGCACGACGACCGCTGCCACCGCGACAGCAGCCGCGGCCAGGCCGAACCGGCGCCACGGACGGCGTCGCTGCGCGAGGCTGACCACCCGGGTGCCTGCCCGCGCCTCCTGCTCCGCGGCGATCGAGGCGTGGATGCGGTCCACGACGTGGCTCGGCATGGGACCGGGGTCGGGCAGCCCGGCAAGGAGGGCACGCACGCCTGTGGGGTCGTCGAGGTCCTCGGGCCGGTCGGGCGTGGTCGGCGTGCTCACCACGACATTCTCCAGACGTCTCGGATCGGGTGGGTCGGTTGCGTGGGTTCGCGGCTGCCGCGCCGCCCAGAGCGGACTGGCACGACGCCGGGAAGACACCTGTAGGACGTCATGGCTGCTGCGATGGTTCCCCGGGGGCACCGGCCTCGCGCCCGCCCAGCAGGGCGACCATGGCTTCGCGACCGCGGCTGCACCGCGACTTCACCGTTCCCTCGGCGACCTCCAGCACGGCGGCGGCCTCGGCGACCGACAGCCCGTGCATGTCGACCAGGACCAGCGCCAGCCGCTGGCCCTCGGGCAGCCGGTCCAGCGCCTCCCGCACGTCGAGCCGTGCCTCGACCGCGGCGTGGTCGTCGTGCCGGTCCGCGAGCTCGCGCTCGGGCAGCTCGCTCGTGGGCCGGTCGCGGCGCAGGCGGTCGAGGCACGCGTTGACGACGATCCGGTGCAGCCACGTGGTCACGGCGGCGTCGCCGCGGTAGGACGCGGCCCGCCGGAACGCCGAGATGAACGCGTCCTGCACGCAGTCGGCGGCCAGCTCGCGGTTGCCCGTGGTCCGCAGCGCCACGGCCCACATCCGGTTGCGGTGGCGGCGGAAGATCTCGCCGAAGGCATCCGGGTCACCTTCGACGTGCAGCCGCATCAGCTCTCGGTCGTCCCGCTCCTGGAGCGGCGTGCCCCCCACGGCTGTCTGCCTCCTGAGCCGCGACGCTCAGGAGACCGTGACCTCGGCGAGCGTGGCGCGGAACCGGCCGTCGTCCGCCTTGGAGAGCTTCGTGAACCAGATGAAGACGTACTGCCCGTCAATCGGCTTGTCGGCGCGGATCGTCACGGTGCCGGACTTGTCCGACGAGCTTCCGAGCTCGTCGCCCGCGGCAAAGGAGTTGCGGTCCTGCCCGACGTAGACGGTGACGTCGGCGGCACTGGGCAGCTCGAGCACGACGGTGGACACCTTGCTGGACTGGCCGAGGTCGACCCGCAGGCCGACACCCTTCTTCAGGCCGCCCAGGCTTGACGAGGCGTAGCCCTCGGAGCTCCAGAAGGTGCTCTTCTTCCCGTCGAAGACCCGCGCCGCCTCGCCGTTGCGCTCGGAGCCGTCCCCCTCTGGGTCGAACCCGGTCACGCTGAGGATCGGGAGGTCCTTGGCCTGCTGTTCGTCACCGCCGGCCGAGGACGGAGTCACCGTGGCGGGCGGCGCGGTCACCGTCACCGTGCCGTCCCCCTTCGGTGCGTTGTTGCCGAGGGGGTTCTTGATGCCCGAGCCGATCTGCGAGACCCCGTAGACACCCAGGACCGTCGCGACCACGAGGAAGGCGGCGAGGATGGCCAGCACCAGCTTGGACTCGTCCTTGGTCGGTTTGGCTGCGGTCCCGGGAGGCAGCATCGGCAGCGGGGGTTCGAGCCCGTCGTCGTCCACAAGGGCGTCGTCGAGGCTGATCCGACGCTGCTCGGCGCGCTCCTCGGCGGCGCGGCGGAGCTCGCGTCGATGCGCCGCCTTGTCGGCCTGCGCCTTGGCGAAGGTGCCGAACCGGTCGGCGGCGACCCCCGCGGCGTGCCCGGCGGCGTGCCCCGCGGTGCCGAGGGCGGTGCCGACCGCACCCGCCGCCGCAGCCGCACCGGCGGCGGCGGCCGCGCCGCGCCCCTCTCCCCTCTCCTCGTCGTGAGCGTCATCCGGAATGCCGCGTGGCTGGGTCGTCGGGTCGAACCGCAGCGGGGTGGTGGCATCGTCGCCACCGGGGTTCGCGCGTCCGGTGGCGGGTCGGACCCCGTCGGCAGGCACCGGCTCCGGCTCCTGCGGGTCCTGTCGTTCACGTGGCAGGTCGTCGACCGGGAGCGCGATGGTTGGCGAGACCTCGTCGTCGCGCGGCGCAGCCGCCAGTCCCTCCACCGGGGTGCTCGACCACGGTGCGATCTGCGTCGCGAAGTCGCCCGGCGTCACTGGGCCCTGGTCCTCGTTGAGGGTGAGCCGGCACAGGGCGTCGAGGTCGCCCGGCACGCCAGCCGCGATCTCCGACGGCGCCGGCACGCCGCCGACCAGGTGGGGTGCGGACTCCAGCCCCGGCACCGTGCCGGGCAGCGGCCAGCGACTGGTCAACGCGGCATACGCAATGGCCACGACGCCGACGGCGTCCAGCCTCGAGGCGGTGGTGGAGTCGACCTCCTCCGCGCCGGCGAGCGCGGCGGAGGTCGCCACGCCCCGGAGCTTGACGGTGCCGTCCTGCGCTCGCAGCACCGAGCCGGGGGTGAGGCGAAGGTGGTGCAGGCCCCTCGCGCGGGCCGCCTCGAGGGCAGTCGCGACCTCGCCGGTCACCCGGCGCGCCTCCTCTGCAGGCAAGCCGCCCTGCTCGAGCAGGTGGGTCAGGGTGCTGGCTTCGGGGAGGGCCTCCTCGACGAAGTAGCCCACACCGTCGGAGCGGCCCACGTCGAGGACTCGCACCAGCCGGGAGTTGTCGAGGCCGGCGGCGCGCCGGGCGGCGTCCAGCACGGTGTCGGCGTGGGAGTCCTGCTCGGTGAAGCAGACGACCACCACGTCGCGCTCCAGGGTCGTGTCGTGGGCGGACCAGCGCTCGGCGCGCGGCAGCTGCTCGAGCCGGCGCTGCACGGCGTACCGGCCACCAAGCAGGGTCGATGGGCCTACCCCGTGCACACTGCCTCCCGCCGTCGACTCCGCCCCGGACGCTGGAGGGCGCCCCGGTGCCGCCTCATCCTATGGGGCGCGGCTGGCCGGAGGCCGCCTGCGGAGCCGTCGCAGGAGCGGGTCGAGCAGCTGGTCCACCTCCTGCACCCGCATCAGGTGGGCGAGCCCGAGGACCACCACCAGGAACACTCCGCCACCGACAGCAAGCTGCAGGGGTGCCTCGACGAACCGGCTGAGCCCGAGCGCACCGCTGAGGGACACGACCGGCCAGGCGACCGCAGCGCCGGCCAGCGAGGCGGCGACGAGCCGGACGTACAGCCGCGTCGTCGCCCGCAGCCGCAGCAGCCCGAACCGGCGCCGCAGCAGCCAGAAGCCGAGGGCAGCCGCGACGAGGTTGCTCGCGGTCTGGCCGACACCGACCAGCACGCCTGCGCGGGCCGGGTCGACGAAGAAGGCCACGATGTTCACGGCGGTGGCGACGGCGGTGACGACGAGCTGCAGGAAGAACGGGGTGCGCGCGTCCTCGTAGGCGTAGTAGACGCGCTGGATGAGGTAGAGCCAGCCGAACGGCAGCAGCCCGAGCATCATGGCGATCATCACGGCGGCAATGGCGTGCGCCTGCGGGTCCGTGTTGCGGAAGAAGACCAGGCGGGCCCCCGCGGTCCCCAGGAGCACGGCGGCGACGGTGCCGGGCACGAGCAGGACGGCGGGCAGGCGCAGCCCGCGCCCGAGGTCGTCGACCACGGAACGGGTGTCCCCGGCGTGCGCGGCCGTCGACATCCGGGTGAACAGCGCGGTGACCAGTGACAAGGTGATGAGGGAGTGGGGGAGCATGAAGAGCAGGAAGGCGCCGCTGTAGGCGGCCTTGCCGGCCCCGACGACGCCGGAGGCGGTCATCAGGTCGTTGGCGCGGGTGAGCACCTTCGAGGTGACCACGAACCCGAGCTGGCTGACCGCGAGCGCGGCGAAGGTCCACAGGGCCACCCGCGACGCCGAGCGCAGGCCCACCCCCCGGAAACCCCAGACCGGGCGGAACCTGAAGCCGCCGCGGCGCAGCGGCACGACCAGCGCCAAGGACTGCACGACGACACCGAGGGTGGCCGTGCCGGCCAGCACCCACACCATCTGACCCGTCCACTGCCCGACGCTCGGCTGGTGTGGGGCGATGGCGGCGAACCACACGAGGCCACCGACGGCGACAATGTTGGCCAGTGCGGGCGCCCACATGTATGCCGCGAACTGGCCGCGGGCGTTCAGCACCTGTCCCAGCACGGTGTAGAGGCCGTAGAAGAACACCTGCGGCAGGCAGATCAGCGCGAAGGCGGTGGAGAGCGTGATGGTCCGGGAGTCCCACCCCTGGGAGAACAGCCGGACGAGCAGCGGGGCCAGCGCGGTGACCACCAGGGTCGCGGCCGCGACCACGGTCAAGGAGAGCGTCAGGAGCCGGTTGACGAAGTCGTGGCCGCCGTCGTCGTGGGTCGCCGCCTTGGTGATCTGGGGGACGAGCACCGCGTTCAGCACCCCACCCGCGAGCAGGAGGTAGAACTGGTTGGGCAGCGTGTTGGCCACGTCGAAGGCGTCACCGGACAGGCCGGTCCCCACGATCCCGAGCAGCAGCGCCGTCCGCAGGAACCCCAGCACGCGGGACACGGCGGTCCCGGCCGCCATCGCGGCGCTGGACCGTGCCAGGCTGCGCTCGCTGCTCTGCGGCTCGCTCATACCGTCCTCTCCGGTACGGCGGGGGTCGGCTCGGCCGTCCCGCGTGGGCGACGACGCACCGAGCGCCAGATGCCGAGGAGCAGGATGACACCGGCGAGGCCGCCCAGCCCCCAGTAGATCCAGTCACCGGTCGGGGTGACCCGCACCTGCACGTTTGCGCCCTGCCCGACGACGGTCCCGTCCGGGGTGGTGAGGGTGGTGCGCAGGGGCACCAGTCCCGCGGCGAGCGCGGTGACCCGGAGGCTGACGGTGGCGCGGCTCTTCGCGCCGATGTGCAGGATCGAGGGTGGGCTGTCGATCCGCAACCGCGGGTTCGCGGCCTCGACGGTGAGCTTGACGTTCTCGACCGGAACCTCGAGGGAGTTGGTGACCGTGATCTGCAGCCGGCCGCTGTCGGCGAGGAAGTTGATGTTGCCGGCGGCGACCTTGACGGCGGAGGTGGTCTCGTCCGCCGCCTTGGCGACGCGACCGTCGAGGGTCTGCCAGGCGGTGGGCGCGTCGCGCCACCGGGTCGAGGCGAGCTGCTCGGCGGCCCGCGTCCACGTGCGGGCGAACCGGTCACCGTCGTCGCGGATCTCGGCGACGCCCTCGACCGTCCGCAGGGTGTCCTCCAGCGCCAGCAGGCGGGCGGAGGTGAGCACGGGCGGATGGACAGGCGAGGCTTCCGGTTGCGTCCGGGTCACCGGTGCCGCGGGCGACGGCGCGGCGCGACGGGCCTGCGCCAGCTCGGCGTCGGTCGTCGTGGTCGCCAGCCAGGGGATCGCGGCGGCGGTGGCGAAGAACGCCTTGGCGGCGGCCGGGTCGGGGTTGAACGAGCGGGGTGCGGCGACGAGGACGCTGCGTCCCGCGGTGCCGGGCAGCTCGTTGAGCAGTGAAACGGACTCGGCGAGGAACTGCTGGGCGCTCAGCACCGCCTCTGCCGGTGAGGTGGTCCGGGCCAGCAGTCGGCTCAGGGAGTCGTCGTAGGTGAGGAGCGCCAGTCCGCCCTGGCTGCGCTGGGCGGCACCCGGCGTGGTCCCGCCGAGCCCGTTGTCGAGGGCTGACGCGGCCGTCACCTGCGCCGCGAGGGCCGGCACCCGGAAGATGCGCCGCAGCCCGCTCTCTCCCGCCGCGGTGTAGGCGCCGCCCGCGGGCCAGGCGATGTCAGCCCGGCCGCCGAGGGCCTCGGCCACCGGCGCGGCACGGGCAACCAGGGACTGCATGAGACCTTCGCCCTGGGCGCTCGCAGCGACGGCCGCGAGGTCGGCGTCGGTGTCGGGGAGCACCCACGGCCCGTGCTGCGCCGCCATCGACTCGATCTGGTCCTGCGTCGCCCGCCGGAGCGACTGCTCCTGACCACCGGTCGCGTCGGTGTCCGCGTCCTTGAGCAGGGACGGGGTCAGGGTCGGGTCGACCGCCCAGGTGACGGCGGCGTCGCGGGTGGCGGCCAGCACCCTGGAGACGCGGGAGCCCGCGCCGAGGGCGTTCGCCCAGGCGGTCTCACGGGCCTGGCCCGCGGCTCCGAACAGGTTGGGGTCGGGGTCCAGCGTCAGTGGCACCGCCCAGGCCAGTGCCATCGGCTGGTACTGCTTGATCCGCTGGTATCCCGCGAAGGTGCGCACGACGGCCCCCGCACCCTCGACGCTGAGCGGCAGGGCACCGTAGGTGGCGCTCCCCTTGGCCGCCAGACCCTTCACCTTGACCTGGAACGGCTGGGTGTCGCCGGGGGCCACCGCGGTCTTGAGGCGCACACGGGCCACCTCGGTGCCCAGAGCGGCACCGGTCTGGGTGGCCCAGGCCTGCACCCCGGCGCGGTCCATCGGGGTGTCGGCCGGTCCGAGGACCACCCGCACCGTGGGCCGGTCCAGTGCGGTGGACCCCTCGTTGTGCAGGGTTCCGGAGACGACCAGCTGGTCCGTCGGCCCGAGGATGGTAGGTGAGACCGAGGTCAGGGTCAGCGACGCGGTGGCAGCCGTGTCGGCCGCCGCGCTCGGCAGGGCCGAGGCGGGCTGCCGGCCGGCCTCCGCGTGGGCCGTGGTCGATGGTGCCCCGAGCAGGGGCAGCGCGAGGGCAGCCGCGGCGACGACGCGGCATACGGCGAAGCCACCCATCACCCGTCCCCGGACAGGCGTGCCCATGCCTGTCGCGCGATGCGCCTCTCGTTGGGGAAGGTGAGGTGCTCGTGTGCCTCGCGCAGCGGCAGCCAGGCCACGTCGATGGCCTCGTGGTCGGGGTCGTTCTCGATGGTGAGGTGGCCGCCGGTGGCCTCGAGCAGGTAGTGGTGGACGTACTTGTGGACCCGCCGGTCGCCGGTCGCGAACCAGTAGTCGATGGTGCCGAGCTCGGTGAGCACCCGACCCTCGATGCCGGTCTCCTCGGCGACCTCGCGGGCGGCCGCCTGCTGCAGCGTCTCGCCGTCCTCCAGGTGACCCTTGGGCAGGCACCACTCGATCCGGCCGGCCCGGTTGCGCCGGGCGATCACGGCGATGCGCGCAGCCCCCTCGTGGACGTCGACGACGATGCCTCCGGCGGAGCGCTCCTCGACGGCGGGCAGCCGGTGGACCAGTCGGTCCGGGTTGCGCGCGGGGGAGGTCACCCCGTCACTCTAACGAGCGCCTACCCTTGACCAACGTGTCCTCCGCCGATCCCCGCGAGCCGGTCGCCGCGCCCGTTCCGGCGTCGCGAGTCGCGCCGCCGGTCGCGCCGCCCGCGGCGCTGATGCGCAGCGCGACCGCGCACCTCGCACCGGTGGTACCGCTGCTCGTCGAGCTGGGTGAGCGGTTCGCCGCGGCCGGGCACGAGCTGGCGCTCGTCGGTGGGCCGGTGCGCGACGCGTTCCTCGGCCGGTCGTCGCCAGACCTCGACTTCACGACCAGCGCGACACCGGACCAGACGCTGGCGGTCCTGAAGCCGTGGGCCGACGCGCACTGGGACATCGGGCGCGAGTTCGGCACGATCGGCGCACGTCGGGGCGCCACCACCGTCGAGGTGACCAGCTACCGCGCCGACGCCTACGACGGGCAGACCCGCAAGCCGGTCGTCGCCTTCGGCGACAACCTGCAGGACGACCTGGTGCGCCGTGACTTCACGGTCAACGCGATGGCCCTGCGGCTGCCCTCCATGGAGTTCGTCGACCCGTATGCCGGGTTGCCGGATCTTGCTGCCCGTCGCCTCCGCACGCCCGGGCCGCCGGAGGTGTCCTTCGGCGACGACCCGCTGCGGATGATGCGGGCCTGCCGGTTCGTGGCCCAGCTGGGTTTCGAGGTGGCCCCAGAGGCGCGCAGCGCCATGCGCGCGATGGCTGCCTCGATCGAGATCGTCTCGGCCGAGCGGGTGCGTGACGAGCTCACGAAGCTGCTGCTCTCTGACCGGCCGCGGGCGGGGCTGCGGCTGCTGGTCGACTCCGGGCTGGCGGACCAGGTGCTGCCGGAGCTGCCGGCCCTGCGCCTCGAGGTCGACGAGCACCACAGGCACAAGGACGTCTACGAGCACTCGCTGACCGTCCTCGACCAGGCGATCGCGCTCGAGGGACCGGCGGGCGGGCCGGAGTCGTCGGTGCCCGGTCCGGACCTCGTACTGCGCCTGGCCGCGCTGCTGCACGACATCGGCAAGCCCGCGACCCGGCGGTTCGAGGCCGGCGGCGGCGTGTCCTTCCACCACCACGAGGTCGTCGGCGCCAAGCTCGCCGTCAAGCGGCTCAAGGCGCTGCGCTTCGACAAGGAGACGGTGCGAGACGTGGCCCGGCTGGTCGAGCTGCACCTGCGGTTCCACGGGTACGGGGAGGGCCAGTGGACCGACTCGGCGGTGCGCAGGTATGTCACCGACGCCGGGCCGTTGCTCGAGCGGCTGCACCGGCTGACCCGGTCCGACTCGACGACTCGCAACGCCCGCAAGGCTCAGCGGTTGTCGCGCACCTACGACGAGCTGGAGGCTCGGATCGCGGTGCTCCAGGAGCAGGAGGAGCTGGGGAAGGTGCGGCCGGAGCTCAACGGCAACGAGATCGCCGAGGTGCTGGGAATCGAGCCGGGGCCGGCGCTGGGGCGGGCGTACAAGTTCCTGCTCGAGCTGCGGCTCGACAGGGGTCCGATCGGTCGTGAGGCGGCCGAGGCCGAGCTGCGCCAGTGGTGGGCCGCGCAGCCGGAGCCCTCGCCGGGTGCCCGGTCGTGAGCGTCTTCGGCGGTCGCCACACCCTGCTCGGCCATCGCGGCCTGGGTCGGGGGACCGTTGACGGGCTCACCGAGAACACCATCGAGTCGATCGTCGCCGCGGCGGAGTCCGGCCTGCGCTGGGTCGAGTTCGACGTCCGCCGGACCCGCGACGACGCCCTCGTGGTCGGCCACTACCCCAGCCTCGCCGGCCCGAGCGGCGACCCCGACCGCTTCGTCGCCGACCTCACGCTCGACGAAGCGCGCCAACTCGGCGCCGTCACCCTCGAGTCGGTCCTGGCCGTGATGCCGGACGGCATCGGCGTCAACCTCGACCTCAAGACCTCGATGGAGGACGCGCTGCGCAAGCCGGACGCCACCACGGCCGCGCTGGTCGCGCAGGTGGCGACCTTCGAGACCGAACGGCGGCCAGTGCTCGTGTCGTCCTTCGACCCCGCAGCGCTGCTCCAGGTCGGGGAGGCCGCACCCGGCATACCGCGCTCCCTGCTCACCTGGCTGACCTTCCCACTGCGCAAGGCGATCCCCGCTGCTGCCCACCTGGGCGTCGAGGCCGTCGCCGCCCACTTCACCTCGTTCGGGCCCAACGACGCCGACCACGCGCCGGCCTTCAGGACGGCGGAGTATGCCGTGGGGCTGGCCCACGAAGCGGGCCTGGAGGTTGTCGCGTGGTGCCCCGTGGCGGACGTGGCTCGCGAGCTGTTCGCGGCGGGCGTGGACGCGGTGGTGGTGGACGACGTGCCGCGAGCGCTCGCCGCACTGCGCGGCGTGGCCGACTGAGGGGGCGAGCCCGGATTCTGGTGGTCTGCTCCTACATCCGGTAGGGCCGGTCGTGAACCCGGTCGCGGTTACTGCCCTCGTTGTTGGCGCCCTTCTCGATCACGACCATGTTGTGCCATGCATGAATCGCGGTGATGTGGGTGTCCGTGTAGGTCGGCTGGTAGCCCTCGACCAGGAACTCCTCATAGTTGAGGCCGTCGATGAGCTGTTTGACGAGGTGCATCGAGGTCCCGGTCGCCTCGGGATCGATCTGGCCGCCCCAGTCCGGCCAGTAGGACGTCTGGGTGTCCTCGATCGCGTAGATGCCGTCCATCGGCAGCAGGGGAAAGAGAATCTTGAAGCTGGCGAGGATGTGCTCGGAGACGTGGCTGCCGTCGTCGATGACCACCTTGAGGTCGGGGTGGTCATTGACGATCCTCTGGAGCAGCTCTGGGTCGGTCTGGTCCCCGGTGTAGACCTTGACCCGTCCGCCGGCCACATAGGACTTGTCGATGATGTCGAGGCCGACGATGGTCGCGTTGGGGAAGAAGTCCCGCCACATCTTGAGCGACTTGCCCCCTGACCCTTCCTTCTTGAATCCGCCGATCCCGATCTCCAGGAGGGTGAACCTCTCGTCGCGCAGGTGCTTCAGGCTCGCTTCGTAGTGCGGCGTGTAGCGGTGGGTACCCCACTTGTCCGTCTTGTGCTTCTGCGCCAGCTCGGTGAGGGACTGCCTCGGTTTGGGCGGAGGCGGAGCAGGCGGCCCCAGCCTGGTTCGTACCCTTCGCTCGAGCCGTCGCAGCGACGCGGTTCGACTGCTGCCTATGGTGCGCTCCAACTGTCTGCCCACATATGTCCGCATGCGCGAAGTCCTCCCGATATCGGTGTCGGGGAATCATGGCACGACTCACGCGCTCGCCCGGAGGCAGGAATCGACAGACCGATGGGGAGTTCTCCCCATCGCCGCGAGGATTCCCGACATCTAGCGTGTCCGGTACGGTTCCCGGTGCAAGGGGGGCAAACCGTCGGCATCCCTCCCAACTGTCGCGAAAGGGTCAACGATGGCCACACTCACGTACCCGAGCACGCAGTTTCCCGGGCCGCCGAGCGTGGCGATCGACATCCCCGAGGACTGGACCGGGGTCCGCGTGCCCGGGACCCTCGTGGCCGCCCGCCGCAAGGAGTCGATGGGCCAGTTCGCACCGAACCTGGTGGTCCGAGGCTTCACGCGCTCGGGGGCGTTCACCATCGGCATGGCCCTGCGTGAGCTCAAGGACTTCGTCGAGGACCGTCCCGACGGCACCATGGACACCCCCTTCGAGGTCCAGATCGCCGAGGTGCCGTTCGTGGGGGTGAACGTCTCGTGGAGCGACGACCGGGTCGGTGACGTCGTGCAGGCCCACCTGTTCGCGGGGGCCAGGCGCGGCCAGGTGGTCGACCTGGTCCAGGTGACCGGCTCCGTGGGTGGCGAGGACGCCGGCACGGAGTACGACACCGTGCAGCAGGTCATGCAGACCGTTCGGGTGACCCGCTGAGTGCCCACGCACTCTGCTCCGGGATGGGACCGATGATCGTTCGAGCAGGAGCCGCCACCGACGTGGGCCGACAGCGCAAGCACAACGAGGACAGCGTCCTCGCGGAGGGCAGCGTCTTCGTCGTCGCCGACGGCATGGGTGGCCACGCGGCCGGCGAGGTCGCCAGCGGCATCGCCACTACGACGCTCGCCGAGCTGGCAGGGCTGGAGCGGCGCCGCGCCGAGGACGTCGTCGAGGCGCTCCAGCGCGCCAACCACCGCATCCTCGAGTCGGTGGCCAGCCACCCCGAGCAGAGCGGCATGGGCACCACCGTCGCGGGGCTGACCGTGGTGACGGCCGGTGGTTCGGACCACTGGGCCGTCTTCAACGTGGGCGACTCGCGCGTCTACCGCTGCATCGACGACCGACTCAACCTGGTCACCGTCGACCACTCCGAGGTGCGTGAGCTGATCGACGGCGGCTTCATCACGGAGGAGGAGGCGGCTCGCCACCCGTTGCGCAACGTGGTGACCCGATCCCTGGGCTCCGAGACCGCGCCGACCCCGGACGTCTGGGTGTTCCCGCCACACCCCGGCGAGCGCTTCGTGATCTGCTCGGACGGCCTGTCCAACGAGCTCGCCGCCGACGACATCCGGCGGCTCGCCACCGGCAGCGACGACCCGCAGCAGGCGGCCGAGGCCCTGGTCGCGGCGGCGGTGCAGGCCGGTGGACGGGACAACGTCTCGGTCATCGTGGTTGCCCTCGACGCCGACGAGCAGGAGCAGGACCTCGACGCGGACACCTCACCTCGCACCTCCGCAGGAGCCGGATGATGGCGCCGCTCAAGGTGTCGGTGCCCGACCAGCCCGGCTGGTCGGGCATCTCCGCGCCGCCGGTCCATGTGCTCTGGCGGTCTGCCGAGGAGGATCTCGGGAAGGCCGTGCGTTCGGCCGCCGAGCGCGGCGACCTCGACGACGTGCTCGACGCGCTGAGCGGCTCGGGAGTGCGTCGCACCCCCGACTTCGTCGCTGTCCTCGAAGGTGACCCCTTGCGGGTGGTCACCCGTGGTGTGGCGTATGCCGTGGGCTTCGGTCCCGCGGGCCCGGTCGAGTTCCGGGCCGGTGGCCGTGGACCCTGGGACGACGACGACTCCCCGCAGGCGGTCGAGTCGATCGAGCTGCGTCCCGGCGCGATGGTGGCCGGTGCCGCCACGCCGTCCCCCCCTCAGCAGGCAGGACCCGCGCCCGCGCCCGTGTCGCCACCAGTTCCGGCACCGGAGCCGACGGCCACGCCGACGCCAGAGCCGGAAGCCAGCCCCGAGCCCACACCGGGCCCCGCTGCGGCCTGGCGTGCGCCGGCCCTCTTCAACCGGGA
>Ga0308176_10001334_pt1 | contig 15453 bp, 15 predicted proteins | sample PhyCR2_3_FD_203890 | JGI IMG/M metagenome (GOLD analysis project Ga0308176, IMG submission 203890) | Soil microbial communities from UC Gill Tract Community Farm, Albany, California, United States - DLSLS.C.R2 | ecosystem: Environmental > Terrestrial > Soil > Agricultural land | place: USA...
ATCTCGAAGCGGCCGGCCGCCTCCTCGGGCGGCGCGCCGAGCAGGGCGTCGACGGACGGATAGCCGGTCAGCCGAGCCGCTTCCTCGTTCGCATAGACCCGACGCCCCGCGGCATCGACCACGAGGACACCCTCGTGGAGCGCCCCGAGCACGTGCTCGAGCACCTCGACCGGCACGGCTGCACCCCTCAACAAACCGCAGCGTACAGCCGAAAATCGCCTGCGCCGGTGACGGTGTCATCTCTGACAGCCAATTGCTGCTTGACAGACACCAGTTGTGATGTCATAGTGATGTCACGATGAATCTGACGATCGTCCTCGAGGGGCTCCAGCAGGATCTCCAGCGGCTCTCGGAGCTGGGGGACGAGCGCTCGGTCCAGGTCGCCCAGCGGCTCAGCGAGGCGCTCGCCTCGAACCTGCGGCTGAAGTTGTTCGACCTGCTGTCGCAGGTGGCGGTGGAGCTCTCCTCGAAGCTGCCCTCCGGCCACATCGAGGTGCGCCTCGCAGGCCAGGAGCCCGAGCTCGTGTTCGTCGACGCGCCGGGCGAGTCAGCCGGCGTCGCCGGCGAGGAGCTCTCGGCGCGAATCAGCCTTCGCCTGCCCGAGTCGCTCAAGGGCTCGGTCGAGAAGGCGGCCGAGCGCGAGGGCATCTCCGTGAACACCTGGCTCGTACGCGCGATCGCGCGTGCCGCCGAATCCCGTCCCGTCCACATCTCCGGCAAGCGCCTGTCCGGCTACGCCCAGAGCTGACGAAGAGGAGCCGCACATGCAGAAGACATTCGAAGTCCAGGGCCCGGTCGAGCTCGACGTGCGTCTCGCGAGCGGCGACATCGAGGTCGATCCGACCGCCGAGGGCCGCGTCGAGGTCGAGTTGGTGGCGCACGACGAGGAGTCGCAGCGCCTCGTCGACAACGCCCGGATCGAGCTGAATCCGCACGGTCACCGGCCGACCGTCCTCGTCGACGTCCCGCAGAAGCGCGGATTCTCGATCTCGATCTTCGGTCGGAGCGGAATCGAATGCCGCATCCGCTGCCCGCACGACTCGGGGCTGGCGGTTCGGACCAAGTCGGCCGACATCTCGACCCGCGGCACGCTCGGCGGGCTGAACGTCGCGACGGCATCCGGCGACCTCGACATCGACCGGGTCTCCGGCGGTGTGAACGTGAAGAGCGCGAGCTCCGACTTCAGTGCACGCGAGGTTGCGGGCGGCGTGAACATCCAGACCGCTTCCGGCGACATCGACCTCTCCGTCGCACGCGGCCCCGTCAACGTTACGTCCGTGTCGGGCGACATCTCGATCGGCGAGGCCTACGACAACGTGAACGCCAACTCCGTGAGCGGCGACCAGGACCACGGCGCTGTGATGCAGGGCATCGTCGCCGCCCATTCTGTCTCGGGCGACGTGACGATCGCCGTCCGACGCGGCTCGAAGGCGTTCCTCGACTGCACGACGGTCAGCGGCGACACCACATCCGAGCTCGAGCTGACCAGTGACGCACCCGCCGGCGAAGGCCCACTCGTCGAGATCCGGGCCAAGACCGTCTCCGGCGACATCAGGATCACCAGGGCGCCCGCGCCCGCAGACACCCAGGAGGTGCACGCATGAACCGTCTTTCGTGGGACTCCACCGCGCCGCGCCGCCCCGGCGGCAAGCGCGCACCGCAGCCCCGCCCCGAGGAGATGGGACTCGTCGAGGCCGAGGCGGAGCTGATCCGCGTCGCCTGGACGAAGCCTCAGCGGCCGCTCTACTAGGCCGTGCTCGCCGCAGCGTTGTTCGTGGTGTCTGACACCGAAGAGCGGTGTCAGACACCAGGCCGCGGTCGGGTCGAGCCGACGAACCGCAGGATCGCCGTGTCGACGAAGTCTGCATCCGCTCGGTTTAGTGTGACCCAGCCGTTCGGCCGATGACAGACGCGGTCGCGCCGCCCACGATCAGGCTGTGATCTTCGCCGGTCGTCAATCGGCGCACCCGCTTGCGAACTGCAGCGTGTGCGGGCGCGTCAGCGGGCCGTACTGGTGGCGCTGGCGCGCGTATCGGATCGACGACCCCGAGTTCGGCGATCTCCAGCGCCTCGCGATCTACTGCCAGAGCTGTGCCGACCGGAAGTTCGGCCCGCCGCGCCGGCGGCCGCTGGTCGAACGCCGGAAGGCGCCGCGCCCGCAGACGTCAGAGTGATGGGCCGTGGAGGGATCGAACCTCCGACCTTGGGATTAAGAGTCCCCTGCTCTACCAGCTGAGCTAACGGCCCGAGCGACGGCCTATCGTAGCGTCGATGCGCGTCCTTTCCGTGGTCGGGAACCGGCCGCAGTTCATCAAGTCGGCGCCGCTGACGCTCGCACTGCGGGAAGCGGGGATCGAGGAGACGGTCCTGCACACGGGCCAGCACTGGGACCCGGAGATGTCACAGATCTTCTTCGACGAGCTCGGGATCCCCGAGCCTGCCCATCGACTCGACCTGCGCACCGCCGACATCGACGCGATGACTGACGCGGTCACGTCGATCGTTCGCGCCGAGCAGCCCGACTGGGTGCTCGTCTTCGGCGACACGAACTCGACGGTCGCCGGCGCGCGCGCCGCAGGCGCCGTGCGCATCGCGCATGTCGAGGCCGGGCTCCGAAGCTTCGACCTCTCGATGCCGGAGGAGCGAAACCGGATCGAGGTCGACCGGCTCGCGACGCTCCTCCTCTGTCCAGACGAGCGGTCCGCGGCGCAGCTCGCGCGCGAGGGCGTCGGCGGCACGACGGACGTCGTCGGCGACGTGATGGCGGACGCGACGCGGATCTTCGCGCCGATCGCGCGTGAGCGCGGAGCTTCGCGAGACGGCGCCTACACCGCGCTGACAATCCACCGCCAGGCGAACACGGATCCTCACCGCCTGCGCGACATCGCCGCCTCGCTCACGGACGTGCGACGCCGGTTCGTGTTCCCCGTGCATCCACGCACGCGCCATGCACTGGAGGCGAACGACATCTCGCTGCCGGCGAACGTCGAGGCGATCGAGCCGCTCGGGTACCTGGAGATGCTCGCGCTCATCGAAGGAGCAGAGACCGTCGTCACCGACTCGGGCGGGCTGCAGAAGGAGGCGTACTGGCTGCGTGTCCCGTGCGTCACGCTGCGGCCGAACACCGAGTGGGTCGACACGGTTGCCGTCGGCGCGAACACGTTGACTGAGCCGGAAGGCCTTGCTGCTGCGATCGCAGCCGCCCGTTTTCCGCCGGATGCACCGTTGTTGTACGGCGACGGCCACGCCGCCGGACGCGTCGCACAGGCCCTGTACGCTTGACGCGCTTTGAGCTCGACCCCCCTCTATGACGTCGCCGTCATCGGCGCGGGTTACGTCGGCGTGCCGCTCGCGGTCACCTTCGCGGAGGCCGGTCAGCGCGCGCTCGTCGTCGACGTGCAGTCGGACACGATCGACGCGCTGAATCGCGGCGAGAGCCACATCGAGGACATCGCGAACGAGCGGCTCGCGCCCCTCGTCACGAACGGCCGCATCGTCGCCACCACCGACTACGAACAGGTGAAGCAGGCGCACGCGATCCTGATCGCGGTGGGCACGCCGTTGTCGAAGCAACGCGAGCCCGACCTGTCCGCGATCGAGGCCGTCGCGAGAAGCCTTGCACCGGTGCTGCAGCGCGACCAGGTCGTCGTGCTCGAGTCGACGACCTGGCCCGGCACGACGCGCGAGATCCTGCAGCCGATCCTCGAGGAGGGCTCCGGCCTGAAGGCAGGCGAGGACTTCCGCCTCGCGATGTCTCCCGAACGCGTCGATCCCGGACGTGAGGACTGGACGACGAAGACGACGCCGAAGGTGGTCGGCGGCATCGACCCTGCCTCGACGAAGCAGGCAGCGGACGTCTACCGCGCGGCGATCGACACGGTTCACGAGGTCTCGACGCCCGACGCCGCCGAGCTGACGAAGCTGCTCGAGAACATCTACCGCGCCGTGAACATCGCGCTCGTCAACGAGCTCGCCCAACTGTGCGACCGGATGGAGATCGACGTGTGGGAAGTGATCGAGGCGGCGGCGACCAAGCCGTTCGGCTTCGCGTCGTTCAAGCCGGGGCCGGGCCTCGGCGGGCACTGCATCCCGATCGACCCCTTCTACCTCACCTGGAAGGCGCGCGAATACGACTTCTCGACGCGCTTCATCGAGCTCGCCGGCGAGGTCAACAACAACATGCCCTATTTCTGCCGCTCGCTGATCTCGCAAGCGCTGAACCACGGCGCGCGCAAGTCGGTCTCCGGGGCGAAGATCCTGATCCTCGGCGTCGCGTACAAGCCCGACATCGGCGACTACCGCGAATCCCCGGCGGAGAAGCTGGTGCACCTGCTCCGGAACGCCGGCGCCGACGTCTCCTACCACGACCCATTCGTGCCGGAGTTCGACGGCATGACCTCCTCGCCGCTCGAGCCCGAGCAATACGACTGCATCGCGATCGTGACCAACCACTCGTCGTTCGACTACGCCGACCTCGTGCGGCGCGGCAAGGTGATCGTCGACTTTCGCAACGCCACCAAGGGGCACGAGGTCGACGGCAAGGTCTGGAAACTGTGATTTCGCGGATCGGCGTCGTCGGCCTCAACTACTGGGGGCCGAACCTCGTCAGGAACTTCGACGGTCTCGCCGAGCTCGCGTGGCTGTGCGACCTCGACGACGCCCATCTCCAGCCGCTCGCCGAGCGGTACTCGCACGCACGCGCGACGAACGACTTCGCGGAGATGCTTGCGGACGAGGCACTCGACGCAGTCGTGATCGCGACACCGGTGCCGACGCACTACGCGCTCGCGAAGCAGGCGCTCGCGGCGGGCAAGCACGTCTTCGTCGAGAAGCCGCCGGCGATGCGCGCCGTTGAGATGGACGAGCTCGTCCGGCTTGCGGACGACGGCGACCGCGTGCTCATGCCCGGGCATCTCCTGCTCTACCACCCGGCCGTTCTGAAGCTGAAGGAGCTCGTCGCCGCGGGTGAGCTCGGTGACGTGCTCTGCGTCTACGGCAACCGCGTCAACCTCGGGATCGTCCGCTCGAACGAGAACGCCCTCTGGTCGCTCGGTGTGCACGACCTCTCGGTGATCCTCTACCTCCTCGACGAGGATCCCGACTTCGTGACCGCCCAAGGCAGCTGGTCGATCCACGAGGGCGTGGAGGACGTCGTGTTCTGCTTCCTCCGCTTCCCGAGCGGCAAGATCGCCCACATGCACTTGTCCTGGCTCGATCCGCACAAGATGCGGAAGATGACCGTCGTCGGCCGCGAGAAGATGGCGGTGTTCGACGACATGGAGCCGGAACGCAAGGTGACGGTGTACGAGAAGCGGGCGGACAGCTCGGGTGCGATCGCGTCGGGCGACATCCACATTCCGAAGGTCGCGACCACCGAGCCGCTGCGGCTCGAGTGCAAGCACTTCCTCGAGCTGATCGACGGCAAGCACGATCGCGTCAAGGTGGCGCGCGACGGCGCGCGCGTGGTTCGCGCGCTCGAGATGCTGACGAATTCGCTCAGTGGCTGAGATCCATCCGACAGCGGTCGTCTACGAGGGCACGGTGCTCGGCGAGGGCGTGCGGGTGCTCGAGCACGCCGTCGTCGGCAAGCAGCCGTCGCTCGGCGCGCGCTCGACCGCGAAGCGCGAGCCGCTGCCGCCGACGGTGATCGGCGAGGAGACGGTGGTCTCGACCGGTGCGATCGTGTTCGCCGGCTCGGAGATCGGCGCGCGCTGCATCGTCGGCGACCAGTCGTGCATTCGCGAGCGCGTTGCGCTCGGCGACGACTGCATCCTCGGGCGCGGCTCGCTGATCGAGAACGACACGACAGTCGGCGCGGGCACGCGCATCCAGGCCGGCGCGTACGTGACCGCCTACTCGACGCTCGAGGAGGACGTGTTCATCGCGCCGTGCGTCGTCACGACGAACGACAACTTCATGGGCCGCACCGAGAAGCGCAAGGAGTTGATGAGAGGACCGACGATCCGGCGCGGCGCCCGCATCGGAGGCGGCGCGATCCTCTGCCCCGGCGTCGAGGTCGGCGAGGAGGCGTTCGTCGGCGCAGGCGCCGTCGTGACGAAGGACGTCCCGCCGCGTGTCGTGGTCGTCGGCTCACCTGCGCGTGTGCTTCGCGACGTCGATCCTTCCGAGCTCAGGGAGAACGGCGGCTAGCGCACCAGCGCGAGGTGGTACTGCACAGGCTCGGGCGTGCGCGACACCACCTTCGCCGACAGGTAGTACACGCCGCGCGTGCGGACGCGGAACGAGAGCCGCACCTGGCGGCCGACCTGGTGCGAGTCGGCGAGCCGTACCGAGCGCACGTCGAGCGCGTCGACGTGGTCGGTTCCCGGCGCCCAGAGCTGTAGCCGGATCATCGCGTCCGCGGCGGGCGTCAGGCGCGCGAACAGGCGCTGCCCGGGGAAGAGGCGGAGACGGTAGACGTCGAGGTTGTCGTCCCAGTAGTCCATCGACGCATCGACCGAGTGCCGGTTCGCAGGGAGCGTGCGCGCCCACACGCCGGCGTCGTCGTTCGGCTCGAACCGGTCCGGGCGCGGGAGCGGCTGCATCGACGTCAGCCGCGTGAGGGCGCTCGCGACGTCGAGCGCCCCCCACCCCGTCAACGCGTCGCGGCCGGTGGCGCAGGCGCCGCAACCCGAGAGAAGCGACGAATCGTCGGCGCTCCGCTCGATGATGTACCCCACCTGGTCCGGCGTGAGGGACGGGTTGGTCCCGAGGAGGAGCGCAGCGGCCGCGCTCACCTGCGGCGCCGCGAACGACGTGCCGATCGCGTTCCGCAGCTCGACGGGACCGCAATCCGAATAGGGATCGGTGCAGCCCGAGTCGTCTGCCACCAGGTTCGACGGGATCGACGAGAAGATGTCGTCACCGGGCGCCGCAACGTCGACGTAGACCGCGTCACGATTCGAGTAGCTGGGCACGGACCCGTCGCGGCGCACCGCCGCGACGCCGATCACATGCGGGAGGGCAGCGGGATACGCCGCGAAGCGCCACGGCGTGGACGGCGACTGCGTGCCGTTCCCGACGGCGGCGACGACGACCGCGCCTTTCGAGTACGCGTACTCGACCGCGGCGCGCTCGAGCGGCGAGTACGTGTCGAGCGACGGGTTGAGCGGGTCGCGAACACCCCCGAGGCTGAGATTGACGACGCGCGCACCCTGGTCGACTGCCCAGCGGATTCCCGCCACTTCGGCGGGCAGGGAGACTTCGCCGTCGGCGGCGACGACCTTCGCGACGATCAGTCGCGCGTTGAACGCCAGACCGGCCATGCCGATCTCGTTCATCGGATTTGCAGCGATCTCGCCGGCCACGAACGTCCCGTGCCCCTGCTCGTCGTGGAACGGGGAACCGCCGACGAACGACTTGGCCGCAACGACACGCCCGACGAGATCCGGATGGGACCCATCGATCCCGGAGTCGATGATCGCCACCTTGATCGGCGCGAGGCTCGGCATCGTCGGCCAGAACGACCACGCCTGGTCCGCATCGAGGTACCACTGCTCGGCGGCGTCCGGCTCGGTGTTGGCGAACGCGGCTGCAGCGGCCGGGACCGCGAGCGCCGCGAGGGCGGCGAGGAGCGCGAGCTTTCTCACTGCACGGTGAACGGTGCCGAAAGGCCCACGGCGACGCCGTGGCCGGGCGCGGCGCGAACACGGTAGGTGCCGGCGGCGAGCTGCGCCGCGAACGACCAGGCAGACGAGCCGTCGGCCGTCGTCGAGACGAGCGTCGCCCATGTTCCGTCGTCCTGCCTCTGCTGCAGCTGGACCGGTGCAGCGAGCGCGAGCGGGCGAAGCGTCCCCTGAACGCCCTGCGGGGTCACGACCGCCGACACGCGCGCCGCGACGGCGATCTTCGCGAGACACGCGCGGGCGTCACCCCAGGCGAGCCGGTACTGCGTCGAGAGCTGCGGCCTGACGACGAGTGCGAATGTTCCGTCAGGGTCGACCGGCAGCAGGCCGGCATCGGCCCAGCTGCCGCCGGCCGGCTTCGACTCCAACGACAGGCCGGTCGCGCCGTGAACGGCGCCGCGCAGCGAGAGCGCGCCACCGTAGGTGATCGTGCGCGCGGCCGGCGAAAGCTGCAGCACCGCCGGCGTGAACCACGTCGAGCGGAGACCGAGTGCGTTCCGCACCTGGTTGCCGGTCAGCGTCACGTGCGTGTCGTCGGCCGACGACGCCACGAAGCTCTTCACGCGGCCGGATGCCCCGTTCAGTACCGACGCGCTCGCGATCGATCCCGACAGCTTGAGCTGCTTCGCCACCGCCGTCGCGTCGTACAGCATCGGCCCCCAGTCGTGGTACGGCGAGAGCGAGTCGTACGGGTCCGCGACGGAGGCGAGGTAGGGCACGTCGACGCCTGTCGCCTCGAGCGCGGAGACGGTACGACCGCCCGACGTCGAGAAGAAGAGCGTGTTCGCGACCTTGCCGTTGTAGAGGACGACCTGACCCTTCGTCGCGTCGACGGCGGCGCTCGCGGCATCCGACTCGGCGGGGATGCCGCCGTAGACCTGGCTGCGGGCGTCCCCGTAGAGGTCGTACGGCCGCCCCTTCGTCAGGTTTGCGAGCGCGTACGAGCGCGCCGCGACCGCCTGAGCCTCGAGCGCGCCGGACGGCCACTTCGACGGCATCTCCGACGGCACGACGCCCTTCAAGTACTGCTCGAGCCCGACCGCGTCGACGACGTCCACCGACCTGCCGTCGAGCGCGATCGAGAGCTTGCCGCGATAGGCGATCCCGCCGACCGACAGCGGCGCCTTCGCGGTGATCGCGAGCGGCGGCTCGAGCGGCGCGCCGTCGACGGTGAACGTCGAGTCGAGCGTGAGCGGGCCGGCGTCGAGGGGGGTCTTGGCGCCGGTGGCATCGACGATCGCCCACGGCGTCGTCGCGGTGAGCGTCACTTTCTGCATCGAGGCGACGAGGACTCTGACGGTCGTGACGCGCGCTCGACCCAATGTCGTCCCCGGGTAGTAGTGGGCGAGGATCTTCTCGTAGGCGAGGCCGTGCAACGCGTAGCCGTAGGCACCCCATTGGGCGAGGCCGATGCCGTGGCCCCAACCGTGGCCCGTGAACGCGAGGACGGACGGAGCAGTGCTGACGGGGGAGGCCGCCGACGGCGCGGAAAGCGTCGTCGTGGTCGGGCTCGAGGTCGTTGCGGCCGCGTCTGAGCCGGGCGCGAGCAGCGCTGCCGTGGCGGCGCCACCGAAGAGCAGTGCCGCCGCGCAGGCCAGGAGGGCGAGCCGACCCACGCGGATCACGGTAGCCGAGGCGTCTCCGGGCCTCGGGAAGGCTTTACCGAACGTTTCCATAGGCTGGGCCGCGGCTACACCATGCTTTCGTTGCCCGTCTAGGCATGCCTCCCACCGACACGCACCTCCCCGCGCGGTACCGCGAGCCAGAGCTGCTCGCACGCGGCGGCATGGCCGAGGTCTACCGCGCCACCGACGAGGAGCTGGGCCGCGAGGTCGCGGTCAAGGTGCTCTCGGATCGCTATGCCGAGGACGAGTCGCTCCGCCGGCGGTTCAGCCGCGAAGCGCTCGCCGCCGCACGGCTCTCCGGGAACCCGCACATCGTGACGATCTTCGACGTCGTCGAGCACGGCGGCCGCCCGATGATCGTGATGGAGCTCCTCCCCGGCGGGTCGATCGAGCAACGGCTGACGCGAGGCGTGCCGTGCTCGCCACGCCAGGTGCTCGACTGGCTCGACGACGCGGCGGCGGCGATCGACGCGGCGCACGCAGCCGGGATCGTCCACCGCGACCTCAAGCCGGGCAACCTGCTGCTCGACGACCGCGGCCACGTCAAGGTTGCGGACTTCGGTATCGCCAGCGCGGCGGGGCTCGACTCGTTCACGCAGACGGGGACGATCCTCGGCACCGCGGGCTACCTCTCGCCGGAGCAGGCGCGCGGCGAGCAGTCCGGTCCCGCGAGCGATCGCTACGGCCTCGCGGTCGTCGCCTGGGAGCTGTTCACCGGCCGGCGACCGTTCGAGGCACAGACGCCCGCGGCCGAAGCCGCCGCGCACGTGCAGGCGCCCGTGCCGTCGATCTCCGCGGCGAACCGCGACCTACCGCACGCGTTCGACCCGATCTTCGTGCGTGCGCTCGCGAAAGCCCCCGGCGCGCGATATTCCACGGCGGCGGAATTCGTAGGGGAACTGCATCGCGCGCTCGAGGACGATGCGGGATCGACCTGGGTCGTTCCCGCGACGGCGGTGACTTCGCTGCTCGTGCCGCGCCGACGCGTCCCGATTCCGCTGATCGTCGCCGCGATCGTCCTCGCGCTCGCCGGGATCGCCGCCGCGCTGATCGCGACCCGCCACGACAGCACGCCGAAGGTGCTCGTGCGCACGGTCACCCGTCCCGGGACGACGGTAGAACGGACGATCACGACCGCGCCGTCCACCTCGCAGCCGACGCAGCCGTCGACGAACGGCGCCGCGCTCAACAACGCGGGGTACGCGAAGATGCAGGCGGGCGACTACAACGGCGCCCTGCCGCTCCTCGAGCAGGCGGTCAATGCGCTGCAGGGAGCAGGGTCGCTCGACGAGGCGTACGCCGACTACAACCTCGCCTACACGCGGTTCGCGCTCGGTAACTGCAGCGGCGTCCTCGACCTGCTCGACCGGTCGCAACAGATCCAGGGCCATCGCAAGGAGATCGACCACCTACGGCACGACGCGCGCAAGAGCTGCAACAACGAGCGATGAGTTTCTGATGGCCCCGGAGTCGAAAGGGGTATGACCATCACAGACGATCGCACCCGCTGGCTCGCCCTCTACACACTCTGCGCCGCAAGCCTCATGATCGTGCTCGACGCGACGATCGTGAATGTCGCGCTGCCGTCGATCCGCGACGACCTCGGGTTCAACGAATCGTCGCTCGCCTGGGTCGTGAACGCGTACACGCTGACCTTCGGGGGGCTCCTGCTGCTCGGTGGGCGGCTCGGCGACCTCTACGGCCCACGGCGGCTGTTCCTGTTCGGGATCGCGCTCTTCACGCTCGCGTCGCTCGTCTGCGGCCTCTCGACCTCTCAGGGAATGCTGATCACCGCGCGCGCGGTACAGGGCATCGGCGGCGCGGTCGCCTCTGCGGTGTCGCTGTCGCTGATGCTCGCGCTCTTCACCGAGCCGGCCGAGCGCGCGAAGGCGATGGGTCTGTTCGGGTTCGTCGCCTCGGGCGGCGGCAGCATCGGCGTCGTGCTCGGCGGCGTGCTCACCGACGCGATCAACTGGCACTGGATCTTCCTCGTCAACCTGCCGATCGGCGTCGTCGTCGTGTTCCTGACGCTGCGCCTGATCCCCGACACGACGGGCAGCGCCGCGCACGGTCGCAGCCTCGACGCCGGTGGCGCGATCACGGTTACCGGGGCGCTCATGGTCGCCGTGTACGCGATCGTGAACGGCAACGCCGACGGCTGGACGTCCGGGTCGACACTCGTCCGCTTCGCGGTCGCGATCGTCCTGTTCGTCTCGTTCATCGTGATCGAGACGCGCGTCGCGTCACCGCTGATGCCGCTCGGCTTGTTCCGGCGCCGCAACCTGTCGACGGCCAGCGTCGCCGGCATCCTCTGGGCGGGCGCGATGTTCGCGTGGTTCTTCCTCTCCGCCCTCTACATGCAGCTCGTGCTCGGCTACTCGCCCCTGAAGGTCGGCCTCGGCTTCCTGCCCGGCAACCTGGTGATGGGCTTCCTCTCGATCGCCGTGTCGGCCAAGCTCGTCATGCGCTACGGCGTCCGCATCCCGCTTGCAATCGGGCTCGCCGCGGCGGGTCTCGGGCTGCTCGCCTTCGCCCGCGCGCCGGTCGACGGCGGCTACGTCATAGACGTGCTGCCGGGGATGATCCTGCTCGGCTTCGGTGCCGGCATCGCGTTCAACCCGGTGCTGTTCGCCGCGATGAGCGAGGTCAAGCCGGAGGAGTCGGGCCTTGCGTCGGGGATCGTGAACACGTCGTTCATGATGGGCGGCGCGCTCGGCCTCGCCGTGCTGGCAAGCGTCGCGGCATCGCGCACCTCCAACCTCGAGTCGTCCGGCCACTCGACCGCCTCGGCGCTGACGAGCGGCTACCACGTCGCGTTCGTCGTCGGTGCGCTATTCGCGATCGCCGCCGCCGCGATCGGCGGTGCGCTCCTGCGGACGCACATGGCTCCCGCGCACGCGCCGGAGCCGTCCCCCGCCTAGACAGGAACCGGAGTACTCCCGCCGCGTTCCGCGCAGGAGGAGTGCGCGGCGGGGTCCCCCGCGGCGCATGTCGGGAGTCGTCTGCACCAAGCCGTCGTCGTGGTCGCTTAGATGACGCCTCCGGCTGCGCTTTTCCCGGTGCGGGGTCGGCCACCGAGCGCGAGTCGCGGATCAAGCACGGCGTAGAGGGTGTCGACGGCGAAGTTGCCGACGACAACGATCGTGCTTATGACGAAGACGAGCGCCATGATCACCGGCAGGTCGAGGTTCGTCGATCCAGACATCGCGAAGACGGCACGTGAGGCGAGCCCGGGCAGGCCGAATGCGGCTTCGACGTAGATGCAGACGCCGAGCGCCGTCCCGATCTCCATCCCGATCATCGTCAGCACACGCAGGCTCGCATTCGGGAGAACGTGACGGGTCATCACTCGGAGGCTGCTCGCCCCTTTTGCGCGGGCTGTTCGGACGAAGTCCTGCGGGAGCGTCTCGGCGACGCTGACCCTGATCATGCGGACGTAGAGCGCGAGGAAGAGCAGTGCGAACGTCAGCCATGGGAGAGCTAGGTGCGTCGCCCAGTCCGCCACGCCACTACAGCCTGGCTGGCCGTCTGAGAGCGGGCAATAGCCGCCCGGTGGCGTCCAGTGGAGCCGTCCGTGGAACAGGCTGCGCACGAGGATGCTGAGCACCATCGGATGCGAGCACACGCCGATCAGCGCCACGAGGGAGACGGTCCGGTCGCTGATCGTCCCGACCCTGCTCCCGGCGAATGCGCCAAGCGGCACCGAGAGCAGGAGGACGACTGCTGCGCCACCGAGTAGCAACGAGAGCGTGACGCGTAGTTGTGCGTCGAGCTGTGCGGTGATCGGGAAGCCCTTGCTGCCTGCAGACTGGCCCGGGAGCGCGAACCCGCGTGCCCACGAGTCACCGAAGTTCCAGCGGAACAGGTGAGTCACGTAGTCGAGGTACTGCTCGCTTTTCGGCCGGTCGATCCCGAGGATGTGATCCCCGTGCTGGATGTGCCAGGCGGTCAGGGTCTGCACGTTCGGATAGACGAACCGTGCGGGCTGCGTCGGTGTCGCCCAGAAGATCACGAACGTCACCGTGACGATCGCGAGAATGGTGAGTACCCCGGCTACGGCACGTCGAACAAGAAATTGGAGCGCGTTGCTCATCGCTTCGTGAACGGGTCGAGGGCTTGCCGCAGCCCCTCCGACAGCTGATTGAGCGACACCACGGCGAAGAGCACGAACACGGTCGGGAAGATCGTCTGCCAGGGCGTGAACTGCTGGCTGTTGTAGGTCTGTGGCTGGAAGAGCGTCCCCCACGTCGTCGAGAGCAAGGAGCCCCAGGTGGCGGTGGAAACCTGTACCCCCGCGCCGATGAAGCTGAGTCCGATCTCCAACAAGATGTTTGTCGCGACCGCAACGGCCGACCACACGAGGATCGTCGGGACGAGATGCGGGAGCAAGTGGGATCGCAACGTCCGCCAGCGCGACGCGCCGACCATCTCCGCCGCCTCGACGAACTCTGCCTCGCGTAGCTGAAAGAGCTGCGCCCGGATCAACCTGGTCGGGTAGAAGGACGTGAACAGCCCGATCAGCAGTGCTTCCGCGATCACCCCGTCGGGGAGCCACCAGCTGATCCCGATCCCGCGGATGTGCGAGTCGAGCTGGACGCTCGCGAAGACGAGGAAGAGCATGAGCGGGAACGCCATGACCGTATCGGTGATTCGCGAGACGACCATGTCTCCGAGTCCGCCGATGTACCCGCCTAGGGCACCGAGCGGCAGGCCGATCATGAGTGCGATCAGTGCGCCACCGATGGCGATCTCAAGGGAGGTTTTTCCGCCGTCGAGGACGCGGATGAACTCGTCGCGACCGACCGGTCCGTCCGCTCCGAACACAAAGAGCGTGTTCGCCGTGCCTTTCGGCGGCGGGGCGAGCTCGCCGCTCGCGAGCATCCCGGCTGAGTAGTTCAGATCGGGAACGACCGTCAGCGGCCCCACCGGCTTCTGCGTGATGTTCGCCGCGTACGGGAACTGGTCGAAGCCGTTGTGCCCGAGCACCCGACTAGCGATCGGCCCGCCGGCGAACGAAAGAAGGAGCACCGTCGTGACGATGATCAGGGCGCCCATCGTCCACCGGTCGCGGCGAATCCGAGCGAGCGTGAGACGCCACGGTGCCATTCAGAACTTCAAGTGCTGGGACGCTCTTGATGCGATCGTGAACGGATGGATCCAGCCGCCTGCGGGCTGTTTGTCCAGCGGGAGCGTCCCCGCGGCACTCGGGATCAGGTGCTCGTAGATCGTCGAGACGACGGTTCCGCCGGCGGGGCCGTCCGCGAAGCCGAACTTTGCTGCGTCGATCACCTTGCCCAGGTACATCCCGTTGAGGGTGTGGGAGTGCGCGTCGTAGATCCAGCACGCCGACTGCTTCCTCGTCGGCGCGCCGAGCTTCGCGAGCACCTGCTTCGCGGTGTCTCCGTATGCCACCCCGCCGTTCTGCAAACGTCGGGTCAAACGTCTGGTGTGTAGACGTTCACGATCGGGATCCAGAAGTCGCCGTTGGCAACCGGTGTCTTCACGGAGTTCAGGAAGCCGCCGATCAAGATGCTTCTAATCCCACCTTCCGGGGTGCGAAGCGTCACCCGGTAGCGACCGTGTGTGCCGGACGCTTTGACCAGAGGGCCTGACGCGGCTGGGCCGACAAACTGAACATCGATGACGGAACCGTCGGGGATGCCCGTCCCCGGCGGCCTGTCTACCCGGCCGACTGTGAACGTGATTGTCGCGAGCGGCGGTGCAAATCGCGGAGCCGGGTGAACGTTGACGCTGATGAGCCGAGCAACGATCAACTGAGACGAGCCTTGCGAACTACTGAGTCCGACGAGTTCGCGCAGCGTTTGGCTTACCGCCAGAGCGGGAGCAGTGAGCACAACGAACGCGAGGACAGCCGCGACGAACGCCAGGACCGGCCGTCTCACGAGCCACCGGACCCGCCCGTCGGGCACCGGCTCACGCCCTGATGTGTGCGCGCCCTCGCCGTCGGCAGTGTCTTCCGAACTCTCATTGCCTCCGACCGACGCGATTGCGTCTGCGATCGCCAGCAGGTCGGATTGATCGCCAAGGAGCTCGACGAGCTCGTTATCCGCGAAGATCCTCCGTGAGCTCATGGCTGGATCCCTTCGCGCCGGAGCATCGATCGAACGGCTTCCAGCCCGCGAACGCAGCGCATCTTCGCCGCGGCCTCGGTGACGCACAGCCGCACAGCAATCTCAGCGAAC
>Ga0308176_10001335_pt1 | contig 15453 bp, 20 predicted proteins | sample PhyCR2_3_FD_203890 | JGI IMG/M metagenome (GOLD analysis project Ga0308176, IMG submission 203890) | Soil microbial communities from UC Gill Tract Community Farm, Albany, California, United States - DLSLS.C.R2 | ecosystem: Environmental > Terrestrial > Soil > Agricultural land | place: USA...
CCACCAGGATTCGTACGGGGAGTGGCAGCGATGACCGAACCCGCAAAGCCCGCAGCCAAGAAGACCGCCGCGAAGAAGACCGCCGCGAAGAAGACCGCCGCGAAGAAGGCGCCGGCGAAGAAGGCGGCCGCCAAGACGGCCGCACCCGGGTTCACCGAGGCCGAGCGGGCCGCGATGAAGGACCGGGCCGCCGAGGCGAAGGCGGCCAGGCGGGGCGCCACCAAGGCCGACGACCTCGCGACCCTCCTGGAGAAGATCGCGGAGATGCAGGAGCCGGACCGCGTGCTGGCCGAGCGCATCCACGCGATCATCACCTCGGCGGCGCCGGAGCTCGCGCCGCGGACCTGGTACGGGATGCCCGCATACGCCAAGGACGGCAAGATCGTCTGCTTCTTCCAGCCGGCCAAGAGGTTCGGTGCCCGGTACGCGACGTTCGGCTTCAACGACCCGGCACATCTCGACGAGGGCACGATGTGGCCGACCGCCTATGCCCTGACCGACCTCCCGGACGCGAACGCGGCGAGGATCGAGGAGCTCGTCCGGCGGGCGGTGAGCTGACGTCCGCCCGGACAGCGAGCGTTAGCTGGTGCCCTTGCCGGACGCCTGGATCTCGCGAACGGACGGGAGACGCGCGAGCAGCCCGTCGACGAACGCGCGGACGCCGGCGGCGTAGGTGTCCCGTGCTGCCAGCGCCGGCCAGCGGTCGCCGATGGCGGCCAGGCTCGGCATGCCGGCCGCGTCGAGGTTGCCGAAGAACGGCGTGCCCGGTCGCCCGCCGTCCGCCCGGCGCCGCGCGGAATGCGCCCGGACGAGGATCTCGCCGACCGCGTAGTACCAGATGCTGCGGAAGACGTCGACGGCCTGTTCGGGCGTGCATCCCGCGTCGATGGCCCCGGCGACGATGGTCTCGACCATCCACAGGGCCGACTCGCCGAGGAGACCGACGAACCCGTCGGCGGTGAGGACCTCGGCGGCCCACGGCCAGGCGGCGAGGCCGTCGTGCAGCGCGATCGCGGCCGCGACGATCCGGTCGCGCGGCTCGTCGGGAAGGTCGGGCTGCGGGATCTGGTCCGCGTACTCGTTGAGCAGCAGGAGCAGCAGATCCTCCTTGTCCCGTACGTGGTGGTAGAGGGTCGTCGACCCGATGCCGAGCTCCGCGGCCAGCCGGCGGATGGTCAGCTTCTCCCAGCCGTCCCGGTCGATGAGCCGCCGGGCCGCCGCGAGGATCTGGGCACGCGAGGTCACCGGTGGCCGGCCGGTGCGGCCGGGCGGTGCGGTCGTTCGGGGCACCGCTCCATCATGCTGTCCCACCCTGGCGCGCGGCACCGGCTAACCCTTCGACACTCCACCGATCGCGGTGGTACTTTCGGAACATGTTCCTAAACTCTACCCTCGAAGCACCGGAAGCCGTGCCGAAACAGAAGCAGCGCGCCCGCCCCGGACTCGTCCTGGCCGCGGCGGCCGTGGTGCAGTTCCTGGTGTCACTGGACCTGTCGGTGGTGAACGTCGGCCTCCCGCAGATCGCGGCCGGCCTCGCCTTCAGCGCCCTGGGCCTGACCTGGGTGATCCACGCGTACGCGCTCACCTTCGGCGGCCTGCTGCTGCTCGGCGGGAAGGCCGCCGACCGCTACGGCCGCAAGCGCGTGCTGTTGCTCGGACTCGGGCTGTTCGGGCTCGCCTCGGCGGCCGGCGGCCTGGCCCAGGCCCCGGGCCAGCTCGTCGCCGCCCGGGCGGCGCAGGGCGTCGGCGCGGCAGCGCTGGCTCCGGCCGCGCTCGCACTGCTCACCGCCGCCTTCCCCGCCGGCCGGGCCCGCATCCGCGCCTTCGGGATCTGGAGCGCGATGAACGCGGCCGGCGGTGCGCTGGGCGTGCTGATCGGCGGGCTGCTGACCGAGTACGCCGGCTGGCGGGCGGTGATGTTCGTGAACCTGCCGATCGTCGCCGTCGCGATGGCGGTGGCGTGGCGGGGCGTCGCCGCCGACCCGGCTCGGTCCCGCGACAGCCGTCCCGACATCCTCGGTGCCGCGCTGGTCACCGCCGGCATGTCCCTGCTGGTGTTCGGCGTCGTGCGCACCGACCGCTACCCGTGGGGTTCCGCGGTCACCGTGACCACGCTGGCGGTCGCCGTCGCCCTGCTGGCCGCGTTCGTCCACGTCGAACGGACGACCCGGCGCGAGCCGCTGATCCGGCTCGGGCTGCTGGCCCGCCGTACGGTCGCCGGTGCGAACGCGTACAACCTCCTGCTCGGCGCGGCGATGGCCTCGGCCTTCTACTTCGTGTCCCTCTACCTGCAGCGGGTGCTCGGGCACGGGGCGGCGCTGACCGGCATCGAGTTCCTGCCGTTCGCGCTCGCGGTCATCGCCGGGTCGTTCGTGGCGGTCAAGCTCGGTGGCCGCCTCGCGCCGCGGACGCTGATGGTCGGCGGCGGGCTGCTGACCGCGACCGGGTTCGCCTGGTTCGGCCTGATCAGCGTGGACGGCGCCTTCGCGACCGACGTCCTCGGGCCGTCGCTCCTGGCCGGTCTCGGCTTCGGGATCAGCCTCGGACCGGTCGTCGCCACCGCCACCGTCGGCGTCGCCGCGCACGAGGGCGGGACCGCGTCGGGTCTGCTCACCAGCTCGCGGCAAATCGGCGCCTCACTCGGCCTGGCCACGCTCGGGACGGTCGCGCAGCACCGCAGCGGCGCGAGCGTCAGCCCGCAGGCTCTCGCCGACGGGTACGGGCTCGGGCTGACGGTGAGCGCGGTCCTGCTGGTGGCCGCCGTCCTGGTCGCCGCCACCGTCCTGCGCCGGCCGGCCGCCGAACCGCTCGAGAGCAGCACGGTCCGATAGCGCCGACCGGATCGGCGGGGTTGACCTCTCCGTTCGGGCAACCGAGAAGATCGGGTCATGACCGACGTTCCTTCTCCCGTCCCGATGCCCGGTGGAAGCGCCCCGCCGATCAGCCGCGCCATCTACGGGATGCCGATGTTCGCGACCCTCCTGGTGGCCGACCTCGCCCGTACGACGTCCTGGTACACCGACGGGCTCGGCTTCATCAGCCTCTTCGCCATCCCCGGGCCGGACGGGCCGGTGTTGGTCCACTTGCGACGGTGGCAGTTCCAGGACCTGCTGGTGCGTGCCGCGCCGGCCCCGGTCACGACCGGCACCGGGCTGACGCTGAGCTTCGCGGCGGCCGACGACGAGCTCGACGCGCTGGCCGCGCGCGCCCGCGGCCACGGCGGCGGCCAAGTCGACGGTCCCGCCGAGACGCCGTGGAACACGCGGGACCTGACCACGGTCGACCCCGACGGAAACGTGGTGATCTTCACCGCGGCCCGCCCTCCCGAGCGGCAAGATGCGGCGTTCAGCGAGCAGATGCACCGTTGGAACGCCGAGCAGGGTCTGGACACCGGCTCCACCTGAGCCGACACTCGCGGGCTGGCCATCGGCCCGGCACGGCGGCCCGGCACGGCCGCGGACCCACTCCGGACCCGCCTTCGTCCAGTGAGCCTGCCGGAGCCGCTAGTCGGCCCGGGGAGCGATGACGTGGTGGACCACGTGATGGATCACGTGCACCTCGTGCACGACGTACCCGCCGACCGCCACCGAGGCGGGCTTCCCACCCGGTGACCGCGGCGTCGCCAGCAGCGTGCGCCGCAGGCCGGCGCCCACCAGAGCGCTTCCGACCGTGGCCGCCGCGGACACGGCGACCATCGCGGTCGGGTTCTGCCGTAGCTCCGCGAGCTGCCCGCGGAACCGGTCGGCGAGGCCGGCTCGCGCGGGTCGCGCCACCGGACGACGCGGCGGCACCACCAGCTCGGTCGACCGCGCAGCGGCATCGCCGTCCGGAGTCGGCGGCAGCTGCGTCATGCCCTCGTCCGTCATGTCGGCACCTCCCCGCCCAGCCTCCGCCACCCCACTCCGAACGTCCAGCCACGATCGCCAGGCCGCGACCGGGTGGCACCGCCGCTCTCTGCGATCTCGGTGCGGCATGCTGGGAGAGCGCGACGAGGAACAGGAGAACACCGATGACGATCGAGTCGTTCGCCCGGCGCCAGCTGCTGTTCGGTCCGTCGCCGGTGCACCGGCTGGAGCGGCTGAGCCGGCAGCTGGGCGGCGCGCAACTGTGGGCCAAGCGGGAGGACTGCAACTCCGGCATCGCGTTCGGCGGGAACAAGACCCGCAAGCTGGAGTATCTGGTCGCCGACGCGCTGGCCAAGGGCTGTGACACGCTGGTCTCGATCGGCGGCGTCCAGTCGAACCACACCCGGCAGGTCGCCGCCGTCGCGGCCAGCGTTGGCCTGCGGTGCGTGCTGGTGCAGGAGTCCTGGGTGGACTGGCCGGACGCGGTCTACGACAAGGTCGGCATCATCCTGCTCAGCCGGCTCGCCGGTGTCGACGTGCGGCTGGTCCGGGCCGGGTTCGGGATCGGCTTCAAGGAGAGCTGGGAGCAGGCGCTGCGGGAGGTGGAGGAGCGCAACGGCAGGCCGTACGCCATCCCGGCGGGAGCGTCCGACCACGAGCTGGGCGGTCTCGGCTTCGCCCGGTGGGCGTACGAGGTCTGCGAGCAGGAGCGGGAGCTCGGCGTCTTCTTCGACACGATCGTCGTGTGCTCGGTGACGGGCAGCACCCAAGCGGGGATGGTGGCCGGCTTCGCCGCCCTCGAGCAGGCCGGACAGCGCCCGCGGCGGGTGCTCGGCGTCGACGCGTCCGCGAAGCCCGACGAGACCCGCCAGCAGATCGACCGCATCGCCCGCCGCACGGCTCGGCTCATCGGCGTCGACGGCGAGCTGAGCGAGGACGCCGTCGAGCTCGACGCCCGCTACCACGCCGGCGTGTACGGCATCCCGGACGAGCAGACCCTCGACGCGATGCGCCTCGCCGCGCGGACCGAAGGCATGATCACCGACCCCGTATACGAAGGCAAGTCGATGGCGGCGCTCGTCGACCTGGTCACCCGCCGCGAGATCGCAGCCGACGCCACCGTGCTCTACGCGCATCTCGGCGGCCAGCCGGCGCTCAACGGTTACAGCGCCCTGTTCTCCTGACCGAGGCCGAGGAGGTGGGCATGTCGGGTCCACGGGTAGCCGTCGTCGGCAGCGGCGTGGCCGGCGCGAGCACGGCGTTCGCGCTGGCGGCCGGCGGCGCGGAGGTCGTGGTGGTCGACAGTGTGCTGCCCGGTCAGGCCACCGCGGCCGGCGCGGGGATCATCCAGCCGTGGTCGTCCAGCGCCACGGGGTCGGCGTATGAGCTGTACGCGGCGGGTGCGGCGTACTACCCGACGCTGATCGAGCGGCTCGCCGAGGTCGGGGTCGCCGACATCGGCTACCGGGTGACGGGCTCCCTCGTCGCGCAGGCCGATGCCGCCCGGCTCGACGAGGTCGAGGAGCGGCTGCGGCGGCGCACCGCCGGCGTCGCGGTCGCCGGCACGGTCGACCGACTCGGCGAACGGGACGCTCGCGCGCTGTTTCCTCCGCTGGCTCCGGACCTCGGGGCGGTGTACGTGTCCGGCGGGGCACGTGTGGACGGGCGGATGCTGAGGTCCGGTCTGCTCGACGGCGCTCGTCGGCTGGGTGCGGTTGTCGTGGACGCGCCCGCCCGTCTGGTGCCTACTCACACCGGCACGTGCGGAGTGCACACGCCGGGCGGCGACGTCGGCGCGGACGTCGTGGTCGTCGCGGCCGGGGCCTGGGTGAACAGCGTCGTCGAGCCGCTCGGCTACCGGATCGCCGTCGAGCCGCAGCGCGGACAGATCGCTCACCTCCTCCTCGAGGACCGCGAGACCGCTGACTGGCCTTCGGTCCTGCCGGTCGCCAGCCACTACATCGTCGCGTTCGACGCCGGCCGGATCGTGGTGGGCGCGACCCGCGAGACCGGCAGCGGCTTCGACGCGCGGGTCACCGCCCGCGGGTTGCACGAGGTGTTGAGCAATGCGCTGGCGGTCGCGCCCGGACTCGCATCCGCCTCGCTGATCGAGACCCGCGTGGGTCTGCGCCCACTCGCCGGTGAGCACGGCCCGTTCCTGGGGCCGGTGGCCGGCCATTCCACCGTATTCGTCAACGCCGGGTTCGGGCCCGCCGGCCTGACCATGGCGCCGCTGGCGGGTGCGGCACTGGCTGAGCTGATCCTCACCGGCTCGAGCGACCTCGATCTCAGCGCATTCGCACCACCCGAGCGGTCGCGTGAACGCTGACGTCACGTCGCGCGGGAGGCAGGGTGGGAGCCGGGTCTGGGTGCCCTCAGAACGAGAGCATGCCGCTGACGAGAGCCCGCCAGGTCACGGGACCGACGATTCCGTCGACGGTCACGGACGGGATGTCGGTGTGCAGTGCCTGCTGGAACCCGCGTACAGCGGCGTCGGTTTTGGGTCCGAAGCTCCCGTCGATCTGAAGACCCTTGCTCGGGTCGCCCGAGAGGTTTCGGAACTGGAACTCTTCCTGCACTCCGCGGACGGCGTCGCCTTGACTGCCCTGCTGTACCTGGACGATCAACGCCGACCAGGTGTTCGGCCCGACGATGCCGTCGACGGACAGGCCCTTCTGTTGCTGGAACGACCGCACCGCGCCGTCGGTGGCGGGACCGAAGATCCCGTCCACCGTCACCGCATGCCCCCGCGCGCGCAGCAGATACTGCACGGTCTGCACCGGATGCTGCTGGTCGCCCTGCTTGACCAGTGGCCACGGACTGATTGAACCGGCCATCACTTCCCCCGAGGACCATCGGTTCCGGATGTGTCCCTGTACTGCATAGCAGCTGTGGAGCGGTCCGGATACCGCCCGACTGCATGCAGTCCCGCCGACGGGCGGCCGGTTGGGGTGGCGGTCCACCGGCTGACACTCGTAGGCGGGCGGGTTGACACGGGCGCGGGCGGGGGCTACCGGCTGCGGTTCGGCCCGCCCGGCCTATGTGGACAGTGGGTCGGCGTGGCGGTGGGCCACCTTCCACTCGCCGCCTTCGCGGCGGTAGACCTGGGTCGCGCGGAGGGTGTAGGTGCGTGGGGCACCGTCGACGGATGCGGACGTGTGCTCCAGGCCGACGGTGAATGCCATGTCGCCGCGGACGTCGTACGCCTGAAGCTCGAACCCGTACGAGGTGCAGTCCGAGAAGCTTCGCTCCAGCAGGGAGAAGAGCTCGTCGACCTCGCGCTGCCCGTACGCGTTGCGCCAGGCGCCGCAGACGGTGACCGGCTCGCTCCCGGACCAGATGGCCCGCCGCGGCCGCGCATCGCCGTTGTGCAGGGCGAGCTCCGCGTCGTACAGCGTGGTCTCGACCCATACCAGGAACTCGTCGCGTCCCGCCATGCCGCGAGCATCCTCCCCACCCGGCGGTCTCATCCGGGAAACCGCCAAGTCCCGCGTGCCGCCGTCCGGTCGACCCGAACAGATCGGATATCCGCGAACGCCCGCCCGGATACAGCCTGTCCCTGCAGACCGCGACGGTGGACGCGACGGAGTTCGAGCGGCTGGTGGAGGCCGCGCGCGGCGCCGACCTGGACGCCGCGAGTTCCCCAGCTGCTGGAACGGCACCGGCACCGACAGCGAGGACCACCGCACCCACGTCACGTTCCCCGATCCGGCGACCGGCGCGTGCCCGACGGGGACCGTCGCGGTCCCACGGCTGCGGATCACGCTCAGCTATGACGTGCCGCCCGGACGGTCCTTCGCGATCGACAGCTTCCCGGCCGAGCTGCGCAAGGCGATCACCGACCACTTCGACTTCGAGAACGTCATGCCAGAATCGCTGATGAGCCGCGTCGTCGACTGCATCAACACCGGCCGCACCTGCTGACGCGAACACCGTCGCGACGCGTTCAGTAGTCTCGCCGTGGTGGCCGGGGGAGTCGGCGTCGATCCGAGCCATCGGCTCGCGCTCTTCCGGTGAGGAGGGGCCGTGCGGCTTGATTATCTCTGCGACGTCGAATGGCGCTACACGCTGACGAAGAGCATCGAACCTTCGGGTGCCGGGGACGGCCGTGTCTACGGTCAGGGCACCGGCACGTTCTCCGGCCTTCTGACCGGTGTCGCCGAGTGGTCGAACTTTCCGCGGCTGCGCGGCGGGTTCGCGATGCCGGACGCCCGAGGAACGATCGACGTGGGCGAGCAGGCGTTCGTGCTGTTCGCCTTGACGGGGCTGTCGGACCTGACCGACGGGGCCGGCGTCCACGTCATGACCTTCATGACGGAGCACGAGCCGTACGCTTGGCTGAACGAGGTGATCGCCGTCGGGGAAGGGAGCATCGACCCGGCGGCCGGTGCGCTGTCGATGCGCTACTACTCCTGCCACGTCGAGCACCGGCCGGGTGTGACTGCCTCAGCGGATCTCCAGCTCTGACGTCGTCACGGCCGCACACCGGGAGTCCAGTTCGGCTCAGGTGGCCCGCACTGCGGGCGAACAACTGCGCCCAGGCGCCGGCCGACCCGTACAACTGCTCGAACTCCACCTCACACCCGGGAGCCACCTCGTACTCCCACACACGCACGAGCATCAGACCTCCGGTCCGCCGGAGAGCTCGTCATCGTGGCGCTGCTCCCGGGCGGGATAGGTGCCCTGGGAGAGATCGAGGATGACGAGAGTGTTCCCGAAGGGGTCGCGGACGACGGCGGCTCGTCCGACCGGGGTGTCGAACGGCGCGGCGACGAGGTCGCAGCCGTGACCGGCCAGGAACTCGGTGGCACGGTCGACGCTCTCGACGAGCCAGTTCGGCTCGTAGCCCTGCCGCGTGGTCAGCACCAACTCGCTGTCCCCGTCAGGAAGCTCCAGCCCGGCTTGGCCGACCGCGTCGTTGCGCCACCTCACCCGGTGGCCGAGGGTCTCGGCGTAGAAGCGCAGACCTGCGTCGAGGTCGGGCACAGGCACGGTCACCGCGTCGACCCGGCGGAACATCCCACCACTTTCAGCCACACGTGAAGACTGCCCGACCCGTCCAGGGGCCCCTCTGCCGGATATCAGCGGGAAGCGGCGGACGATCTGTTGAGTCGCGCGACCGGTTCGAGCGCCGGCTCGTCGACACATCTACGCCGTCCGGCTTGAATTTGTGCGCAGCGGTCAGCCTTGAATCTCCTCGACCGCGTTCGTCTGGTCGCATTCGACGGCGACGTCGAACCCGGAAGCGCCGATGCACCGATCCCGCTGCGACTGTTCGACCGGCACCGGCGGCGGTGGGGAATCGGGCGGGAGCTCACCGAAGAGGAAGTCGTCTCCCGGGCCGCCGTTGACGAGGTCGTCGCCGAAGCCGCCGCTGAGCCCGTCGTTCCCGGGCCCGCCGAGCAGGACGTCCCGCCCGAACCCGCCATTGATGGAGTCCGCTCCCTGGCCGCCCTGGCCGACATCGTCGCCGACCGCCAGCGCGAGGAAGTCATCGCCGGCACCGCCGTCGACCGTGTCGTCACCCGGCCCCGACAGAACCTGGTCGGCGCCGTCGCCCGCGAAGATCGTGTCGTCCCCGCCCGCAGCCTGCACGTTGCCGAAGAACGTGCTCGTGTCGCCGAGGATGATGTCGTCGCCGCCGTATCCGTAGATGACGTCGTCGCCGAGCCGGCCGCAGATGAAGTCAGGTCCATCCGTACCGGACAACGTCTCGGACGCATTCGTCCCGATCACGACGTTGAACAGGTCCAGGTTGATGTCGGGTGGAACGGCGCAATCCTCCGGGACCTGCACAGCGGCGCTCGCTGCAGTCGGGACGAACAGTGCCAGGACGAGCGGCAGGAGCACAGCAAATAGGCGCTTTCTCACGGATCCCCCTTATCGACGATGAGTCGACATCCAGAGCAGCAGGCTATGGGCGTGAAGATCGCCGGCAAACCGCCGGCCGGCCGAAGGAATATGCGCCCGCATCGGCCAGCGGTTGTCCCCTCGGCGCCACACCGCGTCGAGGTCCGGCACCGGCACGGTGACCGCGTCGACCCCTGCGGACCAGTCTCCGCCGGAGCAGCCGCAGGCCTACGGCGGCGTCGTCGTCGAGGCGTACCCCGAACAGGTCGAGGGACGCCCGCCGCAACGGGGCGCCTATCTCCACACCGGACGGAGACGCTGTTCGAGGAGTTCGGGTTCGTCCGGGACCGGCGGCTCGCCAAGTGGCGGCGGGTCATGCGCCTCGACCTCCCCGCCTGATCGCCGCTCGAGATCTGCTGATGGCGCTCGCCTCCCGCTCGGAGCTGAGAATCCGGGTGGACGTGTCGGATCGGAGCGGGGCCGTTCGTGGCAGGGGTGCGCGGCCCAGCACCGGGGCTGCGGTCCCCGATCCCAGGAGATGGTCCGGATGCAGTCCCCGGTTTCCGTGCTCGACGACACCGCCCGCCGCCTGTACCGGCTCGTGGAGCCGATCCACCTGGTCACCTACTTCTCCGACGAGCCCGACGACGCGCTCATGGCGCTCGGCCTCCGCAACACCTGGGACGCCTACTTCGCCGGTCGAGCAGCACCGCTCGGCCGGGTGCCGGCCGAGGTGGTCCATGCGATCTTCTACAACTTCGCCGATGGCGAGGTCGCCCGGCACATCCCCCGCGTCTGGGACATCACCACTCCCGAGGCGGCGCTCGCCGCTCGCGAGCAGGGCAGCGCCGCGGCGTTGAGGCGGATCCTCGGCGACCTCGCCGGCGCCCCCGGTCTCGCCCGCGCCGCCGACCTCGCCGTCCAGGCGGCGACGAGCGCTCCGACCGAGGGACGGGCCTTGTACGCCGCGCTGCGGGCGATCCCCGTACCCGAGGAGCCCGTCGCCCGGCTCTGGCACGCGGCCACCCTGCTCCGCGAGCACCGCGGGGACGGTCACAACGCCGCCCTGGTGACCGAGGGCATCGGCGGGACGGAAGCCCACGTGCTCCACGCGCTGTCCGAGGGCATCCCCGCGGAGAAGTTCGGCCGGGTCCACCACCTCCCTCCGGCGCAGCTGGCCGCAGTCGTCGACGGGATGCGGGCCCGGGGCCTCATCGAGGCCTCCGGCTGGCTCAGCGACGCCGGCCGGGAGACCAAGGAGCGGATCGAGTCGCGCACCGACGACCTCGCCGCGGCGGCATACGCCGGCCTGGAGCCGAGCGAGCTCGACCAGCTCATCGCCGACCTCGAGCCCATCTCCGCCGCGCTCGACGCGGCCGGCCCCCGGTAGTCCGCAAGCCCCCGGGATCGGCCGCTCCTCCGCCTTGCCCCGGGAAACGGCCCTAGTTCCAGGTCAGGAGGGCGCCGCGGGGGTCGAAGGTGGCCCTGGGCCCCCAGGTGATCTCCCAACGGTTGCCTTCGGGGTCGGCGAAGAACGCGGAGCGGCCACCCCACGGGCGGTCGGTCGCCTCGGCGATCGGCGTCGCGCCGGCCGCCACCGCGGTCACGAACGCCGCGTCGACGTCGTCCCGGCGCTCGACCGTGCAAGCCAGCGTGAAGCCGGACCATCCGGTGGGATAGGGACTGCCGGGCGCCGCCTCGTCGGTCAGATCGCCCACCGGGAAGAGCGCCAGCAGGACGCCGCCGAGCAGGAACCCCGTCCAGGTCTCGTCGCTGCCCGGCTCCTCCCGCCAACCCAGCGCCCGGTAGAACGAACGGAGCACCCCCATGTCCCGCGTGCCGAGCGTGATGATGGACAGCCGGGCGGGAAGCTGGGTCATGCCTCGAATCCTGCCAGAGCCGGTGGCGGCAGGACGGCGTTCATCGGCCCCGATTCGCGGTGGAGTAACCACTGGCGACGATGCGGGGAACGGACGCCTGGTAAAGACTGGGATCGGTGGGAGCGACCGTTCCGAGCCCGTCCACATACCGGTTGAGCATGCAGAATGCCGCGGCGATGAGGACGGTGTCGTGCAGTTCCACGTCGGTGGCGCCCTCGGCCCGCGCGGCGTCGATCAACTCGGGTGTCACGGCCTGCCCGGTCCGCTGCACAGCGGCGGCGATCCGCAGCAAGGCCCGCAGCTTCGGGGAGATCGGTGCGCTGTCAGGGTCGGCGCAGACCTGCTCGACCAAATGCTCCCGGTTGTCAACGCGGCGTGAGGGCGGTTCGGCGAAAGCAGGGAAACCAATTCCGTGGCCGTCACCGAACTCTGGTGCCCAGTGGCGTGACCGGGCCGCGACGGCTTCGGGGTCAACCGGGCCGTCTCGGTGACCTGGGCCGGCGCCGTCAGTCGGGGATGGCGATGGTGGTAGTCACGCGGGTCAGGCTGGGGGTCGGGGGGACGGAGGCGAAGCCGAAGGTGACCGGCGGTCGGATCGGGGCCAGTGTGCCCAGTGGGCTGCCGGACCAGGTAGCGGTCAAGTCGGCCACCGTGTGCAGGTCGTGGACGGCGTACCACTCGGTGCGGCCGTTGCCGGCGGTGCCGCAGGTGCGTAGGCCGGCCAGCCGGGCCGGCAGGTCCATCAGGCCGACCCAGGCCGGTGCGGCCGCCAGCCGGGCGGGCAGGGCGTGCAGCAACCAGCCCAGTGACGATCGCCGGCCGGTGTGCGCGTGCAGGTTCAGCGGACCCGCGGTCACGATCCAGCTGACCGGGTCGGGCCGGCCGACCGTGACCGGCCCCAGCGTGATCTGGTCGAAGGTGTAGGTGGTGGCGATGAACTCGGCCACCGCCGGTTGCGGCGCGAGTAGCAGCCGGTGCCCGTCCGCGTGCTCCACCATGACGTCGGAGACGGGCCCGAACGGCGACCGCGGCCAGTGACCGACGACCACCCGGGTGCCCGACGACGTGCCGACCCCCAGGATCCAACCGTCGAAGCGCACCCGCACCCTACTTAGCCGAAGAACGCATCGGCGGCGTACTGGTCCGTCCAGAACTGCCAGACTTCGCTGGTCCTGCCGTCGCGGACATGGAACACCAGGATGTTCCTGTCCCGCAGCGGCTTTCCCTCCCGCTCGGCGATCACCTCATGCAGCCCCACCACATGTTCATCGTTGGCGACCACATCGTGGACTTCGACCCGGAAGGTGCCGCCGGTCAGCTCCATCGTTCGGCCGAAGAAACCGAGTACGGCGTCGACACCTCGGTGGTCGCCGGCCAGCTGGCTGCGTCCTGGCGTGTGCCAGACGACGTCGGGGTCGAACAACTCGCGCAGCGTCTGCATGTCGCCCTTGCTGAAGGCGTCGTAGCCGCGCCTGACAACGTCCTCGTCTGGATGCCCCATGGTTGCTCCCCCGTCGAACCGCATCCCGATGGTGAGATCCCCTCCGGGACACACTCGTGGCTCCACCGGGACTGGACAGCCAAAGTAGCCCTCCGGCTCCGGAACCTGTCAACACGCGCGTCGGGGTGCTCGGGCGCTAGGGGATCGGATCGCCGTGGTAGTCGGCGACGATGTCCTGTTCGGCTAGTCGGGCCAGCCACCGCTCGTCGGCTTCCGGCTCCGTTGCGGCGCGGTGTAGACCCGGCGGCACCCGTCCGGCGAGGAGCTCGAGGATGCCGCACGCCAGCGGGACGGAGACCAGCCGGGGCGTGGCGTCCTCGATGTCGGTGCCTTCGGCGTCGAGCACGTACTCGCCGGTCCAGCTGCCTTCAGCACCCCAGCGGATCTCCAGCTTCACCGACATGACCACCCGGTCGTGGTCGGACGGCGAGGTCGGATACCGCTCGGCGAGCCCGGCGGCCAGGTCGGTGAGGCGCTGGTCGTCGGCGCCGGCCAGCTCGCCGAACAGGTCCTGCCAGGCTTCGCTCCAGCCGTCGAGGCGCATCGTGCCGCGGCTGAAGGTTTCGAGCGTCCAGGTGTCCGGGATCCCGTACGCCGAGACGTACGGGAGACTGTCGCGGTTGGGGTAGACCTCGAATGCCTCTCCGGCGACGGTGACCTGCTGGACCGCCTCCCACGGGCGGTCCACGACCACGACCCGGCCGCCCTGGATGTCCCGGGCCGGCGTGAGCAGCGCGGTGAGTACGCCGTGCGGGGCCCAGCTGAATCGGTAGCGGAAGGCGTTCGGCTCGGCCGGGTTGGCGCCGCAGTACGAGGTGAACCGCACGGTGGCCGGGCCGGCGCCGGCCACCTGACGGGTCGCCCGTACGAGTCGGTGGGCCAGCAGGTGGTCGATGCCGGGATCCAGGCCGATCTCGGTGAGCACGACGAGGCCGCGGGTCGCGGCCGCGTCGGCCTGCTCGGCGATGCCGGGGCTGAGATAGCTGGAGCAGGCGAAGTGCGCGCGGTGCCCGATTGCCGCCCGCAGCAGACCGGGGTGCTCCGGCGGCGGGAGCATGGACACCACCAGATCGCCCGCGGCCAGCTCCGTCCCGAGCGCCTCGGCGGTGAACGCCCGGGTCGCCGCGCGGCCGTCGAGCCCGAGCGTGGCCAGGCGGTGGCGGGCTTTCTCCTCGGTACGCCCCCACAGCACCGTGTCGGCCCCGGCGCAGACCAGTCCGAGGCCACTGCCGGTGGACATCCCGGTCCCGATCCAGTGCACCCGTCCGGTCGGCGGCACCAGGGCGGCGGAGTCAGTCATCCTTGCCGTCCAGCGCCGTCCAGCGCCGCGACGGCCTCTTCGAACCGCGCGCGGCACCGGACCCACACCGGGTCATCGGGCAGTGTGCCCAGATAGGGGGTGAGGTCCGCGGAGAACGCGGCGCTGGACTCGCGCGGCAGCAGCGATGGCAGGTTGTCGATCGCCAGCATGTCCAGCACGGGCGGCGCAGCGCGCAGCCGGCGTACCGGCTCGGCCCAGGTGGTGATCTTGTCGTTGACCGGGAGCCGGTTGGCGTCCGAGGTGACGTCGTTGGTGACGTCGGAGACGGTGCGCAGCGTGCGGTCGGCCCGGTCCAGATCCGCCGCGGTCAGGAACGGGGGCCCTGGGCGGTCGGCGACGATCGTGTTGACCAGGATGTCGTGGCCCAGCAGCGCGGCGCGGTCGAGCTCCCGGGTCTCCTCGACGTCCCAGGCGGTGGCGGGCATCCCGGCCACCGCGAAGGCGTCGAGGGCCCCGCGCCCGGACCGGCCGAGGGCGCCGATGACCAGCGCGCGGGCGGATCCGGACCGCTCGCGCAGCCGGGCATCGAGCTGCGGTCGGGTCGTCGAGCGCAACGGCCGGTCGAGCTCGCCGCGGTGCTGCAGGACGGCCAGCGCGGCACCGGCGTACCCGGCCCAGTAGCCGAAGGCGACGAGCCGGCGGCCGCTGCCGTCCACCATCGCCTCGAGGTCCAGCAGGTTTCCGCCGCCGGCGACGAACCGCCGCAGCACTTCTCGGCCGCCCGCTTGCCCCTTGTACGCGTGGCCGAAGAAGACGTGCGTGTGCCGCAGCGGCCAGGTCTGTGCCGACGGCTCCTTCAGTCCGAGCACCACGGCGTCCGCCGGGGCGTCGGCCCAGCTGCCGGCCGGGACGATCCGGCAGCCGGCCGCCGCGTATTCCTCCACCGGCGAGGCGCGCTGCGGGGCCTCCTCCACGGTGACCGCGATGCCACTGCCGACCAGCGCGGCCGCGTCGCCGGGCACGACCGGGGCGCGCTCCTCGACCGCCGAAGCCTCCTGACGCAGCCACAGATGGAGGCCGTCAGCCATGTCGTCGTCTCCTGTCCGTACCCATCGG
>Ga0308176_10001336_pt1 | contig 15451 bp, 14 predicted proteins | sample PhyCR2_3_FD_203890 | JGI IMG/M metagenome (GOLD analysis project Ga0308176, IMG submission 203890) | Soil microbial communities from UC Gill Tract Community Farm, Albany, California, United States - DLSLS.C.R2 | ecosystem: Environmental > Terrestrial > Soil > Agricultural land | place: USA...
GTCGAGGTGCATCAGGTGCTCGCGCCACTGCAGGTCGATCATCTGCAGCACGAAGCTCTTCTCCACCGTGCGCATGTGCGCGCCCACCTGGCCCTCGCGCTCGGCGGCGCGCTTGTCGGCGGCCTCGACGATGCGGGACTCGATCTCCTCGTTGGCGATGCCGTCCTCGGCCGCCCATTCGCGGATCGGCAGCTCCAGGCCAAGCCAGCCCTTCACGTGCTCGTCCAGCCCCTCCAGGTCCCACTGCTCGGCGTAGGCCTTGGGCGGGAGGAAGCGGGTGACGAAGTCATTGATCGTGTCGTCGCGCATCTCCTTGACCACTTCGGAGATGTCGTCCGCGGCCATGAACTCCGCGCGCTGCTCGAACACGGCCTTGCGCTGGTCGTTCACGACGTCGTCGTACTTGAGCAGGTTCTTGCGGATCTCGTAGTTGCGCTGCTCGACGCGCTTCTGGGCGGTGGCGATGGCGCTGTTCAGCCACTTGTGGGTGATCGCCTCGTCTTCCTGGACGCCGAACGTGCGCATGATCGCGTCCAGCCGCTCGCCGGCGAAGATGCGCAGGAGGTCGTCCTCGCACGACAGGAAGAACTTCGAATGCCCCGGGTCGCCCTGGCGGCCGGTGCGGCCGCGCAGCTGGTTGTCGATGCGCCGGCTCTCGTGGCGCTCGGTGCCCAGCACGAAGAGGCCGCCGGCGTCCAGCGCCTCGCGCTTCTTGTCGGCGATCTCCGCCTCGATGTCGGCGCGGTGCTTCAGCGCCATCTCCGGCGTCACCTCGACGCCTTCGCGCAGCTGTTCCTCGCGCCAGTCGGCCAGGCGCATGTCGACGTTGCCGCCCAGCTGGATGTCGGTGCCGCGGCCGGCCATGTTGGTGGCGATCGTCACCGCGCCCGGCACGCCGGCGTCGGCCACGATCTTGGCCTCCTGCTCGTGGTAGCGCGCGTTCAGCACGCTGTGCGGGATGCCGGTGTGGCTCTTGCCCGCCCCGTCGCTCCACTTGTGGGCCTTCAGCTTCTCCGAAAGCTCCTCGGACTTCTCGATCGAGACAGTGCCCACCAGGATCGGCTGGCCGCGTTTATGGCAGTCCTCGATCTGGGTGATGATCGCCTTGTGCTTCTCGCCCGCGGTCCGGTAGACCTCGTCGTCGTCGTCGATCCGCGCCACCGGCCGGTTGGTCGGGATCTCGGCCACGTCCATCTTGTAGATGTCGAGGAATTCCTGCGCCTCGGTGGCCGCCGTGCCGGTCATGCCCGACAGCTTGGAATAGAGGCGGAAGTAGTTCTGGATCGTCACCGAGGCCAGGGTCTGGTTCTCGGGCTGGATGACGGCGCCTTCCTTGGCCTCGATGGCCTGGTGCAGGCCTTCCGACAGCCGCCGGCCATGCATCATGCGCCCGGTGAACTCGTCGATCAGGATCACCTCGCCGGCGCGGACGATGTAGTCCTTGTCCAGCTGGTAGAGCACGTTGGCGCGCAGCGCCTGGTTCACGTGGTGCACGGCCGAGACGTTGGCCGCGTCGTAGAGCCCGGCCGTCCCTTCCGCGAGATGGCCCCCGGCGAGCAGCATCTCCTCGATCTTCTCCTGGCCGTCCTCGGTCAGGATCACCTGCCGCTGCTTCTCGTCGAAGTCGTAGGTGGCCTTGTCCTGGACGAGTTCTTTCACCAGCAGGTCGATGGTCTTGTAGAACTCGCTTCGGTCCTCGGTGGGGCCGGAGATGATCAGCGGCGTGCGCGCCTCGTCCACCAGGATCGAGTCCACCTCGTCGACGATCGCGAAGTTGTGGCCCCGCTGGACCATCTCGCCGGCGTCGTAGACCAGGTTGTCGCGCAGGTAGTCGAAGCCGAACTCGTTGTTCGTCCCGTAGGTGATGTCGGCGAGGTAGCTCTTCTGCCGCTGGTCCTGCGTCAGGCCGTGGATGATCACGCCCACCTCCAGCCCCAGGAAGCGGTAGATCTGGCCCATCCAGTCGGCGTCGCGCTGGGCCAGGTAGTCGTTCACCGTGACCAAGTGCACGCCCTTGCCGGCCAGCGCGTTCAGGTACACCGGCGCCGTCGCCACCAGCGTCTTGCCCTCGCCGGTGCGCATCTCGGCGATGCCGCCGGCGTGCAGCACCATGCCGCCCACCAGCTGCACGTCGTAGTGCCGCTGGCCCAGCGTGCGCCTGGCCGCCTCGCGCACGACCGCGAAGGCCTCCTCCAGGATGTCGTCCAGGCTCTCGCCCTTGGCCAGCCGGTCGCGGAAGACCTCGGTCTGCATCCTCAGCTCGGCGTCGCTCAGCGCCGAGACCTTGGGCTCCAGCGCGTTGATGCGCTCCACCCGGCCCATCATGGCCTTGACCTTGCGGTCGTTCGAACTGCCGAAGACGCGTTGGAAGATGCTCAAGAGGATAGGTCCGTAAGGCGGCGCAAGGGCCCTTCGCGCGCCTGGAAAAACCGCAGTTTCAGGGGCGTGCGTGACTTAGGGAACCGGGGCTGCCAAGTCAACGCGACACGCTTGGCGGGGGAGGTGAACTCAGCGGTTGCTATGCTGCTTCCACAGCCTCTTCGAACGAGACCTCGCTTGAGAGGCGAAGGCTTGGCGGAAGGGAATTGTTTAGTCGTGAACGAGCCAGTTGATGCTTGTTAACCAGAAGCGTTCTCACAACTCGTTCGGAGACAAGGAAGTGACGAGCGGCCGCGGAAAGGGCGCCATCGCTTGCATCCCGACCGATATAGGCGACTAGATCGTCGTACGGGCAAAGCAGGCTTTGCGCAAAAGCTCTCTGAAACTTTTGTCGCTCAGATTTCGTGCGGGTAATCGGACCAAGCTTCTCACCCTGAGTCCAAATAGCGTCGCCTAGTGCGCGAGCGAATTCAAAGCGTCGATCTGCAGACCAACTCGTCGCGAGGCTAACAACTTCTCCCCGTTTCCGGCCTGTATTTAAGCGCAATCCATAAGCTCGCTGGGATGGTCTAGTCGCTTGACTAGAGCGAAATGCGCCGCTGCGGACGCCAAGGATCTCTCCGAGCGCTGCGTTGGAAAGTGGCCCCTTTTCATATCTTGCCAACGAGCGAACGACGGCAGCTGCCTTCTCGCCCAACTCCCAAGGCGCTTCGCCGGAGGTTCGATCGATTTCGCCGACCATGAGCGCTGTGCGCGTCAGATCGCATTGCCAGTGCTGAGACATCGCTGAGTTGATTTCGGAACTGAGCACCGCCGCGGCGGACGCTCCTTGGGTTGCAAGCGCGGCCTCGGCTACGGCGGCAATTCCATAGTCCTGTCCGATCCGACCAAGTGCTTCGAGCAGTTTGTCAGGTGCTTCGTCTACGTCGTAGCCGAGCTGGGCCTCGAGCCGCCGCCATTCGCTTAGCTCAGCGTCCGCGAGTTCATTCTCGAGAGTATCCAGCTGAGCCTTTAGCGCCGCCCAATCCGAAGCGATACCCGCTCCCCTGGATCCGACTTGTTCCACGAAGCTAAGTGCGGATCGTGCGAATTCATCCGAAGGGATGTAGACAAGAGCATCGGTTAGGTACCGAACCGGGCCAACTACGCCCGTTGGATCGCTACGCGATGAGAGCCCGATCCTGTCGCCTTCGCCCCAAATGGCCATTCGTGGCCATGCGAACCCGCTCATAGAGGAGAGGTCGTGCGCAAGTCTCCAATCAGGGGTCGGCCCAGAAGAAGGGACGCACTCAGCTAGGAGTCTCCACCAGTTATCCACCAGCCAGAACGCCATTTGACCAGGCGGTGCCTCAAGGTAGTCCTCCGGGGCATTGGCTCCGTGCCTAATGAGGCGCGTAAATACAGTTTCATGAGACCCAATGAGTACCCCCATTGGCTCGTCCGGCCCGCGGCCTTCACGACGAACGTCAATTTCCAACGCGCGCATACCTAGAACCCATATAGGGCGGCGCAATTCTGCGCAGCCTGCTTGTCAGATTCTTTTCCATGCAATTCCGCCCATTCGCTGAAGCGTCGAAACACGAGCTGAGCAATCGCTTCTGATGGTCGGACAGGATATGCGTGGTATTCAAATGTGACGGCGTTGGTTAGTCGGGCCTCATAGATCCATCCGCTGTCATCTACCGTCCAAAGGTTACTACCTACTAGTTTGGCGGTGAGCCCGCGAGTGATCAGCGCTGGAATTCGGTCCATATCGCCGGGCTGAAACTTCGCGTGCTCGTCGCAGAGCGTAGCGTCACCACGATGTCCATTGTAAGGCTGTAAACCAAAGATGGTTGGGTGCCGCTTATGCTTGGGGCTTCCAACATAGGTAACGCTTTCAAGCAGATCAGCGACTTGTGAGTCGGTGATCTGCTCAGAGATTCTCCGCTTATTATTATCCCTGCTTCTCGGCGGAATATCTGTGCGCTTCGGTGGTTTCTTCATTGCTCAAGAGTGAGGGCCTACGGGCACAATTGGGACCGCTGCGACAGGGGCAGTCAAGCGAAGCTTGCTGCCGTCAGCCCGCGAATGAAGATTTACGATGTCTACGCCCGTTTCTGACGCACCTGCCTGATTCCGCGCATGTTGGACGCGCTCGCTATCACCGAGGCGGAGGCCCAGGGCTTAGCCGAGCTCGCGGCGCTGGAGCTCGCCAAGGCCAAGGATTTCGCCGCGCGTGTCCCGTTGGCATATGCTGTGGCCTATGCTAGATCAACTACATGACCGCCCACCGCCACGTGAAGCTGTTCAAGAACGGCCGGAACCAGGCCGTGCGCATTCCCCGCGAGTTCGAGCTCCCCGGCGAGGACGCGATCATGCATCGCGAGGGCGAGCGGCTGATCATCGAGCCGGCGCCGCCCCGGTCGCTGCTGGCGGTGCTGGCGCAGCTGTCGCCGCTCGACGAGGACTTCGCGCCCGTCGACGACGCGCCGCCGGACGCGGTCGATCTCTGAGTGCGCTACCTGGTCGACACCAGCATCGTCTCCGACCTCGTGCGCAACCCGCAGGGCCGGGCCGCCGCGCGGATCGCGCAGGTGGGCGAGGACGCGGTCGCCGCCAGCATCATCGTCGCCGCCGAACTGCGCTTCGGCGCCGCCAAGAAGGGATCGGCCCGCCTCACGGCGCAGCTGGAGCGCGTGCTGGCCGCGCTCCCGATCCTGCCTTTCGAGGCCCCGGCGGACCAGGCCTACGCGGCACTGCGCACCGGGCTCGAGGCCGCCGGCGCGCCGATCGGCGGCAACGACATGCTGATCGCCGCTCACGCCATCGCGCTCGGCTATGCCCTTGTCACCGACAACGAGCGCGAATTCCGCCGCGTCGAAGGCCTGGCGGTGGAAAACTGGCTGCGCTGACCGCGCCTGCGTCCGTGTCTGACGCGCCCGCCTGACCCGCTGGCGTCCGCATGTTGGACGCGCTCGCCATCACCGAGGAGGAAGCTGCGGGGCTCGCGAAGCTCGCGGCGCTGGACCTCGCCGCCGGCGCGGCCGGACGACTTGTCCACGAACCACACCAACCCCACCAACGGGCGCACGGCCTCTCACGTCAATGCGTGCAATCCGTGGTTCAAATCATCGGCGCTTCCGCCCGCACGGCGTCAGCGTGTGGGCGCCGGCGCTCCCGACGCGCCCGGGGCCATCGAGGGCATGCCGCGCAGATCGAGGCGGTTCAGGTCCGGCGTGACTTCGCACCCCGTCAGGCGGGCGGCGTCGATGCTCTTCTTGTAGAGCCCGTAGCCGTGGCTCCTGTAGAGGGCCGCGATCGCGCGCGGGTCGGCCTTCAGGCCCGCTTTCTGCAGCGAGCTCAGGTAGAAGGTCGCGTAGTTGGCGATCCAGTCGTTGTCGGCGCGCAGGCGCTGCAGCGACCGCGCCAGGTCGTCCAGTTCCGCCGGCGTCATCGGCCCGGTGGTGGGCCGGATCGACTGCAGCGCGCCGATCGCCTCGCGCTCGTCCTGCGCATAGTGCTGCATCTCCGGGATGATGATGTACGTCGCGGTCCACTTCGCCAGCTCGTCCGACGGCATGTGCGCCGCCCCGTCCGCCGCCAAGAGCGAGCGCCAGCCCTCCATGTCCCAGGTGAAGAGCGCCGGCCCGTAGCCCGGATGGGCGCCGGCCAGCGAGGCCAGCTTCATGCGGTCCGCCCCGCCTTCGGCCGCCGCCTGCAGCGCGTCGAGATAGCGGTCCAGGCAATCGTGGGCCGCCAGCCGGAACCAGGCCTCGGGCCCGTCGTCGGTGGTCAGCTCCTCGCGCATGGCGGCGCGCAGCTCGGTCATCTTGTGGCCCCAGTGCAGGGCCTCGACGACCTGCTCGGCGGAAAGCGCGATCAGCACGCCCAGCACGATGATGCCGACCTCTTTCAGGAACTCGCCCCATCCGTGGACGGCCTTCGGCTTGTGGATCTCCATCGCCCGCGCTCCCCAGCTCGCCCGCCCGGCAGGGCGCCGCTGCGCACACTCCGCCACCGGCCTCGATTTGCAAGCCGCGCGGCGGGCCCCCGGCGCCGGGTCGAAGGATCGGCGGGCGCCGATGGCGCCCTATCCGCAGCCGGCCCCCTGGGCCAACTCGCGCGGCGGCGCGCGCACCTCTCGCACGGTCGCGCCAAGCCGGCCGCGCTCAGCCGGCGTCAGCACCCGCGGCTCGACCAGCGGCCGGTCCGTGGCGGTGTCGAAGAAGGGGTTCTGCCGGAAGCCGCCGGTCAGGCGCGCGCGCAGGCGGTTGCCGATCATCCACAGCACAAAGCCCGCGACGCCGAAGCGGCGGGGCTTGGGGTCGCCGCGCGCGCCCGCCGTGAAGACGCAGAACCGCACGGGCCCGAACGACTGCTCCACGCTGGGCGCGGCGTTCTCCAGGCAGGCGCGCGAAAGCCCCGCGAACGGCAGCTTGGCCGTGGGCGGGGTGCCGCCGATCGGCGTGCTGCAGCAGGTCGCGTACCAGCGCACCATGCCCTTCGGCGACAGGCGCAAGGTGGCCAGGCGCTCGAAGCCTGTCTCGAACCTCACGTCCTTCGGCAGGACCTGGACGCCCTCGCTGCCGCCGCGCGCATCCAGCAGCTCGGCCTCGCGCCCCAGGAAGCGGATGAACGCCTGGCAGTCCTCGCAGTAGCAGACCGAATGGTTGGTCAGGTGAGGGTTGGCCACGTGGCCGGTGACGGCGCCGCACCGGCAGCGGAAGGGATGGTTCATCGCGCGCCCTCCTGGCCTCGCGGCCAAAACAGAGACGAAATATAAAAGAGACTGTCTCTTTTATGAGCCGCGATCTAGCGTCGAGTCAATGACCGCCGAGACCCCGCCGCCATCGCCGCGCCGCCGTCCGAAGGGCGACAAGCGCGCCCGCACCCGCGCCTGGCTGATCGAGGTCGCCGCCCTCCTGGTCGAGGAGAAGGGCTACGAGGGCGCGACCTTGCAGGAGGTCGCCCGGCGCGCGGGCATGAGCAACGGCGCGGTCTACGGCAACTTCAAGAACCGCGAGGACCTCTTCGCCCAGATCGGGCCCACCTACTGGCCGCAGGTGAGCGTCGACATCGCGCCCGGCGCCACCTTGGCCGAGCTGATGGCCGCCTGGGCCGAGGGGCTGCTCGCGGTGATGCCGGTGCGCGCGCGCCGCGGCGCCGGGCGGCTGAAGGGCCTCGCCTATGCGCTCGGCAACCCGGGCCTGCGCGAACGCGCCGTGACGCGGGCCGAGACGCTCTACGCCGGCGCCGCCGACTGGCTCACGCGCACGCTCGCCGATCCGCAGGCCCTGCCCATGCCGCCGGTGACCTTCGCGCGCGTGCTGGGGTCGCTGACCGAAGGCCTGACCCTCCAGCGCCTGCTCACGCCGGAGCTCATCAGCGACGAGACCATCCGTTCGGCCTTCGCCGCCCTCGCCGGCGAGGCTCCTCCGCGCGACAGGTGATGGCTACGTCCGTTTCTGACGCATCTGCCTGATTCACTGCCGTCCGCATGTTGGACGCGCTCGCCATCACCGAGGAGGAGGCCGCGGGGCTCGCGGAGCTCGCGGCGCTGGACCTCGCCATGGCCAAGGACTTCGCCGCGCGCGCCCGGGCGGCGGAGGATCCGGCGACGGCCAACGACCTCGGCCGCAGCTACCAGCGCATGGCCCGTTCCTACCGCCAGACGCTGGCGCTGAAGATGCGGCTGGCGCGGGAGATGGCGAGCCACGACCGCGAGACGATCGCCGAGCGCCGCGCGCGGTCGGGCCGGCCCAGCGCCAGTGGGCTGAAGCGCGCCGACGAGCTGCGCGACGCCGTCGAGCGCGTGGCCTGGGCCGAACACGAGGGGCCCGAACGCGAGGCGACGTGCGACTTCGTCCTGGAGATGCTGGAAGAGGCCCTGGCGGAAGACGCCCTCGATCCGGCCTTCGCGCGCCGCCCGCTGGACGCCCTCGTCGCCGACACCTGCCACGAACTCGGCCTCGACCCCAAGCTCGCCGCCCGCTGGCGCGACCTCCCCGACCCGCCGGACGACGACGCTCAAGCGCCCCTCAAGCCCCCCGTGCGCGACACCGGCTAGGGCCGGCGCGCCGCAGGCGCAGTCATTTTCAAACCACGGATTTCACGGATTGCACGGATGGGCGCCGACACCCCCGCCGGCGGCCGCATCCGCCCGCCCTCAATCCGTGAAATCCGTGGTTTCATTGAATCGGCGCTCCGCGGATTCGCCTGAAACGGGAATCCGTTAACCAACGTTATAAGAAACCTATAACGTCGAAACCGGCCGCCAGTCTTTGGCGGCCGGTGGGGGCTCCGATCCAGCACTGACACCCGGCCTTTCGAGGCCGCGATGGCCTGTGGCCCGCGCCTTGGACCTGCAACACGAGGTGTAGAAATGCAAATGCGTACGCCTATCTCCGCCGTGGCCGCTGCGGCCGCACTTACCGTCGCCCTGGGCGGCGTCGCCCACGCGGCCGACACGCTCACCGTCAACGGGACCCCGACCGACACCTGGCACTACGGCACGGGCAACGGCTACACGCCGGCCAACACGCTGGTGCTGGCCACTGACGCCGGCGACGAACTCGACCTGCGCCTGCACCAGACGTTCTTCGACGCGCCCGCCTCGGTCGGCGACGTCTACCACTTCGCGCTGGGCACCGACCCGGTGAGCTTCGACTGGGGCATCGACACCAGCGGGACCGGAAGCTTCGACAATGTGGTCGCGTCGATCACCCTGACCCGCGTCGGCGGGGGCAGCTTCACCTACAACCCGCTCTTCGTGCCCAACGACAACTCGGTCGCCAACGGCAGCGCGCAGAACAGCTTCCGGCTGAACTGGGCGCCGATCAACTTCGACCCGACCGTCAACAGCACCTACACCGTGCAGCTGACGGTGGACGGCCTGACCGGCGGGAGCCGCACGCTGACCGCGGTCGCCCAGCTGGGCGCCGGCGCCGCGCCCGAGCCGGCCGCCTGGTCGATGCTGCTCATGGGCTTCGGAGGCCTGGGCGCCATGCTGCGCCGCCGCCGCGCGGCCGCCGCGACGGCCTGAGGCCATCGCCACCTTCTCTCCCCGGCGCGACCGCGCCGCGGGAGAGGAGATCGCGCGCAGGCCGGGCGATCAGCCCAGGAAGATCCAGCCGTTGGGCAGGGTCGAGAGCTGCACGCCGACCAGGACCACCTGGTCGCCGGCGCCCATGTCGACCACCGTGTCGGCGCCGACCTGGTTAAGCGTGTAGGTCGTGCCCGGATCCAGCATCACCCGGTCGCCCTCGGACGCGTGGAAGTCCAAGACGCGGTCGATCCCCGCGCCGGAGAAGCTGTGGAAGATGTCGGCTCCGGCGCCGCCCGTCTCGGTGTCGGCGCCGCGGTCGCCCGAGACGTAGTCGTCACCCGCGCCGCCAAAGATCACGTCGTCACCCTGGCCGCCGCGGACCTGGTCGTTCCCGTCGCCGCCGTCCAGGGTGTCATTGCCCAGGTTGCCCCAGACGATGTCGCCGCCGGCGTCGCCGGCCTGGCTGTCGTCGCCCTTGCCGCCGACCACCCAGTCGTCGCCCGCCCCTCCGTGCAGCGTGTCGCCGCCCTGGTTGCCGTTGATGTCGTCGAAGCCGGTCCCGCCGGTCACCACGTCGTCGCCGTCGCCGCCGCGCAGGTAGTTGGCGCCGGCGGCGGCGGCGATCGTCTCGTTCGCCGCCCCGCCCATCACCGTCTCGTTCGAGCCCTGCAGCGCGCCGCTGGCGAGCAGGTTGGCGCCGCTCGGCCCCTCGACCTGCAGGTGGAAGCCGCCCGCCATCTGCCCCACGCCCAGGGCCTGGATCGTGTAGCTTCCGCCCGCGCTTGGCGTGAACGTCAGGTGCGAGTCCAGCCCCAGCCCGCCGTCGTCGTCCTGCGCCACCACGTTCCCGGCGGCGTCCAGCACCCGCACGATGGGGTCCTCCAGCGAACCCTGCCCGCCGCTCACGCCCTGCAGGTCGATGACGTAGCTCGCGCCGGCCGCCAGCGTGGCCGTGAAGTTCGCCGCCCCGTGCAACGCCACCGCGCCGGCCGCCTGCGCCCCGATGGCCGGCGCGAGCGTGTCGTTCAGCGGCGCGTTGGGATCGACCAGCCGGTCCAGGATGTTCGCGGCGATCTGGGCGTGCGCCTTCGCCGAGGGGTGGATCTCGTCGAAGAACAGGAAGCCCGCGCCTGGGTTCGGCCCGGGCGCCACGTCCAGCCGCGCCTGGATCACGTTGGTGAAGCCGTGGGCGGCCGGGTCGGCGATCGCCGCATCGGTCCAGCCGAAGAAGTCGTAGACCTCCAGCGTGGCGCCCGCCGGCAGGGCGAAGCCCGCCAGCCCCGCCTTCAGCATGGCGTTCACCTCCTGCGCGTACTGCGTCAGCAGGCCCCGCCGCATCGCCTCGTCCGCCGCGCCGGCGTAGTCCGGCGTCACGCCGAGGTCGGGCATGTCGGCCACGATGACGTGGCGCGCGCCGCGGTTGATGAGCTGCTCGGTCTCCTTGATGATCTCGACGGCGATGTTGTGCAGCGCCGTTTCGGCCGCCGCCCCGGTCACCGGCGTCCCGCCGTGCGGGACCAGGTTGCGCACGTCGTTGGCCCCGATCGAGACGACGTAGAGCGCGTTCGGATCGGAGGTGTAGTGGTCGCCGTAGATGTTGGTCTGGTCGTCCAGTCCCGGCGCCGGATTATCGCCGCGGATCGCCGTCGCCCCGCCGTAGGCGAAGTTGAGGTTGACCCCCGTCGGCTTGTTCTCGAACGGCGTCGTCAGCCCGAACACCGGGTCGCTGAAGCCGTACGGGAAGGTGGGCTTGGTGGGCGAGCCCAGGAACTTGTTGGCGATCAGGTCGGCGAAGGTGAAGCCGTCGGAGAAGCGGCCCTCGAAGTAGCCGTTGGCCTCGGTGGGCGCGCCGTGCGGCACGTCGACGAACGGCAGCGCGCCCAGGACATCGGCGGCCCGCAGGTCATTGCCCGGATCGACGAGGCTGTCGCCGAAGACATAGACGCCGGAATAGGCAGGCAGGGCGGCAGGCATACTCGGGCCACTTTCTCACGCGCATCCGTCCCGCGCCCAGAAAGGCCGCTTCGCGTCATCCCGCCAAGAGGCCACGTCGCCGCGCCTGCCATTTTGGAGGCAGATGTGAAAAGGCCCTCCGCTCGAGGCGGAGGGCCCTTCAACCCACAGCGTGTCCGGCTTGGATCAGCAGACCTCGAAGAGTCCCGCGCCGCCCATGCCGCCGCCGATGCACATCGACACCACGACGTTCTTCGCGCCGCGGCGCTTGCCTTCCTGCAGGACGTGGCCCGCCAGGCGCGCGCCGGTCATCCCGAACGGGTGGCCGATGGCGATCGAGCCGCCGTTGACGTTGTACTTCTCCGGGTCGATGCCCAGCTTGTCGCGGCTGTAGAGGCACTGGCTCGCGAACGCCTCGTTCAGCTCCCACAGGTCGATGTCGTCGACCTTCAGGCCGTGGCGTTCCAGCAGGCGCGGGATCGCGAACACCGGTCCGATGCCCATCTCGTCCGGCTCGCAGCCGGCCACCGCCCAGCCCTTGAACACGCCCATCGGCGTCAGGCCCCGGCGCTCGGCTTCCTTGCGCTCCATGATCACCACGGCGGCCGAGCCGTCCGAGAGCTGGCTGGCGTTGCCGGCGGTGATGAAGTTGCCCGGGCCCTTCACCGGCTCCAGCTTGGCGAGGCCTTCCATCGTGGTGTCGGGACGGTTGCACTCGTCGCGGTTCACCACGTAGTCGACGACGCTCTCCTCCTTCGTCTCCTTGTTGACCACCTTCATCTTGGTCTTCATCGGGACGATCTCGTCGGCGAACTTGCCCCCCTGCTGGGCCGCCGCCATGCGCCGCTGGCTCTCGAGCGAGTACTCGTCCTGGTATTCGCGGCTCACGTTGTAGCGCTTGGCCACGATGTCGGCGGTGTCGATCATGGCCATGAAGATGGCCGGGGCGATCTTCGTCAGCTCCGGATCGAAGTTGTCCTTGCCCATGCCCATGTTCGGCATGGAGATCGACTCCACGCCGCCGGCCACCACCACGTCGGCGCCGTCGTTGCGCACGTAGTTGGCCGCCATGCTGATGGTCTGCAGGCCGGACGAGCAGAAGCGGTTCACCGTCACGCCGGACGTGGTGATCGGCAGGCCGGACAGCAGGCCCGCCTGGCGGGCCAGGTTGCCGCCGCCGTGGGCGACGTTGCCCATGAACACGTCCTCGACCGCTTCCGGCTCGATGCCCGCCTTGGCGACGGCGTGCTTCACCGAGTGGGCCGCGATGGTGACGGTTGGCGTCATGTTGAAGCCGCCGCGGGCGGACTTCGCAAGGCCAGTACGGGCGTACGAAACAATGACCGCTTCGCGCATTTTAAATGATCCTCCGACAATATGGCCGCGAGGGCCTTCCGCCCCCGCCGATCTGGTCGGGCGCAACCTTTGCATCCCGGGACGGAAATGGCTAGGGACGGGCGGCGGGCCGAGCGGGGATCGGCGGGGTTGCGAGCCCGGCTTCGGATCGTGGAACGCTAGTGGAAGGGGACCGACGCGCATGGCGGCTTTCCGGCCCATCCGGCCTGCGTTTACGACTGCGCTGATCGTCGCCGCGGCGCTGGGGCTCAGCGCCTGCGGCAAGGGTGGCCCGGCCGCGCACGCGCCCGAACGCGGCGACCAGGCCGTCGCCAAGGTCGGCGACGACACCATCTGGGCGTCCGACGTGAAGCGCGAAGCCGTGGCCCAGGGCCTGATCGGCGAGGGCGAGCCGCTGGACGTCGCCTCCGACCAGTTCCACCGCGTGCTGGACGAGGTGGTCGACCAGCGCCTGCTGGCCGCCGAGGCGGTGAAGCGCAGGCTGGACAAGGACCCGGTGGCCCAGCGCCGCCTGGCGGCCGCCCGCGACCGCGTCCTGGGGGACATGCTGGTCGAGAGCGTCGTCAGCGACGCCGTCAACGACAACGCCGTGCGCGGGCTCTACAACGAGCAACAGAAGCTGGCGAAGCGCAGCGAGGAGATCCACGCCCGCCAGATCGTCACCGCCACCCAGGCCGACGCCGACGCGGTGAAGAAGCTGCTGGCCTCCGGCGGTTCGTTCGAGGCCTTGGCGATGGAGCGCTCTATCGACGCGGCCACCCGCTTCAACGGCGGCGACCTCGGCTACTTCACCGTCGACGTGATGCCCGAGGCCTACGACGCGGCGCTGAAGAACGCCAAGCCCGGCCAGATCGTGGGCCCGTTCCAGACTCCTGCCGGGTTCACGATCGTCAAGGTCGAGGATCGCCGCCAGGAGCAGCCGATCACCCTCGAGGCCGCCCGGCCGCAGATCGTGCGCTTCCTGACCTACGATCAGATCCGCGACCTGCTGGAGAAGCTGCGCAGCCGCTCCAAGGTCGAGATGCTGGTGAAGGGCGACACGCCGAACCGCGCCCCGCCGCCGGCGGACGCGCCCAAGCTGGCCCCGCCGCCGCCCGCGCCGGCCGCGCCCGCGCCCCAACCCGCCAAGCCGGGGGCGAAGAAATGAGCCGCAAGCCCGCCCCGCCCAAGGTCGCGAAGGCCGCCGCCCAGAAGCCGTCCGGGCCGCGCCCCGTCGAGGTCGTCGGCCAGACGATCGAGCGCGCGCTCGACCCGCTGACCAGCGTCATCCGCCGCGCCGGCCTGCGCCGCGCCGAGAAGCAGGCCCACCAGTTCGACGCCGGCTCGCCCCCGCCGCCGGCGGCTCCGGCAAAAGGCGCCATGCCCGTCTCGCCGCTGGCCGTGCCGTTCCCGAAGATGCCGCCCATCGCCGGCGTCACGCTCGCGACGGCGCGGGCAGGTTTCTACAAGCACGAGCGCGACGACCTCCTGGTCATGCACTTCGCGGAAGGCGCCAGCTGCGCCGGCGTCTTCACCCGCCACGGCGTGGGCTCCGCGCCGGTCGACTGGTGCAAACGCCATCTGGAGATGACTAAGGGCGAGGGCGTCCACGCCCTGGTGGTCAACGCCGGCTGCGCCAACTCCTTCACCGGCCGCCCCGGCGCCGACGCCGTGCGCCGCGTCTGCTCGGCTGTCGCCAAGCGCCTCGACTGCCGCCAGCGCGACGTGATGGTGGCCTCCACCGGCGTCATCGGCGTGCTGCTGGACGACGGCAAGATCATTCACCGCCTGCCCGACGTGGAGCACCGGCTGGCCGCTGACGGCTGGGCCGGCGCGGCGCGGGCCATCATGACCACCGACACCTTCCCGAAGGGCGCCTACGCCGAGGCCGTGATCGACGGCGCCAAGGTGCGCATCGGCGGCATCTGCAAGGGCTCGGGCATGATCGCGCCGGACATGGCGACCATGCTGGCCTTCGTGGTCACCGACGCGGCCATCTCGCCCGCGGCGTTGCAGAACCTCTGCAGCCTCTACACCCGCAACACCTTCAACGCCGTCACGGTCGACGGCGACCGCTCGACCAACGACACGCTCTTGCTGTTCGCCACCGGCCAGTCCAGCGCGCCGAAAATCAGCCGCGCCGGCGACAAGCGCCTCGCCGACTTCCGCGAGAAGCTGGAGGCGGTGCTGATGAACCTGGCCCAGCAGCTGGTCCGCGACGGCGAGGGCGCGACGAAGTTCATCAAGGTCACCGTCACCGGCGCCGAGAGCCACGCCTCGGCCCGCAAGATCGCCCGCACCATCTGCGAAAGCCCGCTGGTGAAGACGGCCTTCGCCGGCGAGGACGCCAACTGGGGCCGCATCGTCATGGCCGTCGGCCGCGCCGACGAGCCGGTGGACCGCGAGTCCATGAGCGTGAAGTTCGGCCCGCTGTGGGCCGCCCGCGACGGCCTCGTGGCGGCCAGCTACGACGAGGCCAAGATGAGCGCCTACATGAAGAAGAAGGAGCTCGAGGTCTCCGTCGACGTCGGCATGGGCAAGGGCGTCGCCAGCCTGTGGACCTGCGACCTCACCAAGCGCTACGTCGAGATCAACGGCGACTACCGCAGCTAGCCTCGGCTAGTGATGGCCCGCGGCCCAACCGCCGTGGTGGTCCTTGACCAGCAGCACGGTCATCGTCGGCTGCTCGATGGTGATCAGCGGGATGCGCTTCAGCGCGCGCACCTCCGGCGGCTGGCCATACCAGGCCATCGCGGC
>Ga0308176_10001338_pt1 | contig 15429 bp, 12 predicted proteins | sample PhyCR2_3_FD_203890 | JGI IMG/M metagenome (GOLD analysis project Ga0308176, IMG submission 203890) | Soil microbial communities from UC Gill Tract Community Farm, Albany, California, United States - DLSLS.C.R2 | ecosystem: Environmental > Terrestrial > Soil > Agricultural land | place: USA...
AACACAGGAACAACGATTACCAAACCCGGCAGGCTTTGTCGCCAGCATCCATGGGCTGTGCGGCCGAACATCCGAAGGCTGTGGCGAACTCCGGGGTATTTTGTACCACGCCGATGACACGGAACTCACCCGGCGCGTGCGGGTCGGTCTGCGCCCGCAAACGTGCGGCTTCGGGCCTGACGTTCTGGCACCACACCTGCGCAAAGCCAAGGAAGAACCGCTGTTGCGGCGTATAGCCGTCCAACTTGCCTTTATCTACGATTCCGTTCGCCAAAGCCTGCATCAGCGCCATGTAGGCCAAATGTATACCGGCGTTATCCGCCCCGTTTTCGCCGAGCGTCAGCTTGCCGTTTAACTTCACGCCCTCGACCGGGCTGAAGTTGGAGTACTCGTTCACCAGGCATTGCGCGCGTTTCTGGAACTCCTCGCCATCCTTCGCCGTCCACCAGTCCCGCAGATTTCCGTCACCGTCGTACTGGCGGCCCTGGTCGTCGAAGCCGTGCGTCAACTCGTGCCCGATCACAACTCCGATCGCGCCAAAGTTCACCGCCATGTCGGCGGAATTGTTATAGAACGGCGGCTGAAGAATGCCAGCCGGAAAGTTGATGTTGTTCTGCAACGGGCTGTAATAGGCGTTCACGGTGGGCGGTGTCATGCCCCACTCCTTCCGGTCGACGGGCTTGCCGATCTTATTTAACTCCCGGTGCTCCTCGAACTCTCGTGTATGAGTGACGTCCTCCACCAGGTTGTCCGGTACAATCTGAACGCTCGAATAGTCACGCCACTTCTCGGGGTAGCCGATCTTGTTGGTTACGTCCTTCAGCTTTTCCAGCGCCTGCTGCTTGGTGGCGTCGCTCATCCAGGTGAGGGAGTTGATATCCGCTTCCATCGATTTCTCAATCAGCCCCACCAACTCCAGCGTCTTCTCCTTGCTGTTCTGCCCGAAATACTTTTCCACGTACTTCTTGCCAAGCGCCTCGCCGAGTTCCTGGTCGGTCAGCTTTACGCAACGCTTCCAGCGCGGCTGCAGCTCTTTCGCTCCGGTGAGATAGCGTCCGTAGAAATCGAAGTCCTCGTTCACGAAGGCGCTGCTCAGTTCCTCCGCGTTTGCGGACACATAGTGCCAGGTGAGATAGTCTTTCAGATCGTCGAGACTTGTTGTCGTCAGCGTCGTGTTCAATGCTTTGAAGAAATCAGGAACCCGATCGTTCATGTCGGAAAACTGCGGCGTCGAGCGATCCACCAGGTATTGCTTGAAGTCGAAGTTCGGGATGCCTTGCTCAAACTGAGACAACGACATTTTATGTAGGGTCAGTCTCGGATTCCGCAGCGATACATTGTCGAGCGACGCGTTGGCAAGATCTGTCTCCAGCGTCAATATTTTCTGGGCCTTCGCGTCCGCATCCGCGGCCGGCACCCCGAGCAACTGGAATATCTTCGAGATGTGCTCCACGTACCGCTTGCGAGTTTCAATGTCCTTGGGGCCGGTACGCGTATAGAAGCCCTTCTCGGGGAGGCCCAGCCCTCCCTGCCCTGCACTCGCTATTGTCATCCGCGCATTGGTGGGATCCGGACTTTGGCCAAACCGAAAGAAGGCCGTAACCGCCTGGTCATGCAACCGGGCAACTTCCCCGGCCAGTTCCCCCTTGTTCTGCATCGCCTTGATGCGGTCCAACTCAGGTTGCAAAGGCTTCGCTCCAGCTTTTTCAACGGCAGCTTCGTCCATGCACGCCCCGTACAGAGCGCCTACTTTTTGATCCGTTGGCGATCGCTGCTGGTTCTTCTCGGAGTCCTCCGCAATGGCGTGAAGTTGCTTCAGATTCTCATCCTGCAACTGGTCAAAGCGGCCCCATCGCGAATAGGCCGGCGGAATCGGATTGTTCTTCATCCAGCTTCCGCAGGCATACTGATAAAAGTTCTTGCAAGGGTCGACAGATTTGTCGATGGCCTTCAGGTCGATGCCGGCCGACGGCTCACTGCCAGGCGTGGCGGATTGCGCAAACCCGGCGAATGAGAGCAGAAAAAGAGAAGCAAAGAAACGGACGCCCTGGGAGATGTTCATGCAAGTGGGAACATAAGAAATGTTAGCTTATATTGGCTGAGAACCTTACCGGTTTTGCTTGCGTCGGCGCGATCGCCACCACCAAAAGAGCCCCCCGGCCAAGGCAAGAGCGACGCAGATGACGACCAGATAGCGGTCCACCACCTCCGAGGCCGATTCCCATTTCTCCCCTACGAAATAGCCGAGCGCGAGAAAGCTGCTTACCCAGAGCAGTGCTCCCAGATAGGCGAACAGGGCGAAACCCGGATACTCCAAGCCGGACATCCCGGCGACGAATGCAGTGAAATGTCTCACGCCCGGAATGAAGTAGCCCACCGCGAGCAGCCAATGTCCCATGCGGTCAAACCAGCGATGGATTTTCTCAACGCGATCGTCGGTAAGATGCACCCATTTCCCGTATCGATGTACAAACCGGTGCCCCAGAGTCCGACCAAGTATATAGCTGATGGTAATTCCGCAGCCACTTCCCCCAAGGGCCGCCACAAAGGCCCATACAGGATGGAGACGACCCTGCGAGATGAGATAGCCAGTCAAGACCAGCAATGTCTCGTCGGGCACGGGGAGCCCGACGATGCCGAGCACCAACAGTCCGAACAGTCCCGTGTAGCCATACTGCGACAAAAATTCCGGTAGTGAGTGCATGATTGTCCTTCTATAGTGTCGGCGTTGTCCATGTTGAGGTCCGGTCTGCGCTACGATTCCTCTATGGCCGAGCCCACCAGCAACTTAATTAAAGTAGCCTGTCCTTGTTGCGGAGCCACGCTACAGATAGACCCTGAGACCGAGGTAGTGATCCACCATAAGGCGCCCGAGCGCGCGCCTATGATCGAGGATTTGCATGTTGCCGCCCAGCAGTTGAAAGAAGAGGCGGCCCGCCGGAATGACATCTTTGAAAAGAGCTTTGCTTCACACCGCAGCAGCGAAAAGGTACGCGAGAAGAAGTTCGACGAGCTCCTGAAACTGGCCAAGGAAGACACGTCGGACGCGCCGCCGAAGCGCCCCTTTGACCTGGATTGAACCGCCGCGTTCCTAATCCGCTTTCAGATCGGAACGATCGTCGGCGAGCCGGATTTCGAGGAGAGTGTCTTTGGGAAAGACGATGTTCTGCCCGGGACAGAACACGTTGAGAACCACGGACCGGGCTAACCCGTAATAAGAAACTGCCGATGCGGCAGGTCCGGAAATCGAGCCGAGGAAGTTGCCGGTCGAGCCAAACCCATTGCTGAGAACCGCCCGGATTACGGCGTTATCATCATGCCGCTGCGAGAAACCAAAGTACAGCGCGCCCGCAAACAGCCCGTAGGTGATCGGCTCGACCCAACGATGTTTCGAACGAGCATGAGTGCCGCCTTCTGTATCGATCGCCGCGTTTGCCTTCGGGTCGACTTCGGCCGCTTGCAGGGTTCCGTCCACGTAGCGGGCCTCATCCTGGGGCAGCGTCAATTTGCGAATGGTGAATCGAAGTTCGCCGGTTCTACCCAAGGAGCGGGCCGGCTTCGCGTAGGTGACCATGCCAGAAAGGCGGGTGCCCTCCGGAAGAGACAATCCAAGATTGCTATCTCGGACAGGCTCGGTCAAGATGGCCTCCACCGGCATTCCTTCGTAGGCGGTTTCGGAGGTTATAGTAGATACCATTCGCGCTCGAAGAACAGGGGTGCGGGTGTGCACCGGCTGCACTTCCGCCTGCTGCATGGGCACGCTCACGGTCACGGGCGACTTCAGTTCCACGTCAAACTGGGCTCCCCGGGGCAGCGACTGCGGATGATACGGCAAATTGGAGTAGAGCCAGTCTTCAGCAAACTCGAGTCTTCCCGGTCCCCGAATTTGCGCCAGCATCTTTCGCTGGTCTTCCGTGAGCCCCGCCAGCTCTTCGTGCGCTTTGTTGAGAAACGATTGGCTCTGCTTACGCTGGAGGCTATTCAGCTTCACCAGTTTTGCGTTACGTCCCACTGCCACGCTGTGGATGTCGATTTTTTCGCCATCCGGGAGTACCAGTTCGTCGAATGCCAGGCGCACCGTGTGAAGGGGAGTGAAATCTCCGCCGCTAATTGCCCGGATTCTTGTACTGCGATTCACCGGCGCCAGAGTCAGAATTTTACCGGATACCTTTGCTCCGGCGGGAATTGCACGATACGTACCGACGTAGATAGGGCGTACCAGGACCGCTCGCACGGGCGCCCCCACCGAATCGATCGACGTCCGTGTGGATAGGGCAACACGCAATGGCGTGCCGGCATCGATTGTGAGATCAATGGACGATGACAGATCCTCACCGATGCAGTTGCTGGTGGAGAAGAGAATGGCAACGGCCGTTGCCCAAAGGAGTGGCCGCGCGCGATTTCTGAAACCAGCAGTCATACGTCTATAAGCTACATCGCATGCCGAGGCCAGGGGAATGTCATCGGCAGTCCTATGGATGAAGTTGCCGTACCGAAGCACGACTCTCATACCAATCCATGAGGTTTGTTCGGCGGGCCAAACGCACTCTGTTACCGTCCTCACTTAGAGGCTACCACTTCCTGAACAGTGGTGGAGAGGGGCGGCCGTCATTTCGCTCAGTAAGCGCAGCGACGAAATCTCCGCGCGCCAACCGCCTTACGAAATCGAGATCGCCCTCCAGGAAGTCCAGCGACGGAAGCTCGTGCAAATTCGTCCAGCGGATCTGCTCAAAAACACGGCCGCGCGGCTCGCCGGTGAACTCCAGGACCGCGAAGAACAACAGGTGTACACTGCTTCCGCTGGGGTATTCGTGGTGATAGCGCGCGATTTCGGAGCCGGCTACTGCTTCGATCTGTAGTTCTTCGCGCAGTTCGCGCACCAGAGCCTGGGCGGGCGACTCTCCATGTTCCACCTTCCCGCCTGGAAACTCCCATTTCAGCGAATGACGGTCCCGCTTGCGCCTCTGGCCCACCAGGACCTGGCCGTCGCGGTAGATGATTCCTGCTGAGACCAGTAATGGTGCGCGCCCTCTCATGTACGCCTGCTTAGCCGCCCATCAAGCGGCGGCATTTGCCGAAGCTACCAACTGGCGCAGGACATACGGAAGAATGCCGCCGTTGCGGTAATACTCCACCTCCTGCGGCGTGTCGATGCGTGCGCGGACGGAGAAATGGATCTCGGTTCCGTTTGGCTTCCGAGCAGTGACCCGCACGTCGCCGGAAGACGCGATTGCCGCGGGAACGCCCGCGAGGTCAAAAACCTCTTCTCCGCTAAGGCCGAGGGACTCGCGATTCTCTCCCTCCCGAAACTGCAAGGGCAGGACGCCCATGCCGACCAGGTTCGAGCGGTGAATTCGCTCAAAGCTTTCGGCTATTACGACCTTTACACCGAGTAAAAGGGTTCCCTTCGCCGCCCAGTCGCGCGATGAGCCGGACCCGTACTCTTTCCCGGCGAGGATCACGAGCGGTACGCCTTCGGCCTGGTACTTCACCGATGCATCATAAATAAACATCTTTTCGCCGTCGGGCAGATGCCGCGTCCAGCCACCCTCGATGCCGGGGACAAGCTGGTTTCTCAGCCGGATATTCGCAAACGTGCCGCGAACCATTACCTCATGGTTCCCGCGGCGGGAGCCGTAGCTGTTGAAGTCCGCCGGCGTGACCCCGAGGCTCATCAGATATTTACCAGCCGGGCTGTCGCGAGGAATCGATCCAGCCGGCGAAATGTGATCCGTTGTCACCGAATCGCCGAGCACGGCCAGCGCCCGCAGACCGGTAATGTCCTTCACCGATGTGGCCGGATCTACCAGTTCATCAAAATAGGGCGGCTTCTTGATGTAAGTTGACTCGTCCGTCCACGCGTAGCTGCTGCCGGACGGGATCTTCAGCGAATTCCAGTTGCGATCTCCGGTAAATACTTCGGAGTATTCTTTTTGGAAAAACTCGGTGCGCGCAGATTCCTTCACAACCGTTTCCACTTCTTCCGACGTGGGCCAAATGTCCTTCAAGTAGACTTTCTTGCCGCCTTGGTCTTCACCTATTGGTTCTTTTGTAAGGTCCAGATCGACTCTGCCGGCCAGAGCGTAAGCCACGACCAAAGGCGGCGAGGCCAGATAATTGGAGCGCACCAGCGCATTCACGCGCCCCTCGAAGTTCCGGTTTCCGCTCAAGACGGCGGCCACGTTCAGCTTTTCGTCGGTTACCGCGTGGGCCACCTCGTCCGGGAGCGGCCCGCTATTTCCGATGCAAGTTGTACAACCGTACCCGACCAGGTGAAAGTTCAGCTTTTCGAGGTACGGCATCAGTCCCGCATCATTGAGGTAGTCGAACACGACCTTTGATCCGGGGGCCAGAGACGTCTTTACCCAGGGCTTGGCGGTCAATCCCTTCTCGACTGCCTTCTTCGCGACTAATCCGGCCGCGACCATGACGGATGGATTCGAAGTATTCGTGCAGCTGGTAATCGCCGCAATCACCACGGCGCCGTCGCGGATCTTTTCTTTGTGTCCGTCCACACGCAAGCTGGCGCTCTTTGGCGAGTGGTCCAAGCTATGCAAGAAGTTGTCCTTCACATCCGGAAGGTTGATGCGGTCCTGCGGACGTTTGGGACCAGCGAGGGACGCGACTACTTTGGACAGATCCAGGGAAAGCGTGTCGGAATAGGCGGGATCAGCGGCATCCGGAGTAAGGAAGAGCCCCTGCTCTTTCGCGTAGGCTTCCACCAGGCGGACCAATTCCGGCGGGCGGTTTGTCAGGCGCAGATAGTCCAGAGTGACGCTATCGATAGGAAAGAATCCGATGGTTGCGCCGTATTCCGGAGCCATATTGCTAATGGTGGCGCGATCGGCCAGTGACAATGCGCTTACCCCTGGCCCGTAGAATTCAACGAACTTGCCGACGACGCCGCGCTTTCTCAGCATCTGCGTCACGGTCAGCACCAAATCGGTTGCGGTGGCGCCTTCGGGCAAACGGCCGCTCAGTTTGAATCCCACAACCTGGGGCAGCAACATCGAGATCGGCTGTCCAAGCATGCAAGCCTCGGCTTCAATTCCGCCGACGCCCCAACCAACCACGCCCACGCCGTTGATCATCGTTGTATGCGAATCGGTTCCCATCAGCGTGTCGGGATACGCCTGCCGCCCGGCCTGCGTACCTTTCGTGAACACCACGCTTGCAAGGTATTCCAGGTTTACCTGGTGCACGATGCCGGTATCGGGCGGCACCACGCGGAAGTTTCCAAACGCGGTCTGCCCCCAGCGCAGAAAGCTATAACGCTCCTGATTTCGTGCAAATTCCAGCAGCGCGTTTTCCTGAAATGCATTTGCCGAACCAAACGCGTCCACCTGCACGGAATGGTCGATGACCAGATCAGCGGGGATCAACGGATTTGCCAGCTTCGGATCGGCCCCGATCTTCTTCAGTGCGTCGCGCATGGCGGCAAGATCTACCACGCAAGGGACACCGGTAAAGTCCTGCATCAAGATACGCGCGGGCCGGAATTGTATCTCCTGTGCCGCTGTCTTCGGGTCCCATTTGGCGACGTACTCGATATCGCTTGCTTTGACCGTACGGTTATCTTCAAACCGCAACAGATTTTCCAGCAGAATTTTGATCGAATAAGGAATTCTGTGGATGCTCGCCAATCCCGCTTTTTCTAACGCATCGAGGCGAAAAATCTCATAGTCACTGTCGTTTACGCGCAGGTTGGCGGCAGCGCCGAAACTGTTCTTACTGGGCATTTCACTACCAGTTTAGTGTAGTCAATCTGTTACATATACTGAGGTTGTTCGATTCCCAACACGGTCAGCGTTGTGAGCAACTGGCTGCGCACATACTCGGTAATCCAAAGCAGAACATTTCGCCGCGCCGTGTCCGGTTCGTCAATTACGCGGTTCTCGTGATAGAAGTAATTGAACGCCTGCGCGAGCTGAAAAGCATACTTAGCGACATGCGCCGGTTCGCCGGATTCGATCGCCCGTTTAATGATGCTCTCCGACTTGGAGGCCAGCAGGAGCAACTGCCAGATTCCTTCGTCGGCGAACTTTTCACGCGCTATCTCCAGCGTGATGACTTCGTCGAAGGCCGGTAGGGGTTCTTTGCGCGTGACGTATTGCCGCAGGATGGCTTCGGCCCGCACGGCCGCATATTGCACATACAACCCCGTCTCGCCTTCCAGACTGAGCGCCTCCTGCAAATCGAAAGCAATGACGGTATTGCGCGTGAACTTCAGCATAAAGTACCGCAGCGCCCCTACGGCGATTTTGCGCGCGACCAGTTGCCGTTCCGCGGCGGGAGCTTCGGGATGACGGTCCTCCACCTCGGACGAGGCGATCGCCACGAGCCGATCGATCAGGTCGTCCGCTTTGACGCCTAACCCCTTGCGTCCCGACACTTCCACGTAAGGGCGACGCTTATCTTCGTCAGACAGTGCGATACCCAACTCCGCGCAGGTTCGCGGCGTCAACGCCACCATCTCGTAAGAGAAGTGGACAGAGCGCTCCGCCTGGTCATTGAACCCGAGCGCACGCAACCCGGCTACCACCACATCCTGCAAATACGACTGGCGTGAATCGATGACGTTGAAGACCTGCGCGGCCCCGCCAAACTTCGGCACATCCGCCTGCGGTTTATCAGTCGTTATCCAGACTGGATGCCCATCCGGATACGGCTGCCAGCGACGATAGTAGAAGTCCTTGCCCAGCAGCCCGAACTTCCAAAGCTGATAAGCAATGTCCTTACCGACGTAGGTCACGGTTCCGTTTGAACGCACGATTACCTTGCTGTCCTCTTCGGAGTCTTCGTCTGGAGTTCCTTCGCGGAAGGCGGACGAGGGCATCACCCAACAGCCTTTGTTCTTGCCTTCGGATTCAAAGTAAATGGCGTTGCGCTGTTTTAAAAGCTCAAAGGCCGTGGCCCAAAACTGGAGGTGCAGAATTTCGCTTTCGCGGGGCAGGACATCGTATTCAATGCCCAAACGGAACATCGTCTTCAGATGCGCGGCGACTATCGCATCGGCCACGATGTGCGCCAATTCCGTCGTTTCGCCCTCGGCCGCTTCAATCGCGTGCAGCGTGTCGGCGCGCCACTGCAGCGCTTCCGAATGATCTTTGTAGTAGGCCGAAATGCGAGCGTAAAGATCCCAGCAATAGTAATCGAAGCGGATGCTGTGATCGCCGATGAGCGCTCGGACGTCCGCCGTGCTTTTTTTCTCCAGTTGTTGAAATCCAACAACAACGTCGGCTACCTGCACGCCGGTGTTATCGATGTAGTTTTGTACCTCCACCCGCTGGCCGCGATGGCGCAGCATGCGTACAAAGGTGTCTCCGAGGACTGCGTTCCGCAGGTGCCCGATGTGAGCGGCCTTGTTGGGATTGATGTTGGTGTGCTCGACGACGATTTTTGGGACAGCTTTCCCGCCGGTCCGGAGCGAGCCGAGCAACAGGCTCCGTACATAGGCCCCGCGGTCGAGCCGAACATTGATGTATCCATTCCCCGCGATCTCCAGCGAGGCGACGCCCTGCACCGCACGCAATCCGCTCGCCAGTTCCTCCGCGATCTGCCGGGGCGGACGCTTCAGCTGCCGCGCCAATTGGAAAGCAACGGGAATTGCTAATTCACCAAATGAACTTTGCTTCGGCTGCTCCAGGGACACTTCGATCTGGAGCCCAAACTTCGCCACCAACTGCTGTTTGACGGCAGCCGCGAGTCTTTCTTCAATATCGGTCAACACTGTTTCTTAGTATGCAGGACAGGGTAGGTGGCTCGAGCCCCCGGGGCGCAGCGGCGGTCCGTACGGCCAGTCGGGTCCGATTCCGTTACCGGCTGTCCGATCCCCTAAAATGAAGACGTGCCGAAAGTAACGTTCCTACCAGAGAACAAATCAGTCGAGTTCGAATCCGGAAAACTCCCCTATAGCGACCATGGAAAACGGGAATCGGTTCTCGATGTTGCTCTCAACTTCAACATCCATCTCGAACACGCCTGCGGTGGAAGCTGTGCCTGTACGACCTGCCACGTTATTGTGACCGACGGAGACAAAAATCTTTCGGAGCCCGACGACGACGAACTGGACCGGCTGGATATGGCCGCCGGCCTCACACTGAGGTCGCGACTCGGTTGCCAGGCGGTTGTGAAAGGCGATGTTACCGTAGAAATCCCCGCATGGAATCGCAATTACATCAGCGAAGGTGGCGGGTCCACTCTCTAGCCCGCAGCGCTATTGGCCCTTATCCAGCGCGCGATCGACGTGTTCCATGATCTGCTGGAGATGGGCCGAAACCTTATCGACTAAATCCCCTGCCAGATCAGCATTAACGTGGACGTGCTGACCGTCCTTGTTGACCTTGATGGAATCATAGAGCCGCAGCATATCGAGCGCATTGTCATTGGTAGTCAGCCGCGCCAATCCGATCCCGCCGCGCAGCGCGTCGTGTACCCGCTGCGCACCCTCATCGGAGATGCAGTCGAAATCGGCTTTAAAATGGATGCCGCTATCGACCGCCGCGCCCGCCGTCACTCCCTTCACGAACCCGTCGATATTGGAGAGGGCGGACTCGAGGTCCTGCCGGAGAGGAGCGCCTGCCAGGGGCAGACCACCCTCGCTCACCACCCAGACCGAATCATTTTGGGGCAATGCCGCCAACCTTCGGCGCAGGGGCTCCGAACTTCCGCCGCGCCCAGTTTTCGCACGGTCCAGCAAACCGTGCAATGCCGTGGCGGAACCCGCCGCGACTACGCCATCCTTGACGAACGCCAACGAGTTGCGCGCATCTCCGAACAAAACATGGCCGTTGTAAATGGTCCGTTGAGCATGCATGGAGACGAGCTTCGGCTGTAACTGCTGCTCCGTGAACCGGCCGCGCACGAGTGCCAGCCGTTCCTTAGCGTTCGCGGCGAGCAGAACCGCCTCGACATCGCGCCGGAGATCGATCCCAAATCTATCGCGAAACTCATCAAGGCGCGCCTGTTGCAGTTGACTGCCGTACTTTTCATAGAGGGGAGTCTGCTTTAGCTGACCCAGATCCACGCCCGCCAGCACGGTCGCATCCGGTGGAATCAGGTCGCGAAATGCGGGGTCTACGCGAACCCCAGTAGCGGCCTTCTGACTACAACCGGTAGCGGCAAGAATACCGTAAGCTACAACGACGCAAAAGAAATAACGCACTTAAAAATCCCGCTTCCTAAACACAAGCACCGCTCCCGACAGAATGGCCAAACCGAATGCCGCCGAGGTCCAAACAAGCGTCCACCAGTCCGCGGGCTGATCTGCCAAGATAAACCGTCGCATGCCCAATCCCAGGTCATAAAATTTCGGCACGATCCAATACAGCGCGACCCACAACTCCCGCGACCATTCGGAGCTCAGTAGCCGCACCACTACGTCCCGCTGCGCCAGGATCGCGCTGATCAACATGATGGCAACAGGCAGCATCACGGAAAGCGCCGCGCTTTCAAACACCACTCCCGTCAGCATCACCACGCAGAGCAGCACCGCAAACATAAACAAGCTGATCGGAATCGCGAGCAGAAAACGCGGGTCCCACACATGAGTTTTCACTCCAATAATGACCCAAACGCAGCCGACCAGGTAAACGTGATTTATCGCTACGATCAGGAGGTTGCCGGCAAACCTCCCGGCTAACAGTATGGTTCTGGTCAGCGGCTTCGAGAGCAGAAGTGAAATCCGGCCGGGCTCCAACACGCTCGGCATCAATCCCGCCGAGGCAAACACAGCCAAAAACGTGCCCCAGATGTAGAGCGCTATCGACACCCACGAGTAAGAAATCCGTACGAATTTTTCGATCCTGAAGATATGGCGAGCAGTGGTGGGGATGCCCATGAGCGAAACTGCGCCAGCTGCCAAATCGACCTGTAAAACGAACAGAAAGATGGCGATCAGGAGCGTCGAAAGGCTAAACAGTCCCCAGAACAGCCATCGCGCTCGCGCCTCCTGAAATGTATCCGATACTAAGGCCGAAAATATCTTCCATCGGTGCTGAGTCATGCGGCGCGCTCGGTTCCCCGCTCACTCTTGGTGACGCGAATAAACAGATCTTCCAAACTGCCCGCCGACGCCGATACGCTTTCAATCATTCCGCCCGAGGCACGAACAGCATCGATCGCGTGGTTTGCCTCTTCGAGCGTTGGCGATTGAATCACTACCGTCTGTCCGTCGGGGCTGACGGTCCCGTTGAGCGCCCGGATGGCGGCATGAGAGACACGCACCGCCGTCACGTGATAGCCACGATCAGTGATGAGATCGTTGATCTTGCCCTGCAGTGCGAGTTCGCCTTTCTTGAGGATCGCAACATACTCGCAAAACGATTCGACTTCGCCCAGCAGATGCGAATTGATAAAGATGGTGACGCCGGTTCCGCTCAACTGGTTCAGCACATCCCGTATATGCCGCCGGCCCGCGGGGTCCACGCCATCGGTCGGTTCGTCCAAAATGAGGAGTTTTGGCCGATGAATTAGAGCCTGGGCTAGCCCAAGCCTCTGCAGCATGCCTTTTGAATACTTCTTGATGCGCGTGTCGCCCCAGTCGGCTAGTCCCACCAATTCCAGCATCTCTGGAATTCGACGTTTCAACGCCGGTCCGTCCAAGCCCGAGAGTGCTCCGTAAAACTGCAGCATGCCGCAACCGGTGAAGTAGGTCGGGAATCGGTGATTCTCGGGCAAGTATCCGACGGGCCGCCGCGCCTCGGGGTCACGCGCGTCGCGCCCGAAGAGTGCTGCGGTTCCCGCCGTCGGGTGTACCGCGGACAGCAACATCTTCACAAAAGTTGTTTTTCCTGCCCCATTCGCACCCAGCAGCCCGAACTTCGCGCCCTCCGGCACCCGGAGAGAAAGGTCCGACACCGCCCGCACTTCCCGCCCCCGAAACCGCGTCCGGTACACCTTTTCCAAGCGGTACGTTTCAATGGCGTAGGGCGTCATCATTTACCTTTAAGAATACGGGCCTATAACAATGTTCGTTCCCTACTTCAAATTCTCAACCCCAAATGTATTGGAGCACCGAAGTCTCTAATGCGCCGTTTTTCTATTGGATTTTGCCTTCTCGCGAGCGTTTGTCCTGCTTTCCCGCAGAACGACAGCGCTCCTGCCCCCGGCGTCAAGACTACTGTGACGGTGAACGGGTCGCTTTCCAGCGATTCGCCGGCCTCCATCACGGCTCTTGACCAGAAAGAACTCCGTACCATCCCGGGAACGGAACTGGACGACCGACTGCGCCAGGTGCCGGGCTTCAGCCTTTTTCGCCGCTCATCCAGCCTGGTTGCCAATCCTACCACCCAAGGCGTCTCGCTGCGCGCGATCGGCGGTTCTTCGGGTGCCAGCCGAACACTGGTCCTCTGGGATTCCATTCCGATAAACGATCCGTTCGGGGGCTGGGTCTACTGGGACCGCGTCGACCCGGACTATCTGGATCGTGTCGAAGTCGATCGGGGCGCATCCACCAGCGTTTTCGGCGACCGCGCTCTTGGGGGCACCGTTTCGCTGTTCTCGCCTCCCGAACGGCACCAACATCTCTTCGCCAATGTCTACGGCGGCAATAACGGAACCGCGAATGTGTCAGCGGGGTATTCCAACCTTTGGGGCAAATGGGGGCTATCGGTTCATTCCCGCGAGTTCACCACCGACGGCTATTACATCGTTCCAGACTCCATCCGGGGCTCAGCCGATGCCCGTGCCAATGTCCGCTTCGCTACCGGCGATTTGCACGTCGATTACCTGGGTATTACCAACCGGCTTTCTATCCACTTTGACGCTCTTGCCGAGGCGCGGCACAACGGCACGAATCTTACCCACAACTCCACAGGACTGGGCACCATCGGGGCCAATTACACCCACACAATAGGAGCGAACGACCAAATTTCTTTCCTGGCGTTCCACACGCAGGAGCAGTATCACAGCACGTTCTCCAGCGTTTCCGCCGACCGCAACAGCGAGAATCTTGCATCGCGCCAAACCGTGCCGTCCTACGATGTTGGCGGCGCCGCGTACTGGCGTCATCACGGCCAGCAGCGCCACTTCAACTGGAATATGATCGTGGGCGCCGATGTAGACGATGTGCACGGCACCAGCTTCGATTATTCGTACTTCACGCGGATTCTGACGCCTGCCGGCGGAACCCTGCTGCAGCATGGCCTGTTTGCGCAAGGCGATATCGGTTTCGGGCCGGTGCGTTTTTTTGCGGGCATCCGCCATCAGTTCACTGGGCGAAATGGCGAAACCTTCGTCAGCCCGAATGGCGGAATTGCATATGGCGTTGGCCGCTTCCGTTTTCGAGCCTCCGGATATCGTGGCTTCCGGGCACCGACTTTAAACGAACTGTTCCGGCAGTTTCGCGTGGGCAATGCACTCACGCTGGCCAACCCCGACCTGGTTCCTGAAAGCGTCACGGGCGTCGAAGCCGGCGTCGACTGGATCAATGAAAACACCGAGATCTCGTTTAGCCTCTTTCACAACGATCTTCGGAATCTGATCAGCAATGCCACGTTACGCATTACTCCGACAATGATCCTGCGGCAGAGGCAAAACTTCCAGAGCGGCGTTTCGCGCGGCATCGAAACCAATATTACGCATCGCTGGACTCATTGGTCCGCCCAGGCCGGGTACCTGTATGCCGATGCCCGTCTCTCCACAGGTCAGCGCATTCCCGAGGTCCCCAAGCAGCAAGGGACCGCCGAGCTTACTTACAGCCGCCATCTGACAGAAGTCTCGGCGGGCATTCGCGCGTTCGGTATTCAATTCGATGATGACCTGAACCAATTCGGGTTACCCGGGTATGCTGCCCTCCAGTTGAGCGCTCAGCAACACCTGACCAAGAACCTGACCGCTGTCGCGGCGGTGGAAAACCTGCTCGACCGAACTTACCTGGTCGCTTTAACGCCCAATCCCAACACGGGCTCGCCGCGCCTGTGGCGGTTGGGGCTACGCTGGAGCGGAAGCATCAAGTAGTTTCCGCTTATAGATGGCGAGTTAGCGCCGACCGCCTAGTTCGAAATCAGCGCGGCAGCCGTGATCTACCCAGATGCCGCGCTGGTCGTAACCCCAGCTGCGGCCCTGCTGACAGGCCGAGCCACTGCGCTGGTTCACCATGCGCACACCGCCGCTTGTGTCGGCATTGCAATAATGCCGATCACCGTCATCCGACGAACACGTGATCATCTGGCCCCGGCCGCGATCTCGATAGGGACGTCCCGCCCCGTCGTAGTCACCGTCTCTGTCTCTGTCCTGGTACGGCCCTCGCCGGTTGTACCCACGGTCGTTGCCCATCAGTTGAAAATCAGCCCGGCAGCCGTGATCTACCCAGACGCCGCGCTGGTCGTAACCCCAGCTGCGGCCCTGCTGACAGGCCGAGCCACTGCGCTGGTTCACCATGCGCACACCGCCGCTTGTGTCGGCATTGCAATAATGCCGGCCGCCGTC
>Ga0308176_10001339_pt1 | contig 15428 bp, 14 predicted proteins | sample PhyCR2_3_FD_203890 | JGI IMG/M metagenome (GOLD analysis project Ga0308176, IMG submission 203890) | Soil microbial communities from UC Gill Tract Community Farm, Albany, California, United States - DLSLS.C.R2 | ecosystem: Environmental > Terrestrial > Soil > Agricultural land | place: USA...
TTACTGACGCGAGGGCGGCCTATTCAGCGCAGGTCTTCCCGGGACTGACCGCCCGGGAACGCGACGTGCTTGAGTTGGTTGCGGTGGGTTTGGGAAACCACGAGATCGCCCGCCGGCTGGTTCTGTCCGAAAAGACCATCCGCAACAACCTTGCCTCAGTCATGACAAAGCTCGAGGTCCATGACAGGGCGGCCGTGGTTGTTAAGGCGCGCGACGCCGGCCTCGGCCAACGCCGCTGAGAACGGCGCCGCCTGCCATGTCTCGTCTGACGGTGCGTCACACGGAACATGGAGCCGTGATGCAGTCGTCGACACTTCCGAACTGGGTGGTTCAGGCTAGCCGCGGCATGATTACCCGTTTCGGACGAGTCTCGGGGACGTGTGCTGCTGGTCTGCAGAGCCATGGCCCCGCCCACGGCGCCTGCCCGGCGAAACAGCTGACGCACGACCCCCGGTGCGTCCGACCCGAAGGTGGCGACCGGGACGGCCCCCGACGCGTGTCGGCTGCACCGACACCCAGGCCCGGCCGTGCAGCGCCCGGAAGGGCCATGACTTATGACAGCAGGTGAACGTCAACGGGGCCTGCACGCGGTTTGACTGGGCGCGCCGCGGTTCCAACGACGATCGCCGCGAGGGAGCCAAGCAGATGCGAGAACTTGCCCAGGACTTGGCCCCCGGGCAGGTCAGCGACGAGCTCAACGCGATGGCGGACCAGCTGGGCGAATACGTCGTGCTCATCACCGCCCACACCTCTAGTCGTCCGGTGAGGACCGCGTGACCGGTTCCGGCGCCCATGGTCCTGCCGAAAGGCAGGGCGCGGCCTCAAGGACACTCCATCCAGTACCCGCAGCCATCCCGCACCGGGTGACGCCACATGACGAAGGCTCGGACCATCCAATCCGAGCCTTCGTCATGGCAGCGTTCAGCCAAGGAATTGCCGTCAGCCCCCGATCGGTGGGCCAAGCACCGGCCCGACCTCCGGAGCAGTGACGGTCGTGGTGTAGGCGTGCGCCCGGTCGGCACTCACTCGGACACCGATGCGAGCGCCAAGGTCAGCGTTCGTCGGGGTGTATGACGCCCCGGTCGCACCCGTGACCGGCACACCATTGCGCGTCCACTGGTACCCGATGGCCTGCCAGCCGGAGTTGACCTTTGCCGTCAGCGCGCTGCCGACCTTCGCCTTTCCCGTGATGGCCGGGGACAGGGCCGTGTGGTCCACGTCCACTTGGTGTCGCAGGGTGATGGTGACCCGCTTCGTTGAGGCAGGGACTCGCACCGTGCCGGCTGCCTCGTCCACCACGGCCTTCGGAACGGACACGGCAGCGACGTTGCCCTTGAGCCCGAGCAGCTCAATGCTGAATGCGGTCGCGGAGCCGACGTCACCGGAGAAGGTGAACGTCACCTGGTTGCCGGTTGAGGATGTGGTGTAGCCGACTCGACCGCCACCAAGGGTCGGGTAATTGTCCAGGGCGATGCGCTTCCCTGCAGCGACCCAGTCCTCCGGGGCACCGCGACCGACGATGAGGGTGCCGTCGGACTTCTGGGCGATGAGCGAGTCGAACAGCACCTTGGTCGCGGTCGCCTGGCCCCACATGTGTTGGTTGGAACCGCCACCACCGGCGGCGTGCTGGATGTTCCACGGCGACGACGCGTTCGGGTAGCCGACTCCTTCCCACCATCCGAACGGACCGCTCTGCGATTTGTTCACCATGAACTCATAGCCGCGGATGCCAGCGTCGCGGTACTGCTCGCCACGCAAGGCGGTGCTGCCGTAGCCGGCGTTGTACGCGCTCGAGAAGTACCCGTGGGGGTAGCCGCCGAAGTTGTACACCGTGTCCGTCAGGCTCTCCCGCCGCTGGAAACCGTGTGTGTACGTGCGGTCGATGTCGTCCAACATGAAGCCGGACTGCTGCGCCCCGAACAGGTAGCCGTCCCAGGCCCACTGCCCGAACAGAAACATCGAGGCCCAGTTCGCGTCACGCGGGTCCTTGCGTGGGCCCTGCTCGTTGGGCTCAACCATCGAGATGGGGATGTAGTTGAGCTGGTAGTCGGTCATCGTCTTGCGCAGCTGGTCGCTGACCACCTTGTACAGGTCGTCATACTCGGCCTTCGCCCACGCCGCCTCGCTGTCCTCGCCCAGCTGCTGAGCGAGCCACCGGTAGGTGGTCAGACCAGCCAGGGCGGACCAGTTGTCAATGGTCCAGTAGCCCTCGCTGTCGATCGCGACAGTCTTCTTGATGATGCCGGTGCCGCCGTTGATGCGGTCGGCCTCAACCGTGTGCGTGTTCTTCTTGATCTTGTCGAACTGGGAGCGGACGAACGCGGCGTCCCCGGTGCGCTGCAGGTACAAGGCGAACGGCCAGCTGAACTTCCACTTCGCATCGTCGTACTGCAGCTGCGCGGGAAGGGTGGACAGGTAGTCCTGCGCGTAGGTGTAGTCGCCGACGGTCAACAAGGTGGAAACGATGCCGATGGTGTCGTGGTCGAACATCTCGTCATACCCGTTCTCCCCGACGTGCAGCTCCTTCTTGCCGTTGATGTCGTCGCGGATGATGAGCGTGTAGATGTAGCCGGCCTTGTACGCGTCGACGAGCTTGGGGTCGGGCAAGTCCTTGATGTTGGCGATGGCGGCCAACCTGGTGTTCCAGTAGCTGCGCATGTGGTTGTAGTGCTGGTCGTACCCGCCGAGCAAAGCGAGCTGGGCATTGGACGGCCAGTCGTACGTGCCGCCGAACCGGTCGGCGCCCACGGCGTAGTCCCGCACCACGGTATGACCGGCGGCGATGCTGTCGGCGGTGGTCGCGCTGTTCAAGCCAACCAGCGCCTTGGAGACCCGCGGCAGCGGCAGGGCACCGGTCGTCGTGTTGGTTGTCGTCATGCGTGAGTACGCAACTTCGAAGCGTTTGCCTCCGACCACCACCTCGTCAGCGAAGCTCTGCACACTGTGGCGCAGGCCGCCCTTGCTGTACGTGCTCACGAACGCGGGCAGGTACCCCTCGGCGTTGCGCCAGTCGATGGTTCCGGGGATGTCCGGCACGCCGAACGTGATGGTCAGGTTGTCGTGGTCACGCAGCCGATAGCTGCCGTCGATGGACGCGATGGGCGCGTGGTGGTCACCTTCCCAGCCGAACGACGACACGAGGCCGGGGTTGGACTGGAAGGTGTACCGGGCGGCGGCCGCGGAGTGCTGAGCGGCGTTCCATGCGGTAGTCAGCCGTGCGAGCGCGAGGCGGACGTCGGTGTCGGTCGGCTGTCCGGCCAGGACGGTGCCCGCGGCGGTGACCTCGCGATCGAGCTGCGCGAGAGTGGCGGGGTCAGCGGCGGGGGTGTCCGTGCGGTCGATCTCCTCGAGGAGGGAGCGCAGCGCAGCCGCTGCCGACGGGGTAGGGGCCAGAGTTGCCCCCGCGAGGGTGACGTTGCCGTCCCCGTTGGCGCGGCTGGTGAGCTGCGCGGTGACGGTACTTGCCTCCCCAACAGGCAACGTGATGGTGAACAAGCGGGACAGCGCGCTGCCGCCGGCAGACAGTTCAGTGTTCGACACCGCGGTAGTGGTGGAGCCGCCGGTGGTCACCGTCACCGTTGCCGCGGCCTGCCAGACGCCCGCGACGAACTGGAGAGTTTGCGGTCGGTCGCTGGCTGCAACGGTCAAGTCCCAGCCGGCCGGTCGGCTCAGGTCGTCACTGTCGGCGAGGAAAACCCCACCGGTGGTCGTGCCCGGCTCGTTCGTCGTCGGGGTGCCGTTGCTCCAGGAGTATCGGACGGGGTTGTCGCCTTGCGGCGAGATGCCGCGGTTACCTCGGTTACGCGGGACGAGCGCGCCCGACCCGGCTGCGGAGCGGTTCAGGGTGGACCCGTTCAGGTGGATCCAGTCAGTTGTACCCAGGGCGGTGAGGTCCATCGTGGACGGCGTTGACCGTGTCGTCAGCGTCACAGTGGGTTGCGCACTGACCGTGTCAGCCAGGGCGACTGCCGCCAGGGAAACGTTGCCCTCTGGGTTGCGCGTCTCGGTGAGCGTGGTCGTGAGGACGGCTGGTTCACCCGGCGGAACGATGACCGTGTACCGCTGGACTTGCGGCGTACCGGATGCGCTGACCGGTTGCTGCCACACGGGACTGGTTCCCGAAGTGGTCGTGAGGCTAACGGTCGCGGCTGCCTGCCAGACTCCGCCGACCACGGTCAGGGTGCGGGTGGTGTCCGCAGCTGGCACGGCGACCCTGTACCCGGCGTCGAACGCGGTCGTGGGGCCAACCGTCGAGTGGTCGTAGCTGAAGACCCCGCCGGTGCTCGTGCCGTCGTTGGTGGCCGTGGGTCTGCCGTCGGACCACCGGTAGGAGAACGGGCTGTCGCCGAGGGTGCCGACTGCGGTCTGCGGGTGCAGGTTGGTCACATCGATGACTGGGGTGGTGTTTTGGCGGCGGTTGTTGCCGCTGCCGGCGACGTGCACCCAGTCAGTGGTTCCGGCCTTGGTGAGGTCGAGCGTCCCAGCAGCGCCGGCACCGTTCGGCAGCGTCTCGGCGTCCACCACGAAGGAGGAGGCCGTGGCTGGCGCTGCCTCCGCCAAGATGGCGGTGGTGGGGACGAGCAGCGCAGATACGGCGGACAGGACGAGCAGGCCACGCAGGCGTCGTTGCCGCATGTGGTTCTCCTTCGTAGGTGGCCGATGAGCGGCCGGGGTGGGGGGCGAGCACGGCTGTCTTGAGTTGGCGGCTGGTCGGATTGGGGTTGGTGGCTGGTCGGCGGGGTTAGCCCGGTCCGGCCGAGGACTCCCGGGTGACCAGCTGGGGAACGATGAGTCGCGCCACCTGCTCGTCCTGACGGCCTTCAATCTGGGCGACCAGCGAAGCGAAAATGAGGTCGGCGACCCGGTCGGTCTGCTGAGAGATGGACGTGAGCGCAGGTCGGGTCATCCTGGCCAACGGTGAGTCGTCGAATCCGGTCACGGCGACGCCACGAGCGAGGTCCTCATCCATCGTCTGCAGCACCTGAAGTGCCTCGAAGGCGTACGAGTCGTCGCGGCACGCCAACGCGGTCGGGCGGTGCTGGCGCAGGAAGTCCGGCAGCTGGGCGAACAGGTCGGTGCGCTCGGCCACGAACAGGTCCAGGCCGTCGTCACGGGCCACACCGGCCTCGGCTAGACCCGCCACGAGTCCGTCGTGCCGGTCATCCTCCATCCCGCCGTCGCGGGGAGGACCGACGTAGGCAACTCTCGTGTGCCCGCGGTCGTGCAGGTGATGAGCAACCTGCCGCATCCCCTTTCCCCCGTCGACGTCAACCCACGAGTGGGCCGCATCCAGGTCGTCCCACGGACGGCCGAAGGCCACCATCGGCAGGCCGTGCTCGGTCAGCCAGCGTGGACGCTGGTCTCCGACGTGGGTCTCCGGGATGACCACACCGTCAACCGCGCGCCGGGCCGCGAGCTCCCGGAACGAGTCGATCTGCACCTCGTCGCCGGCCTCGGCCACATCAAGCACGATTCGGTAGCCACGCGATGCGCCCGCCTGCGCCAGGGAACGCGCGAAGCCCGCAAGCATCGAAACACCATCGTTCCACTGCGGACCGAGGTGCAGCGACACCAGGCGCGTTGAGCGCCGAGCCAGGGACCGCGCGGTCTCGTCGGGCCGGTAGTCCAACGCCGTGATGACCTTGAGCACCCGGGTGCGTGTTTCTGGCCGCACCTTCTCCGGAGAGTTGAGGACGTTCGCGACCGTCTGGTGCGACACCCCTGCTTCGTGCGCCACCGACTGGAGCGTCGGGCGCTGAGCGGGCGCCTTCGACCGTGTGCGGGACATCCTTGGGACCACCTGTCCGAGCCCACCCACGCCGCCGTGGCGCAGCCTGAGGCTCGGCCGGGACGGTAATCGTTTGACCGCTCAAATACAAGAGTTCGGACACCAGTGACCTCCACGGTCTTTCGCCATGGAGTCAGGGTGCGCGGCCCGCCCAAGGGGCTTACCGCTGCTCCTCGTCACGCTGGGCTCGCACGAATGCCAGGCAGCGACCCGGAGAAGGCTGCTGCCTGGCATGGCGAAGGTCGGCGGCGCTGCCAAGTCCTGACACCAGTCCTCAGGCACCGCCCGTTGCGACGACGCCCAGCCGGCCTGCGCTTCGCACCAGCTCGTCCCGCCGCGGTCCGGCTGGCGCGGGCTGGAGGCGCTGGGCAGCCATAGGCAAACACTCCCGCATCACGCGCTGCGCGGTCCTCCCGCCCCCACCGCGTCAGGGAAACGATGTCCCCACCATCCGGTCAGCAGTGGTCGGTGACGCTCGTAGTCATCGACCAACACGCTGGTCCCGAGATTGCACATAACGGAGACGGCGAAGGCGATCACGGCCGGTAGGAACAGGTCACGAAGCCGCGATAGGCGCCCCGAGCGTTGGCTGGCTGTGATGCCCAGTCACGATGGTCGAGTTTGTGTGACGGAGAACCGCACCTTCGAGAGCTCCGAGAAGCTGCTCCGCTCCCGCGGCCTGCAGGTGGACGTCGTGGACGGCAGCGCGGGCGGACTCGTCCGCGTCGGGCCACATGTGCCCGTACGTGTTGAGCGTCGTCATGGCTGAGGCGTGCCCTCAGCGCGCGCTGGACGACCTTGACGTCTGCGGCACTGGCACGGTTGCTCGAGGTCTGCGGACGGCGCGCCACGACCAGAAGATGCTCTCCCGACTACTACGTCAGGTGGAGGACCCATCTGGTCGCCGGGCGGCCTCGAATATGAGGTGGGTCACTCCTGTGCAGGCACCCCGGTCGGGTGTGGATGGCTCGCCCAGCGCGGCCTCCCCTGACGGCCGTGCCGTCCCAAGGAGAGATCATGTCCGATGCCACTCGGCGGACGTTCCTGGCTGCGGCCGGGACCGGAGCCGCTGCTGCCGCAGCCGTTGCCGTTGCTCCCGGTGCCCTCGGCGCCGCCTCCCGGGTAGCCGTCGAGAAGACGGATCCCCAGTCGGCAACGACGGGGGACCACCTCGTCGCCTACGTCGCCGACGCCCGGTCGGGCCGCGTCACCGTGATGTACGGCGAGGACGAGGTGACCGTGCACGACGCGGACCTCGTACGCCGCCTCGCCGGGATCGCGACGAGGTGACCCATGTCCTCGCACCGTGAGGCACCGGAGGTCTCGAAGGACCCCGTTGCCGACAACACCGACGTCTACGCCTTCGTCAGCCCGGACAAGCCAGACACCGTCACGCTCATCGCCAACTACATCCCGCTCCAGAACCCGCAGGGCGGCCCCAACTTCTACGAGTTCGGCGACGACGTGCTCTACGAGATCCACGTCAGCAACCGCGGCGACGCCATGTCCGACGTGACCTACCAGTTCAGGTTCACCACCCGGATCCGCAACAAGGAGACCTTCCTCTACAACACGGGGCCGATCGGCTCCATCACCGACCCGAACTGGAACCGGCCGCAGTACTACTCGGTGACACGGGTCGCCCGCGGCGACCGCCCGCGGACCCTGGCCAGCAACCTCACCTGCCCGCCGGTCAACATCGGCCCGCGGTCCACCCCGAGCTACGGGAGGTTCACCTCTGCGGCCGTGCACGCCATCCAGGGTGGGCGCACCGTGTTCGCGGGGCAGCGCGGTGAGGGCTTCCACGTCGACGTCGGCAGCATCTTCGACCTCGGCACGCTGCGGCCGTTCGAGATGCTGCACCTCATCCCCTCAGCCGCCGCCGTCGGCGTCAACGGCACCCAGGGCCTGAACGTCCACAGCATCGCCATCCAAGTGCCCGTCACGGACCTGACCCGCGGCGGGGCGAGGCCGACGGACGTCATGGCCGCCGCCTCCACCATCGGCGTGTGGGCCTCGGCGAGCCGCCAGCGCTCACGCGTCTGGGACGACGCCACCGGCCGCTACTCCGACCACGGGCCGTGGAGCCAGGTCTCCCGGCTCGGCAACCCGCTGTTCAACGAGGTCATCACCCCGATGGCCGAGAAGGACCGCTGGAACGCCACCGCGCCCTACAACGACGCCCAGTTCGCCAAGTACGTCGCGAAGCCCGAGCTCGCCCGGCTGCTGCCCGTCCTGTACCCGGGCGTCTTTCCCAGGCTCGCGGCGTACACCAAGAACCGAGCGGACCTCCTCGCGATCCTGCTCACCGGCATCCCTGCTGGGGTCGTGCCCGGGTTCCAGAACTACACCGGCCCGACCCAGGCCGACATGCTTCGGCTCAACGTCGCGGTGCCGCCCAGCAGCAGGCCCAACCCCATCGGCCTGGTCGCCGGCGACGCCGCCGGCTTCCCCAACGGGCGCCGCGTCATCGACGACGTCGTGGCCATCGAGCTGCGCGCCGTCGCGGGCGCGACCATCCCGCTCGTCGACCCTGGCTTCACCCCTGACGCCGCGAGCGGTGGCCTCACCGACGGGACCAGCAACACCAATCTGCCGTACCTCCACTCCTTCCCCTACCTGGCGGACCCCGCCGGGGGCTACCAGACCATCCCGGGCACCCCGGCGGCCTGACCCGCACCCAGCCCTCGGCGGAGCACGCTGCCTGTCCGGGTCACGATCCCCGTGACCCGGGCAGGACAGTCGCCACCGCCATCCCACCGATCGACGACTTGGAGAGCCATGCACCACGAGAACCCGTTCGCAGGCCAGGGCCCGGTCCTGCTCGACATCGGCGGAAGCCACGGAGCACTGGTGGTGACCATGCCCTCGCACACCAACGGGCTCGAGGTCGAGGTGCGGCCGGCCGGGACCACAGCGGCCGGGGCCAGATGGCGCCACCCCCACGTGGCGGTGGTCGCCCGCCCCGTACCCCAAGGACCGGTGCACACCCTGGTGTATCCGGACCTGGTCGAAGGCGACTACGAACTGGTGCCGCTTCCCGGCAACGAGGTCGCCATGACCGCGCACGTCACCGGGGGGGAAGTCACAGCCGCTACGTGGCGCCATTAGGCGGACGGACCGGCCGCGCGAACGGTATTCCAGGCTTCTCGGCCGGTGCCCGTGCCCGCGTGGGCGCCTGGGGGCCTGATGTGTAGGCGTAGCCAGATTCACCGAGGAGCGGTGACTCCGGGTGTGTCAACCTGAGTGGATGAGTCGCCGGGCCACGCTGGTGGAGGCGTCGGTGGTTGCGGCGATCGTCGCGTCGTCGATGGTGGCCTATGGGTGGGACCTCGATGCCCAGGGATGGTCCGACCCCTACTACACGGCTGTGGTTCAGGCGGGCCAGCAGAGCTGGTCCTCGTTCTGGTTCGGGAGCCTTGAGGTGGGCAACGCCATGGCCTCGGACAAGCCTCCAGTGGCGTTCTGGGTGATGGCCCTGTCGGCGCGAGCCTTTGGACTCTCGAGCTGGAGCGTGCTGCTCCCCGAGGTCGTGGAGACCGCGGGGACCACGCTGCTGATCTACGGGGCAGTCCGAATGGTCGCTGGTCGCACCTCTGGCGCGGTGGCCGCCTTGGTCTTCGCGACGACTCCAGTGGTCCTCGTGCTGGCCAGGTACAACCTCCCGGACACGATGATGACCTTCCTCGTGGTGGCTGCGGCCTACTGCGCACTCAGGGCGACGCGCAGCCCTCGATGGGGATGGGTGGCGGCTTCCGGAGTGGGGCTCGGTCTGGCGTTCCTGACCAAATGGGCGGTGTCGCTGCTGCCAGCACCCGCATTTGCCGCGGCGCTGTTCATGGGCGCGCCTGGTTCCGCGCGTGGTGTGATGTGGCACCGTTGGCGCCGAGTCGTCCTCTTCGCGGCCGCCATGGCGATCACCGCGATGAGCTGGGTCGTTCCGGTCCTGCTCGTCCCCGCCCGCGCACGTCCGTACGCCGATGGCAGCGGGGGCAACCTGGCCTCACTCATCCTCGGTCGTGATGGCTTCAGCCGGCTCGGCGGAACCGGTGGCGCCGGGACCGCCCATGTCGCCGGGACTCCCAGCCCGTGGCGGCTGCTCGTCCCTCCCTTCGGCCCTCAGGTCGGGTGGCTGCTCCCCTTGGCCCTGGGCTTGGCGATGGTCGTCGCAGTGACGGCCTGTCGTGGCCGCGACACCGACGGCTCACCGACGCCGGCACTTGGCCGGGGACCGCTCTGGCTCATCTCGCTTGGATGGCTGGTGACGTGCGTCGGGGTGTTCAGCGTCATGACCGGGCCGATGCACCCCTACTACACCGTCCTGTTGGCGCCCGCCGCTGCGATGGTGATCGCCCTTGGTCTTGCCGACCTGCGCCAGCGTGGATGGCTCAGACTTGCCTCGGTGCCCATCGCTGCCACCGTCGTGTACCAGCTGGTCCTGGTCAGGGGTGTGCAACTGCCCAGCCGGTCAGTTCTGGAAGCGTGTCTGGCGGTTCTCCTGGCCACCGCCGCTGGCGCAGCCCTGACACAGCGCCATCACGCACGCGCCAGGACCCCGGCGCTCCTGATCGCTCCGTTGTTGGTCCTTCCCCTCGCGTTCGGCTTGACGACCGACTCCCACCCCGTCAGGGGGTACGACCCGCTTGCCGGCCCCCTGACGGCGGTCGCCACCAACCCGTACCCCGATCGCCTGACCAGATTCCTCCACAGCCACCAAGGGGGCAGGCTGTGGCTCGCTGCGGTCCCACGGGCCACCGCTGCCAGCATCCTCCAGCTGCAGACGGGCTCCCCCGTGTTGCCTCTCGGCGGCTTCACCGGGCACGCCGGCGGCCCAACGATCGGGCAGGTCCGAGACTGGGTCGAGTCCGACCGGCTCCGGTACCTGGTGCTCCCCCACGCGTACACCGCCTACCCACACGACACACCCCCCGCACTGGAGGGGTACCCCGTGGCTGCCATTCTCAAGTGGGCCAAGGGCAATGGATGCCCCCAACAGACCGGCGACAGCTCGTTCGTGGTGTTGGACCTCGACAGCGACGGTGTGATCGGTATCGGCCGCGCCTGCCCCTAGCTCCCCCCGAAGGGTGCATTCCGGCGCCGGATGCAGACCACAGCGGCCCTTTGCTCCCGTTCAGGCGAGGACTGGGATGGTTCGTCCCATGACGACGCTTGCAACAGGCCAACGCCGCACGATGCTCAACAAGGTCCCAGAGGTGACGTTGTACTTCTGGGTCATCAAGGTCTTGTGCACGACTGTGGGAGAGAGCTTCGCCGACTACGTGAACGAGACCTTGGGCTTCGGGCTGGGGAAGACGACTGTGGCTTTCTCGGTGGCCCTGGTGGCGGTGCTGGTGGTGCAGTTCCGGCTGAGGCAGTACGTGCCCTCGGTGTACTGGCTGGCCGTGGTGCTCATCAGCGTGGTCGGGACCCTGCTCACGGACAACCTGACCGACGGGCTCGGAGTGCCGCTCTGGGTGAGCACCGCAGTCTTCGCCGTGGCTCTTGCCGTGGTCTTCGCGGCTTGGTTCGCCCGCGAGCGCACACTGTCCATCCACTCCATCGTCACCACGCCGCGGGAAGCCTTCTACTGGCTCACCGTGCTCGTCACGTTCGCCCTCGGCACCGCTGCGGGTGACTGGACCCTGGAGCTGACGGGTTGGTCGGCCGGCGCTTCGGTTCTGCTTCCCTTGGGCCTGATCGCCGCAGTGTTCGTGGCGTGGAAGCTCGGTGCTGGTCCGGTGCTGTGCTTCTGGCTGGCGTACATCCTCACCCGTCCTCTGGGCGCCAACATCGGTGACTTCCTCGCTTCGGCGCGTGATGAGGGTGGCGCCGGCCTCGGCACCTTGGGCACCAGCGTCCTGTTCCTGGGCACCATCCTCGCGGTCGTGGTCTTCCTCAGCGTGACGCACAGGGACCGTACGGAGCGGGCAGCTGTCCGCGCCGACCGTGAGGCCCGTGCAGAAGCCGTGGTGGATAGCCCTCAGGGCTGAGCATGCAGGGGCGTCGGACGAGGGTGTTGGTGGTCACTGACAGCGCGACACCCTCGTCCGCCCTGCTGCGTTCGGTGGCGGCACGCGCCGGGGCCGAGGACGTGCAGTTCCGACTTGTGGTGCTCAACCCCGCGCGAGCGGAGCTGCACCTGCTGCACCCGGAGCGTCACGACAAGGCGTTCGAGGCCGAGCGAACCTTGCTGGAGACCCTGCCCGAGCTGGAGTCCGAAGCAGGAGGACGCATCATCGGCTCGGTGTCGGTGCGCCACGACCCCGTCGAGGCCATCGAGGAGATCGTCCACAGCGAGCCGGTCGACGAGATCCTGCTGGCCCTGGGATCCCCCGACACGAGGCGTCGGGGGCACCGCCACCTGGTTGACCGCCTGCGCCGGTTCGGCCTGCCGGTCAGCTCCCTCTCCTGAAGGGCTGTGGCGTCCCCTCCTGGGACGAAGTGGCGGGCGTCCCGCACCCCAGCCAGCCAAGTCGAGGTGACTGTGGCAACCTCGCCACTGCAGCCTCTCCTCGCACAGCCCTCGGGGCGCCGGGTCGTGGCTCCATGGCCCGAACATCGGTGGTCGCATGATGTTGCCGCCGCAGGGAAGGAAGGATCGTAGCTTGCGATCTCGCTACGACCACTCAGGGCGGGTGATGCACATCGTCCCGGACACCGGCCCCAGTGCCGCATGCAGCGGCGTCCTGTCAGTCATCGAGGACCGCCCTCCCGCGGCGGACGCCGTGCGGCCGCGCTCGGTCCAGAGCATCGGGCCAACGTGAACTACCCCTTGGTGGTCGCGGCGAGCCTGGCGTCGACGGTGTTCTTCGCCGTCTCGACGGTTCTCAAACATCATGGCGCCAGGAGGCTCCCGAGCGCGCCAGGGGGGATGGCTGTCCGCGCACGCCGCTTCGTCGCCTCGACCCTCACCGACCGTTGGTGGCTCGGCGGTATGGCCGCGGATGCGGGAGGCCTCGGCTTCCAGGCGTATGCCCTGCACATCGGCGCCGTCTCCATAGTCCAACCGCTCCTGGTCACCGCGCTGCTCACCTCCCTGGTCATCAGCCACCTGAGCAGCGGCACCCGGATCACCAGACAGGAACTGCGGTTGGGCGCACTTCTGGTTGCCGCCCTGGTCGGCTTCCTCGCCATCTCGGGCGCCTCCTCCCCCGCCCACCACCAACAGGCCCCGGACCGGGGTGCAGCAGTCATCTCAGGCAGCCTCGCCGTAGCGGTCGCGCTCATGTGCGTAGCCATGGCACGACGGGTCCCATCCGACCGCCGCGCGGCGCTGTTGGGGGTTGCGGTGGGCACGCTCTACGCATTCACGGCGGTGCTCATCAAGGCAACGACAGCAGTCCTGGCCGACAAGGGCCTGCAGGCGATGCTGACCAGCTGGCAGCTCCTCGCCCTGCTCGCCTGCGGAGCCGTCGGCCTGCTCCTTGCCCAGCTGGCGTTCCGAGCAGGTCCCCTCAACACCAGCCTGCCGGTCATCGCCACCATCGACCCCTTGCTCAGCGTCGCCCTGGGCGTCGCCGTCTACGACGAGCAGCTCCGGACCGGGCCTGCCGCCGTCGCGGCGCAAACCGTGCTCCTGATCGCTCTGGCCGTCGCAGTGACCAAGTTGAGTCGACTCAACGCTGCCGGGGAGGGCCGTGTGGTTGCACCGCCCCCCACCGCAGCGACCTAGCCGACGCACGCGTCCCGTTCTCGTTGCCGTCCTGGCTCGCCGCCGCTTACTGGTCGGGCGCGTCGGACGGGGGGCTCGGCTCGTTCGGAACGGACTCGTACCCCTGGGGGCGCTCGAGCGCCTGGCCAACCTGGTCCTGCTCGTCCGTGCCCGAGACCCGACCCGTGCGAGCGACCACGAAGACTTCCACGTCCGAACCGTCCGCACGTACCAGCTTGACGTCGTACGTCGTCCCGAGCGGGCCCGTCGAGGCTTCCACGTCGTCGACATGGGCCCTGGTCCTCGCCTCCGCGAGGGCGACTGCCTGCGCTGCGTTGAGCGGCCGCGCCGGTCCGGTCGGTCGGGGCGCTGCCCCCAACGGGTGGCTGGAGGGCATGGCCGGCCGCTGGGTCACAGTGGGGCCTGTCGCGACATTGCTCACGCGAGCGGCAGCGGCCGGGGCGACAGCGTGCGCGTGCTGCCCTTGAGCCGAGCCGGTTCGAGTCACCACCACAGCGGCAGTGCCCCCCAGGGAGGCGAGGGTGGCAAAGGTGGCCAGTCCGGCAGCGATTCGGCCGGGGTGAGCGCTGAAGTTCATGGCGGTGTCCTTCTGTCAGTGGCGGCCCGGGTGGTCGCCCATGACCAGCGTGGAAGACGGGGGACAGCGCCGACAGGCACCCTTGGTGGCCTGATCGCCCACCTGTCGCAGCCGGTCACATGGCTTGCGAGCGTTCGCTAGCTGCAACCGAGGAAGCTGGCTACGACGGGGGCGACCACCTTCGCCTTCACCATGTGTGTTTGCCCGGGGAGCGTCTCGAGCCGGCCATTGGGTAGGGCTTCAGCGATGGCCTCCTGCGAGTTCCTCATGTAGGCGGGACTCTTGCCGCCGGCCATGACCAGCGTCGGGCACGACACGGAGCGGTAGTAGTCGCGGGGTCCCGACCCCATGCGGCGGTAGCACATCGCTCCGTCCACGAGAACGAGCGAGGGCCCGCTGCCCACGCTCTCGTAGGCGATCGCCGTGCCGTCAGCAGACGTGGCGACCTGGACCGTAGTGCGCGCGGTGGTGCTCATGGTGGGCAGCCTCTCGGGTGGACGTTGTCGTGGTCACGTCGTACGGCGGTCGTCGTTTTCGACGCCCGGAGTCGAAGATGGAGCGACGGGTGCACCACCAGCGTGGGTTGTCGGGTCTGCATCCTGGGCCGCGCGCGTGATCCAGCACCATCGTCGGGACTGGGTGGAGGACGGAGCTGCCGTTGGTCCCGTCCTGGTGCGGGGTTACGCAAGCGGCGCGGCGTCAGCAGGTTCTTAGTACTGCGCCCCCTTGCGCCACTCCATCTCCTGCAGCTCGAAGGTGTTGCCGTCAGGGTCGGAGAAGTTCGCACCTCGTACTCCACCCCCGAAGTCATGGATCTCGCCGACCTGAACGCCGCGCCGAAGGAGCTCGGCACGTGCCTCGGCGACGTCCTCCACGACCAGGTGCAAGCCTCTGACACTGCCGGGTTCGCCCGCATAGACGTCCAGCCCTGTCCCGAAACCGACCGAACACGCCGAGCCCTCCGGTGTCAGCTGGACGATCCGAACTCCCTCGCTGGGTCGCACGTCGATGTCCTTCGTGAAACCGAGCTTCTCCGCATAGAAGTCGATGGCTCGGTCCACATCCGAAACCGGTAGCGGGATTAGTTCCACCTTCATTCGCATCAAGCTTCATACCTTCCGGTTGTGTTCTCGTTCGAGCGATAGTGCACTACCAAGCTCCTGTATGCGTGGCGGTTCACCGTTCCTGTAGGCGGTCTCTTGCAGGAGCATGGGAGTCGAGGGGCTTGGCGCCGGACGCCGGAACTAGCTGGACTGACCGCAGGGGTCTTGTGTCCTTGCTTTCCGGGGTGGGACCCTCCTATCGGGTCGTCGTCAAGCCCGTGCGAGGGCTGGTCGGTGGGACCGCCCGCTCTTCCTCTAGCGAATCCGGGCAGGCGGGCGGTCAGGGGC
>Ga0308176_10001340_pt1 | contig 15427 bp, 10 predicted proteins | sample PhyCR2_3_FD_203890 | JGI IMG/M metagenome (GOLD analysis project Ga0308176, IMG submission 203890) | Soil microbial communities from UC Gill Tract Community Farm, Albany, California, United States - DLSLS.C.R2 | ecosystem: Environmental > Terrestrial > Soil > Agricultural land | place: USA...
CCGCTCCCGAGGACACGTTGACGATCACGCCTCCGCGTCCGCCGTGCGAGACGCCCATCGCCAAGACCGCACGCCGGGCGCAGAGCACGGCACCGGTCAGGTTCAGGTCGATGACCCGGCGGATCACCTCGACCGGGGTGTCCGCGAGGTCGCCGATGTGCAGGGTGGCTCCTGCGTTGTTCACCAGCCCGGTCACCGCGCCCTGCTCGGCGGCCTCGTCGAAGAGCTGGTCGACGGCTGCCGGGTCGGTCACGTCGGCGAGCACCACGCGGCAGCGGGCGCCCTTGGCCCGGACCAGCTGCGCGGTGCGCTCGGCTGCGTCCTTGTCGGAGAGGTACCCGAGCACCAGGTCGTGGCCAGCCGCGGCGAGCCGGACCGCGGTGGCCGCACCGATCCCGCGGCTGCCGCCGGTGACCACGGTGAGCGGCCGTGCCCCGTTCATCGGTCCACCCAGTCCACGTCGGCAGCGGTGGCGCCTGCGGCCAGCCGGGCGTAGCCGGGGCCCCTGTCGAAGAACGGCTGCTCTCCTCGCTCGGAGCGCATCCGCTCCCGTAGCCCGTCGCTGGCCGGCTCGTCCACCGTGGGGACCTCGGGGGTCCCGCCCACCACGACCCCGTAGTGAGCGCGGGCACCGGCCACGGACACCTTGCCCCAGAGCACGTCGCGGGCCACCTCGTCGTACGGCCGCTCCAGCGGGTCGCCCCACCCGCCACCGCCGGTGGTGCGGATCCGGATCACCTCGCCGGCGCGCACCGGTTCGGCGTCGGCGAGGGCGTCGACCTCGCGCTCGTGCGGGCCGCCGGGGTCGATGGTGACCTGGAACGGCTTGCCGGCCTTGCCGCCGCGCACTCCCCAGCAGGACAGGATCGACCGGTCCGCGATGGACATGAAGTGCGCGTCCGCCAGCATCCGGATGTGCTTCTCGTAGCCGAGCCCGCCGCGGTGCCGGCCGGCTCCCCCGCTGTCCACGGCCAGGCCGAGCCGCTCCACGACGAACGGGAACCGGGACTCGGAGAACTCCGTGGGCAGGTTGCGGGAGTCGGGGACCACGTGGATGGTGTCCTCGCCGTCGGCGTAGTAGCGCCCGCCCGAGCCGCCGCCGAGCACCTCGCGCATGAGGTACGGCGCGCCGTCCCGGTCGGTGCCGTAGACACCGGTGTAGCGGATCGTCTCCTGGTCGGCGGGCATCCGCCCGTCCACCGCCTTGGCGAGCACCCCGGCCAGCACGCCGAGCAGCCGCAGGATCACGAACGTGCGGGCGTTGGTCGGTGCCGGGAACTCCGGGGTGAGCAGGGTGCCCTTGGGCGGGAAGCGCATCTCGATCAGCGGCACCACGCCCTCGTTGACGTCCAGCTCGGCCATCCGTTCCGGACTGTCGGCGAGGTTGCGCAGGATCGGGGCCAGCCACTTCTTCAGGAAGTTGCCGTCGGCGTAGTCGCCGCAGTGGTTGATCGGCCCCTTCGCCTGAGGCGCGGTGCCGTGGAAGTCCAGGACCAGCCGCTCGCCACCGGGGTCGTCGGCCGCGGTGCGGGTCAGCGTGATCCGCTGGGTGTGCAGCTTCGGGTCCTCCACCCCGTCATGCTCGGCGTAGTCCTCCCACACGTAGCTGCCGACCGGGATCTTGGCCAGGATCTCGCGGCGGAACGTCGCGGTGGTCGCCTCGAGGATCGCGTCGAAGCAGGCCTCGACGGTCTCCTTGCCGTAGCGGGCGAACAGCTCGGCCATCCGGCGCGCACCCATCAGGCAGGCCGAGCACTCGGCGTCCAGGTCGGCGGCCAGCGACTCGGGCATCCGCGAGTTGCGGGTCATGATCTTCAGCGCCTGCTCGCACGGCACACCCTGGTCCCACAGCCGGATCGGCGGGACCATCAGGCCCTCCTCGAACACGCTGGTGGCGCGGCTCGGCATCGAGCCCGGCACCGCCCCGCCGATGTCGTCGTGGTGGCCGAAGGCCTGCACGAAGGCGACGACCTCGGGCCCGTTCCCGCTGTCGTGGAAGACGGGAGCGGTGACGCACAGGTCGGGGAGGTGACCGATGCCGCCCTCGGACAGGTAGACGTCGTTGTGGAAGAACACGTCGCCCGGCCGCATGGACTCGATCGGGTAGTCGCGGACCACTGGGTGCACCAGCGCCGAGTAGGACCGGCCGGTCAGCTTGCGCAGCCTCCGGTCGTGGATGCCGGCCCGGTAGTCGTGCGCGTCGCGGATCATCGGCGACCGCGACGTGCGCCCGATGGCGGTCTCGACCTCCTTCTCCACCGAGGCGAGGTAGCCCTCGACGATCTCCACCAGCACGGGGTCCACCGACTTGTCAGCAGGTGACCCGGGCATAGCCGGGTGAGGCACTGACAAGTCGGTCATGAGGTGCTCCTGGTGATCCCGAGGTTGCCGTAGTCGTCCACCCGGGCGGCGAAGCCGGGGTGCAGCGGAACGGTGGAGCTGAACTCCTCCAGCACCGCGGGCCCCTCGACGACGTCGCCGGCGCCGAGCCGGGACCGGTCGAAGACCGCCGCCTCCACCCAGTCGTCGAAGTACACCCGCCGCGACCCGGTCCGCGCCGACGACGCACCTCGGCCCGGTCCCGCCCGTTGCACCGGCGGCTTGCGGATCGGGCCCACGCCGGTGACCCGCAGGTTGACCCACTCCACCTGCTGCCGCTGGTCGTTGCGGAAGTCGTAGTCGTACAGCGCCCGGTGCTCGTCGTGGAAGTTTGCGGCCACGGTGTCGAGCAGCGCCCGGTCGACGGGCCCGTCCGGCACGTCGACCCGCACCTCGTAGGCCTGCCCGAAGTAGCGCAGGTCCGCGGTGCGCACGAACCGGCGCTCCTCGGACGCGAACCCCTCCCGGCCCAGCGCCGCGTCGGCGCTGGCGTGCAGCTCGTCGAGCACCTCCTGGACCCGGGCCGGGTCGAGCGCGGCGTGCCGGCTGACCGCGGTGCGCACGTAGTCGTTGCGCACGTCGACGGTGAGCAGGCCGTACGCCGACAGGTTGCCGGGGTTGCCCGGCACCAGGACCCCTTCGAGACCGAGGATGTCCACCAGCCGGCAGGCCAGCAGCGACCCGGAGCCGCCGAAGGTGACCATGGTGAACGCGCGCACGTCCAGGCCGCGGTTGACCGTGACCTGGCGCAGCGCGTTGGCCTGGTTCCACGCCGAGATCTCCAGGATCCCGGCCGCGCACTCCTCGAGCCCGAGCCCGAGCCGCTCCGCCAGCGCTGAGACACCCTTGACGGCCAGGTCGACGTCCAGCGGCACCTCGCCGCCGAGCAGGTGCGGCGGGATCCGTCCGAGCACCGCGTGCGCGTCGGTGATGGTGGGCTCCTCGCCCCCGGTGCGGTAGCACATCGGGCCGGGCGCCGCGCCGGCCGACTGCGGCCCGACCTTGAGGGTGCCCTCGGGGGAGATCCAGGCGATCGAGCCACCGCCCGCGCCGACGGTCACCACGTCGATCATCGGGATCTTGCTCGGGTAGGCCCCGATGGTGCCCTCGGTGGTCAGCGCGGGCCGGCCGTCGATGACCACGGTCACGTCCGTCGACGTACCCCCACCGTCGAGGGTGACGACCCGGCGGAACCCCGCTCGCTCGGCGACCACGGCGGCGCCGAGCGCCCCGGCGGCCGGACCGGACAGCACGGTGGTGATCGGCTGGTGCACGACCTCCTCGGCGCTCAGCACTCCCCCGTTGCTCTTCATCACGTAGAACGGAACGCTCCGTTGGTCGCGCCTGTCGAGACCGCCCTTCGACGTGGTCCCGACAGGGTCGACCAGCGTGGCCAGGTTGGCGGCGATGTTGGCGACGTAGCGGCGGATGTCGGGCTTGACGGCGGCGTCGACCAGCGTGGTCACCGACCGTTCGTACTCGCGGTACTCGCGCAGCACCTCGCTGGACAGCGAGATCACCGCGTCGGGGTGCTCGCGTTCGAGGACCTCCCGCATCGCCCGCTCGTGGGCGTCGTTGGCGTAGGAGTGCAGCAGGCAGACGCCGATGGTGGCGATGCCCTGGTCGCGGAACCAGCGCGCCACCGCGGTGGCGGCCTCGGGGTCGAACGGCCGGATCTCGCTGCCGTCGAAGGCCAGCCGGCCGGGCACCGTCTTGACCCGGTGCGCGGGCACGATGCGGTCCGGCTTCACCCAGAAGTAGGAGTTGCCGTAGCCGTCGGGCACCGACTGCCGGGCGATCTCCAGGACGAACTCGTAGCCCTCGGTGGTGATGAAGCCGAGGTTGGCGACCTTGCCCTCGAGCAGCTTGTTGGTGGCCACCGTGGTGCCGTGGCTGACCGCCGCCACCGTCTCCGGACCGGCGTCGAGCAGGCCGAGGGCCTTGTGCACCCCGGTCATGAAGCCGATCGCCGGGTCCTGCGGCGTCGACGGGGTCTTGGTGGCCACCATCACACCGGTGCGCTCGTCGACGGCGACCACGTCGGTGAACGTCCCGCCGGTGTCGATGCCGAGACGGACCCGCTCCTCACTCACAGCGCGGGCCGCCGTTCCCCGACCCGGGTCAGCTGCTCGTAGGCGTGCGCGACCTCGAGCAGCCGGCGCTCGGCGCGCGGGGCGGCGACGACCTGGATGCCGACCGGCCAGCCCTCCGGCGTGAACCCGGCGGGCACCGAGATCGCGGGGCAGCCGGTCACGGTGAGCAGGTAGGCCGAGCGCATCCAGTCGAGGTACGTCGCCTGGGGTCGGCCGTTCACCTCGGCGGGGAACTCCTCGTCCGCGTCGAACGGAGGCACCTGGCTGACCGGGAGCACCAGCACGTCGTACTTGGAGAAGAACACCCGGATCTTCTCCGCCAGCGACGTCATCCGCTGGTAGGCCGCCGACACGTCGGCCCCGGTGAGGTCCTGCCCGGCCCGGATGTTGTCGGCGAGTGACGGCTTGAACGCGTCCGGGTGGCGCTCCAGCATCGAGCCGTAGAGCGCCCAGAACTGCCAGGCGCGCAGGGTCCGGAAGACCCGGTCGGCACCGGTGAGGTCCGGGTGGTCCTCCTCCACCTTGGCGCCGCCGTCCGCGAGCACCCGGCCCTGGTCGGAGACGATGCCCGCCACCCCGCGGTCCACTTCGAAGGCGCCGCCCAGGTCGACCGAGAGAGCGACCCGCAGCCCGTCGAGGCTGCCCTCCAGCGGCGGTGCGAAGGCCGACCCCGGGGTCTCCAGGGACATCCGGGCACGGGTGCTCGGCCCGGCCACCACCGACAGCAGGAGTGCCAGGTCTTCCACGCTTCGGGCCATCGGGCCGGACACGGAGGTGAGCTCCCAGGCGTTGGCCGTCGGCCACGTGGGCACCCGGCCCACGCTCGGTCGGAGCCCGACCACGTTGCAGAACGAGGCCGGGTTGCGCAGCGACCCGCCCATGTCGCTGCCGTCGGCCAGCGGCACCATCCCCGCGGCGAGCGCCGCGGCGGCGCCGCCGCTCGACCCGCCGGCGGACCGGGACAGGTCGTAGGGGTTGCGGGTGGTCCCGAAGATCGGGTTGAAGGTGTGGCTGCCCGCCGCCCACTCCGGGACGTTGGTCTTGCCGATCACCAGCGCCCCGGCGGCGCGGATGCGCTCGGCGAGCAGCTCGTCGCGCTTGGAGACGTAGTCGCGGCGCAGCGGCGAGCCGAAGGTGGTGCGCCAACCGGCGACCTCGTGGGTGTCCTTGAACGCGAACGGCAGCCCGTGCAGCGGGCCGAGCTCCGCTCCCGAGGCGGTCTTCTGGTCCGCGGCCGCGGCCTGCTCCCGCGCCCGGTCCGGGTCGAGACTGACCACCGCGTTCACCCTCGGGTTGGTCTGCTCGATCCGCGCGAGGTGCAGGTCGAGCAGCTCGCGGGCCGAGACCTGCTTGGCGGCCACCGCGGCCGCCATGGCCCGCGCGGAGCTGTAGACGTCGACGGCGGCCATCAGCGGCGCCGTCCCGCGATCCAGCCGCCGACCAGTGCGCCGAGCAGCGCCGCGGCGGCACCGACCGCTACGCCGGTCGCGAAGCCCGGGCCGGCTCTTCGGGCCGCGGCCGGCGCCGTGAACACGGTGCCCGGCGCCACGGCAGGCGCCGGCTGTGGTGCCCCCGGCACGTCGGGCTGCGCCTCACCGGCGACCGGGCTGGTGCCGGCGAGCAGCACGGCGTCGACGTTGCGGAAGAACTCCTCAGCCATCTTCTTCGACGCGCCGGTGAGCATTCGCTGGCCGACCCCGCCGATCATGCCGCCGACGATCGCATCGGCGTCGTAGGACAGCACCGTGCCCCGGTCCGGGTGGTCCTCCAGCCGCACCGAGACGTCGGCGCCGATGGTGCCCGGTGCGCCGGAACCCTGGGCGTGCATCCGGAACGAGCTGGGCTCCTCGTGGTCGCTGAGCCGCACCTCCCCGTCGTACACCCCCTGCACGGAGCCGACACCGGCCGAGACCGTCATCCGGTAGGTGTCGTCGCCGACCGCCTCGAGCCGCCGGCACCCCGGGATGGTGGCCACCAGCACCGCGGGGTCGTTGAGGGCCTTCCAGACCGTGGCCCGGTCCGCGGTCAGGGTGGTCGTGCCGGTGATGTTCATGTGCGTTTCCTTCGAAGGTCGAACAGCTCGCTGGGGCTGATGGGCATGCGGCGGATGGTCACCTGCTCAGCGTCCTCGATCGCGGCGGCGATGGCAGCCGACCCGGGGATCACGCCGGCCTCGCCGGCGCCCTTGACGCCGAGCGGGTTCAGCGGCGACGGGGTGACCAGGTGGTCGATCTCGATGGTGGGCACCTCGGAGGCGTAGGGCATCAGGAAGTCCATGAACGACGCGTTCAGCAGCTGCCCGTGCTCGTCGTAGACCAGCCGCTCGTAGAGCGCGCCGCCCACGCCCTGGGCCACGCCGCCGTGGATCTGGCCCTCGACGATCATCGGGTTCACCAGGGTGCCGCAGTCGTGCACGACGCAGTACCGCAGGATCCGAACCTCGGCGGTGTCCGGGTCGGTCTCCACCACCACCGCGTGCATGCCGTTGGCGAACGTGGACCGGGTCGGCGAGTAGAAGTCCACGGCCTCCAGACCCGGTGCCTCGCCAGCCTCCACAGGTGGGGTGTTCGGGTCGGCGGGGGTGGCGAACTGGGTGGCCGCGCCGGCCGCCTCGTCGAAGGCGTAGCGCAGCGGGTTGGACAGCACCGCGACGGTGCCCAGGTCGATTCCCGCCTCCGGCGCACCGGCAACCTGGACCCGCCCGTCGACGATCTCGAGGTCCTCCACCGCGGCCTCCAGCGCCGTGGAGGCGATGCGCAGCGCCTTGTCCCGGACCTTGCGGGCGGTGAGCGCGACCGCGCTGCCGCTCATCACCGCGGTGCGTGAGGCGAAGGTGCCCACGGCGTACTTGAACCGGCGGGTGTCCCCGGTAGTCACCCGGATCCGGTCGAAGGGCACGCCGAGCTCGTCGGCCACGATCTGGGCGAGCATGGTGGCGTGGCCCTGACCCTGGCTGGTCAGGCCCGTGGACACGACCACGCTGCCGTCGGTCTCCACCCGCACGTGCCCGCCCTCGTAGGGGCCGACGCCGGTGCCCTCGACGTAACAGGCCAGCCCGATGCCGACCCGGCGGCCATCCTCGGCCGCCTGCGCCCGGAACGCCTCGAACTCGTCCCAGCCGACCAGCTTCTTGAGCTTGGCGAGGGTGGCCGGGTAGTCCCCGGAGTCGTAGAGCAGCTGCCGGCCGTCCTGGAAGACCAGGCCCTGGTCGTAGGGCATCTCCGCAGGGAGGATGAAGTTGCGCTCCCGCACCACCGTGCGGTCCAGGCCGCGCTCGGCGGCGATCGCGTCCATGGTCCGCTCCATCACGAAGCAGCCCTGGGGCCGTCCGGCCCCGCGGTACGGCGTGACCATCACGGTGTTGGTGTAGAGCGACGAGAACTCGACGCGATACACCGCCGGCTTGTACGGGCCGAGCAGCTGGGTGGAGGTGATGATCGGCACGATCAGCCCGTAGGGCACGTAGGCCCCGTTGTCGTGCCAGAACCGCACGGACAGCCCGAGCAGCCGGCCGTCGTCGTCGTACCCCACCCGGACGTGGTGCAGCTGGCCGCGCTCGTGGGCGCTGGACACGAAGTGCTCACGGCGGTCCTCGGTCCACTTCACCGGCTGCTGCAGCCGGCAGGCCGCCCAGGGAACGAGCACCTCCTCCGGCCACGGGTGCACGATCTTGACCCCGAACCCGCCGCCGACGTCGGGGGTGACCACCTCGACCCGGTCCACCGGCAGCCCGAGCTTGGCCGCGATGGCCTGCCGGACGCTGGTGGCGGTCTGCGTGGAGGTGTGCACGAGCAGCGACTTGTCGTCGTCGTCCCACCGGGCCAGCACGCCCTTGCCCTCCAGCGGGGTCGAGGCGCTCCGCTCGATCTCGAGCTCGAGCTCGAGCACGTGCGGGGCGGAGTCGATCGCGGCGTCGGCGTCCCCGGTCTGCTGGACCATCACCGCGGCCACGTTGCCGGGCACGTCCTCGTGCACCAGGTGGTCGGCGGTCCGGGCTGACTCGATGCCCACCACGGCCGGCAGCGGGGCGTACTCGACGCGGATGCGCTGGGCGGCGTCCTCGGCGAGGTAGCGGTTGCGGGCCACCACCATGGCCACCGCCTCGCCGACGTGGTTCACCTCCTCGCGGGCGAGGGCGTACTGCGTGCGGCCGTGGGTCAGGCTCGGGTGCGGGATCAGCAGCGGCAGCGGCTCGGCCATCCGGCCGTCGAGGTCCTCGTAGGTGTAGATCGCGACCAGCCCGTCGACCTCGAGAGCATCGGTGACGTCGATGTCGACGATGCGTGCGTGCGCGTGCGGGCTGCGCACCAGCGCCGCCTCCAGCGCGTCGTGCCCGAGGTCGTCGAGGTAGCGGCCGTTCCCGCTGACCAACCGCTGGTCCTCGGTGCGGGTGATCCGCTCGCCGAACATGCGCGTGCTCATGCGGGGTCGCCGTTCGCGGGCTCGGAGACGGTCGCCTCGGCGGACTTCAGCACGGCGGCCACGATGTTCTGGTAGCCGGTGCATCGGCACAGGTTGCCGGAGATCGCCTCCCGCGCCTCGGCCTCGGTCGGCGCCCGGTTCTCCCGCAGGTAGGCGGTCACCGTGGTGACGAACCCGGGGGTGCAGAAGCCGCACTGCAGCGCGTGACAGTCCCGGAACGCCGCCTGCACCGGGCCGAGCGAGCCGTCTGCGGCACAGCAGCCCTCGATGGTGGTCACCTCGGCCCCGTCCACGCTCACCGCGAACAGCAGGCAGGAGCGCATCGGTGCGCCGTCCACGAGGACGGTGCAGGCCCCGCACACCCCGTGCTCACAGCCCACGTGGGTGCCGGTCAGGCCCAGGTCGTGGCGCAGCACGTCGGAGAGCAGCCTCCGTGCCGGCACGTCGACCTCGCGCCGAGTGCCATTGACCACGAGGCTCACGTGCACCTGGGTCTCGGTGGTCATCGTCGCCTTCCTCCGTTCCGTGCTCCGACGACCGCCTGCTCCAGGGCCCGCCCGGTGAGCACCCGGGCCAGCTGACGCCGGTAGTCGGCGGTCGCGTGGATGTCCCCCTCCGGATCGACGTGCCCGTCGACCAGCCCGTCCCGGGCGGACGGGTCGAGGTCTCCCCCGCTGCCGCGCACCGCCGGGGTCACGTCCACCACCACCGCGGTGCCACCCACGCCGACCAGCGCGACCCGGGCTGAGGTGATCGCGCCGTCGGGGTCGGTGACCGCAACCGCGGCCACCCCGCACAGCGCGAAGTCCCCGTGCCGGCGGCTCACCTCGACGAAGGCGCTCCCGCTGCCCGCCGGCTGGCGCGGGAAGCGAGCGGCGACCGCCAGCTCACCGGGCCGGACCGCCGTGCTCATCGGGCCGAGGAAGAAATCTGCGGCGGCCACCTCGCGTACCCCGTCCGGGAAGCGCAGCTCCATCGTGCCGCCGAGCAGCAGCAGCACCGCCGGCAGCTCCGCGGACGGGTCGGCGTGCACCAGGCTGCCCACCACGGTGCCCCGGTTGCGGATGGTCGGGTGCGCGACGTTGGCGAGGGCCTGGCCGAGCAGCGGCACCGCCTCCCGGACCGCGGGGTCGCGCTCGACGCGCGCCTGGCGCGCGCCCGCGCCGATCCGCACCGTCCCGTCGGTCACCTCGACCATGTCCAGCTCGGCCAGGCCGTTGATGTCGATGAGGTGGTCGGGGGCCGACAACCGCATCGACATCAACGGCACCAGGCTCTGCCCGCCCGCGAGCACCTTGCCGCTCCCGCCGAGCCCGGCGAGGGTGGCCACCGCCTCGCCGACACTGGCCGGCCGGTGGTAGGTGAACGGGGAAGGCTTCAACAGGGTTCCTCGAACGGTCAGTGCCGAGGCTCGGCGGGCTCCGGCGGAGCCTCTTCCTTGCCGTCCTCGGTCTGCACGCCCGGTCGATCCACCACGATCAGGCTGACGTCCTCCTCGACCAGCTCCCGTGGCGCCAGCGCCCGGGCGGCGTGGTAGGCGACCAGGACCACGATGGTGCCGAGCGCGATGCCGCCCAAGGTGAAGTTCTGGGAGAACACCAGCGAGGTGCTGCCGATCGCGATGATGATCCCGGCCGCGACCGGGACCAGGTTCACCGGGTTGGCGAAGTCGACCTGGTTCTCCTTCCAGATCTTCGCGCCGAGCAGCCCGATCATGCCGTAGAGCACCACGGTGATGCCGCCGAGGACACCGCCGGGCGTCGCGGACACGAGCGCTCCGAACTTCGGGCACAAGCCGAACAGGATCGCGACGAGAGCCGCCACGAAGTACGCCGCGGTGGAGTAGACCCGGGTCGCGGCCATCACGCCGATGTTCTCGGCGTACGTCGTGGTCGGCGAACCCCCGACCACGCTGGCGAGCACGGTGCCGACGCCGTCCGCGGCGATGGCCCGCCCCATGACCGGGTCCAGGTCCCGCTTGGTCATCTCGGCCACCGCCTTGACGTGCCCGGTGTTCTCCGCGACCAGCGCGATCACCGCGGGCAGCATCAGCAGGATGAACGCCAGGCTGAAGGTGGGCAGGTGCCAGCCGATCGTGCCGGTGGCGAAGTCGGTGTGCGGCGGGAAGCCGAACCAGTCCGCGGCCTTCACACCCGACCAGTTCACCCGGTCGTGCGGGAAGGCGGTGGCCACGCAGTAGGTGCCCTCCGATGAGCAGGGCTTGCCGTCGGCTCCGACCAGGTTCTGGCCGGGCAGCACCGAGGTGATCGGCCCGAACCACAGGTCGAACAGCCAGGACAGGACGTAGCCGAAGACCAGGCCCAGGAATACGGCGATCCGGCCGAAGAAGCCCCGCAGCCCGACCGCCATCAAGATCACCACGGCCATCGTGATCAACGCGATCCACTGGTCCTGCGGCCAGTAAACGGTGGCCACCACCGGCGCCAGGTTGAAGCCGATCAGCATGACCACCGCGCCGGTGACGACCGGGGGCAGCACCGCGTGCAGCGCCCGGGTGCCTGCCCGGTGGATCAGCAGGCCGACGATCGCGAGCACCACGCCGGCGACCAGCACCGCGCCGGTCACGTCCGCCTGGTTGCCGCCCTGGGCGTAGATCGCGGCCGCGCCACCGACGAAGGACGCGGAGGTGCCCAGGTAGCTCGGCACCTTGCCCTGCACGATGAGCAGGAAGCAGATGGTGGCGATGCCGCTCATCAGGATCGCCAGCTGGGGGTTCAGCCCCATGATGATGGGGAACACGAACGTGGCGCCGAACATCGCCACCACGTGCTGCGCCCCGAGACCCACGGTCCGGCCCCACGAGAGCCGTTCGTCAGGGGCCACCGACTTGCCAAGCGGCGGGGTCTTCCCGCCGTACACGACCTTCCAACCGATCGCCATGCTTCGCCTCCCGGCCCGGGCACCGGACTCCTCCGGCGCATTCACCACGTCTCGATGTGACCAGCCTCACCCGAGAGCCACCGCTCACTGTGCACCAGCAGGCGCCGCACGCAAAGACCGCACGCCGGTCAGTTGCTGCTGAAAGATTCCGCAGGGAGATGGCAAACTCTGCCAGCACGGCGCGAGTCGGCTCACAGGGCGCGCATCGCCACGATCCGCAGCGCGAGGGCCAGGTCGAGCCGCAGGTTGGCATCGGACGTGAACGGCCCGACCACCCGCTCCAGCTTCGCGATCCGGTAGCGCAGCGTGTTGTAGTGGAAGTGCAGCGTCCGCGCGGTCTCGGCGACGTTGAGGTTGGTGTCCAGCAGCACGCGCAGGGTGCGGCGCATGGTGTCCGCCTCCGCGGTCTCCAGGGCCAGCTCGCCGAGGGTCTGATCGGCGAAGGCCGCGAGCTCGCCGTCGTCCTCGATGAGGCTGAGCAGCCGGAACACCCCGAGGTCGTCGAAGTGCACCACCGCTCCGGTCCGCTGCTGCCGTCGCCCGACCGCGAGCGCGCGGCGCGCCTGCTCGTACGCCGCAGGCAGCGCCGCCACCGTCTCTGCTACGCGGCTGACGCCCGCCGCGAACGGGCGTCGCCCACCGCCACCGTCCCCGCGGACCGACTGGACTGTGCGGGCCACCACCGCCGGCGGGTCGCCGTCGCCGACCGGCAGCAGGGCGACCACCTCGGCGGCGAAGCCGACCACCGGCGCGGCAGGGTCGTCGGCGCCGACCACCGTGGTCCATGCGGCGGCGAACCTCTCGAGCTCGAGGGGCCCGCGGTAGCCGCGCGACAACGGCGGCGCGTCCCGGGTCTCCAGCGCGGCGACCACCACCACGGCGGGGCGCTCCAGGTCCCAGCCGAGGGTGGCGGCGTGCGCCCGCACCTCATGCTCGTCGCCGGCGCGGCCGGCGAGCACGTCGCGCAGGAAGTCACCGCGGTACTTGCTCTCCACGGCGGTCACCGCCACCTCGGTGCTGAGGCAGATCGCGGCGACCGCCGCGGCACGCTCGAGCACCGCCAGGTCGACGTCGGTGAGTGCCCGGTCGGGGTGGAACAGCACCAGCCGGCCCTGGTCGATCCCCTGGCCGGTGACCGCGACGACCGCGTGCGACCCGGGCACCGCGTCCAGCGCGTGCACCCCCGGGCCGGAGACCTCGGTGCGGAACCGGCCGCTGTGGTGGAAGACAGAGGTGTCCCGCAGCGCCTCACGCAGGGCCCCGTCACCGGCCTCGGCCCGCACCCGCCCGTCGGTGGTGGTCACCATGGCCACCCCTCCGAACAGCCGGCTGACCGCGGCCACCACGTCGGCGAGCCCGCCTCCGGACACCACCACGTCGACCAGCCCGCGATGCACCTGCTCGCTGCGCTCCAGCAGCGGCACCCGCTCATCGACCAGGCTGGTGAACACCTGGGTGAGCACCGCATCGAAGCCCAGGTCGTCGGGGACCAGCACCAGCGGCAGGCCGCGACGGTCGGCCTCGGCGAGCATCGGCGCGGGCAGCGCCTCGAGGTACCGGTGCAGCTTGACCACCAGGGCGGACACGCCACGGTCGTCGAGGTCGGCCACCAACGCCGGCAGCCGGTCGGGAGCCGACCGCAGCGGGTAGCCGGTGGTCAGCAGCAGGGCCCCCGGCCTCGCCCAGGCCGCGATGTCGGGGACCTCCATGACGTTCGCGCTGCGCACCGTACGGTCCAGGCCGGAGCCTCCGGCGAGCACGGCCGCCCCGGAGAACGCCGGCAGCGAGAGCATCCGGGCCACGCTCAGCGGTGGCGGCTGGCCGGTCACGGAGAGGTGCTCGCCGACCCCTTCTGGCAACACCGCCCCATCCTCGGGGCGATCATTGGCAACTTTGCCCATGCTCCGGCACGGTACCGGACCCTTATCGTCGGAACCGTGCCATCGCGCGACTTTCCCTGCGCCGCCTCGGTGCTCGCCGGGGCGGTGCTGGACGGGCCGGCCACCGAGCTCCGTGAGGCGGCCCGCACCCGGGTCAGCGTGCACTTCGAGACCGGTGACCCGCGCCAGCCGGTGCTCACGGTGTGCACACCGGACGCGGTCCGACTCCCCGACGCGGTCGTGACCATGACATTGCCGCCCTCCGAGGTCTGCGCCGGCGACGGCCGGCTCCAGGCGGCCGCCGCCACCTGGCGGGTGGCGCGCTGGTGGCGACCGCCGGCCCCGCGCGGCCTGCCGGTCCCCCCGAGAAGCGGCCGGCCCGTCCCCGACCTGCCCGAGGGCGCGCTGCCTCCCGGCCGGCTCCCCGCTCCGACGTACGACGGGCTCGTCCCCGCCGACCTGCTCGGCGCCGGGGCGGGCCTGACCCCTGCCGGCGACGACATCCTGGCCGGCGCGCTCGTCACCGCGCACGCGACCGGGGACCCTCGGCTGGGCGCCTGGACCCGGGCCATCCGGGCCGCGCTGGCCACCCGCACCACCACCGCGGTGTCCCGGGGCATGCTGCACCAGGCGCTGCGCGGCTACGCCACCCCACAACTCGCCGCGTGCCTGGACCCTGTGTGCCGCGGACTGGACCCGGCAGCCGCCGTCGCCGACCTGCTCGCCGTCGGGCACAGCTCCGGCGCCGCGCTGTGGTTCGGTGTGGTGCACACCCTGGAGACCCGGTCGATGAGGAGCGCGGCATGACAAACGGCAGCGACAGGGCACGGCAGGTCCGAGTGCGCACGGGCAGCTACCTGGACTCGGTGACCCTGATGCAGGTGAGCAGGCGGGTGGGCAGCCTGCCGGGGGTCACCGCGGCGCTGGTGGCGATGGCCACCGACCTCAACCTCGACCTGGCGCGGGACATGGGCTTCGACGTGCCACCGGTCTCGCCCAACGACATGCTGCTCGCGGTGGACGCGGAGCACGACGACGCCCTCGCGCAGGCCTTCGCGGAGGCGGAGGCCGCCCTGACCGCGGGTCCGCGCACGGACCTCTCCCTCGCCGGTCTCCCGGCACCCACGACGGTGCGGGCCGCGGCCCGGGCCTCCGCGGCCACGGTGGCGCTCATCTCCACCCCGGGCGAGCACGCGTTCTCCGACGCCGTCGACGCGGTCGACGCCGGGTTGCACACCATGGTGTTCAGCGACAACGTGCCGCTGGAGCAGGAGGTGGCGCTCAAGGAGTACGCCGCCCGGGCCGGCGTGCTGGTGATGGGCCCGGACTGCGGGACCGCGGTGATCGGCGGGGTCGGGCTCGGCTTCGCCAACGTGGTCCGGCCGGGTCCGGTCGGCATCGTGGCCGCCTCCGGCACCGGCGCCCAGCACCTGATGACCCTGCTGGACGGCGCCGACGTCGGCGTCTCGCACTGCCTGGGGGTCGGCGGCCGCGACCTGAGCGCGGAGGTGGCCGGCCGCTCCACGCTCCGGGCGATGGACCTGCTGGCCGCCGATCCGGAGACCGAGCAGATCGTGGTGGTCTCCAAGCCGCCGGCCGCCGAGGTCGAGCGGGCGGTCCGCGCCTACGCCGCGTCGCTGGGCAAGCCGGTCCGGTTCGGCCTGCTCGGCCAGGCCACCACCACCCTGACCGACACCGCCCGCGAGACCGTGGAGGCCCTGGGCCATCCCTGGGTCGAGCCGGAGCAGCGCA
>Ga0308176_10001341_pt1 | contig 15420 bp, 13 predicted proteins | sample PhyCR2_3_FD_203890 | JGI IMG/M metagenome (GOLD analysis project Ga0308176, IMG submission 203890) | Soil microbial communities from UC Gill Tract Community Farm, Albany, California, United States - DLSLS.C.R2 | ecosystem: Environmental > Terrestrial > Soil > Agricultural land | place: USA...
GCGCGCTCGCCACCTGCTCGTCGCCGTCGCCGTGCGCTTCGGCGGCCGCGAGATATTCCTCGGCCTGGGCGTACCGCCCCTGCTGGAAGCAGACGAACCCCATCCCCTTGAGCGCCCCGAGGTGACCGGGCGCGAGCCGCAGCACCATGTCCCATTCGTCGAACGCGCGCTCGAGATCGCCGCGATCGACGGAGACGCGCGCCAGCAGATCGTGTGCGTCGGCGAAGTGCGGATGCCGCTCCAGGCCGCGCAGGGTGACCTTGAGCGCGAGGTCGAGCTGGCCGCGGCGCCGCAGCGCCTCGCCGAGCGGGACGAACACGCGGCTCCCCGGATCGCGTACGAGCTCGTCGCTGAGGCGGCGGACCTCGTCAACCATCGGCGTGCGCCTCCGCGAGATGCATGAGACGCGTCACCGTCTCGAGCGCCGCGCGCGCACGCCCTGCGTCCGGGGCGTTCGGCGCGAGCCGCAGATAGTGCTCCCAGCTCGCGTGGGCGCTGGTGAAGTCGCCGACGCGAATCGCCGCGAACGCGAGGTCGACGTGCACGGCCGGGGTGAGCGGATCACCCTGCACCGCGCGCCGCAGCTCGTCCACCGCATCCTGATGCCGCGAGAGCCGGCCCAGGGCGCGCGCGGTCACCAGTCGCGCCTCCGTACAAGCCGGATCGACCTTGAGGGCCGCGCGGGCCGCGGAGAGGGCGTCCTCCGGGTTGCGCGCCGCGAGCGCGACACGCGCGCGCTCGAGGTGCGGCTCGGCACCGAGCGCGAATTCGCCGGACGGACGCGGCGCGGAGCCCTGATACAGCTCCACGACGCCGGTGGACACGAGGCCGTACGCGATCTTCGCCACCTCGAACTCGCTGCGGCCGAGCGCCGCCGCGATCCCGCGCAGATCGCGCGAGGTGTCGATCATCATCAGCACTTCCCACTCGTGCGGCAGCAGGTCGAGCACGGAGGCGCGGTCGTCCTCCACCTGCGCGAGCATCGGGACGACGCCCAGGCTCGGAATCTTGTCCGCGATGCGCGACCACTCGTCGATGCGCCGCGCGCCCTCCATGAGCAGCGATTCGGTCGAGATGCGGATGCGCGCGTCGAGCGGCACGTCGGCGACGGCGCGCTCCTCGAACGAGAAGAACCCTTCCTGCCACGACAGCAGCTCGAACACGACGCTCTCGATCGCGAGCCGGAGCTGCCGCTCGAGCTCGCGCTGCGTGATCACGCCCGCCCGCACCAGCCGGTCGCCGAGCCCTTCGCCGGCCCGCGCGTCGAGCGCGGACGCGACGGCTAGATCCGCGTCGTTCACCTTCCCCGCCTGGCGCAGGATCCGCTCGATCGACGTCGGGTGGCTGCGCACGCTGGCGTGGATCACCCGGCCACCATCGAACAGCACGACGCCTTCGTCGTCGCGCAGGTCGGAGGTGACGCGCAGCGCGCCCGTCTTCCGGCTCAGGTCGAGCAGCTGGAAGACGTCGTGGATCCCGAGCTCGCGAAGCGGTCCCTCGATCGCCATGCGTCAGACCCCCGCCGCCGCGGTCGCGGCGAAGATCGTGTCCAGATCCATCGCCGTGCGCGCCTCGCGCCGCGCGCGGCGTGCGAAGTCGCTCGCGGGATCGAGCTCGATGGCGCGCCGCCAGCGATCGATCGCTTCACGAAAGCGCTTCTGATCGGTGAGCAGGACGCCGTCGTAGTAGAGCGCCCCCACGTGGTCGGGATCGAACCGGAGGATGCGCCTGATGGCATGCGCCGCGTCGCGCTTGCGGCCGATCGCGAGGAGCGTCTCGGCGAGCGCGAGCAGCGCATCGAAGTGGTAGGGGTCCCGCTCCAGCAGCGCGATGAGCAGGTCGAGCGATTCGTCGGTGCGCCCGGAGGTCCGGCGCAGCGACGCGAGCTCCAGCGTCGCCTCGGCGTACGTCGGCACGGCGTCCAGGGCGCCCTCGAGCTCCGCCTCGGCTTCGCGCAGCATCCCCTTCCCGCGCAGCAGCCGCGCGAGCTGAAAGCGCACGACGGCGTAGTCCTGATCCAGCTCCAGCGCGTGGCGGTACGCGGCGATCGCGCCGTCGAAGTCCCCTACCGATGCGGCGATGTCGCCCGTGCGCTGGTGCACGTCGGCGCGAAGGGGTGCGAGCTTCCGCGCCTGCTCGAGCGCGTTGAGCGCCGCCGCCGGATCGCCCGTGGCGGCTCGTGCCGCGGCGACCAGCATGAGCACTTCGATGTCGGGCGGGCCGGCCGACAGCATCGCCTCGGCGATCGGTCGTGCGTCGCTGCCGCGTCCCATGGCGAGCAACGCGGTCGCTTCGCCGATCGCCGGACGGAACGTCGTGGGCGCTTCCCGCTTCGCTTCGCGATACCGGTCGAGCGCCTCGCCGTACGCGCCCTGCCGCGCATAGATGTCCCCGAGCAGCGAGTAGCCGTCCACGCGCGACGCCCCACGCGCGAGGGCGCGGCTCACCTCCGCCGCCGCACGCTCGTACAGCCCCATCGCGAGGTAGTCGGACGCCATCGCGTACGCGTCCTGCCCCGCCGGTACCGGCTCGCCCGCGCCGTCCTGAGGCGCGGGGCTCGGCGCCAGCGTCGTGAAGAGCGAATCGAGCACGCCGGCGTCGAACGCGAAGTCCTCGACGTTCTCCTCGGTGCGGTGCTCGGCGCCGAGGTCGGGCTGGATCGACAGATCGGGATCCTCGTACTCGAGGTCGATCGCCAGCTCGAACTTCTGCGCCACGTAGTACGGGTTCAGCTCGAGCGCGCGCTTCGTCTCGCGCAACGCGCCTTCGAAGTCGCCGAGGTTGGAGAGCGCGAAGCTCAGGTTGTAGTGCGCCTCGGCGTAATCGGGGCGTGCCTGCACCGCGCGCGCGAATGCGTTGCGCGCGTCCTCGAACTTCCGCAGCTCGGACAACACGAGACCGACGCCGTTCCAGGCCGCCGGCTCCTCGGGGGCCGTCTGCAACACGGTGCGGTACGCCTCGAGCGCGGCCTGGTATCGCTTCCCCTTGCTGAGCAGCAGCGCGAGGTTGAGGCGTGCCTTGGCGAAGGTCGGCTGGGCTTCGAGCGCGACGCGGAAGGCGGCGATCGCCTGCTCGCCGTCGCCACGATGATAGAGCGCCACACCGAGGTTGTTGTGCGCCAGCGCGTAGCCCAGCTCCGCCTGGATCGCGCGGCGGTACGACTCCTCCGCCTCGGCGAACTTGCCGTCCTGATGCAGCGCGACGCCGCGCTCGTTCCACAGCTTCGGGCTGTCGGCGTGCTGCGCGAGCAGCTCGTCGTACAGCTCCACCGCGGCCCTCGCCTCGCGCCGCAGGAGATGCACTTCGGCCATCGCCTGCTGCACGAGCGGACGATCCTCGCTGCGCTCCAGCGCCTTTGCGTATTCGCGCAGCGCCTCGGTGTAGTAGCCCTTCTGCCGGAAGGCGAGGCCAAGGTTGAAGTGCGCGAGCTGTCCCTCGGCGTGCACTTCCATCTGCGTCGGACGCGCCTCCCCGACCGTCGCGGCGCGCTCGTCGCCGTTCCGTTCCGACTTCTGCTCGATCGCGAGGTTCGCCTGCGCGCGCGACAGCGTCGGATTGAGCTGGATCGCGCGGCGCGTCACCTCGCGCGCCTCCTCGTGCCGGCCCATGTCGCCGAGCACGAAGCCCATCAGATAGTACGCGTCGGGATTGTGCGGATTGAGCTCGACGGCGCGGCGCAGCGCGGCCAGCGCGCCCTCGTTCACGCCACGATTGTAGAGCACCTCGCCGATGTAGAAGTTGACGAGGGAGCTCGACGGATCGAGCGACAGCGCGCGCTCGAGATATCCCAGGGCGCGATCGAGGTCGCCGTTCGTGCGCTCGGCGAGTCCGAGCTGGACGAGCGACGGGATGTCGCTCGGGTGGAACTTGAGGAGCTCGGTGAACTCGGCCACCGCGTCGGCGGTCTGTCCGAGCAGGGCGTGGGTGCGGCCCAGCTCCCAGCGCGCGTCCCGGTCGTCCGGACGCGCGCGAAGGCGCTCCGCCAGCTCGGCGACACGGCGGTCGTAGTAGCCCGTGTTGAAGTACGCGATCTCGAGGTTGCGCTGCGCGACCTGCATCTTCGGGTCGAGCTCCAGCGCGCGCATGAACGCGCTGACCGCCTCCTCGTACAACCCCTTGTTGTAGTAGAGGACTCCGAGATTGTTGTGTGCCCCAGCGTCCGACGGATCGATCCGCCGGGCGAATGACCGCAGGACCTCGCGGTCACGCTCGGAAGTGAGGCTGGGCGACATCGGGCAGAGCGGCCGGCTCAGGCGACGCGAACGGCGCGCAGGATCGCTTGCAGCGAGGCGGGATCGGGAAGGAGGAGGAAGAAGCCGCGCAGCTTCTCGTCCACGTCGGTCATGTAGAATTCGCTCTCGACGCAGAACACGTAGTCGCGGTCGGTGCCGAACTGCAGGTACGCGGTCGTCAGGACTGCCGTGCTCATGTCGATCGCGAGGCTCGGCGGCGATGGCAGCAGCATCATCCCCATGAAGTCGCTCAGCGCGTTCATGTACGCGCTGCTCAGGATGTTGCCCGCCTCCTTGATCGCCGACTGTTCCATCTCCCCGAGCTCGGTCGAGCTGCCGGCCGGCCGGCGCAGCATCAGCTCCGCCAGGCGCGCCGCCGTCGGCTTGGGGAAGACGAGCAGTGTCCGCCCGGTGAGGTCGCCCAGCATGTGCATGAGGACGGCCGCGACCGGCTCTTCCGGCGCCGTGATCTGCGGCGGGACTTCCTCGAGCCGCGACACATTGATCGTGGGGACGCTGATCATGATCGTCCCGCCGATCATCTGCGACAGCGCCGTGGCCGCGTGGCCCGCGCCGATGTTCGCCACTTCTCGGAGAGCGTCCAGCTGCAGCGCCTTCAGAGAACGAATGTCATCCATGGGAGTGCCGTTAAAGGAGACTGCTCACGTCTATGATCAGGGCCGGTGCGCCGTCGCCGAGGATCGTCGCCCCGCCGAACAGTGCGAGGCCGTTCTGCACGCCGTCGAATTGCTTGACGACGATCTCCTGCTGCCCGATCAGCGCGTCCACCACGAGCGCCGCGCGTCGCTCAGCCATCTCGACGACGACGACCTGTTCGAGGCCACGCGTCGCTTCACCTTCGTAACCCAACAAGTCCCGCATCCGAACGAGCGGCAGGACTTCCTCGCGGATCATCAGCACCTCGCGCCCCTTCAGCGTGTGCAGGATGTCCGGATGCAGCTCGACCGTCTCGCTCACGTGCGTCATCGGGATCGCGTACGTCTCGTCGCCGAGGCGGGCGAGCAGCGAGCGCACGATGGCCAGCGTGAGCGGGAGCCGCAGCGTCACGGTCGTGCCCTGCCCCGGCGACGTGCGCATGTCCACCGAGCCGCCGAGCGCGCGCACGCGGTTGTGCACCGCGTCGATGCCGACCCCGCGCCCCGAGAGATCGGTCACCTGGTCCGCCGTCGAGAAGCCGGCCTGCGAGATGATGCGGAACAGCTCTTCGTCCGAGAGCTCCGCCTTGCTTCCCTCCACCAGCCCATGCTCGCGCGCACGCGCCAGCACCTTCTCGCGGTCGATGCCCCGGCCGTCGTCGGTCACGCGGATCGCGACCGCGGACCGGTCGCGCACCGCGCTCAGCGTGAGACGACCCGACTCCGGCTTTCCCTGGGCGCGCCGGACGTCCGGCGCTTCGATGCCGTGGTCGATCGCGTTGCGCAGCAGGTGCACGATCGGATCGCCCACTTCGTCGAGCATCGACCGGTCCAGCTCCACTTCCTTTCCTTCGATCGTGAATTCCACCGGCTTGCCGACGGAGCGCGCCGCGTCGCGCACGAGGCGCGGGAAGCGGTCGAACACCTGCCAGACGGGCACCATGCGGCTCGTCATGATCTCGTCCTGCAGATCGGCGACGAGCCGCGACGTCTGCGCGACCGTCTCGGCGAGCGCGGGATCATCGATCGGGCTGGTGAGCTGCATCAGTCGCCCGCGCGTGATCACCAGTTCGCCGATGAGGTTCATCAGGTTGTCGAGCCGGCGCAGGTCGATGCGAACGCTGCGCTGCTGGCGCACGCCGTGCGCGCCGTTGCCGTTCGGCGCCGCGGCGCTCGCGCCGTTCCCGTTCGTGGGCGCCGCCGGTGCGGCGACCGGCGTCGCGTCCTCGCCGGCGCGCACCTCGTCCACGTCGCCGGCACGGCGAAGCGCGGCGACGACGTCGTCCTCCGTGAGGTCGGTCGTGAGCCGGAGCGCGAAGTCATTCTCGAACTCGTCGGCCTGCAGCTGCTCGATCGCCGGAGACACGTTGCCGACCGTCCCCAGCTTCTTCGCCGCTTCTACGACGAGGAACGCGCGCACCCCCTTGAGCGGAGTACCCGCGATGAGCCGCACGCGGACGAGCAGGCCCGGACCCTGCGCTGCCGGCGCGGTCCAACCGTCGGCCACGGGGATCGCCATCGCGCTCGTCATCGCGACGGGAAACTCGTTCGTCATCCCGATCGGGAACTCGCTCGTCACGGCGAGCGACGAATACGCCGGCGTCCCGCTGCGTGACGCTTCCGCCTTGAGCTGGGCGACCATCGGCGAGACGTCCACCGCGGCCACGCCGCTCACCGCCGACTCGATTGCCCGCTCCAGCAGATCCGCCGCGCGGAACAGCAGATCCATCAGCCGCGCGTCCACCGTCCGCCCGCCCTTGCGCACCTGGTCGAGCAGCGTCTCCAGCTCGTGCGACAGCGAGGCGACGGCCGTGTAGCCCATCGTCGCGCTCATCCCCTTGATCGTGTGCACGCCGCGAAAGATCGCGCCCACCGGCTCGTCGCCCCCCGCGCCCCGCTCGAGGGCGAGCAGGGAGTGGTTGATCGCTGAGACGTGTTCGCGGCTCTCCGTGAGAAAGAGCTCGGCGTACTGGGCGCTATCCACGCGTGTCCTTCGGAGGCGGAGCCGGGATGAAGCGCGTCAACCCAGCACGCGCTGGACGGCTTCGAGGACGCGGCTCGGCTGGAACGGCTTCACGACGAAGTCCTTCGCCCCGGCCTGGATCGCCTCGACGACCAGCGCCTGCTGCCCCATCGCGCTGCACATCAGCACCTTCGCGCTCGGGTCGAACTTCGTGATCTCCCGAACCGCGTCGATCCCGCCCATGTCGGGCATCACGATGTCCATCGTGACGAGATCGGGACGGAGCTGCTTGTACTTCTCCACGGCCTGCACGCCTGTCTCCGCCTCGCCGACGATCTCGAACCCCGCCTGTTGCAGGATGTCGCCGACCATCGTGCGCATGAAGATCGCGTCGTCGCAGATGAGAACCGTATGACTCACTCGATTGCCCCCTTAGAGCAGGACCTGCGTGACCAACGTGTGAATGTCGATGAGGACGACGACGCCGTCCTCCAAGTGCCCGAGCCCACGGATCAGCGCGTCCCGCGCGCCTCCATGCTGCTCGACGTGCTCCTCCGAGATCGCCTGCACGTCCATGACCTCGTCCACCGCGATCCCCACGACACGCGTGCCGTGCGTGGCGAGGATGATCGACCCATCGCGCATCACGGGACGCGCCGGATCGATGCGCGCCCCCAGGTCCAGCACCGTCACGATCGTCCCGCGCAGATTGATTAAGCCCTGGACGAACGACGGCGCGCCAGGCAATCGCGTGGCGCGCCGATACGGAATGATCTCCCGGACCGCGTCGATGTCGCAGCCGTACACCTTCCCCGCCACGCGGAACAGCAGCGTGCGCGCGGTGGCTCGCGATTCAGGAAGTGTCTCGGTAGAAGCCAAGGTGCTCCAGCGGATCCGGATCGGATGGGACGTGCTCGGCGCCCGCGACCGCGACGAGCGCCTGTACCAGGTCCTCCGGCAGCGGGGACCTCAGCTCGACCGGCTCCCCGGACGCGGGGTGACGGAAGCGGAGCCATGCCGCATGGAGGAAATGTCGTTTCGGAGGGAGTGGAACCAGTCGCCGCCCGCCGCCCCCGCCGTAGGTGTCGTCCCCCACCACTGGATGTCCCAGCGACGAGAGATGTACCCTGATCTGGTGCGTGCGCCCGGTGTGTAGATGCGCCCGCAACAGGTCCACGGCGTCGAAGCGAGCGAGCCGCACGAAGTCGGTTCGTGCCGCCCGTCCGCTACTGACGATTGCCATGCGCTTTCGGTCTCGCGGATCTCGCGCGATCGGTCGGTCGACCGTGATCCGGTCGGCGTCGAGATGCCCCCAACACAGCGCGGCATACCGCCGAACGATCTCGCGCCGCCCCATCGCCGCCCCGAGAATCCGGTGCGCGCGGTCCGTCTTCGCCACCAGCAGCAGGCCGGACGTCTCCTTGTCGAGCCGGTGGACGATCCCCTCCCGCTCGTCTCCGCCCACCTCCGACAGCGGGCCCCCTCGCCCCTTGAGGGCGTTCACGAGGGTGCCGCTCCAGTTGCCCGGCGCGGGGTGGACCACCATCCCCGCCGGCTTGTCGACGACCAGCAGATCGTCGTCCTCGAACACGATGTGGAGTGGGATCGACTCGGCATCCACGGCTCGCGTCGGCCGGGCGGGAATCTCCACGAGGACCCGTTCCCCCACATTCGGGCGATAGCTGGCGCGCTCGGCGCGACCGTCCACCCGCACGTGCCCCGTGGCGATCAGCGTCGCCGCCTGGGTGCGCGAGAGGTCGAGTGCGCCGGCGATGAAGAGGTCGAGCCGCGGAGCAGAAGGAGGTGCCACCAGCTCGTGGCGCGCTCCCGGCCGGCCGGCGCCGGCGTCGCTCACGCGTCCGGTCCGGACGCTCCCCGTGCCGCGTCGCTCTCCACGGCGTCCCCCGCGAGCGCGGCCGCCGCCCGCGCCTCGCGCTCCTCGCGGTCCTCGCGGGACAGCGACCACGCCAGCACGAGGGCGCCGATCGTCACCGCGGAGTCCGCGACGTTGAACGTCCAGAACCGCCAGCTGCTCACGCCGACATCGATGAAGTCGACCACGCCGTGCGCCGAGCGAATCCGGTCCAGAAGGTTTCCCGCCGCACCGCCCCACGCGAGGCCGAGTGCCAGGATCCGCATCCGGTCCCCCGCCCGGTTGCCCGGCCCCGACAGCCGATACAGCCGCCAGAGCACGAACAGGGCGATCAGCGCGAAGGCGCCGAAGATGTACCGCGAATTCTCCCCCAGCGACATGCTGAACGCCGCGCCGGGGTTGTACGCCAGCGTGAAGCGTACGTACTCGCCGAAGATCTCACGCGGGACGTAGCGAATGAGATGCCGCTCGGCGAGAAGCTTGGTGATCTGGTCGATCGCGATCACCATCGCCGCCGTGCCCCAGAACAGGAGCGCGCTTCTGCGCTGGACCTTCGGAGCGTCGTCCGTCATGCCACGTCCACCGATTCGCTCGCTGCGGGGGAGACCGACGCCACCACGGCCGGAGAGGCGGGCGGCGCAACCGACGCCGTCGCCTCCTCGCTCCGCGCCTCGCGGTCCTCCTGCCAGAGCACCAGCGCCAGCAGCGCCGCGCCCACGCTCACCGCCATGTCCGCGACGTTGAACGTCGGCCAGCGTGCATCACCCAGGCCGACGTCGATGAAGTCGACCACGCCGAAGAACGAGCGCACCCGGTCGAGCAGGTTCCCAATGGCCCCCGCGCAGACGAGTGCGAGCGCCACCGTCCGCGCCGTGTCTCCCACGCGCGTGGAGCGATAGAGCCGGCCGAGGATCACCAGCGCGACGAGCGTCAGCCCGGCGAAGATCCAGCGCGATTGCGGCCCGAGGTTCAGCCCGAACGCCGCACCCGGATTGTAGACCAGGGTGAAGCGCACGGTATTCCCCAGCACCTCGTGCGGAATGCCGCGCGGCAGCAGCAGGCGCTCTGCAGCCGCCTTCGTGATCACGTCGACGAATGCGACGACGACGAAGATCGGCCAGAACAGCGACGCGTTACTTCGACTTTGCATCTTCCTCGCGCTGCTTGCACTGGATGCAGTAGCGCGCGTGCGGCAACGCGTCCAGCCGCTCGAACGCGATGTCGTTGCCGCAATTGTGGCACTTGCCGAACGTCTCGGGCGAGCGGTACAACCGGCGCAGCGCCTCGTCGATGTGCCACAGGAACCGTCCCTCCTGGCTCGCGAACAGGAACGCCTTCTCGCGCTCCATCGCGTCCGTTCCCTGATCGGCCATGTGGAAGGAATAGCTGCTCAGATCGCCGTCCGATTCCTGCGACGTCGCGCCGAACGCCTCACCGTAGTTGCCCAGCTCCTTCACGGCGCGGCGGCGCTCCTCCATCAGCCGCTTCTCGAAGTGCTGGAGCATCTTCTTCGACATCGCCTTGGACTTCTTGGCCGTGTTCTCTGACGTGGGCATCGCTACTCGTCCTTGGTTAGGGCCAGGCTGGCACGAACCTCATCGAGGTCCACGCGCAGTCTCGCCAGGATGTTCCCTTCCGGCTCGCCGCCGAGCAGCACGTCCGTGGCGAGCACTTCCCCCGCGATCCGCTCTCTGTGGACCGCCGCTGCCTCGAGCACCGCGGCGTCGCCATCGATGCCGAGACGAATGCGATCGCTCACCGCCAGTCCGGCGTCCCTTCGCATACGCTGTACCCGACTGATGAGCTCTCGTGCCATTCCCTCTTGCCTGAGCTCGGATGTCACCGCGGGATCGATCGCCGCGAAATATCCATGCTCTTCCTGCACCACCAGCGCGCCCGACGCGCGTCGCACGATCGTCAGATCGTCCGCCGAGATCTCGTGCGAATCGCCGTCCACCGTCACCACCAGTTCTTCGCCCTGCTCGAACCGGCGCAGGTGCTCGCTCGTGAACTGCGACACGGCGTCCGCCGCAAGCGGCGTCCGCTTTCCGAACTTCTTCCCGAGTGCGCGGAAGTTCGGCTTCGCCTCGAGTGTCACGAGTGCATCGGCGCTCGTCGCGACCTCGACGCGCTTCACGTTGAGCTCCGACGCCAGCACCGGCAGCAGCGGCGCGAGCGACTCGGCGCTCGCCTTCGGCGCCACACACACCATCCGCGCCAGCGGCTGCCGCACGTTGATCCCCGCCTGCTCGCGCGCCGCGCGGCCAAGCGTCGCCAGCGTCCGGACGCTCGCCATCGTCGACTCCAGCGCCGGGTCGGCCGGACTGCCGTCCGCTCGCACGTACGACGCGAGGTGCACCGACTCGCCCGTCAGCTCCCGATGCAACCAGTCGGTGACGAACGGCGCGAACGGCGCGAGCAGTCGACACACGACCGTCAGCACTTCGTGCAGCGTCGCGAACGCCGCGCGATTGTCCGCCGAGTCCACGTCGTAGAAGCGCTTCCGCGACTGGCGCACGTACCAGTTCGCGACGTCGTCGTCGACGAACTCGAGGATCGTCCGCACCGCCGCCGTCGCGTCGTAGTCCATCAGCGCGTCGTCCGCCGCATGCTCCACCGTCGCCAGCCGCGAGAGGATCCATCGGTCGAGCAGCGGTCGCTCCGCCGGCGCGGGATCCGCCGCCGACGGCGCCCAGCCGAAGTTCGCGTACTGCGCGAACATCCCGCTGTAGATGTTCTTCAGCGTGAGCAGGAATCGCCCCGCCCCCTGCCGGATCAGATTCTCGTCGAACGACCGCGGCTCCCACACCTTCGTGCTGCTCACGAGGAAGAGCCGCACCGCATCCACGCCGTGCCGCGAGAACACCGCCCACGGATCCACGACGTTGCCGCGGCTCTTCGACATCTTGCGCCCCTCGGCGTCGAGCACGAGGTCGTTCACCACCACGGATCGATACGGCGCCGCCCTGTCGCTCTGATTGTTCGGCAGCGCGTCGCCCAGCCCCGTCGCGATCGCGAGGAGCGAGTAGAACCATCCGCGCGTCTGATCGAGCCCCTCGGCGATGAAGTCGCCCGGATAGCGCGTCGCCAGCGCCTCGCGATGCGCGAACGGATAATGCCACTGCGCGAACGGCATCGATCCCGAATCGAACCAGGTGTCGATGACCTCGGGCGTGCGGCGCATCGTGCCGGCACAACCGGCCTCGCGGCACGCCCAGCGATGCTCGTCCACGGACGGCTTGTGCGGATCGAAGTCGTCGCCCAGCGTGGCGCCCGTGCGCGCCGCCAGGTCGGCGTAGCTCCCCAGCACGTCGACATGCTCGGCGTTCGCCGAGCAGACCCACACCGGCAGCGGGGTGCCCCAGTAGCGGTCGCGCGAGATCGCCCAGTCGACGTTGTTCTCCAGCCACTCGCCGAAGCGCCCCGAGCCGACGGCGGGCGGATGCCAGCCGACCCGCGCGTTGCGCGACAGCATCTCGTCCTTGTACGACGACGTACGCACGAACCAGGACGTGCGCGCGTAGTACAGCAGTGGCGTGCCGCAGCGCCAGCAGTGCGGGTACGAGTGCGTCATCGTCCCCGCCTTCCACAGGACGCCGCGCTTCTGCAGCTCCTCGATCAGCGTCGGGTCGGCGTGCTTGACGAACTGGCCGCCGACGACGGGCACGTCGTCCGAGAACTCACCCCGCGCCGTCACCGGTTGCAGGAACGCGAGGTTGTGCCGCCGGCCCGCCGCGTAGTCGTCCGCGCCGAACGCGGGCGCCATGTGCACCACGCCCGAGCCATCGTCCGCGCTGACGAAGCTCTCGCCGACGATGATCTCGTGATTCGTGCCGGCGGGATACGGCAGCCAGTCGAACGGCCGGCGGTAGCGCGCACCCACGAGATCCGCGCCGCTCAGCGCCCCAACGCGTGTCCACCGCGTCGCGTAGTCCTCGCCGAGCACGGACGCCGCGCGCGCCTCGGCCACGATGATCGTCCGCGTGTCGGGGCTGTTCGTCTTGCGCAACTCGACGTACGCGAGATCGGGATGCACCGCGAGCGCCGTGTTGGAGACGAGCGTCCAGGGCGTGGTCGTCCACACGAGGATGCGCCGCGCCGTGCGGCCCGGCAGACCGTCCGCATCGTCCACCACCGCGCCGCCGACCGAGCCCAGATCGAGCGCGACGTACACGCTCGGGTCGTCCACGTCCTCGTACCCCTGCGCGACTTCGTGGCTGGACAGCGCCGTGCCGCAGCGCGCGCAGTAGGGCAGGATCTTGTGCCCGCGATAGAGCAGTCCCTTTCGGTACAACGTCGCCAGCGCCCACCACACGCTCTCGACGTAGTCGGACGAGTAGGTGACGTACGGATCCTCGTAGTCGAGCCAGTAGCCGATCCGCTCGCTCAACCGCTCCCAGTCGGCGCGGTACGTGAAGACACTCTCGCGGCACAGGCGATTGAACTCGGCGACCCCGAGCTTCTCGATGTCCTGCTTGCCGCTGATGCCGAGTCGCTTCTCGACCTCGATCTCTACCGGCAGCCCGTGCGTGTCCCACCCCGCCTTGCGATGCACGAGATGCCCCTTCATCGCGCGGTGGCGACAGAAGAGATCCTTGATCGTGCGCGCGAACACGTGGTGGATCCCCGGCTTGCCATTCGCCGTGGGCGGCCCCTCGAAGAAGACGAACGGCTCGCCGTCGGCGCGCGCCGCCAGCGTGCGCGCGAAGAGATCCTCCTCGCGCCAGCGCTCGAGGAGTGCCTTCTCCAGCTCGTCCGCCGGCAGGTCCGCCGGCACCGGCGTATAGCGTTGCCTCACATCACTGACCGTCATAACCGTTCCATCACGCTGCGCACGAGTGCGGTGAGGCGGGGCTCCGCGCGCGATGCGGTCGCGATGATCGTCGCGAGCTCCGCGGGCACCAGCGTCTCGGGGATGCACTGATCGGTGATGATCGACACGCCGAGGACACGCATCCCGCCGTGCACGGCGACGATCACCTCGGGCACCGTGCTCATCCCCACCACGTCCGCGCCGATCTTTCGCAGCATCCGGTACTCGGCGCGCGTCTCGAGGTTGGGCCCCGTCACCGCGACGTAGACGCCTTCGCGCAGGACGGTTCCCTGCGCCGCGGCGACTTCGCGCGCGATCTCGCGCAGCTCGGCGTCGTACGGCGCCGACATGTCCGGGAACCGCGGCCCCAGCCGATCGTCGTTCACCCCGATCAGCGGGTTGTCGCCGAGCAGGTTGATGTGGTCGGCGAGGAGCATGAGATCGCCCGGCGCCCAGTCCTCCCGCATCCCGCCGCACGCGTTCGAGACGATCAGCGTCTCGGCGCCGAGCGCCCGCAGCACCCGCACCGGAAAGGTGACCTGCTGAAGCGAGTAGCCCTCGTACCGGTGGAAACGCCCTTGCATCGCCACCACGGGTCTTCCCCCCAGCGTGCCGCACAGCAGTCGCCCCGCATGACTCTCCACCGTCGAGAGCGGGAAGCCGGGGATGTCGGCGTACTCCACCGTCGCGGCGACGTCGATCTCGCGCGCCAGCCCGCCGAGCCCCGTGCCGAGGATGATCCCCGCCGCGGGGGTCGCCGACCAGCGCGCGCGCACGACCTCCGCGGCTTCGTGCACGATCTCCAATCGATGCGCGCTCCGCTCCTCGGCCGCGGCGACTGCCGCGAAATCGGTCATCCCTGCGCCACGCGCGCAGTCGTCGCGCTCGCCGGCTCGCCTGTCGGCTGCACACCCGCCGGCGGCGTCGGCACCGACGGGCCGGGCGCCTGCTCGGCGGCGATCAGATCGGCAAGCTGTCGCTCTACCATCACCCGGAGCTGCGCAAGGTAGTTCCGCCGCGACCGCTCCAGCTCGACGATGTGCGACTGCAGATGACGGATCTCGCCCCTGCTCCCCTCGAGGTAGCGCTCGGCCTCTCCGCGCGCTTCGCGCAGGATGAGCTGCGCCTCGCGCTCCGATTGCTCGCGGATCTCTCCTCGCAGCTGCTGCGCGCTCACGAGCGCGTCGTTCAACGCCTTGTCGCGTTCGCGAAACGCGCGCAGCTGCTCGTGAAAGCCTTTGGCCTTCGCCTCGAGCTCCTGCGTCTGTCGCGTCAGCCGCTCGAGCTCCTCGGCGACCTGGATGCGGAACTGCTCCACACGCTCCGGGTCGTAGCCACGCAGCGATTTGCCGAAGTCGTAGCGCCGCACGTCGAGCGGCGTGAGATGAAAGGTCTCGTCCATTAGGCTGATCTCGCTCCGAACAGGACCGTTCCCAGACGTACCATGGTGGCACCCTCCTCGACTGCTACCTCGTAATCGCCAGACATCCCCATCGAGAGCTCGGTAGCCGGATGGCCCGCGGATCGAAGGATCTCCGCACACCGGCGCGCCCCTCCGAAGACCGTGCGAAGCGTGTTCGGGTTCGCGTCGAATGGCGCCATCGTCATCACGCCTCGCACCACCAACCCCTCCACTCCGGCCAACCGTCCGGCTTCTTGCTCGATCATCGACGGTTGATAGCCACCCTTCGTTTCCTCTCCGGACACGTTCACCTGTAGCAGCACCTCGATCGGACGCCCGCGGGCCGCGCCATGTGTGGCGAGCGCATCCGCGAGCCGAGGGCTGTCCATCGAGTGGACGAGATGGAAGGGATCGACCTGCTTGACCTTGTTGCGCTGCAGGTGGCCGATCAGGTGCCACCGGAGCGGCACATCGACCATGG
>Ga0308176_10001343_pt1 | contig 15417 bp, 10 predicted proteins | sample PhyCR2_3_FD_203890 | JGI IMG/M metagenome (GOLD analysis project Ga0308176, IMG submission 203890) | Soil microbial communities from UC Gill Tract Community Farm, Albany, California, United States - DLSLS.C.R2 | ecosystem: Environmental > Terrestrial > Soil > Agricultural land | place: USA...
CGCCGGTCGGGTTGCGCACGAAGAGCATCGCCGTGGGGATGCCGGCAGCCGACAGCACACCCGCGTCGTGGCCGGCCATCGTCGGGATCACCGGCCAGCCGTGCGGGCCGGCGATCCGACGCGTCAGGTCGGCGTCGAAGTGCACGGCGCCGGAGACCGACTCGGACGTGACGGTCAGCGCGGTGCCGTCGCGGCCGGCGCGCTCCTGGGCCTGCCGATCCACGTCGGCGAGCAGCGCGTCGAGCTCCGCGGGGGTCTCGGCGCGGGCGTCCAGCCAGGCGGTCACGGCGGAGGGGACCGCGTTCGTCCCGTTCGGGCGTACGTCGAGCCGTCCGAACGTCGCACGCTGCCCCGCCCGCCGGGCCCGCTCGGCGGCGGCCAGCACCGTCGTCGCGTAGGTCAGCATCGGGTCGTGCCGGTCCTCCATCCGGGTGGTGCCCGCGTGGTTGGCCTCGCCGGTGAACGCGAAGCGGTAGCGGCCGTGCGGCCAGATCCCGCTCGCGGCACCGACGGCGACGCCCCGGTCGACGAGGTCGCGGCCCTGCTCGACGTGCAGCTCGACGAAGCAGCCCACGTCCCGCAGCAGGTCGGCGTCGCCGCGCTCGACGTCGGCCAGCGCGTCCTCGACGGCGACGCCGGCCCGGTCGGTCAGGGCGCGTGCGGTGTCCCAGTCCGTCGCGCCGGTGGCGAGCCGGGAGCCGAGGCAGGCGATCCCGAAGCGGGACCCCTCCTCCTCGACGAACACCCCGACGCCGATCGGCCGGGACGGCGTGACGCCGCGGTCGCGGAGCAGGTCGACGGCGGCCAGCGCGCTCACGACGCCGAGCGGCCCGTCGTACGCACCGCCGTCGAGGACCGAGTCGAGGTGCGAGCCAGTCAGGACGGCGGGGCCCTCTGCGCCCGCCGGCCGCCACCAGGCGACCGTGTTGCCGAAGCGGTCGCGCTCCACCTGCAGACCGCGCGCCGCGCACTGCTCGGCGAACCACGCGTGCAGCTCGCGCTCGGCGCCGGTGAACGGCTGCCGGAAGTAGCCGCCGCTCGACGCCGACCGCCCGACCGGCGCCAGGTCCCGCCACATCGCCTCGAAGTCAGCGGGCATGATCGCCTCCATGGAGTTCCAGGACGTCGTACGCCGCCGTCGGATGATCCGGACCTACGCCGACCGCCCGGTCGAGCGCGCGGTGGTGGACCGGATGCTGGCGAACGCGGTGCGGGCGCCGAGCGCGGGGTTCAGCCAGGGCTGGGCGTTCCTCGTGCTCGACACCCCAGACGACGTGGCGCGGTTCTGGGCGGCGACCACGCCCGGTGCCGCCGGCGACGAGCCGGACGGCTGGCTGCGCGGCATGCGGACCGCGCCGGTGGTGATCGTGCCGCTGTCGAGCAAGGCGGCCTACCTCGACCGGTACGCCGAGCCGGACAAGGGCTGGGCCGACCGCGAGGAGGACCGGTGGCCGGTGCCGTACTGGCACATCGACACCGGCATGGCCTCGCTGCTGGTCCTGCAGACCGCGGTGGACGAGGGGCTCGGCGCCTGCTTCTTCGGGATCCCGCCCGCGCAGGTCGCCGGGTTCCGGGCCGAGTTCGCGATCCCCGAGACCCACACCCCCATCGGCGCGATCACCGTCGGGCACCGCACCGAGGACGTCGGCGCCGCGGGCTCCCCGTCGCGACGGCCCCGCAGGCCGGTCGACGAGGTGGTGCACCGGGGCGGCTGGCATACCCGCTAGTCCATCCAGTACGACGGGCGGGGTCAATCGACCGGCGCCACTGCGGGTCTCGGATCCGAGACCGCAGCATGCCCCGACCGGGCCATGGACACCCCACCCCTCCCGCCCGAGACTCGGAGCACTGATTGGGGGACATATGGACACGACGCTCACGCCGCGCCCGCGACGACGCACCCTCGGCTCGGTGCTGCCCCGGCGGTTCCGGCAGCCACAGCGCACCGCGCCCGCGGCCCGGTCGCCGAAGGGGGTCCGCCGGCGCCGGCCGCGCGACCTGCCGACCTGCACCCGGCTGATGCACCGCGCCTTCTTCGAGGGGCAGTTCCCGGGGGTCCAGCGTGGCGCCCCCCGCGAGTGGATCGACGGCCCGGACGTGCTGGTGGCCTACGTCGCCGAGCGGGACGGCGAGGTGGTCGGGCACGTCGCGGTGACCCGCGTCGAGGTCGAGGGCCCCGCCGGCCTGCGCTGGCGGGAGATCACCGGCCATCCCACCCAGGACCTGGCGTGCCTCGGGCAGCTGTTCGTCCGGCCGCGCTTCCGCAGCCAGGGCATCGGCCGCTCGCTGGTCGAGGCCGCGCTCGCCGACATCCGGGCGCGCGGCACGGTCCCGGTCCTCGAGGTCGTCACGCACACCAGCGCCGCCCCGCCGTACGCCTACGGGCACGGCTGGCGGCTGCGCGCGACCGACCGGTTCCCCGGCCCGCCGGACGGCCTCTGGGTGCACCGGCTGGAGGCGGCGCCGTCCTGAGCGGTTCGTAGACTGGGGCGCACCTACCACCTCGGGGGTGAGACGCATGGACGAGAACGTCGACCGGTCGCGGCTCGAGGACGAGCGCGACCAGCGCACCGGCCGCGGCGCCGCCCAGGAACGGATCCGCAACCAGACCCGGTGGGTCGACCTGCAGGTGCAGGAGGCCATGCGGCGCGGCGAGTTCGACGACCTGCCCGGCGCCGGGAAGCCGCTCGACCTGCCCGACAAGCACGACCCGGACTGGTGGGTGAAGCAGCTCATCGAGCGCGAGAAGATCACCGGCGTCGCGCCGGCCGCGATCGGGCTGCGCAAGGAGGACGCCGAGCTCGACGCCGTCCTGGACCGCGAGGCCACCGCCGACGGCGTACGCCGGGTCGTGGCGGACTTCAACGCCCGGGTCGTGGACGCGCGCCGTCAGCTCACCGGCGGCCCACCGGTCATCACGCCCACCCGCGACGTGGACGCCGAGGTGACCCGGTGGGACGAGCGTCGTACCGCCCGCCGCGAGGCCGCCCGGGCCGCCGCGCAGACGACCACCGAGACCGCTCGCACCTCCCGCCGCCACTGGTGGTCCCGCCCCCGCTGAGGCGTCGCATTCTGCGCCCCGAACCCCGCTGAGGCGTCCCGTTCTGCGGCCGGTAGATCACAGAATGCGACGCCTCGGCGCTCCTACCGACGCAGAACGCGACGCCTCGGCGCAGAAGGGAGGGTCAGCCTTCCTGCATGGGGATGCGCACGCCGCGCTCGGCCGCGGCGGTGACGGCCTCGGGGTAGCCGGCGTCCACGTGCCGGATGACGCCCATCCCGGGGTCGTTGGTGAGCACCCGCTCGATCTTCTGAGCGGCCAGGTCCGTGCCGTCGGCGACGGTGACCTGGCCGGCGTGGATCGACCGTCCCATCCCGACGCCGCCGCCGTGGTGGATCGACACCCACGTCGCGCCGGAGGCGGTGTTCACCAGCGCGTTGAGCAGGGGCCAGTCCGCGATCGCGTCGGAGCCGTCCTTCATCGCCTCGGTCTCGCGGTACGGCGAGGCGACCGAGCCGCTGTCGAGGTGGTCGCGCCCGATCGCGACCGGGCCCTTGAGCTCGCCGCTCGCCACCATCTCGTTGAACTTCAGCCCGGCCAGGTGCCGCTCGCCGTAGCCCAGCCAGCAGATCCGCGCCGGCAGCCCCTGGAAGTGCACCCGCTCGCCGGCCATCGTGATCCACTTCCGCAGCCGCTCGTTCTCGGGGAACAGGTCGAGGATCGCCTTGTCGGTGGCGGCGATGTCGGCCGGGTCCCCGGACAGCGCGGCCCAGCGGAACGGGCCCTTGCCCTCGCAGAACAGCGGCCGGATGTACGCCGGCACGAATCCGGGGAACTCGAAGGCCCGGTCGTAGCCGCCCTTGCGGGCCTCGTCGCGGATCGAGTTGCCGTAGTCGAAGACCTCGGCGCCCTTGTCCTGGAACTCCACCATCGCCCGCACGTGCACGGCCATCGAGGCCTGCGCCTCCTTGGTGAACCCCTCCGGGTCCGCCGTACGACGGGCGTCCCACTCCTCGAACGGCACCCCGATCGGCAGGTACGCCAGCGGGTCGTGCGCCGAGGTCTGGTCGGTCACGATGTCGATCGGGGCGCCCTGCTCCAGCAGGGTCGGCACCAGCTCGGCGGCGTTGCCGAGCACGCCGATCGACAGCGGCTTGCGGGCGTCGCGGGCCTCGACGGCCAGCTGCACGGCGTGCTCCAGCGAGTCGGCCTGTACGTCGAGGTACTCGTGGTCGATCCGGCGCCGGATCCGCGACTCGTCGCACTCGACGCAGATCGCGACCCCGTCGTTCATGGTCACCGCGAGCGGCTGCGCGCCACCCATGCCGCCGAGGCCGGCGGTCAGCGTGACGGTGCCGGCCAGCGTGCCCCCGAAACGCTTGTCCGCGACGGCGGCGAACGTCTCGAAGGTGCCCTGCAGGATGCCCTGGGTGCCGATGTAGATCCAGGACCCGGCGGTCATCTGCCCGTACATCGTCAGCCCGAGGTGCTCGAGCCGGCGGAACTCCTCCCAGTTGGCCCAGTCGCCGACCAGGTTGGAGTTCGCGATCAGCACCCGCGGCGCCCACTCGTGCGTGCGCATCACGCCGACCGGCTTGCCGCTCTGCACGAGCAGCGTCTCGTCGGCCTCCAGCGTGGTGAGGGTGCGCACGATCGCGTCGTACGCCTCCCAGCTTCGGGCCGCCCTGCCGGTGCCGCCGTACACGACGAGGTCGTCCGGGCGCTCGGCGTTCTCGGGGTCGAGGTTGTTCATCAGCATCCGCAGCGGCGCCTCGGTCTGCCACGACTTCGCGGTCAGCTCGGGGCCGCGCGGTGCGCGCACCTCGCGGGGTCCAGTGGTCATGCGAGTTCTCCCATCAGGTTCTCCACGGCGGCGACCAGGGCACCGCTGCGTACGTCGGCGAAGGCGTGCTCGATCTCGGGGGCCAGGTGGCGGTCGGGTCCGGGGCCCTCCACGTTGCGGCGCAGCAGCGCGACCGCGGCGGCGGTGGCCGGCGACGGGGCCAGTGGCCCGCGCAGGTCCAGGGCGCGGGCCGCGGTGAGGTACTCCACCGCGATCACCCGGGCCAGCCCGTCGACCGACCGGCGCAGCTTGCGGGCCGCTGACCAGCCCATCGAGACGTGGTCCTCCTGCATCGCGCTGCTCGGGATCGAGTCGACGCTGGCCGGGTTCGCGAGCCGCTTGAGCTCGGAGACGATCGCGGCCTGGGTGTACTGCGCGATCATGTGCCCGGAGTCGACGCCCGGGTCGTCGGCCAGGAACGGCGGTAGCCCGTGGCTGCGGGTCTTGTCGAGGAACCGGTCCGTGCGGCGCTCGCTGATCGAGGCCACGTCGGCGGCGACGATCGCGAGGAAGTCCAGCACGTAGGCCACCGGTGCCCCGTGGAAGTTGCCGTTGGACTCGACCCGGCCGTCGTCGAGCACCACCGGGTTGTCCACGGCCGACGCGAGCTCGCGGGAGGCGACCAGCGCGGCGTGGTCGACGGTGTCGCGGGCGGCGCCGTGCACCTGCGGCGAGCAGCGCAGCGAGTAGGCGTCCTGCACCCGGTTGCAGTCCGGGCCGCGGTGGCTGGCGACGATCCCGGAGTCGGCCAGCAGCCGGGTCAGGTTGGCGGCCGAGGCGGCCTGACCGGGGTGCGGGCGCAGCGCCTGCAGGTCCGCGGCGAACACCCGGTCGGTGGCCAGCTGGCCCTCGACGCTCATCGCCGCGGTCACGTCGGCGGCCTTGAGCAGCATCCGCAGGTCCGCGATCGCCATCACCAGCATGCCGAGCATCCCGTCGGTGCCGTTGATCAGCGCCAGCCCCTCCTTCGCCTCCAGCTCGACCGGCTCCAGGCCGGCCTCGCTGAGCGCGACGGCGGCGGGTCGGCGTACGCCGTGCCGGTCGGTGACCTCGCCCTCGCCCATCAGCGCGAGCGCGCAGTGCGACAGCGGCGCCAGGTCGCCGGAGCAGCCGAGCGAGCCGTACTCGTGCACCACCGGGGTGATCCCGTGGCTCAGCATCGCCGCCATCGTGCTGGCGGTGGTCAGCCGGACGCCGGTGTGGCCGGTCGCGAGCGTCGAGAGCCGCAGCAGCATCAGCGCGCGGACCACCTCCCGCTCGACCTCGGGACCGCTGCCGGCGGCGTGCGAGCGGACCAGCGACTTCTGCAGCTGCGCGCGCATCTCGGTGGGGATGTGCCGGGTGGCCAGCGCGCCGAACCCGGTGGAGATGCCGTACGCCGGCGTGGGGGCCGCCGCGAGCTTCTCGACGGCGAGCCGGGCCTGCTCGATGGCGGTGATGGCGTCCGGGGCGAGCTCGACGCGGGCGTCGTGGCGGGCCACGGCGAGGACGTCGCCGAAGGAGACGGGCCCGACGCCGACGGTCACGGTGTGCTGCGAGGTCATGCATCAATTGGACTGCGCCGGCCGCCTGGTCACCAGAGCGTTCGGGCCGCTCACGTCTCGGATCCGAGACGCGCTCGGTGGTGGTCAGCCAAGGGCGCCGCCGTAGCTCGGCAGCCGGAACGCCCGCTCGTAGCCCCCGCCGGTGAAGTCGGTGGAGCGGTTGCCGACGTTGGCGATCAGCGTGTAGCCCTCGGCGGCGAAGTGCCGGCGGCACCGCTGCTTGCTGTGCGACAGGGACTCGCCCGGCTTGCGACCGCAGACCTCCCTGACGTCGTACCCCACCCGTCGCAGGGACCGGGTCACGCCGGCGAGGTGGCCGCGCTCGCGGCCGGTGTTGAACAGCAGGGAGACGCCGTGGCTGCGGGCGTACCTCGCGAACCGCAGCACGACCGGGACGGCCGTGCCGCGGGCGTAGTAGGTCGCCAGGCTCGTGTTGTCGATGTCGAAGTTGACCGCGAGCCGGCGGCCGCCGCGCTCGACCCGGTGGCCGACGTAGGACCGGGACCCGTACATCGCCTGGCGGGTGTCGGACAGCCACCGCGCCTTGCTCGGCGGCTCGCTCGCCTGCACGGGGACGGCCACGGCGGGCGCCACCAGGGCGGCGACGAGCGTCAGGGCGGGGACCAGCCATCGGGCCACGGGTTCAGCCTCTCCTCAGGTGCAAGGGGCCCCAGTCTGCGCGATCCCCCGGCGGGCCGCACCCGGGTAGGTTGCCCGGCATGGGACAGGTGCCGGCCGCGACGCGTGCCCTGCGCGTCCTCCGTTACATCGCCGGCCAGCCCGACCCGGTGACCCTCGACCGGCTCGCCGCCGCGGTGGGCCTGCCCCGCTCGACGGCCTACCACCTCGTCGCCGCGATGATCGAGGAGGGCTTCGTCGTGCACCTGCCCGATGAGCACCGGTACGGCCTGGGGGTGGCGGCGTTCGAGGTGGGCAGCGGGTACGCGCGCCAGGAGCCGCTGCAGCGGATCAGCCGCCGGCAGCTGGCCGCCCTGGTGGACGCCGTGGGCCAGAGCGCCCACCTGGCGGTGCTGCACGGCCGCGACGTGCTGTACGTCGTCGAGGAGCGCGCCCCGGGACGGCCGCCGCTCGTGACCGACGTCGGGGTCCGGCTGCCGGCGCACCTCACCGCCAGCGGGCGGGCGGTCCTCGCGGCGCTGCCCGCGGCACAGGTGCGGGCCCTCTACCCGGACCGGTCGGCGTTCGTGGACCGGCACGGCGTGGGGCCGACCTCGCCCAGCGCGCTGCGCGCCCTGCTCTCCGAGACCCGGCAGCGCGGCTACGCCGTCGAGCGGGGCGAGGTGACACCCGGGTTCGCCTCGGTCGCGGCGGCGGTGCTCGACCACAACCAGCACCCGGTGGCCGGCGTCGCGGTGACCTACCCCGTGGACGCCGCCGTGGACGTGACCCGCACCGTCGCCGCCACCCGGCGCTGCGCCGACGCGCTCACCCGGCGGCTCGGGGGCCGGTCGACGGTCTCGGCCGGCTGACTCCCCACTCGGGATAGTCCGTGACGTTGTGGCTGTTTTTGGGCCCCGGAAGCAGCCATTTTGTCACGGACTACCCGGGCTTGGCGGGAGGAGGCGAGTAACCCATCCGCCCGGAACTCGTTTCAGTTCGCAGACGACCGGCGGAGGACGGACATGGCCCCCAGCGACCAGCAGGACCTCACCACCCGTGCGCTGCGGCGCTCCCTGCGACGCCGGCTGGCCTGGTCGGCGGCCCTCGCCGCCGGGGCGGTGGTCGGGGCGAGCATCCTGGTGCCGTCCTACGGCCAGTCCGCGCGCGACGCCGGAGGGCTGCTCCAGCGGCAGCACACCGCGGACGCCCGCGCCCGGCAGGCCGCGGCCGCGGAGGCGAAGCCGCACGTCGACGCGCCGGTGACCGTGCCGAGCGGGCTGACCGTCAGTCTCGACGGGCACACGCACGACCACGACAACCCGCTGACCAAGAACGCCGTCTCGCGCACCACCGGCGACGTCGAGACCGCGGACACCGCCGACCCGACCACCCCGGTGCAGGCCGCCGTGGACACCGCCGCCGTGGTCCGGCAGCGGTCCGAGCCGTCCCCGAGGCTGGTGCCGCTCGCCGCGAACCCGAAGCGCCGGGCCGTCCCGCAGGACCGGTACGCGATGGCCGGCGGCTGCTACGGCCTGCAGGCCGTGCGCAACGACCGCTGGGTCGCGCGGGCCGGTGCCGGGTTCGCCGCCCGCCGCGGGCTGCGGTCACGGGCGCTGCCGCTGCACTTCCAGGCCACCGACCTCGGGAAGTACCTCCTCTACGGCACCCGCAAGGACTTCGTCTCCCGGAGCGCGAGCGCGCTCGGCGGCGCCGACACGGTGGTCTCCGCGAGCACCCCGAGCGAGAGCGGCGACTGGACCGTGACGCGCCGCGGGTCGACGTACCTCTTCCGGCTGGCCGGCACCGGGATGGGGCTCGCGGCCGCGGGCGACGGCACGCTGGTCATGGGGGCCGCACCGTCGGCGTTCCGGCTGCACACGGTCCGCGGCTGCGCGGCCTGGCCCGAGGTGCGCGACGACATCAGCGGCCGCACGTTCAAGGGCGCCTCGTCCATCCAGGAGGTGCGCGGCCTCGTCGACGCGCACACGCACGGGATGGCCTTCGAGTTCCTCGGCGGCGACGTGCACTGCGGCCGGCCGTGGCACCCGTACGGCGTCACGTACGCGCTCAAGGACTGCCCGGACCACTACCTCGCCAACGGCAGGGGCGCGGTGCTCGAGGACCTGCTGAACAGCGGCACCCCCGGCACCGGCCACGACCCGGTCGGCTGGCCCACCTTCAAGGACTGGCCGGCGCCGCACTCGCTGACCCACGAGGGCACCTACTACAAGTGGATGGAGCGCGCCTGGAAGGGCGGGCTGCGGGTGTTCACCAACCTGCTGGTCGAGAACGGCAAGCTCTGCCAGGTCTACCCGCTCAAGCGGAACTCCTGCGACGACATGACCTCGATCCGCCTGCAGGCCAGGGACATGCACAAGCTGGAGAGGTACGTCGACGCGCAGTACGGCGGACCCGGCAAGGGCTGGTACCGCATCGTCACGAACCCCTACCAGGCCCGCCGGGTCGTCAACCAGGGCAAGCTCGCCGTGGTCATGGGCATCGAGACCAGCGTGCTGTTCGGCTGCACCATGAAGGCCGACGTGCCCGACCCGTCGTGCACCAAGGAGTCGATCGACCGGCAGCTCACCCAGGTGCGGAGGATGGGCGTCTCGCAGATGGAGCTGGTCAACAAGTTCGACAACGCGCTGTCCGGCGTGGCCGGCGACGAGGGCCAGACCGGGGCCGCGGTGAACTCCGCGAACTTCCTGGAGACCGGCTCCTTCTGGGACATGCGGCACTGCCCGGCGGCGTACCCCGCCGACGTGCACGACAAGAACCAGCTCTCCGCGCCGGACCCGAACCCGTTCACCCAGCGCGACGCGCTGTTCGGCGCGATCCAGCAGCAGTACGGCGTCACCCCGCCCGTCGCGCTCCCGGTGTACGGCGCGGCGCCGCACTGCAACGACCGCGGCCTCACCGACCTCGGCGCGTTCACGATCCGCGGGATGGCCAAGCGGCACATGCTCTTCGACCCCGACCACATGAGCGTCGCCGGTCGCAAGGCCGCCCTGGACCTGGTGGAGTCGCTGCACTACCCGGGCGTGGTGTCCAGCCACTCGTGGGCGACCCCGGACGCCTACCCGCGGATCTACCGGCTCGGCGGGTTCATCACGCCCTACGCCGGGGACAGCACCGGCTTCGTGGAGAAGTGGCGCAAGCACCTGCAGTGGGCCGACCCGCGCTACTACTTCGGCTTCGGCTACGGCGCGGACATGAACGGCCTCGGCGCCCAGGGCGACCCGCGCGGCGCGCACGCGAGGAACCCGGTGACCTATCCGTTCAAGGGGATCGGCGGGGTGACCGTGCACAGGCAGGTCAGCGGCACGCGGGTCTACGACATCAACCGTGACGGCGTCGCCCACTACGGGCTCTACCCGGACTGGGTGCAGGACCTGCGCAAGCTCGCCGGCAACGCGATCGTCCGGGACATGACCCGCGGCCCGGAGGCGTACCTCCAGATGTGGGAGCGCGCCGACGGGGTCAGCAACGACGGGTGCCGCGACCCGCGTGCCCTGAAGAAGGCGTCGCTGATCCGCGGGCTGCGCCGCGGCGCCACGTCGACGTACGTCCTGCGGCACGCCGGACAGCCGCACACCCGGCTCGGGAACACCTACGGGTACTGCGCCACCGGCCGCGACGGCTCGACCGTCCACCTGACCGCCACGTTCTCCCCCGCCGGCCACCTGCGCAGGGTCCGCTGACCCGTCAGCTGGTTGGCAGTCTCACCGGCGTGTCGCGGACTCGGTGACGGGTCGGCGCCACCGGGACAGCTCGTCCCGCCAGCCGTCGCCCGCCCCGGCCCAGGCGACGTACCCGTCCGGCCGCACCAGCAGGTCCGGCCCTGCCCCGCTCCGGCGTACGACGGACAGCCCGGCGTCCCCGGCAACAGACGGGCCGGCGCCGAGCACCAGCACCCAGCCCGCGTCCCGCATCGCCTCGTGGAGCCGGCCGCCACCGGCCAGCGGCAGGTCGGCGGCCCGGGTCCCCACCAGCCGGTCGGCGCCGTCCGGGCGCGGGTAGCGGATCCCGACCCCGCTGACCTGCCCCGCCACCCGGTCGACCACCGGCGGCAGCCGCAGCAGCGTGCCGAGCGCGAGGTTGCGCAGCGCGGGCAGCAGCCGGCCGGGGGCGAGCGCCGCCCGCACGATCGCGCCGCTGCTGCGGAGCACCGTCCGCCCGACCGGGTGCCGCTCGTCGTGGTAGCTGTCCAGCACCGCGTCGGCGGCCCCGTCCAGCGCGGCGGCCAGCTTCCAGCCGAGGTTCAGCGCGTCCTGGATGCCGGTGTTCATGCCCTGGCCCCCGGCCGGGGAGTGCACGTGGGCCGCGTCCCCGACCAGGAACACGCGGCCGCTTCGGTAGGCCGGCACCTGCCGCTCGTCGCTGTGGAAGCGCGCCGACCACCGGGGGTCGTGCATGCCGAGCTCCGTGCCGAGCGCCCGGCGGGTCACGGCCCGCACCTCCTCGAAGTCGAGCGGAGCGGTGTCGTCGACCTGGTGGTCGCGGTTCCACGCGAACACCCGCCACCAGCCGTCGCCGAACGGCGCCACGAAGGCGAACGCGTCCCCGACGGCGTTCACCGCCAGCACGTCGCCCGGCGGGTGGGCGAGCCGCACGTCCGCGAGCATGATCGACCGGAGCACGGCCCGGCCCGGGAACGGCAGGCCGAGCAGCTCCCGCACCGTGCTGTGCACGCCGTCGGCTCCCACGACGTAGGAGCCCGTCACGGTCCGCGGTCCGGACCCCGTCGCCAGCCGCACCCGCACCCCGTCCGCGTCCTGCGCCAGGCCGGTGAGCGCCGCGCCCCGCTCGAGGACAGCTCCGGCGGACACGGCGTAGCGCTCCAGCAGCCGGTCCACGTGGGTCTGCGGAGTCACCAGCAGGAACGGGAACCGGCTGGGCAGCCGGGCCAGGTCGAGCCGCACGCCGCCGAACAGCCGCAGCGCCGAGACCCGGGCGCCGGTGGTCAGCAGGTCGTCCGCGAGGCCGCGGCTGTCGAGCGCCTCCAGGGTCCGCGCGTGCACGCCGAACGCCCGGGAGAGCGCGGAGGGCTCCGCGTGCCGCTCGACCACCAGCACCGAGTGACCGGTCCGGGCCACCTCGCCGGCGAGCATCAGTCCGGCCGGTCCTGCGCCGGCCACCACCACGTCGTACCGCATCACGCACCTCCCTGCAGAGTTATTTCAACAGTTGTTGAATAGTCTGCATCGGCCATGCGCGGCCCACAAGGACAGCGCGAAGTTACCGACAGGTAGGATCCTTGTCACAGCCCGCGGCCGGTGACGCGAAGAAGCGCCCGGCCCTACGCTCGACCCGCCTGCACCAGCCCCCGTCCTCAGGAGCGTTCATGCAGATCCTCGCCATCGTGGTGTCGCTGGCCATCGCGGCCGTCGGCATCGCCCTGTTCGTCAAGGCGATCCGGACGATCATCGCGACGGTCAAGGTCGGGCAGCCGGCGGTGGGCCGCACCGACGCCAAGGGCGCCCGGACGGCCACCATGCTCAAGGAGACCCTCGGGCACACGCGGATGCTGCAGTGGACCTGGATGGGGGCCGGGCACTGGTTCGTCTTCATCGGGTTCGGGCTGCTGTTCTTCACGCTGGTGACCGCCTTCGGCCAGCTCTTCGACCCGCACTTCGCGCTCCCGCTGATCGGCCACTTCTTCCTCTACGAGTGGGTCAGCGAGCTGTTCACCGTGGGCATGCTGATCGCGATCGTGGCCTTCATCGGCTACCGCGCGAGCCGGCCCAAGGAGCGCACCCGCGGGGTCAAGGGCCGCTTCTACGGCTCGACGATGTGGCAGGGCTACTTCGTCGAGGCCGTGATCCTCGGCGTCGGGCTGTGCATCGCACTGCTGCGCGGCGCCGAGTACGCCATCTCGCAGTACGGCGGCGCGGAGCCCGCGAACGCCTTCCACTACCCGTTCTCGTTCTGGATCGGCGAGTCGATGACGGGCCTGTCGGAGAGCGCGCTGGCGAACGTCATCTTCCTGGTCGCGATGGTCAAGATCGTCATCTCCTTCACCTGGATGATCGTGATCTCGCTGAACCCGGACATGGGCGTGGCCTGGCACCGCTTCACCGCGTTCTTCAACATCTGGTTCAAGCGCAAGGCCGACGGCGGTACGGCGCTGGGCGGCCTGCAGCCGATCATGGTCGACGGCGCACCGATCGACTTCGAGAACATCGAGGACCTCGACGAGGACGCGGCGCTCGGCGTCGGCAGGCTCGAGGACTTCGCCTGGAAGGGCATCCTCGACTTCACCTCGTGCACCGAGTGCGGCCGCTGCCAGAGCCAGTGCCCGGCCTGGAACACCGAGAAGCCGCTGTCCCCCAAGCTGCTGATCACCAACCTGCGCGACCACGCCTACACCAAGGCGCCGTACCTCCTCGCCGACGAGTCCGCCCGGGACTCGCTCCCCGACCACGTCAAGGCCGAGGCCGAGCGCGAGCTGGTCGGCGCCACCGAGGGCGACCCGACGCTGCCGACCGGCGGTGCGGTCATCGACCCCGAGGTGCTGTGGAACTGCACGTCCTGCGGCGCCTGCGTCCAGCAGTGCCCGGTCGACATCGAGCACGTCGACCACATCATGGACATGCGCCGCTACCAGGTCCTGGTCGAGTCGAACTTCCCGGCCGAGCTCAACCAGCTGTTCAAGGGCCTGGAGAACAAGGGCAACCCCTGGAACATGTCGCCGAACGCGCGCATGGACTGGGCCAAGGGACTCGACTTCGAGGTCAAGCAGGTGGGCACGGACGTCGAGGACCTCGACGAGGTCGACTGGCTGTTCTGGGTCGGCTGCGCCGGCGCCTACGAGGACCGCGCGAAGAAGACCACCCGCGCGGTCGCCGAGCTGCTCGACCTCGCCGGCGTCTCGTTCGCGGTGCTCGGCGACGGCGAGACCTGCACCGGGGACCCGGCCCGCCGCTCCGGCAACGAGTTCGTCTTCCAGCAGCTCGCGATGCAGAACGCCGAGGTCTTCAAGGAGACCAAGGTCAAGAAGGTCGTCTCTACCTGCGCACACTGCTTCAACACGCTGAAGAACGAGTACGCCGAGTTCGGCCTCGAGCTCGAGGTCGTGCACCACACCCAGCTGCTCAACCGGCTCGTCCGCGAGGGCCGGCTGACCCCGGTCGCCGAGAGCAACGGCGCGGCGAAGCGCAGCATCACCTACCACGACCCGTGCTACCTGGGCCGGCACAACCAGGTGTACTCCCCGCCGCGCGAGCTCCTCGCCGTCCTGCCGAACGCGGAGATGAAGGAGATGCCGCGCAACAGCGAGCGGTCCTTCTGCTGCGGCGCCGGCGGCGCCCGGATGTGGATGGAGGAGAAGACCGGCGAGCGGATCAACCTCAACCGCACCACCGAGGCCGTCGGCACCGGCGCGGACCAGATCGCGGTCGGCTGCCCGTTCTGCCGGGTGATGCTGTCGGACGGCCTCACCTCGCTGCAGGCCGACGGCAAGGCCCGCGAGGAGGTCGAGGTCCTCGACGTCGCGCAGATGCTGCTCGCCTCGGTGAAGCGCGCACCCGCCCCCGTGCCCGCGCCGACCGAGCCCGCCCCGGCCGCCCCGGCCGCCGCGGCCGCCGCCGCGCAGCCCACGGACGAGGCCACCCGCGCCGAGCCCGCGCCCGGTGACGTCACGCAGACCGAGGAGACGGTCACCGACCCGCAGGACGTCGGCGCGGACGCCGCGGCCGCGAAGCAGCCGGACCCCGAGGTCGAGGCGGCGGCGAAGGACGAGACGACCGAGACCTCTGGAAGCTCCGAGACGTCTGAGACCCCCGAGGTCGAGGCCACCGAGAACATCGAGAACAAGGACGAGAGGCAGCCCGAGGACCACCAGGGCAAGCTCTTCTGACCTCCTGACGCCGACCCGTCACCTGCTCGGCACGCTCACCGGCGTGTCGCACAGCAGCTGACGGGTCGACGCACGTCTCGGGCGCCTCAGCCCGGATCCACCGACCTCCGCCTGCTGCGCGACGCCAGCCGGCACTGACTGCGTTGCCGACGCTCGACAGGCCGCCGGCCTGACTTCGCGTCGGGGCGCCAAGCCCCTCGCACCCGGCTGATGCCGCTCGCGACGGCGCGGATCGGTGGATCCAGGCTCCGTCCGAATCCGCTTGGCTTCTGCATCTTTGTGCAGCACACAGGTATGCACGCCTGGGCTATGGCGATGAGTGCTCCTTTCGAGTGCTATGTCCGTACACGTCGGGCGGTGGGTGCCGCCGGGGGACCGACGGGACACCCAGGAGCGAACTGGTGATCAGGAAGACTCTGCTGGCGGCCCTCGGAGCGGGAACCCTGCTCCTCGGCGCCGTCGCGACTGGCGCACCCGCGGCGGACGCCGCCCCCTCCGGCCTGCACGCCAAGCGCGTGTGCAGTGCCTCGACGCAGGCCACCGTCGCGAG
>Ga0308176_10001345_pt1 | contig 15409 bp, 13 predicted proteins | sample PhyCR2_3_FD_203890 | JGI IMG/M metagenome (GOLD analysis project Ga0308176, IMG submission 203890) | Soil microbial communities from UC Gill Tract Community Farm, Albany, California, United States - DLSLS.C.R2 | ecosystem: Environmental > Terrestrial > Soil > Agricultural land | place: USA...
CCTCCCAGAGAAAGTAGCCGAAGGAACCAGGACAGGGGTTTACCTCATTCAGCCAGACTTCTCCCGTTTTGCCGTTGCAGAGAAAATCCATTCGCGGCGCGCCGGTTCCGTACACAGCGGCAAAGCAAAGGCTGGCCCACCTGCGGATTCTTTCTTCCAGATCAGGAGGGAGCGCCGGGTTCAGCTCACGGGTAAGCGAAAGCATGCCCTGGCTGATTGTGCCCGGCTGTTTGGTCCCCGATTTCGAGCCAGTGCCGCCCGCGAGATACTTAGCCTTGAAATCGAGTAACTCCCGATCCGATTTAGGCCGTTCGATCGCAGAACTTAAGACTCCGCCCTTTCCGTTCCGCACCGCCACGTTGTACTCGACCAGATTTTCCACGAAAGGTTCAACAATCGCATGGGTGTCGAGGCGGAAGATGACAGACAAAGCACCGCGAACTTCTTCTATCGTTGACGCGCGAGCGACGCCGATGCTGGATCCGAGGTGCAGAGGCTTGACGATCACCGGAAAGCTAAGATCCTGCATCTGCGTTTGCACCTCCGACGAGGAAGGCAGAAGGCCGGTCGCCGGCCGCGCGAGAATGACAGACGGCAGAAGAGCTATACCGGTCCCCGAAAGAATACGTTTCGTCGCAGCCTTGTCCATACACACGCTCGAGGCAAGCGTTCTCATGCCCGTGTAAGGCACATTTGCGAGCTCAAACAGGCTCTGAACTCGGCCATCCTCGCCGAACAGGCCGTGGAAAGCGAGCAGAGCCACATCGAACTCGATGACCTTTGGTTTGGAGAAGAGGCCGCCCGACTTAACGGGAAGCAGGCGGCCACGGCCTTCAACCGTAGGCCAGAGATCGAGCGTTACGGCCTCAAGACTCTTGAGAGTATTGTCACGAGGAATGTATGAGCTCCGGCTTCGCAGGGCATCGCCGAGGAACCATTTACCATCGGGCGCAACGTAGACTGGAAAAGAGTCGAAACGATCTCCGTCCAGAGCTTCTAAAGCTTGGAGACCGGTGATGACGCTGATGTCGTGTTCGGGGGAACGGCCGCCAAAGAAGACACCCACTCGCGTTTTCATAGTTCAGGAACTTGAATCGATCGAGTCATCACAACGAGCGAAAGCTGGCGGCAAGTCGTCGAATTTTTCACTCTAGCAAAGCATCGAATGCACTTTGAATCCACCATTCGGCAGCCGGAACGGTTTGTCGTAATCGAGACGGTCAGTCCCCGGCCAGGCAATCTGCGCCTATACTTTGGCCACGGCTGGGGTCAATCTTCAGCCGCATTTCTGTCTGTAGCAGAGACGCTGAGGCCGTTCGCACCTTCTTACCTGATTGACTTCCCGGGGTTCGGGCAATCACCAGTGCCGCCACAGAACTGGGGTACAGCCGAGTATGCCGATGCGGTGGCGGAGTGGATGAGAGCGTTGCCGGCAGAACGGCGAATCTGGATCGGTCACAGCTTCGGCGGAAGGATCGGACTGCAATTGGCTGCCCGACATCCGGAGTTGCTGGCGGGCATGGTTTTGATCGCTGCGGCGGGACTGCCTCGTACCCGAACGCCACTCGAATGGGCGCGTATCGCTGCGAGGCGAACGTTCTTTAAAACAGCAAAGCGCTTGCTGAAGGAAGGTCCGCAACTGGACAAGCTTCGCAGCCGCATGGGCAGTGCTGATTACCGGGCGGCGGGTCCACTCCGGCCCATTCTTAACCGGGTCGTGAGCGAGAACCTGAGCGAGGTTGCGTCCGCCGTGCGTTGTCCCACGCTTCTGCTCTATGGTTCGGATGATACGGAAACCCCACCCGAAATCGGGGAACGTCTCAACCGGCTGATTCCCGGGTCAGAGTTCAGCGTTCTACAAGGCCTTGGTCACCTCGATATCCTGACCCGAGGTCAACATCAGATCGCGCTCCGCATTCGGAAATTTATTGAGGCGCACGCGGAATGAGGTACCTGCTGTGGCTCGCCTATCTGGTGTTTGCGTGGCGGAGGTTGTCGACTTACCTCCACATTTTTCAGCAGGAAGAATATCAACCGGTACGCTTCGTTCGGTGGCTCTTCCGAACACGCTCCCTCGACATTCGCGTTTCGATCGTGATCCTTGTGGCCGGTGCGTTGGAGTTTGCGATTCGACTGGCGCCTGACATCGGGGCCCTCTTTGTTATCGCGGCGCTTCTCGGAATTGCGATCTACGAAAAGAAGTTGCGAGCTAGTACCAAGAAGCGACTTGTGATGACAGCACGCGCGAGGAGAATCTACTCCGTCGCGTTTTTCTGCCTGGCTCTGATCGGCCTTTTGTATGCGTTCACAGGGCTACCTCTTCTCGCCTGGCTGATCCCGGTGCATGTCGTGCCGTTCGCGTTACCCCTTGCCACACTGCTCCTCTCCCCGCAGGAGAAGTCTGTCCAGAAAAAATTTTGGAACGAAGCCCACGCCAAGCTAAAGGCACTTAGCCCAACCGTGATCGGCATCACCGGCTCATACGGTAAAACCTCGACTAAACATCTTCTGGGCCACATACTCGAGCTGCAAGCTCCAACGTTAATCACCCCGGGAAGTGTGAATACTCCTATGGGCGTGTCTCGAGTCATTCGAGAGCAATTGGGCGCTCATCACCGCTTCTTTGTATGTGAGATGGGGGCGTACGGACCGGGATCCATAGCCAGGCTATGCCGGCTGGCGCCGCCCGATGTGGCCGTTATTACCGCAATTGGAATGGCGCATTACGAGCGGTTCAAGACGCTCGATACCGTGGCTGCTGCGAAGTTCGAGCTGCCCGCAGCAGCGGCGGAACGGAATGGCGACATCATCTTGTCGGATTCCGTCCTAAAGTTTCAAATAGCGCGAGACTTTCGGGCTCAGCATGCAGCAAACACTGTTGCCGTCGGTTTCGATTCGCAATCGGAGTTCAGGATTGTGAATGCGGCGCAAACGGCCGACGGGATTATGGCGCAAGTGATGTGGAACGATCAACTGTATACATTGCGCGCACCGATATTCGGCGAACATCACATCGGGAATATGGCCTTGGCGTTTGCAACCGCTTGCCGCGCGGGCATCGCGCCAGAAGACGCAATCCTCGCCTTGAATTCGGCTCCCCAGATCAGCCATCGGCTCGAGGTGAAGGAAGGCCCGGCAGGTTCTCGCCTCATCGACGATGCTTACAACTCCAACCCTGTCGGTTTCGCGTCAGCGCTGAACCTTCTGAACGCGCTAAGGACGGACGGCGGACGCCGGATTCTTGTTACGCCTGGCATGGTGGAGTTGGGCACTGCTCATGACGAACAACACCGCGAGGTCGGAGTGTTAGCCAGATCGACCGTCGATGTCCTGCTACCTGTACTGCCGGAGCGAATACCGTCTTTCATTGCTGCGTACCAAATGAACAATCCGACCGGCACCGTTATTCCTTGCGCGGATTTCGCAGCCGCACAGATTTGGATGAACCAGAATGCGAAGCCCAACGACGTGGTACTGCTCGAGAACGATTTACCTGACCTCTACGAAAAGAAATTGTCTCTCTAGGCGTTTTCGGTTTCAATCGCGATTCGCGCAATCCCTGAAAAATCAGATCTAGAAATCACACCTTAATACCCTTCTATTTATCGGAAATAGCGCCTATATTCCTCGTTCTATTCCCTTGTGGTTTAGTACAGGACGGACGCGACACGAAGTGTTTTCAATGCCAAGATGCATACGTAGCCGGGAGCACTTCCGGCCGATACCTCGGAGGAGAGTTTTAGCAATTATGAAGTTTAAAGGTTCTCTGTTCGCCGGCCTTCTGGCGACAGCAGTTTTCTTCAATGCCGGTTCCGCACGAGCAGAAGCTGTGACGGGCCAGGCAAACATCGCTGGCAACGTAAACGTTGACGCCACCAGCATCGTATTTAACCCCACTTTCACCAACACCCCGGGTGCGCTCGAAACTGGGTCTTTCGCAGGACTGACCGGTGGCACTATCATGTCGCTGACCGGAACTGGGACGGGAGCGGTCAACGTTCCGGGTTTCATTCACTTCACGGCCGGCGTTGCCGCGCCGATCACATTTGATTTGACGTTCATCGCGCCGGGCGTTGGCACTCAGGCAGCTTGCGCCAGCAGCACTCCTGGTTCACTCTGCACGCCGGCCAATTCGCCCTTCACGCTTCTGCAGCTGACCAGCAGCACGGTCGTTGCCTCTTTGCAGCTCAACGGTAATGCCTACATCGGTAGCCCCTCAACTGGTTCGTCCGACACGAGAGGCGTTTTCTCGACCCAGACCGTGGTCGGTGGGACCTTGCCTGAGATCATCTCAACCCTCTCTTCGGGTCATTCGATCAATGGCATCACCTACTCCGCTTCCTTCTCTGCCTCTCCGGTTCCTGAGCCAGCCTCCATGCTCCTGATGGGTCTTGGCCTCGCCGGCGCCGGTCTGGTTGCCCGCCGCAAATCCAAAGCTTAGTCACCGGCCGCTTACGGTTCGAACCAAGCTCTTTGAAACCCATGCGCCCTCGGGCGCATGGGTTTTTCTGTTTCCCGCCTCGCTGCTCCCCGCCACTGTGCCGAATTGGAACCCGGTCTGGGACCAGTCGCTCAGTTCGGCATTGCTCTTTCCCAGCCTTTTTGCGTGAAGCTCAGCGTTTTCAAACAGTTGTAAGTTCTCGGAGTTTGGCCGATCGCCTGCATCTTCTCCAGGCGTGATCCTGACTTTCATCTCAATCGCCTATGTAGCTGTCCTGTTCGTTGCATTCTGTGTGGTTCGCGGCGGAACATCCACCGAGAGCCAGATCTGTGAAGCGCAATTGGAGCGCTAGAAGTGCGCGTCTGCACCGCCGACGGACCCAAGTGGGCCGTGTCGGTCCCGGAATCCTTGCCCTTGCTGATTCTGGCGGGATTCGGTATAAGAAATTCCTGGAAACTCTGGCGGGGAGCGTCCGTTTCTCCTTTTGAACAATCAAATATCCTGTATCGGACCAAGATTGTTCGTTGGAAATTCTGGGTAGCACGTGACTTTCTGAAGAATGTTGTCACGTTACCTTCCGCCCTGTGGAGCATTCGATAACCCGTTTCAGGCTTTCTCGGGCGGTTGTTTTAAGCTGGGGTGGATCTGCCGCACTTCTCCGATCAGGTTGAGGCGGCAGGTGACAGAAGGAGATGACTTCCTTGTATTCCAGACGTGACCTCGGGAAATTAGCTGCCGCCGCACTACCCGTTTCTAACTTGCTAGGACAGAAAGTTGATGGCGTTCAACTTGGAATCTGTACCTATAGCTTTCGTTCGATGCCTCGGACCGGTGCCGATTCCGTAGACGACGTGATCCGGGCGATGAAAGAATGCGGAGGAACCAGTTGCGAATTGTTTTCGCCGCAACTTGAGCCGGAAAATCCGATTACGTCCACTCCGAATCCCGGGCGGCAAACAAATGCTGCTCAGGGCGGGCCTGCGGGCAATCCTCAGGCGCGAGCTGCGGCCATGCGCGCCCGGCAAAATAGCCCCGAAGCAAAGAAATATCGTGAGGAGGTTCGAAATTGGCGATTGAATACTCCCGCCGAACATTTCCGTGCCATCCGAAAGAAATTCAATGATGCCGGTATTGACATCTATGCGTACACGCTGAATTTCCGGGACGACTATACCGATCCTGAACTGGACAAATGCTTTGAGCAGGCGAAGGCACTCGGTGCAAAGACGATCGCCTCATCGACGCAGTTGACAGTGGCGCAACGGCTGGCCGGTTTCGCCGAGAAACACAAAGTTCTTGTTGCGCTTCACGGCCACAACAATACTGCCGATCCAAATGAATTCTCATCCCCCGAGACATTCGAAAAGGCCCTGAATATGTCTAAGTGGTTCCGGATTAATCTGGACATCGGACACTTCACTGCCGCAGGTTTTGACCCGGTCTCATACATTCAGGAGAAACACGACAAAATCACGCACCTGCACATTAAGGATCGCAAGAAGAACAACGGGCCGAACGAGCCGTTCGGAGAGGGCGAGACACCAATTAAGCAGGTGCTCACGCTCCTTAAAGAGAAGCGCTACCCGATTCCGGCATATATCGAATATGAGTACCGCGGAACTGGAACACCGGTTGAAGAAGTCAAACGCTGCTTGGAGTACGAACGGAACGCGTTGAAGAGCTAGGGCGACACGTTCGACACCTACTCGGGAGTCGCGTCACAAAGCAAGTTGCCAGTATCCGACGTCGATCCATTTGCCGAATTTAAAGCCGACCTCGGCAAAATGCGCAACCTTGCGAAACCCAAACTTCTCATTAATCGCGACGCTTGCCTCATTCGGGAGAGAGATGCCGCTAATCAGAACGTGTATGCCCCTTTCCCGCACGGTTGCAATGAGCTGCGCGTACAGAGTAGAGCCGGCTCCGCGTCCCACGTGCCCTGGTGCCATGTACATACTCGCTTCAGCAGAAAACCGGTAAGCCGACCGGCTCTTCCAGAGCGCGGCATAGGCGTATCCGATCACCCGCCCGGCTTCTTCTGCCACGAGCCAGGGTAGCGATGCAGAGCGCACACCTTGTATCCGATACCAGACATCTTGACCCGAAATCGCATCCTCTTCGAAAGTAGCGATCGAGGTTTGAATGTAGTGATTATAGATCGCGGCAATTGCTTGGGCATCGTTCTGCCCGACTTCGCGAACGACCGCTTCGTTTTGGGAATTCGACACGGCGTTGATGACAGATATAACAGAAGCCGGGCAAAGCGTCCGAAGCACCTAGGCAAATCAGCTTCAATTGACTTGCCAGCATTCCTCTCGGATCCTACTGATAAGTACCTTTTACACCTCAGATTTTGCCCTGAGTACATTATCTGGCAACGCAAGAATGCCGATTTGAACTCAGGACTGAAAAACAGAATGCAAATACTTCGTGTGTTACTACTCAGCTCAACTTGGGCGGCGTGCGCATCAGCAATAGTTTATGGTGCGACGAATTGGAACGAGTGCCACAACTTGATATACACGGCGCTCAACTGCATCAGGTGATTCGCCTGACAAGCCCGCCCTACGCGCTCGCGTGCAAGACGGCGCAAGCGCGCAGGGCGGGCGGCTCTTGCGTCCGTGCAGAGCTCTGCTCAGCTCGGATTTCTTGATTCGTTTTCGAGCAGGCCCTCTGCATAGGGCTGATTCTTCCGGGGAACGGCATGCAGCTCTTGGAGCCGGGTGCGAGGATCGAACTCGCGACCTCAAGATTACAAATCTAGCGCTCTACCAACTGAGCTAACCCGGCGGGGAGCCTGCTTGCGCTCCCATTGTAACGTGGGGCAACAGCACGCATCCGTGAGCGCGGCAGTTACTCCCGTCACGTAGGCGGCGCTCTGAACACAACAACAGCGTCGAGTCGTCGATTCGCTCGTCCGGTGCCGTTTCCGCCTGCGGGTGATCACCAACCCGTTTGCACAATAACTGGAAGGATCACTCAACACTCGGTTACGTTCGATTTGGACGGGCCGCTTTTTGTATAATCCTCGCTCGTAGCTCACGATGAACGCCACTCTCCAGTCTGGGGCCGCCAAACCGGATCCACAGATCCTGGTTCTGGCCGATGATCTAACGGGCGCACTGGAATCGGGTGCCGCGTTTGCGCATCGCGGAATCAAGAGTGCCGTCAAGCTGCTGAAGGCACATCGAACCGGAGAGCCGGTGCTGGTCATTGACACCGAGACGCGCCACGCTTCCGAAGACGAAGCCGCAACGCGTATCGAGCAACTCGCAACCTCCATAACTGCGCGTTTGATCTACAAGAAGACCGATTCCACACTACGGGGCAACATCCGCGCGGAGTTACATGCGCTGTCACAACGAGGTCCGGTGTTATATGTGCCCGCATATCCCCAATTGGGGCGCACGCTGCACGATGGATGCCTCCATGTCCACGGCATTCCGGTTGAGGAATCACCGTTCGCCAAAGATCCAATACATCCTGTCCGCACTGGTAACATCGCCAGACTCCTGGCAGACACACGCAACATCACGATTTGCCACGAGAATACACAGAACGGCATCCAAGCCGTCGCACGTAACTGGATCGAAGCAGGCGGGATCGCAGCCGGACCTTCCTCCTTACTCCATGCGGCGGCAGAAGTCCTCGCTCCCGGGTCACTAACTCCCAAATTCCCGAGCGTACGGCGTGCGTTGCTCGTTTCAGGGAGCCGGCACGTGCAGTCTCAGCGGCAGATCGCGGCCGCATCCGGAGCGCTAAGTAACTGGGGCTGGAGCGTGTTCTGTTCCCCCGATGAGCACCAGGGTGACCCATTGACCTTCGCTGCTCAATTTGGGAAACAGGCGAAGGGCGCGTTCGAATCCGATCAGTTTGACACGATAATCGTATTCGGAGGCGATACCGCCTTCTCACTATTGACTGCCATGAACATCGACTCGCTTGAACCGATCGGTGAGGTGCTGCCCGGCGTGCCCGTTTCGCTCCTCCCAAACAAGAAGACCCTGATCACGAAGGCCGGCGGATTCGGTGATCCCGACCTGCTGTTCCAAGTGCACGGAAAGCTGAGCCATGACAGGCGCTAACGGCACGCGCCCTTACGGCATCACCCTAGGCGATTCAAGCGGCGTAGGACCCGAAATCCTTCTCAAAGCTTTTTCGCAAGATCAACTTCCCCGCCCGTTCCGGATTTTCGGTGACCGTGCCGTCCTTTCCTACTACAACGAGAAACTCGCCCTAGGTGTGCAGGTCGACACTCTGGACGTTCAAGATCCAGGGCTGCTGAGATCATCCGACGTGCATCCCGGACAACTTTCCAGACAGTCTGGCGCAGCGGCCCGGCAGTACGTCGTCGATGCAACAAAGGCGGCTCTTGCTGGTGAGATCACTGCGATGGTGACGTTGCCCATCAATAAAGAGGCAACCCAGATGACCGACCCGAACTTCACGGGCCACACCGAGTTGATCGGCGAATTGTGCGGATCAGACGATGTCACGATCATGCTGGTCTCGAATCAGCTCATCGTTACTCATGTGAGTACGCATGTTTCTCTAAAAGAAGCAATCGCTCGTGCCAAAAAAGAAAGAGTTCTCAAAATTATTCAGCTAACGGGCGCTGCCGTGAGTCGTTTACGATCGAACCCGAGGATCGCTGTGGCAGGTTTGAACCCGCATGCGGGCGAGAACGGCCTGTTCGGCGACGAAGAAATTCAGGAGATCAGGCCCGCGGTGGAGGACGCAAAGAAACAAGGCATTCCGGTCGAAGGCCCGTTAGCTCCAGACACTCTCTTTTATTTGGCTGTTCAGAAGAAGAAGTATGACGCGATCGTCTGCATGTATCACGACCAGGGCCACATCCCGCTGAAGCTTCTGGATTTCGAAGGTGGCGTGAACGTAGCTCTCGGGCTGCCGATCGTCCGCACCTCCGTCGATCATGGGACCGCTTTCGACATCGCCGGTAAGGGGATCGCATCCACGACCAGCTTGCTCCGGGCCATTGAATTAGCGCTACGTCTGGCAAACAACTGAGGTGTGAAATGCGCGATTGTTAGAATAGCCGCGGTGAAGGGAGATCGATGAAGATGAACAAGTCCACCTCGCGGCGTTTCTTTTTGGGAGCGGCGACGGCGGCAGCGGCCAGCCGGGTTTGGGGTGCTAATGATCGCGTGAATGTAGCGATCGTGGGGCTGGGAGGTCGCGGGACCAATCACCTGAACGTCTATTCGAAACTGCCCGAAGCGCGCGTCGTGGGCCTTTGCGACATCAACCAGGCCGCTCGCGAAAAAGCGCAAGCCACGCTGTTGAAGAACACAGGCGAGAAGGCCAAAGAGTTTGAAGATATGCGCCAGGCCTTCGCTGATTCAGAAGTCCAGGCCGTTTCTATCGCCACGCCGAACCACTGGCATGCGTTGGCTGCAATCTGGGCGATGCGGGCAGGAAAGGATGTCTACGGAGAGAAGCCCGCCTGCTACAACATCTACGAAGGACAAAAGATGCTGGAGGTCGCGCGGGCGACCAACCGCATGCTGCAGATCGGCTCTCAACACCGAAGCACGCCATTCAAGATTCGCGCCATGGAGGCAATGCAAGGTGGTTTGATCGGCGATATTTATCTCTCTAAAGGCCTGTGCTTTAAACGGCGTGCTTCGATTGGGCATCAGCCAGACGGTCCTGTGCCGCCCGGAGTCAATTGGGACTTGTTCCTCGGGCCGGCGCCGATGCGTCCCTTCAATCCGTTGCGGTTTAAGTACAACTGGCACTGGTTCTGGGATACGGGAAACGGCGACATCGGGAACCAAGGCGTTCACGAAATCGGAATTGCCCGGTGGGCACTGAAGGACCCGCAATGGCCGGAGACCGCGTATGCGCAAGGCGGGAAGTACGCCTACCAGGACGATCAGGAAACGCCGAATACATTGCTGGCGAGCTATAAATACGGACCGCGAGAGCTGGTTTTTGAAGTGCGCGGTTTGCTCACTGGCGGCGAAGGCGTGCCCGTTGCGCGCAAGGGCGGCGCGCCCGCGGCAGGGGCGGCCGCTCCCCCGCCTTCAACTTCTCCCATCACAACGGTTCCGAGCAAGGGTGCGCCTTTGAATGTCATGGTGGGCAACCTCTTTTATGGCACTGAAGGCTGGGCGGCGATGAGTGACCAGGGCTTTCAAGCCTTCAAGGGCGAAAGTAATGAACTGGTCGCCGATGAGCGGCCGGAGCACGGCCCCGGATCCGACACCACGGCTCTTCACATGCAGAACTTCCTGTCGGCTTGCCGGTCGCGCAACTACAAGGATCTGCATGATGAAATCGCAAATGCCTACCTCAGCGCATCTCTCTGCCATTTAGCGAATATCAGCTACCGGACGGGTCGCAAACTTACGTTGGCGCCCGGTCCGAAATTTGTCAACGATCCTGAAGCGAACAAGATGCTGACTCGCGATTACCGCAAACCGTACGTAGTCGCCTGAAGAATCAGATCACCACCACCGCGGGTCGAAGGGCTGTGCAGATCGGCTCGCGGTGGGCGAGTCCCCAGGCAGTAACTCGGGGCGGCAGATCCAGCATAACCAGCCATTCCGCTCGAGGATCCTCTCCGGGCGGAAGCGTTCTGGCGTACGATCCTGAAGAAAACCGCTTAAGAAGAGCAGCCCCTCCGATTTCGCAACCCGCACCAGATCTTCAGCAAGAGCATCGATCACTTTGGCGCTGATATTTGCCAGAACCAAATCAGCCGCCGAAGATTGAATGGCATCAGCACTCCCGAGGAATGCTGCTGTTTTCGTAGATGTCCGGCGCGCGGCCTGAATAGCTTCGGGGTGGATATCGCAGGCGAAAACGGCGGATGCTCCAAGGTGACCGGCCACCTCGGACAGGATCCCGGATCCACAACCCACATCGATGACTACGGTTCCGGGCTGCAGATGAACTTCCATCGCCTCGACCATCAGCTGCGTGCTCTCGTGGCGTCCACTGCCGAACGCAGCGCTGAATGGAAGGGAGAGAGCGATTCGTGCGGGGTCCGAGGAATCTCCGGCCAGGTTGTCCGCGATTACGAAGCGTTGGCCTAGCAAAACCGGCTCGCTGTCCATCTGGGGCGAGTAGGAGGAACGACTCTCGTCTTCCACTAAGGCGTCGACTATATCGCCGTTTTCGGGCTTAACAATTTCACGCCAGTCGACGGATTCCGCAAAGTAGGCGCGCACATAACAATCATCCTCGAGGATGCCTACCGTGCCGTGCTCCCACAAATCGGCGATGAGGTCATCCCGACTCCACGGATTCGGACGGATGATGATGAGTCGCAAGACCCTATCTTAGGAGAACGAACGCGGTGGACTGCACTCAGAGCTTCGAATAGAATGAGTCTGGCCTCATGCGTATATCTCATCTCGTGCTGGCGGCGCTTGGCGCATCCACTCTATATAGCCAGTACACTAAGGATCCGTTCCCTACTCCGATTCCTCGCACCGAAGGGGCAATCCTGGTGAACTTCGCCGAGTTTGCCACAATCCCTTTCGCCGGCAACGAGGCGCCACGCATGATGCTGCTCGTGGACGAACCCGGTACACACCGACTGTTCGTAAACACGATGCAGGGTTTGATCTACTCCGTCAGTTATGACGGCAAAACAGTAGGTGAATACCTCAATGTGAACGCTCCTGAGTGGGGGATCAAAGTTCACTTCTCCAGCCACGATTCAGGCTTCCAGAGTTTCGCTTTTCATCCGGAGTTCAACAAGCCCGGCAGTCCGGGTTACGGCAAGTTTTATACCTACACCGACACAGATAACACCACGCCGAAAGCCGATTTTGTTCCAAACGGGTCGGGCCACGCACATCATACTGTTCTGCTCGAATGGACGGCCAAGAACCCGAACGCCTCGACCTACGACGGAGGTCCGCCACGGGAACTCTTCAGACTGGCGAAGGCCTTCTCCATTCACAATGGCGGACAGATAGCCTTCAATCCGCTCGCGAAGCCGGGTGGCGAGGATTATGGCCTGCTATATGTGGGCGTAGCGGATGGCGGGAACGGCGGCGATCCATACAAACACGGGCAGAATCTCGCCTACGCATTCGGCAAGATCCTCCGTATCGATCCGCTCGGATCGAACAGCGCCAACGGTCAATACGGGATTCCATCGACTAACCCTTTCGTGAAGAATAAACGGCCCGGGACGCTCGGCGAGATCTATGCGTACGGTTGTAGAAATCCTCAACGCTTTTCGTGGGATCCGAAAACCGGCAACATGTTCATGGCGGATATCGGTCAGGAGGTCGTGGAGAAGATCACACTCGTCCCACCCGGAGCGAATCTGGGCTGGAATATCTGGGAGGGTAGCTTTACCTACGGTCACGGACAAGTTGGCACAGAGACGCCACACGATCCGGCGGTCACTTATCCGACCGTCGAGTTTGACCACACAGATCCGCTCTTTCAGCCCAGCGTTGCTGTGACCGGCGTATTCGTGTATCGCGACACATTCATCCCGCAACTGACGAACAAGTTACTGTTCGGCGATAACCCCAGCGGAGAGATACTCTATATCGATGCAGATAAGCTTCCAAAGGGCGGGCAAGATTCCATCCGACGGATTCTCTTGATAGAGAAAGGCACACCCAAAACACTGCTTCAAGTCATACAGGAGAAGAATGCGTCGCAAGGGAGAAGTCCCGCGAGACGGGTCGACATGCGGTTCAACCGTGGACCGAATGGGCGGATCTTCGTAATGAATAAATTCGATGGCACCATCCGGTCTCTCCTTCCATAAGTCACGGCCCCGCCACAATGGCTATTTGATAGAACTAAGGCATGGCCCAGCAAGGGACGCACAGCTCTCGGCGGAGCTTAATGAAGGGACTAGCCGCCACGACAAGTCTAGTCACGGCTAAGTCGCGTGCGGCTACGGCAGAACGTCCCAATATTCTTTACCTGCATTCGCATGATACGGGTCGCTACATTCAGCCGTATGGGTATGCCGTGCGGACCCCGAATCTTCAAAAGCTGGCTGAAGAAAGCATTCTCTTCCGACAGGCCTTCGATGCAGCTCCTACCTGTTCGCCAAGCCGCGCCGCTCTTTTGACGGGACAGTGCCCACACAAGAACGGGATGCTTGGGCTGGCGCACAGAGGTTTCAAGCTGAACGATTACCGCCAGCATCTCCTTCACTGGTTGCGACCCCACGATTACCGGTCAACGCTGATCGGTGTTCAACACATCGCGAAAGATCCGTCGGTCATCGGATACGACGAGATTGTTCCGACAAAGAGCGTCAAGGTCGCGGATGTCGCTCCGGCGGCCGTCCGGTTTCTCCAAGGATCTCCGAAGCAGCCGTTCTTCCTGGATGTGGGCTTTCATGAGACGCATCGCGAATTTCCCCGCCCTGGGGCAAAGCACGATCCGAGGTACACAGAGCCACCAAGTCTGATCGCGGACACACGTGAGACACGGGAAGATATGGCGTCTTTTGCCACGTCGGCGGAAGTATTGGACGGCGGTGTAGGCGCCGTCTTGAATGCTCTTGAAGCCTCAGGTCTTGCGCAGAATACGCTCGTGATCTCTACCACGGATCACGGAATCGCTTTCCCTGGTATGAAATGCAATCTGACTGTGCACGGCACGTCCGTCTACCTGATGCTGCGAGGACCAGGCGGGTTCGGTGGCGGCAAGGTTTGCGATGCCATGGTTTCGCACATGGACCTTTATCCGACGATTTGCGAGCTCCTCAACATCGACAAGCCAGACTGGCTTGAAGGGAGGTCGCTGTTGCCGCTGGTGCGAGGAGAACGGCAAAGCATTCACGACGAGCTGTTCGCAGAAGTGAACTATCATGCTGCGTACGAGCCGAAGCGCGCGGTGAGAACTGCACGGTATAACTACATTCGCCACTTTGGCGACAAGCGTACTCCGGTGTTGCCGAATTGTGACGACAGCCCAAGCAAGAACCTGTGGCTGAAAAACGGCTGGAAGAACACGATCGTTCCTCGGGAACTGCTGTTCGATTCGACACGCGACGCCAATGAGGCACATGACATGGCAGCTGATGAGGCTTACGCCTCGGTGCTTGCAGATATGCGGCAGCGCCTTGACCGTTGGATGGAAAAGACGGCTGACCCGCTTCTCCATGGTCCGGTGAAAGCGCCACAAGGCGCATTGGTGAACGATCCCGATGGCACCTCGCCGCAGGAACGCGTGATCCCTGCGCCTACAGTCTGAGGTCTCTAAAAAGTGACCTTAGCGGCGAGTTGAATGATCCGGGCCGGCAGAGTGCTGCTGATCACGCCCGCTTGCGCCGTTCCGATCGATACGTTCGGGTTATTGAAGTTAGCGTGATTGAACGCGTTGAAGAATTCACCCCGCAAGTCTAATCCCATCCTTTCCAGGAATGAGAAGTGGCGAACGAGGCCCAGGTCTACGTTGAAGTAGGAGGGCCCCGTCAATATGCCCGTGCCTGAGTTTCCAAATGTAAACTGAGCTGGAGCAGGAAACGCTGTGACGTCGAACCAGTGATCGATTGTCCGCTGGCCGGAAGGTAGGTTCCCAGTTGCAACACGGTTCGGACGCTGCGTTCCGCCGCCAGCGGAATTCGATACTGACGTTCCAAAAAGAGGAGTGAAAGCTGCCCCGCTCTGAACCGCCCAAATCCCGTTGATCGTCCAATCGCCCAGAATGTAAGCAAGCGGCCCGCTGTGTAGATAAGTCCGATGCCTGCCCCAGGGAAGATCGTAAACGTGATTTACCGAAAGCACGTGCCGGAACGAATCAGGCGTTCGTCCCCAATTGCACGCTACACAGAAATGATTCTGAATATCGCCGTTGCCGCCACCGTTCGGATTCCCGGAATCAGCGAGGTAGCTGGCGTACGTGTAGGATGCGCCGAACGTCAAACCTCGGCTGAACCGCTTTTCGAGATGCACCTGCAGCGACTCATATTTCGAATCACCGCCATTGGTCCTGTAAGCGATGTTCACGAGG
>Ga0308176_10001347_pt1 | contig 15402 bp, 12 predicted proteins | sample PhyCR2_3_FD_203890 | JGI IMG/M metagenome (GOLD analysis project Ga0308176, IMG submission 203890) | Soil microbial communities from UC Gill Tract Community Farm, Albany, California, United States - DLSLS.C.R2 | ecosystem: Environmental > Terrestrial > Soil > Agricultural land | place: USA...
CAGCGGCTTCAAGACCCGCACGGTCGACGCCCAGGACGGAACCCGGCTGTTCGTGCGCTCAGGCGGCGCCGGCCCGGCCGTGGTGCTCATTCACGGCTTCGGCGACACCGGCGACATGTGGGGCCCGCTGGCCCAACAGCTGGCCAGGACGCACCTGGTCATCGTGCCCGACCTGCGCGGCATGGGGCGCTCGGCCAAGGCCGCCGGCGGCTACGACAAGAAGTCGCAGGCCGTCGACATCCGCGCGGTCGTCACCGCCTTCGGCCAGGACCATGCGGCGGTGGTCGGCCACGACATCGGCACCATGGTGGCCTATGCGTATGCGGCGAGCTATCCGGACAAGGTCGACAAGCTGGTCGTGATGGACGCGCCGGTACCCGGGGTCGCGCCCTGGGACCAGATCATCCTGTGGCCGGCGCTGTGGCACTTCAACTTCGGCGGCCCCAACGCGGAGCGGCTGGTGGCGGGACGCGAGCGCATCTACCTCGACCGCTTCTGGAACGAATTCGCCGGCGATCCCTCCAAGATCGACGAGGCGACGCGCCGGCACTACGCGAAGCTCTATGCCCAGCCCGGCGCGATGCGGGCGTCGTTCGCGCAGTTCAACACCATCGCGGCCAAGGATGTCGCCGACAACATCGCGTTCTCGCGCAACAAGCTGGCGATGCCGGTGCTGGCCATCGGCGGCGAGAAATCCTTCGGCCCCAACATGGCCGTGGTGATGCGCAACGCCGCGACCAACGTGCAGCAGGAGGTGGTCCCGAACGCCGGCCACTGGCTGATGGAGGAAAGCACCGCGACGACGGTCGGCCTGATCGACAAGTTCCTCGCCCCCGCCCAGTAGGTCGCCGGCCGAATCGCGAAGCCATGGAACGCAATCCCAACGGCCTGCGCAAGGGCCTGACCAGCTACGGCGACCCTGGCTTCTCCCTGTTCCTGCGCAAGGCCTTCATCAAGGGCGCGGGCTACACCGACGGCGCGCTGGACCGTCCGGTGGTGGGCATCGCCAGCACCGGCAGCGCCTACAACCCGTGCCATGGCAACGCGCCCCAGCTGATCGAGGCGGTCAAGCGCGGCGTCATGCTGGCCGGCGGCCTGCCGATGGAATTCCCGACGATCTCGATCCACGAGAGCTTCGCCGCCCCCACCAGCATGTACCTGCGCAACCTGATGTCGATGGACACCGAGGAAATGGTGCGCGCCCAGCCGATGGACGCCGTGGTGCTGATCGGCGGCTGCGACAAGACCGTGCCGGCGCAGCTGATGGGCGCGGCCTCGGCCGGCATCCCGTCGATCCAGCTGATCACGGGCTCGATGCTGACCGGCAGCCACCGCGGCGAGCGGGTCGGGGCCTGCACCGACTGCCGTCGCTACTGGGCCCGGTTTCGCGCCGCGGAGATCGACGACGAAGAGGTGGGCGAGGTCAACGACCGGCTGGTCGCCAGCGTCGGCACCTGTTCGGTGATGGGGACGGCCAGCACCATGGCCTGCATCGCCGAGGCCCTGGGCATGACGGTGCCGGGGGGCGCCTCGCCGCCGGCGGTCACGGCCGATCGCATCCGCGTGGCCGAACAGACCGGCGCCCGGGCCGTGCAGATGGCGCACGACCGCCTGACCATCGACCGGGTGCTGACCCCCGCCGCCTTCGAGAACGCGATGCGCGTGCTGCTGGCGATCGGCGGCTCGACCAACGGCATCGTCCACCTGAGCGCCATCGCCGGCCGCATGGGCCTGGACGTCGACCTCGACGCCCTCGACCGCATGGGCCGCGAGACGCCGGTGCTGCTGGACCTGAAGCCGTCGGGCCAGCACTACATGGAGGACTTCCATCGCGCCGGCGGCATGGCGACCCTGCTGCGCGAGCTCCGCCCGCTGCTGCGGCTCGACGCGCTGACCGTGACCGGCCGCACGCTCGGCGAGGAGATCGAGGCGGCGGGGCCCGGCTTCGCGCAGGACGTGGTGCGGCCCGTCGCACGGCCGATCTACCCGCAAGGCGGGATCGCGGTGCTGCGTGGCAACCTGGCGCCCGGCGGCGCGATCATCAAGCAGTCGGCCGCAGATGCCCGGCTGATGGAGCACGAAGGCCGGGCAGTGGTGTTCGAGAACCTCGAGGACCTGGCCGAGCGCATCGACAGCGACGAGCTGGACGTCACGGCCGACGATGTGCTGGTGCTGAAGAACATCGGCCCCCGCGGCGCCCCCGGCATGCCCGAGGCCGGCTACCTGCCGATCCCGCGCAAGCTCGCACGGGCCGGCGTGAAGGACATCGTGCGCATCTCCGATGGCCGCATGAGCGGCACCGCCTTCGGCACCATCGTGCTGCATGTCACGCCCGAGTCGGCCGTCGGCGGCCCGCTGGCCCATGTTCGCAACGGCGACCGGATCCGCCTGAGCGTGCAGGCCCGCGAGATCGCGCTGCTGGTGTCCGACCAGGAACTGGCGCGCCGCGCCGCGGCCTCGCCGGTGGTGCCCCCCACCGCCGAGCGCGGCTACCGCAGGCTGTTCCTGCAGACCGTCACGCAGGCCGACCAGGGGGTGGACTTCGACTTCCTGCGGGCGGCGAAGACGGTGGGCAAGGTGCCGCAATAGGCGCCCCGGCGCGGGCGATCGGGAGAGGTTCTCGGCCTTGGACGGTCAGGGAACTCAGGCCACCAGCACGGTGGAACCGACCGTCTTGCGGCCTTCGAGCGCGCGATGCGCATCGGCCGCATCGGCCAGGGCGAAGCTCTGCTTCGGCTCGCTGACGATCCGCCCCGCGAGCACGTGGTCGAACAGCTCCCGCGCCATGTCGAGCATGTGGGCGCGCGGCTCGATGTAGTGCCGCATCGCCGGCCGGGTGAACCAGATCGAGCCCTTGGTCGCCAGCAGCCCCGTGTTGAAGACCACCGGGCCCGACGAGGTGCCGTTGCTCACCATCGTGCCGCGCTGCTGCAGGCTGTCGAGCGAGGCCTCCAGCGTGTCCTTGCCGACCGAGTCGTAGACCACCGGCACGCCCTGGCCGTCGGTGATCTCGCGCACCCGCTTCGCGATGTCCTCGCGCGACGTCACGATGGTGTGGGTGCAGCCATGGGCGCGGGCGATGGCGGCCTTCTCGTCGGTGCTGACGGTGCCGATCATCGTCACGCCCATGGCGCGCGCCCACTGGCAGGCGATCAGGCCGACCCCACCGGCGGCCGCGTGATAGAGGATGGTCTCGCCGCCCTGGAGCGGAAAGACCTGGCGGAACAGGTACTGCGCCGTCATGCCCTTCATGATCAGCGACGCGGCGGTGCGGTCCGGGATGCCGTCGGGCAAGGGGATCAGCACGTTGGCGGGCATGACGCGCGCCTGCGCGTAGGCCCCGGGCGGTCCGACCAGGTAGCCCACGCGGTCGCCCACGCGGATGTCCGTGACGCCGGGCCCCACGGCCTCGACCACGCCCACCGCGTCGGTGCCCAGGCCATTGGGCAGCGCCAGCGGATAGAGGCCGGTGCGGAAGTAGATGTCGGCAAAGTTGACGGCGATGAAGCTGTGGCGAACGCGAGCCTCGCCGGGCCCGGGTTCGCCGACTTCGACGTCCTCGAATTTCAGGACGTCGGCGGCCCCGGTTTCGTGGAAGCGGATGGCCTTGGTCATGGTGCGTCTCCTTGTCAGTGCATGTGGAGACGCGATTCTTGCGGGCCCCTCGGCCGACCGGACGCGCGCCGTCCGTTATGGCCCATTTCGACAAGTCGATGTCCCCGACAAGCAAGTGTCGATCGGCGCTGCGCCGGATACTGACGGCATCGGAAAGCCACTGTCCGACTGGACGAACTGGAGACAAGAATGAAACTGCAACATGCCGCGCGCCCTGCCCTGGTGCTGATCGGATGGTCGCTGGCGCTGGGCGCCTGGGCCTTCGGCGACAAGCCCTTGAAGGTGATCGTTCCGGCACCGGCGGGCGGAACGACGGACATCGCCGCGCGCGTGGTCGGGCAACAGATGTCGGTCGACACCGGCCGGCCGGTGATCGTCGAAAACCGTCCCGGTGCCAGCGGGTCGATCGGCCTCAACGCCATGCTGCAGGCCGCCCCCGACGGCGACACGATCGTGGTCGGGCCCAACAACCTGCTGGTGGAGTCGCCGCAGGTCATGAAGCTGCCGTACGACCCGCTGAAAGACATCGTCAGCATCGCCCGGGTGGCCAAGACCAGCTATGTGCTGGTGACGGGTGCCAGCTACCCGGCCAAGGACTTCCAGGGCCTGGTGGCCCAATTGAAGTCGCGCAAGGGCAAGTCCAGCTTTGCCAACTATGGCAACGGCACGACCTCGCACTACTCGGGACTGATCTTCAGCGACCGGGCCGACCTGGGCATGCAGAACGTGGGCTATCCCGGATCGCCGCCCGCGCTGCAGGACGTGATCGGCGGCCAGGTCGACATGATGTTCGACGGCATGGCGACTTCCTTGCCGCTGATCAAGGGCGGCAAGCTTCGCGCCTATGCCGTGTCCGGGCCAGGCCGATCCGGGTACTTCCCGGAGGTGCCGACCATGACCGAACTCGGCTACCCGGAGATCCAGTTCCAGGGACAGATCCGCTTCTACGGCTCCAGCAAGCTGCCGGCCGACGTGCTGGCCAGGCTGCAGGCGATGGTCAAGAAGGCCGCCGATGCCCCGGCGGTGCAGAAGAAGCTGCTCGACGTCGGCCTGGAGCCCGACGTCAGCATCGACACGCCCGCCATGCTCGCCGAAGACAAGGCGCTGTACCAACGCAACGCCGCCATCGTCAAGAAGTTCAGCATCCAGCTGAACTGACGCGTCCCAAACCGGAGACAAAAGATGAAGACCAAGCAACTGGCTCGCGCGGCCATGGCATCGATCGGCTGTTCGCTGGCGCTCGCCGCCTGGGCCTTCGGCGACAAGCCCTTGAAGGTGATCGTGCCGGCACCGCCGGGCGGAACGATGGACGTCGCCGCCCGCGTGGTCGGGCAACAGATGGCCATCGACATGGGCCGGCCGGTGATCGTCGAGAACCGTGCCGGCGCCACGGGGTCGATCGGACTTGCCGCCATGCTGAAGGCCGAGCCCGACGGCAACACGATCGCGATGGGGGCGATCAACCTGCTGGTGGAAGCGCCGCTCGTGATGAAGGTCCCGTACGACCCGCTGAAGGACATCGTGCCCATTGCCCGGGTGGCCCAGACCAGCCGTGTGCTGGTGACCGCCGCCACCAACCCGGCCAAGGACTTCCAGGGTCTCGTCTCCCAATTGAAGACGCGCAAGGGCCAGACCAGTTTCGCCAGCTTCGGCACCGGCACCTCGTCGCACTACGCGGGACTGATCTTCAGCGACCAGGCCGGATTGGGCATGCAGCACGTGGGCTACCCCGGCTCGCCGCCCGCGCTGCAGGACCTGCTGGGCGGCCAGGTCGACATCATGTTCGACAGCCTGCTGACTTCCCTGCCGTTGATCAAGGGCGGCAAGCTTCGCCCCTATGCCGTGGCCGGCAAGAGCCGATCGCGCTATTTCCCCGAGCTGCCGACCATGGCCGAGCTCGGCTATCCGGAGATCCAGTTCCCCGGACAGGTCAGCTTCTACGGCTCCAGCAAGCTGCCGCCCGAGGTTCTGGCCAAGCTGCAGGCGGCCATCAGGAAGGCAGCGGAGGCACCCGCGGTGCAGCAGAAGCTGCTCGACCTGGGACTGGAGCCCGACGTGAGCGTCGATGCGCCCGCGATGCTGGCCGAAACCAGGGCGCTGTTCCAGCGCAACGCCGCCATCGTCAAGAAGTTCGACATCCAGCCGAACTGAGCGGCATCACGCAACCCTACGGGAGAACGAACCATGAAGATCAGTCCCATCACGCCCGCCATCGGGGCCCGGGTCACGGACGTCCATCTCGGCGAGGCAGCGCGCAACCCCGAGCGCTTCGCCCGGATCAGGTCCGCGCTGCTGAAGCACAAGGTGCTTTTCTTCCGCGGCCAGGACATCACGCGCGCCGACCACGATGCCTTTGCGCGCTGCTTCGGCGAGCTGGAGCGCCATCCCGTGCTCGACAGCGATCCCGAGTACCCGGGACTGGCGCTCATCTATCGCAGCGAATCGAGGCACAGCTACGAGAACGTGTACCACTCCGACGGCCTGTGGCGCCAGAACCCTTCGATGGGTGCCGTGCTGCGCTGCATCGAATGCCCGGAGATCGGCGGCGACACGATCTGGGTCAACATGGTCCAGGCGTACGAAGAGCTGCCGCCGGAGATCCAGCAGAAGATCCTGAAGCTGCGTGCCAAGTCCAGCATCGAGCCTTCGTTCGGCGCCGTCATGTCGCAGGAAGACCGGGTCAAGCTGGACCGCGACAACCCGCCGGCCGAGCACCCGGTGGTGCGCACGCATCCCGAAACCGGCGAGAAGGTCCTGTACGTCGGCAGTTTCACCACCCACTTCGTCAACCACAACACGCCGGAGAACATCCGCCACGGCATCGACAAGACACCGGGCGCATCGCTGCTGCTGAACTACCTGCTCAGCCGGGCCAGCATTCCCGAGTACCAGGTGCGCTGGTCCTGGCAGCCCGGGGACGTGGCGGTCTGGGACAACCGCAGCACGCAGCACTATGCGGTGAACGACTACTGGCCGGCGCCGCGAAAGATGGAACGCGCCGCCATCGTGGGCGACGTTCCGTACTGAGCCTCCAGGCTCGCGCCATCTCCTTCGACATTCCCGACATCCACATTTCAACGCGGAAAGAATCACCATGAACTTCCTTGACGGCCACCTGTATCCCGAGAACCAGCAGCCCCTGATCATCACGGCCGCGCCCTATGCGCCGGGCTGGATTCCGGCCGACTTTCCGGAAGACATTCCGGTCACGATGGAGGACCAGATCCAGAAGGCGGTGGATTGCTACGAGGCCGGTGCCACCGTGCTGCACCTGCATGTGCGCGAAGCCGATGGCAGGGGCAGCAAGCGGCTGTCCAAGTTCAACGAGCTGATCGCCGGCGTGCGCGACCGGGTCCCGGAAATGATCATCCAGGTGGGCGGCTCCATCAGCTTCGCGCCCGAGTCCGACGGCGCGGCCGCCAAGTGGCTGAGCGACGACACGCGCCACATGCTGGCCGAACTCGATCCGAGGCCCGACCAGGTGACGGTAACCGTCAACACCTCGCAGATGAACGTCACGGAGCATGCCGGCCTGGATGACTTCAAGGGCGTCTCGCGCGGCTTTCCCGAGCTCTACGGCACCTACAGGGACATGGTCGTGCCCTCGAATCCCAGCTGGTACGAGGAGCACATCCGGCGCCTGACGGCCGCCGGCATCCAGAGCGAGTTCCAGTGCTACAACATCAACAGCTTCGAATCGATCGAGCGGCTGATGCGCCGCGGCATCTACAAGGGCCCGCTGGTGCTGAACTGGGTCGCCATCAGCGGCGGCATGGACCAGGCGAACATCTACAACCTGGCCAACTTCCTGCGCGCCGTGCCCGATGGCGCCGTGGTCACGGTGGAGAGTTCGGTGCTCAACGTGCTGCCCGTCAACATGATCGGCATCGCCCTGGGCCTGCATGTGCGCTGCGGCATCGAGGACGTGCTCTGGAACCAGACCCGCACGGGCAAGGCCAGCACGGTCGAGCAGATCAGGCAGCTGGTGCGGATCTCGGGCGAGTTCGGCCGTCCCGTCGCGACCGCGAAACAGGCGCGCGAGATCATGCAGATCGGGGTCTTCTACGACTCGGTGGAAGAGTCGCTCCAGGCCAACGGCTTCGCGCCCAATCGCAAGGGCGGCCACCAGGGCTTCCTGCGCAAGCCGGCCCGCGACCTCGGCTGAAGCCCCTCAGCGCCCGGCCAGCGCCTGCTTGCTCCATTGCGAGGCGCTGCAGCCGAACAGCTTGCGGAACCAGTGGCTGAAGCTGCTGGGACCGGAGAAGCCCAGCAGCTCGGCCACCTCGCCGAGCGGCAGGTCGCTCTCGCTCAGATGGCGCCGGGCCAGGTCCGAACGGACCTGGTCGAGCAAGGTGCTGAAGCTGAGGCCCTCGGCGTCGAGCCGGCGGTGCAGCGTGCGGCGATCGACGCGCAGATGCCGTGCCACCTCCCGCGCCGTGCAGGTGCCGCCGGGCAGCAATGCCAGCATGAGTTGGCGGCAGCTTTCCTGCACGCTTTCGCTGCGATCCTTGAGTGCCGCTTCCAGGTATTTGCGCGCGAAGCCCGCCGCCACCGGGTCTGCGGGCTCGCGCGGCCTGGACAAGTCGCTCGCCAGGCAGACCAGGCCGTTGAACTCCTGGTTGAACTTGACGCTGCGGCCGAAAAATGCCCGGTGCGCGGAGACGTCGGCCGGCGGGCGATGGCTGAAGCGGACTTCGAGCGGTCGCCAATGCGGTCCGATCAGATCGCCCAGCATGCGAAACATGGTGCCCACGGAGAGTTCCACCGACTGCCGCATCTGCAGCCCGGGGCTGGGCAGCAGGTCTTCCCGGATGATCACCAGGCTGTCGGTGTCTTCGACCCGGACGATCAGCGAGGCGTTCACCAGCTTGAGGTAGCGGCACAGCGTGTCGAGGGCGGCCCTCGGCGTGGGCTCCTCCCTCAGCACCAGGCTGATGGGCCCGAGGGCGGAGAGCCTGCGCTGGGCCGCCAGCCGCAGCGCCAGGTCTTCCGTCCTGGTGGCCCGCGCGGTGATCTCCAGCAACTCGCGCGCGGCGTCTCTGGGGATCAGCGTCTCGGGGTCTTCCAGCAGCTTGGCCTGCAGCCCCACGCTTCGCATGAATGCATCGGGATCCCGGCCGAGGGACTGCACCAGCTCGACGTAGCCGATCAAGCTGGCGCTGCGCACGAGTCGGGCGATGTGTCGCATGGGGTGGCCGCGATTATCGGGTTCGGGCGCGAGGCGCAGCGGCCGGACCTGCGTCGCCGAGGCAGGGCCCGATCACCTGCGCCAACCAGTCCAACACCGCCTTCACGCGCGGCGCCAGCTGGCGCCGGTGCGGGTAGAGCAGGGAGACCGGCATCGGTGCCGCCGTGAGGTGGGGCATCACCTCCACCAGCAGGCCGGCATCGACCAGCCGCTGCGTGCCATGCGCCGGCGCCTGGATCAACCCCAGGCCGGCCAGGCAGGCCGCCTGGTAGGCATCGGTGCCGTTGACCACGATCGCGCTGCGCATCGGCTGCATGCGGACCGCGCCGCCCTCCTCCTGGTATTCCCATCCCGCGCCCTGGACGCCGAGCTTGGGGGCGTAGTGCACGATGCGGTGCAGGGCCAGGTCGGCCAGCGACTTCGGCGTGCCGTGGGCCCGCAGGTAGGCCGGACTCGCCACGTTGCGCATCTTCATCATGCCCAGGGGTCGCGCGACCAGGTCCGCATCGACCAGCGGCCCGACGCGCAGCACGCAATCGAAGCCTTCCTGCACCAGGTCGACGCGGCGGTCGGTGGTGCTGATGCCCAGCTCCAGCAGTGGATGCGCCGCCAGGAATTCCGGCAGCCGCGGAATGACCAGGTCGCGCGCCAGCGTGTTCGGCAGGTCGATGCGCAGCCGCCCCCGCAAGCCGCTGGCCGCCGGCTGGAACATGGCCTGCAGCTGGTCCGCGTCGGCGATCAGCTCCTGGCCGCGTTCGAGGAACTGCTCGCCGTCGGGGGTCAGCCGCACGCGGCGCGTGGTCCGCTGCAGCAGCCGCGCGCCGAGCTGGGCCTCGAGCCGCTGCACCAGCTGGGAGACGCGGCCCTTCGCCATCCCGAGCTGGTCGGCGGCCTGGGTGAAGCTGCCGAGTTCGGCGACCCGGGCGAAGATGCGCAGCTGATCGAGTTCCATCCCTTCATTGTCCTTCCTGGAAGAACAGTGTGGACGATTCTCGCTGATTTATCGTTCTGTGGTGAACTCCTAAAGTCTGGCCATCCCAACCCTCCAGACCCAAGGACTTCCCCATGAACACCACCATCTCCCGCATCGCACTCGTCACCGGCGCCAGCCGCGGCCTCGGCCGCAGCACCGCGCTGAAGCTGGCCGAGCAAGGCAGCGACCTGATCCTCACCTACAAGGGCAGCGAGGCCGAGGCCCACGCCGTGGTACGGCAGGTCGAGGCGCTCGGCCGCCGCGCGGTGGCGCTCCAGCTCGACCTCGCCGACAGCGGCAGCTTCGGCGCCTTCGCCGAAAGCGTGCAGGCCGTGCTCGCCGCCACCTGGCAGCGCGAACACTTCGACCACCTGGTCAACAACGCCGGCATCGGGGTGGCGGCGTCGTTCGCGGAGACGACCGAGGCCCAGTTCGACCTGCTGGCCGACATCCACCTCAAGGGCACCTTCTTCCTGACCCAGAAGCTGCTGCCGCTGATCGCGGACGGCGGGCGCATCGTCAACACCTCGACCGGCCTGGCCCGCTTCACCTTCCCGGGCTACGCCGCCTATGCGGCGATGAAGGGCGGCGTCGAGGTGCTGACCCGCTACATGGCCAAGGAACTCGCCCCGCGCGGCATCACGGTCAACACCATCGCGCCGGGCGCCATCGAGACCGATTTCCGCGACGGCGCGGTGCGCGACGACCCGCAGGCGAATGCGCAGATCGCCGGCATCACGGCGCTGGGCCGGGTCGGCCAGCCCGACGACATCGGCGGCGCGGTGGCGGCACTGCTGTCCGACGGCAACCGCTGGCTCACCGGCCAGCGCATCGAGGTGTCCGGCGGGATGCTGCTTTAGGAAACACCCCCGAAGCGCTGCGGCGCCTCCCCCTCGAGGGGGCGATACCAGCGGCCCGGCAAAGCCGGTTCCGCGGTATCCCTGGCATCGGGCTGCGCCGGTTTCATGCGTCGCGGGTCACGCGATCACGTGGCGGAGCCATGATGCTTGCGGCAGTCGCAAAGTCGCGCATCCACGGTCAGGCATCGCTGCGCTTGAGCAGGTAGTCCAGTCCCCCGACCCTGAACCAGCGGTAGCCGTAGGGCTCCAGCAGGATGCAGTGCCGGCCATCGGCCTTGGCTTCGCTGTGGTCCTCCGACAGCAGGTTGGTGAGCTGTTCGCCGCCATCGCCGATGGCGCCGGCCACCAGTTCGATCTCCTGCGGGTCCGACACCAGGTTGTGCACGAACAGCACGGTGTTGTTGCGCCATTCATAGCGCATCACCAGCACGGACGGCTGGGCCTGGGGCAGCACCTCGAAGTCGCCCCAGCCGACTTCGGGAATCTCCTGGCGCATGCGCAGCGCGCGCTCGGTCCAGTTGAGCAGCGAATCCGGGTCGCGCCGCTGGGCCGCCACGTTGACGTGCTCGAAACCGTAGGCGCCGCCGGAAATCACGGGCCGCACGGGCCTGGGGGCGGCCGTGAAGCCGGCATGCGGCTCGGTGGACCATTGCATCGGCGTGCGGGCGCAGTTGCGCTCGGGCAGCGACAGGTCGTCGCCCATCCCGATCTCGTCCCCATAGCGCAGCACCGGCGTGCCGGGCAGGGTGAGCAGCAGGCTGTAGGCCAGTTCGAGCCGGCGCCGGTCGCTGCCGAGCATCGGTGCCAGGCGGCGGCGGATGCCGCGGTCATAGAGCTGCATGTCCTTGTCCGGCGCGAAGGCGGCGAAGACCCGATCGCGCTGCGCCGGCGTCAGCCGACCGAGATCGAGCTCGTCATGGTTGCGCAGGAAGACACCCCATTGCGAGGTGGGCGGCCGCGAGCGCGTGTCCTCCAGCGCCTTGGCCAGCGGACGGCCATCGCCGCTCGCCAAGGCGTAGAACAGATGCTGGTTCACATGGAAGTTGAACATCATGTGCAGGCGCTCGCCCGCGTCGCCGAAGTACGCCATGTTGGTGCGCGGCTGCACGTTGGCTTCGCCGAGGATGATCGCCTGGCCCTGGCGCCATTGCAGCAGTTCGCGGAATTCGCGCAGCATGTCGTATTGCGGCTTCGGCCTGCCGACGTCCGCGCCCTTGGTGGAGATCACGAACGGCACCGCGTCCATTCGGAAGCCGCAGACGCCGAGCTGGGTCCAGAAGCCCATGATCTTCAGGATCTCGGCCTGCACGCCCGGATGGCTGGTGTTCAGGTCGGGCTGGAAGTCGTAGAAGCGATGGAAGTACCAGCACTTCGCGACCTTGTCGAAGCTCCAGGTCGACTTCTGCACGCCCGGGAAGACCATCCCCTCGTCGGCATGGGCCGGCTTCTTGTCGGACCACAGATACCAGTCGCGATAGGGCGAGTCGCGGTCCTTTCGCGCGGCCTGAAACCAGGGATGCTGGTCGGAGGTGTGGTTGACGACCAGGTCGATGAGGACGCGCATGCCGCGCTGCTCGGCCGCATGCGTGAACTCGACGAAGTCGCCCAGGGTGCCGAAGCGCGCATCGACGTTGTAGTAGTCCGAGACGTCGTAGCCGTCGTCGCGCCCGGGCGAGGTCTGGAAGGGCATCAGCCACAAGGTGGTGATGCCGAGGCCGTGCAGGTAGTCGAGCCTTCGTGCCAGGCCCTCGAAGTCACCGCAGCCGTCGCCGTTGGAGTCCATGAAAGTCTCCACGGACAGGCAGTACACGACGGCATTCTTGTACCAGAGGTCTTTGATCATCACCGCGCTTTCTTGGTAAAAACACTGGACGCGCTCGATACTTGAAAGGACCGCGAGGATGTCGGCCGACACTTGGTGGAAGAACGGAATCGTCTATCAGATCTACCCGCGTTCGTTCCAGGACAGCGACGGCGATGGCATCGGCGACCTCGACGGGATCCGTTCCCGGCTCGACTATCTGTGCTCGCTCGGTGTCGATGCCGTATGGATCTCGCCGATTTATCCCTCGCCGATGGCCGACTTCGGGTACGACATTTCCGATTTTTGTGCCATCGATCCGCGCTTCGGCAGCCTGGCCGGCTTCGATGCCCTGGCCGCGGATGCCCATTCGCGCGGTCTGCGGGTGATCCTGGACTTCGTGCCGAACCACAGCTCCGACCAACATCCGTGGTTCGTCCAGAGCCGCAGTTCGCGCAGCGACCCGCGGCGCGACTGGTACCTGTGGCGCGATCCTGCGCCCGACGGGGGTCCGCCCAACAACTGGCTCAGCAACTTCGGCGGGCCGGCCTGGACCTTCGATGCGGCGACCGGGCAGTACTACTGCCATTCGTTCCTGAAGGAGCAGCCCGACCTCAACTGGCGCAACCCGGAAGTGCGCGCCGCGATGTACGAGGTGCTGCGCTTCTGGCTGCGGCGCGGCGTGGACGGCTTCCGCGTCGACGTGCTCTACCACCTGGTCAAGGACGCGCAGTTCCGCGACAACCCGCCGAATCCGGCCTTCGTCGAGGGCCAGGACCCGTCGCACCGCTGGTTGCCGCTCTACACCACGGACCGGCCCGAGATGCAGCAGATCGTGGCCGAGATGCGCCGCGTGGTCGATGCCTTCAGCGACGCGCGCTCGTCGCGCGTGCTGATCGGCGAGCTCTACCTGCCGCTGTCGCGCCTGGTCGCCTACTACGGCCGCAACGCCGACGGCGTGCTCGAAGGCGTGCAGCTGCCGTTCAACTTCCAGCTGATCGCGGCCGAGTGGAATGCCGCCCGCATCGACCGCCTGGTGCGCGACTACGAGGCCGCCCTGCCCGCCGGCGCCGCGCCGAACTGGGTGCTTGGCAACCACGACAAGCCCCGCATCGCAAGCCGCATCGGGCCGCAGCTGGCGCGACTGGCGGCCATGCTGCTGCTCACCCTGCGCGGCACGCCGACGCTCTACTACGGCGATGAGATCGGCATGACGGACGTCCCCATTCCAGTCGACGAGGTGCAGGACCCCTTCGAGAAGAACGAGCCCGGCAAGGGACTGGGTCGCGATCCGCAGCGAACGCCCATGCAGTGGAGCGCCGCCGCGCAGGCCGGCTTCACGACCGGCGCGCCATGGCTGCGCCTGGCCGACGACTGGCCCACGCACAACGTGGAATCGCAGTCGCCAGACCCAGGCTCGATGTTGTCGCTCTACCGCCGCCTGATCGCGCTGCGCCGCGCCCATCCGGCGCTGAACGGGGGCAGCTTCGAAGCGCTCGGAAGCGAAGACGAGGTGCTGGCCTATGCGCGCAACGGCGAGGCCGAACGGCTGGTGATTCTCTTGAACTTCGGCGCCAAGGCGGCGGCGCCTTCTTCGGCCATGCTGCCGCCCGAGCCGATCGTGCTGGCATCGACGCGCCCCGGGCGCCCCCCCTCCATCGAAGGGCCGCTGGTGCTCGCGCCTTTCGAAGGCCTCGTCATCGGCGTCAAGGTGCCCGCTGCGTCTTGAACGAGGCCGGACGGCGACGGCCGAACACCATCGCCGCCAGCGGAATGGTCGTCAGCACGCCGACGGCCACCAGCGTCCATCCGATGTTCTTTCGTTGCTCGTCACCCAGCTTGTCGGCCAGCAGCAGGCCGATGCCCGCCCCCAGGGCGCCGCGAGTTCCTGCCAGCAAGGCAAGCTCCGGCAATCGCAGTTCCGTCGAGATCACGATCGCACTCCTTTCATGACGCACGCGTCTTGCACGACGCACGCGAGCCGTCCGTCGCCGTCTTCATGCCGTGCGCCGAATCCATCTTGCCCGCGTCTGGGCCGCTTTTCCAGGGGCGCTCGACAGGGCCGCTCACGGCGACGCCGGTCCGAGCAGCAGGAAGGCGAATCCGAAGGCCAGCAGGAAGGCGATCGCCATCATCTTGAAGGCGATCGCCAAGGCATGCAGGCGCCCGATGCCCAGGCGGGTGCGAAACCATTCGGTCTCGACCCCGAGGTACCAGAGGACGGCGCCGATGGTCAGCCCGGTCGCCACCACCGCGAACCCCAGCCGCGCGAAGACCGAAGCCACCGAGAGCGTCACCACGAACGGCGAAGCGAAGAAGCACTGCAGGAAGAACGGACGGCGCAGCGTCTTGCGGTCGATCTCGCGCCGCTGCCGATGCAGCAGGCCGGTCGCCATCAGCAGCGGGAACAGGCTGAAGGTGATGGCCCGAAAGATCAGCAGGTTGGTGTCGGAAGTCAGCACCTCCTTCGCCACGCTGGAGGTGAAGGGCGCGAGGTTGGCGTGCAGGCCGACTTCCAGCGCATGGGCCAGCAGGATCGACAGCATCAGGAACAGCGGCGGGCTGACCAGGTCGATGAACTGGTCCTCCTCGCGCTCGTTCATCTCGGCCTCGGCCTGCGCCGCCAGCGCCAGCGGATGGCGCAGCACGCGCCACAGCGTGCGCGGGTAGAACAGCATCCAGGTCATCACCTCGTAGAGGAGTTCTTCGAGCGAGCGGATGAACTTGAGGAATTCCATGGCGGGTGCCGGGATCATCGCGGATTTCTTCGGTGGCGCGCAGGCCCGATCTGGCGCAGCATGCGGCTCGGGTAACCCCATGACCACGACCTGTGCCGGCTGCGGCGCCGAAGTGCTGCCCTCGTCATCCTTCTGCCAACGCTGCGGGCGCCGGCTGGACAGCCCGCGCCCGCCCGAGCCCGAGCCCGAGCCCAGCGCCGACCGGCGCCAGGTCACGGTGCTGTTCG
>Ga0308176_10001349_pt1 | contig 15392 bp, 15 predicted proteins | sample PhyCR2_3_FD_203890 | JGI IMG/M metagenome (GOLD analysis project Ga0308176, IMG submission 203890) | Soil microbial communities from UC Gill Tract Community Farm, Albany, California, United States - DLSLS.C.R2 | ecosystem: Environmental > Terrestrial > Soil > Agricultural land | place: USA...
CATCGGGAGACGAAACATGTTCCGACCGACGATCATGGCCGTGGCACTGCTCGCCACCTCGCTCACGGAGGCCGGCGCCCAGGCACGAGATTCGGTCCGGCCGGGTGACGACTTCTTCGCCTACGCCAACCACGGCTGGCTCGCAGCCACCGAGATTCCGCCCGGGATGACCCGCTGGACCGCCCGCAACGAGATCAAAGCCCTGGCGCAGCGGCAGGTCCTCGCGGTCCTCGACGATGCGGCCCATGCGGCCCCGGGGTCGCTGGCGCGGAAAGTCGCCGATTTCCGCGCCGCCTACCTCGACCAGTCCGCGATTGAGGCGAAGGGCACGCAGAACCTCGCGCCCCTGCTGGACAGTATCGGCCTGCTCCGCGACAAGGCGGCCCTGACACGGTACCTCGGCCGGCACCTCGCGGCCGATGTCGACCCGCTCAACTGGGGCGTGTATCGCTCGTCCACGGTGCTGGGACTCTCCGTCGAGCCGGGCATCCGGGGCGAGCCGATGCCCGTGGCCTTCCTGCTTCAGGGAGGTCTCGGTTTGCCCGATCGAGACCAGTACTCGAGTGCCGAGTCCGGGATGGCGTCGCTCCGGGCGGCATACCAAATGTACATCGCCCGGCTGCTGACCCTCGCCGGGTTCGGCCCCGGCACCGGGCGGGCGCGCGCGGTGTTCGCATTGGAGCGGGCGCTGGCCCACGCGCAGGCCAGCCGAGAGGTCTCGGCTCTCGACCTGAACGCCGACAGCCTCTGGACCCCAGCGGACTTCGCCCGGCGAGCCCCGGGGATGGACTGGTCCGCCTTCTTCGAGGCCGCGGGTCTGGCACGGCAGGCGTCGTTCGGTGTGTGGCAGCCGAGCGCGGTCACCGGGCTCGCGGCTCTGGTGGCATCTCAGCCGATCGCTACGTGGAGGGACTATCTCCGCTTCCACCTGCTGCACGACTGTGCCGATCTGCTCCCCCGCGGATTCGCCGAGTCGGGCGAGCGACTCCGAAACGCGGGAGCGGACGGCCGCACGCCCTTGCCTGACCGCGCCGATCGAGCGCTCGAGGCCACGCAGGCAGCACTGGGCGACGCGGTAGGCCAGCTCTACGCCGAACGGTATTTCCCGCCGGCCCAGAAGACCCGGCTCGAAACCATCGTCGCCAACGTCATCGCGGCCTTCCGGAGGCGGGTCGAGGCGGCGAGCTGGATGTCGCCCGAGACCCGCGCGACTGCCCTGGCCAAGCTGGACTCGGTGTACTTCGGCGTCGGCTATCCCGAGCGGTGGCCGGACTACTCCACCTTGGCGGTGGATCCCACGGACCCGGTCGGCAACCTGCTGCGGGCGCGGGCCTGGAGCTACCGACGAGCCCTGGCGCGGCTGAGCCGGCCGGTGGATCGGACGGAATGGTGGATTCCGGCCAGCCGGCCAACGGCGATCCTGATCTTCCAGCAGAACGCCTACAACTTCCCCGCCGCTCTGCTCCAGCCGCCTAAGTTCGACCCGGCGGCCTCGGACGCGGCGAACTACGGCGCCATCGGGGCGATCGTCGGTCACGAGGTCAGCCATTTCGTCGATCAGTTGGGAATGGAATGGGATGCGGGGCACCGGATGCGCCGGTGGTGGACCGCCGAGGATCTCGAGCGGTTCCACGCCGCCGCTGAGCCACTGCTGACGCAGGTCGCCGCCTATGAGCCGCTCCCGGGCGTGGCCATCAAGGCCGATGCGACGCAGATCGAGGACGTCGCCGACCTGGCCGGCGTGATGGCGGCCTTCGACGCCTATCGGGCGGCTCTCGGCAGCCGGCGCTTCGATCGGCCCTATGTGCGACAGCAGGACCGGGAGTTCTTCATCGGCTTCGGGCGGAGCTGGCGAAGCCGGGACAGCGAGGCAGGGCTCCGGGCGCAGCTCGACTCCGACCACCACACGCCGGACCGATTTCGGATTGCCACCGTGCGCAACCTGGACGCCTGGTACGAGGCGTTCGATGTCACCCCCGGGCAGCGGCTGTACCTCGAGCCCGGCCGCCGGGTGCGGGTCTGGTAGAGATACCGGAGACGAGCGCTTGCGAGTCACCGTCTGCGAGCTGCCGCATGAGACCGGCGCGCTGGCCGCGGCATGGGCCGGCCTGTGCGAGCATGCGCGCGATCACGGGTCGGAGCTCGTGCTGCTGCCCGAGTGCGCCATGGTGGAGCCGGTCTGGGAGACCGCCTGCTTCGACGCCGCGCGCTGGGACGCCATCGAGCGGCTCAGCGACAGCCAGCTCCACCGGCTCAGCGAATTGGGCGCCGAGTATGTGGTGGGCACGCGGCCGATCGGTGTGAACGGGCGTCGCCTGAATCAGGCCTACCTCTGGTCGATCGACGCCGGGGTGCGCCCGCTGCGCAGCAAGTACTTTCTGCCCCAGGAGCCCGGCAATTGGGAGGCGACGTGGTTTGCGCGCGGCGACTCGCGATTTCCGACATTTCGCGCCGGTTCGGTATCGTTCGGCGTCAACATCTGCACCGAGCTGTGGGCGCTCGAGACGTATGCCGGCTACGCGGTGGCGGGTGTCGAGCTCCTGATGTCGCCCCGCGCCACGGCGCTGGCCACGATGTCCAGGTGGCTGGCCATCGGAATCGTGGCGGCGGTTCGCTCCGGAGCGTTCAGCCTGTCTTCCAACCGGGTCGACCCAACCGGCGCATGCGGTGGTGGGGGGTGGATCATCGCCCCGACCGGCGAGCTCCTGGCGCTCACCTCAGCCGCCGAGCCGCATGCGACGCGTGACGTCAACCTCGCGCAGGCGGCCACGGCCAAGGCGAGCTATCCGCGCTACGTCTTTGCCGAATCCACCGCGAACGGCGGAGCAGTGTAGGATACAGGCATGACGCTGGGAACGAGCCGGTCCAGCCCCGTCCTGTCGGAGGTCCTGGCAGCCGCCGGTGACCAGTGGTCGCTCGCGGATCATGCCTTCTCCCGGGCCGCCGGCGCGCCGCTGATCCTCGGCAACCAGGTCCACCTGCTGCGCGACGCCGAGGAGAACTACCCCGCCTGGCTCGAGGCCATCGCGAGCGCGGAGCGGGAGATCCATTTCGAGAGCTACATCATCCGCGACGACGCGGCGGGGCGGCAGTTCGCCGACGCGCTCACGGCCAAGGCGCGCGACGGGGTCACGGTGCGCCTCCTGTACGACTGGATGGGCGCGCTGGGCAAGACGTCCCGTCGGTTCTGGACCGCGCTGCGGAAAGCCGGCGTCGAGGTTCGCTGCTTCAATCCCCTCCGGCCGAGCAGTCCCCTCGGGTGGGTCCACCGCGATCATCGCAAGTCCCTGGTGGTGGACGGCCGGATCGGCTTCGTCACCGGCCTGTGCGTGGGCGACGCATGGGTGGGCGACCCCGCCCGCGGGGTGGCGCCCTGGCGCGACACCGGCGTCGAGCTGCGCGGGCCGGCGGTGGGCGAGATCGCCCGCGCGTTCCTTCGGGTCTGGGAGGTGGCTGGCCCCCCCGCGCCCGCGACGAGCATGCTGCCCGGCGATCCGCCGCCCGCGGGAGACTTCGCCGTGCGCATCGTGGCCAGCGAGCCGAATACGGCCGGGCTGCTGCGAGTGGACCAACTGGTGGCCGCGGCCGCCCGCGAGCGGCTCTGGCTCACCGACGCCTACTTCGCGGGGCTCCCCACCTATGTCCAGGGGCTCCGCGCCGCCGCGCTCGACGGCGTGGACGTGCGTCTGCTGGTGCCCGGCGGTACCGACATCCCGATCCTGCGGCCGCTCTCGCGGGCCGGCTATCGCCCGTTGCTCCAGGCCGGCGTGCGGGTATTCGAATGGAATGGACCGATGCTCCACGCCAAGACCGCCGTGGCCGACGGACGCTGGGCGCGGGTGGGCTCAAGCAACCTGAACGTCGCGAGCTGGCTGGGGAACTACGAGCTGGACGTCATCATCGAGGACACCCGCTTCGGGGCGGAGATGGAGCGGCAGTATCTGGACGACCTCAGCGGGGCCACGGAGGTGATCCTGAGCGAGCGCCGCTGGCGCCGGCGGCTCCGGCCCGAGGCCTCGAGCGATCGGCCGGCGGCCCAGGACCGCGGCCGCCGCGCGCGCGGAACCGGCAGCGCCGGCCGCGCGATGGCCGGCGCGGTGCGATTGGGCAACACCGTCACGGCCGCGGTCACCGACCACCGCGTGCTCGCCTCGGGCGACACCTCGATTCTGGCGATCGCCGGCGTCCTGCTGGTCGGGCTCGCGGTGGCGGCGGTGCTCTGGCCGCCGGTGCTGGCCTGGCCGCTCGCGATCCTGCTGGCCTGGCTCGGAACCGCCCTGGTCGGGCGAGCCTGGCGGCTTCGGCACCGGAGGGCACCATGACGTCCTGGCCGTCGCTCCCGTGGGCCGATTGGCAGGACACCTGCCGGACGCTCCACCTGTGGACCCAGATCGTCGGCAAGACCCGGCTGGCGCTCGCCCCGATGGAGAACCACTGGTGGCAGGTGACGTTGTATCTGACGGCGCGGGGCCTCACCACGTCCCCGATGCCCGTCGGCGGCCGCACGCTGTCGGTGCACTTCGACTTCATCGATCACCGGCTCGAGATCCGCCTCAGCGACGGCAGCGGCCGGGATCTGGGGCTCCGGCCGCGCTCGGTCGCCGACTTTTACGCCGAGTATGTGGCCGCGCTCCAGGCGCTCGGGGTCGAGCCTCGGATGCGGCCGGTGCCGGTGGAGATGGAGGCGGTCATCCCGTTCGCCGAGGACCGGACTCACGCCGCGTACGATGCCGATGCCGCGCAGCGGTGGTGGCGGCTCGTCGCCCGGGCCGACCAGGTGCTCAGGCGTTTCCGGGGCCGCTTCCAGGGAAAGGCGAGCCCGTCGCAGTTCTTCTGGGGCAGCTTCGACCTGGCGGCGACCCGCTTCTCCGGCCGGCCGGCGCCGCGTCACCCCGGTGGCGCGCCCAACTGCCCCGACTACGTGATGGTGGAAGCGTATTCCCACGAGTGCAGCAGTTGCGGGTTCTGGCCGGGAGGTGAAGCGCTGCCGGAGCCGACGTTCTACTCCTACGCGTATCCCGAGCCGCCGGGGTATCCGGCGCGCCACGCGGGCCCCGACGGGGCGCGGTACAGCGCCGAGCTCCGCGAGTTCATCCTGCCTGGCGAACTGCTGCGTGACGCGGCCGATCCCGAGAGGCTGGTGCTCGAATTCCTGCAGGCCACCTACGAAGCGGCCGCCGATCTCGGCCGCTGGGACCGCGCCGCGCTCGAGCGGCCCCGTGATCGGTGGCCGACGTAGGTCCGACTCAGGCGGTGCGCAGCCGCCCGCCGCTCCATTGATCCGGATCGCTCCTTCCGTGGACCTCCGCATGCCAGATTGCCGCCGCGGGCCCCGCCCTGTATCGTGGGAATGGCCGCCTCTGCGGACGATGTGCTCGCCACCTCGGCGGCCGAGGCTCGCCGCCCGCCTCTGACTGAACTACCGGAGTGAAGCGATGACCGCATGATCCTGGTGCTGCTCGCGGTCTCGTTGCTCGGCAGTTCGGCGGCGTGGCCCGTGGCGAGGCACCTGGGGACGCGCGCCGGCTGGGTCCTCGCGCTGCTTCCGGCGGGCCTCTTCGCGGCCTTCCTCGGCTTCGGCCCGACCATCGAAGCCGGTCGGATCGTGACGGAACGGCTGCCCTGGGCGCCCTCGCTCGGGGTCGAGGTCGCGCTGCGTCTGGACGGGTTCGCGTACCTCTTCTGCCTCCTCATCACCGGCGTCGGCGCGCTGGTGGTGATCTACGCCGGCGGCTACCTGGCGGAGCGGTCCGCGGCGGACCGGGCCCGGTTTCTCGCGCTGATCCTGCTCTTCATGACGGCGATGCTCGGCGCCGTGCTGGCCGACAACCTGCTCGTCCTGTACCTCTTCTGGGAGGCCACCAGCCTCCTGTCCTTCCTGCTCATCGGCTTCGACGTCCACAGCCCCTCCGCCCGCCGCGCGGCGCTGATGTCCCTGCGCGTCACGGCGGGCGGCGGGCTCGCCCTGCTCGCGGCGATCCTCCTCATCGGCATCACGCTCGGCAGCTATTCACTCGCCGAAGTTACGGCGCGGGCGCCCGAGCTCGCTCGGAGCCCGTGGATCGTGCCGATCCTGGGCGGCATCTTCATCGGGTCGTTCACCAAGTCGGCGCAGTTCCCATTCCACTTCTGGCTCCCCAACGCGATGCAGGCCCCCACGCCCGCCTCGGCGTACCTGCACTCCGCGACCATGGTCAAGCTCGGTATCTACCTGCTGGCGCGGTTCGAGCCGGTCATCGATGGCGTGCCGGGCGGGCGGGACACCCTCATCGGCGTCGCCCTCGCCACCATGCTGGTCGGGGCGTTCCAGGCGCTGCGCGCGGAGAACTACAAGGCCGTGCTGGCCTACTCCACGGTGGCCTCGCTCGGCATCCTGGTCATGCTGGTCGGCTTGAACGGGCCTATCGCCAGTGTCGCGATGGTCGGATTCCTGCTGGCCCACGCGCTCTACAAGGCGACCCTGTTCTTCTGCGCCGGGACCGTGCTCCATGCCACCGGCCTGACCAAGCTGCGGCAGATGGGCGGCCTCGGGCGCTTCCTCCCGGTGACGGCCGCCGCCTCGCTGCTCGCCAGCCTCTCCATGGCGGGCCTGCCGCCGTTTCTCGGGTTCATCTCCAAGGAGTTTCTGTTCGAGGCCCAGATCAGGAGCTCGTGGAACGAGCTGCCCATGGCGGTCGCGGTGCTGGTCAACGCGGTCATCGTGGGCGTGGCCGGCGTGGTCACGCTGCGGCCGTTCTTCATGGGCCGCGGGCGCGTGATCGCGGTGCAGCACCGCGAGGTCCCGGGGCTGCTGGTCGGCCCCGTGGTCCTCGCACTCCTGGGCCTCGTCATCAGCCTCGAGCCCGACTGGATCGACCGGACGGTGCTTCGCCCAGCGGTGAACGCCGTATACGGGCAGCCGGTCGAGATTCAGGTGGGGCTGTGGCACGGCGTCACGCCGATGCTGCTGTTGAGTGCAACGGTGCTCGGCATCGGCGCGCTGCTGTTCGTGTACTGGGCCCCCATCCATCAGCGGCTGCGAGCCCACTCCCTGGTGGGCCGCTACGAGGCGGAACACGGGTACGATGCGCTGCTGCGAGGGCTCGAAACGGCCGCCGCCGGCCTGGCGGGCCGGCTGCAGCGCGCCGACCTGCGCGCCGAGCTGGGCACCATCGCTCTGGCTGTCGCCGGGTTCGTTCTGTGGGGGCTGGCCGCCGGAGGCTCGCTGCCGCGCGCGCCGGTCGACGCCGCGCTCCGCCTCGGTCCCGCGGCCGTGGCGCTGGTCGCCGTGGCGGGGGGCATCGCCGCGGCCCGCGCGCGCTCGCTTCTCGCGACCATGATCGGCACCGGCCTGGTCGGGCTGATCGCGGCCCTGGTGTTCCTCACCAACGGCGCGCCCGACCTGGCGCTCACCCAGTTCGCGGTGGAATCGCTGGTGGTCGTGCTCCTCACCGCCGCGCTGCTGCCGCTGCCGCTCGCGGGGCCATCGACGCGCGCGCCGCGCGAGCAACGCCGTGACGCACTGCTCGCCGCGGTGCTCTCGCTCCTGCTCTTCACCGCGCTCGTCGACATGAGCGGAGCGCCGCCGCACACCGAGGTGTCGCGGTTCTTCGGCGAGCGCAGCCATCTCGCCGCCTTCGGACGCAACGTCGTCAACGTGATCCTGGTGGACTTCCGTGGATTCGACACGCTCGGCGAGACCACCGTGATCGCGCTGGCGGCCATCATCGCCTGGTCGCTGCTGGGGCCGCGGGTGCCGCGCGAGGCACGCTTCCTCGCGGCCTCGCGTCCCGCGGCGTTCGTGCTCCGCAAGGCCACCCCGGTGTTCTACTGGCTGCTCCTGGCGCTATCCGTCGTGGTGCTGCTGCGCGGCCACAACGAGATCGGCGGCGGGTTCGTGGGGGGCCTGACCGGCGCACTCGCCTTCGCGATCGTCTCGCTCGCCCACGGCGTGAACCGCGCCAGGGAGCGATTGCGGTGGCACCCCGTGGCCCTCGCCGGCGGCGGCCTGCTGCTCGCGGTCGCGAGCGGGCTGCCGGGGGTCGTGGTCTCCGGCGACTACCTGCGGCAGCTCTGGATCGATGTGACCATCCTCGGCGTGCGGGTCACGCAGGGCACGGCGCTGGTGTTCGACCTCGGCGTCTACCTGGCCGTGCTGGGGACCGTGCTCGCGTTCCTGTTCGGCCTGTCGCGGGAGGCGGAGCGGTGAGCGTGCTCCTCGCGTTCGTCGCGGCCGTGCTGTTCGGCGCCGGGCTCTACCTGGCGCTATCGCGGAACGTCCTGCGCCTGGTGTTCGGCCTGTCGATGCTGACCACGTCGGTGAACCTCGCGCTGTTCCAGGCGGGCCGCATCCGCTCGGCCCAGCCGCCGCTGATCGCCGAGGGCGCCGACCGCCTGGGCGAGTCGGCCGACCCGGTGCCGCAGGCCCTGGTGCTGACGGCCATCGTGATCGGCTTCGCGCTCACCGTGGTCCTCGTGGCGCTCGCGCTGCGCGCCTGGGGCATCCACCGTACGCTCCGGACCGACCGGATGCACGCCGCCGAGTTCTTCGGCGCCACGCCCGCGCCGGAACCCGACCATGATCGCTGAGATGCTCGGTCGCGGGCTCGCGGTGTGGCCCGTCGTGATCCCGCTCGCCGCCGCGGCGCTCACGGTGCTGTGCCGTCGCCGGCCCGCGTGGCAGCGGGGGGTGATGGAGGCCGCCATCGGGCTGACGCTCGCCGCATCCGCGCTGCTGCTGGCGCGGGTGGTGCACGGCGAGCGTCTCCTCATGAAGTTCGGCGGGTGGCCGCCGCCGTTCGGCATCAGCTTCGTCGCCGATCTCCTGGCGGCGGCGCTGTGCACCGCCGCCGGCGTAGTGGCGCTGGCGGTCGCCATCTTCGCTCGTGCCGACGTCCGGGCGCGACGCCGGCGCGCCGGCTTCGACCCGCTGTTCCTCGGGATGGTCGCCGCCGTGAACGGCGCCTTCCTCACCGGCGACCTGTTCAACCTGTACGTGTGGTTCGAGCTGATGCTGGTCACCGCCCTCGGGCTGGTGACGCTCGATCGGCGGCCGGCCCAGATCGACGGTGCGCTCCGTTACGCCGCGATGAGCATGATGGGCGCCACTTTCATGCTGGTAGGCATCGGCCTGCTGTATGGCGAGGCCGGCACGCTCGACATGGCCGCCCTCTCGGCCGCGCTTGCCGGGCACCCGCCCTCGGTGACGCTGACCACCTCGGCCTATCTGCTGCTGGCGGGATTGGCGCTCAAGGCCGGGCTGTTCCCGCTGTTCTTCTGGCTGCCGGCCGCGTATCCCACGGCGCCGACCGGCGTGGCCGCAGCGCTCGCGGGGCTGCTCACGAAGGTCGCGTTCTACGCCTGCCTCCGCGTGCTCATGCTCGTGTTCGGGCTGGGGACAGGGGCAGCTCCGGTCCCGGGTCTGCCGCCGCTGCTCGCGCTGCTCGCGGCCGCCACGATGCTCGTGAGCGTGCTCGCCGCCATCGCGCAGGTCGACCTGCGCCGCCTGCTGGCGTTCCACGTCGTGGGGCAGGTCGCCTATCTGATGATGGGGCTGGCGCTCGCCTCCTCGGTGGGAAGCGCGGCCGCCATCTTCTACACCATTCATACCATGCTGGTGCAGACCGGACTGTTCCTCGGCGCCGGCGCGATCGCGCGCGCCGGGCGCGGATACGACCTGCGCGTGGTGGGCGGCCTGATCCGCGCGCACCCGTTCTTCTCCGCGCTGTTCGCGGTGCTCGCGCTCTCGCTCTCCGGTATCCCCCCGCTCTCGGGCTTCTGGGCCAAGGCGCTGGTCATCGACGCGGCGTTCCGGGGCTCCGCACGCTGGGCGGGGGGGCTGGCCGTGATCGCGCTCCTGACGGGCTTTCTCACGCTGTACTCGATGAGCACGCTGTGGACCAGGGCCTTCTGGCGACCCCGGCCGGGCGGGGAGCGCCCGGTGCGCCCCATCCCGCTGGCGATGGTGGCCGCCGTGGCGCTCCTGGCCGCGTGCACGCTGGGGCTCGGGCTCGGCATCGAGCCGGCGGTGCGTCTTTCCCGCGCCGCCGCGCGGCAGCTCACAGCCGACCGGCTGCCGATGCCGGAAACCCAGGCCTCCCGTCTGCTCGGGCAGGCGCCGTGAGCGCGGCCCGGCGCCTGTGGGCCGCGGTGGCCCTGTTCGGCACGTTCGCCTACGATCTCGTCGCGGCGTCGCTGGCGGTGGCGCGGATCGTTCTCGCGGCGCGCCGGGAGCACCGTCCGGCGATCGTCGCGGTCCCGGTGGACGCCCGGACCGAGTGGGGCGTGGCGCTGTTCGCCTACCTGGTGTCCGCCACCCCGGGCTCCACCTGCCTGCACGTGTCCGACGACCGCCGCACGCTGTTCGTGCACTTCCTCGACGCGCCGGACCCCGGCGCGCGCGCGGACGAGATGAAGGCACTGTACGAGCGGCGAATCCTCCAGATCGAAGGCAACGAGGCGTCCCGATGACCGTCCCGTATCTCCCGGCTGTGGCATCGGTGCTCGTGGCCGTGCTGGCGCTGGCGCTCGCCCTGACGACGTGGCGGATGCTCCGTGGCCCGGGCTACGCGGACCGGTTCGTCGCCCTCGACATGCTCACGGCCGTCGTGGTCTCGCTCGCGGCGCTCACCGCCCTGGCCACCGGCCGCGGCGCGTTCCTCGACGTGGGCCTCGGGGTGGCCCTGATCAACTTCGTCTCCACTTGCGCCTTTGCGGCGTTCCTGGAACGCCGGGGAGGCCGGCGGTGATCCGCGCGGCAGTGGCGACGATACTGCTCGCGGGGGGCGTCACCTTCATCCTGATCGCCAGCATCGGCGTGGCACGCTTGCCCGACGTGTTTCAGCGGATGCACGCGGCCACCAAGGCGGGCGGCATCGGCACGAGCCTGGTGATCCTCGGCGTTCTCGTCGGGGGCGGCGTGGCGCGGCCGATGACCGGCGCGCTCACGATCGGGTTCATGCTGCTGTCGCTCTCCGTCGCCTCCCAGCTGCTTGCGCGCGCGGCCTATCAGTCGGGCGCGCCGATCGAGGGCCTCGAGCGCGGCGACCCACTGGCCGGCGTGCTGGACCGGGCCTCTGAGACGCGGGACGAAGATGCCGAACGCTGAGCGCACCGCGTGGCTCCAGCTCGGCTACCGGCCGCTGCCCTCCCGGCTCCAGGACCTCGGCCCCGCTCATGCGCCGCCGCGGGGCAGGACCGTGTACACCCGCGTGATGAACCCGTGAAACTCCCTCATGTAGTCGCGCAGGAAGTCGCGAGTGGACTCGACGGTCACCTCGCCGTCGTCGGTGATGAGCCCGGATTCGAACTGGATGTACGCCTCGATGGCATTCATCAGGGGCGAGTTGCAGAAGGCCAGGATGCTGCGGAGGTGCTGCTGGGCGACCGCCGTGCCGATCTTGCCGGGGGACGTGCCGATGATGCCTGATGGCTTGCGGGTGAACGAGTTCTGGCCGTACGGCCGACTGGCCCAGTCGATGGCGTTCTTGAGCGCGCCCGGAATCGAGCGGTTGTATTCGGGCGTCACGAACAGCACGGCATCGACGCCCGCGATCGCCTCCTTGAGCGCGCGGGCCTGTGGCGGGTAATCGGCGTCGTAGTCGTAGCTGTACAGCGGCAGCTCGCCGATGGGGATCTCCCGCATGTGGAGCTCTCGCGGCGCAACGCGGGTAAGCGCGCGGGCGAGGAGGCGATTGAGGGACCCCCGCGCGAGGCTCCCGACGAAATAGCCCACCCTGTAGGTGCTCATCTGCGCCTCACCGAGCCGGTGCCGCCGGCCGGCCCGCCGGAATGCGCCCGTCCGCCCGGCCTTTCACGTAGGCGTAGATCGCCCCGGTCTGCTCCGGCTTCAAGGTGGTCTTGAACGCCGGCATGCCCTTGGCCGTGCGCCCCTCATCGACCACCTGCGTGAATGCCTCCTCGGCGGCGACCGGTCCGCCGGAGCGGGCCGACTCCAGGAGGTTGGCCGCCACCGGATTGCCGGTGACGTCCTGCCCGTGGCAGCGTGCGCAGTGCACGCTGTACTGCCGCCACCCTTCGTATTCCTTCGCGTTCACCTGCGGGGCGCGTTCTTGCGCGGCCGCCGGGGTCCAGCGTGGGAGCATCGCGACCATCGCGAACGTCGCGAGCAGGCGTGCCGCTCTATAGGTGGGCATCGTATCCTCTCCTCTGTATCGTTGACTGCGGTACGGTGTCGTGTCGTACTCGTTCGTCCCGGCGGATACACCAGGATCGGATGGGTGGCGGTGCGGACCTTGTCGGCGACGGTGCCGCCCAGGGGCGCCGAGTACGCCGCCCCGACGCCGGCCTCGCGGCTCCGCTCCGCCACGCCCTTTCAGGGAGCGGCCGGAGACAGGCCGGCGCGGTTTCCAGCACGTCGCGACCGTCCGACGGTTCTCATGCCCAAGGTAAGAGCATGGGAGTCCCGCACGAAAGGCGCACGCCCGTCCACGACAGGCGCACACCGCAGCCAGTCTGCAGAGGCCGACTGAGGGGCTCGCACTTTCCATCCCACCCCTCAGGGCGCATACTGCATTCCTAAGCAGCGGGCAGCACTGTTGTGATGACGGACCGAGGAGCGCACGGATGTGGCGGCGGACGTCTGTGGGCGGTAGGGGTCGGTTTATCGACTTTTACGGACAGCTCACCGTCGAGCGGATTGCACGCGGAGGATCGGCTACATCGCCCCTTACGAATCGACACGGTAAATGCGTCTGCGACGCGGCACCAGCCCTGTTCTGTACGAACTGTACGACCGGGACCGTGAGATCGGCCGGCTGTGCAAGGCTCAGGACGGCGCGATCGTCCTCTGGCTGGATGGCTTTCTCACGTCAGCCGATGCGGCCTCCGCCGCATCGCACGCGTATTCCGGCCTGCTCGCCTATCGGGCGCAAAGTGATCCGACGGGACTGCACCTCGGGGATGTCGAGATCGCGCAACTTCGCCCCACGTCGGCGGCGCATGGGGCGGCAACCTGGTCGGCTCGGATGCCGCTCGGAAGCCACGATACGCCCGAGATCTTCTTACTCGCCGCCGCGAGGCGCATGTGGGATGCCGTCCGGCGGGCGGGCCGGGGGGTAGGTCAGAACCCCTGATCCGGCCGCGCACGCCGCCGCCGTGAGGCTGGCCGGCTGCACCCGTCCGGGCCCCATCAGATGAAATACGTCCTCGCCGGCCACCAGCAGATAGTCGGCAATGATGCGCCGGTGGCATCGCCACCACACCGCCTCGGCACACATTATGGCGCTGCGCTGGCGGCGACCGTGCTCGAGCAGCCGGTCGAGCCCAGCGCGGAAGTCGCCGCCCATCGCGTAGTCGGCGTAATTGTGAAAGCTCGTATTCTGCCAGAACGCATTGACGTCGGCAGGCACGTTGCGGTCTCGACCACGTAAGCCACCGAGCGACGCAATGTGGTCGTACCCGATCCCGAAGGCCGCCAGTGACTCCGGCAGAACGTCGTGATTGTACTGCGGGTTTGTTCGCGAGCGGGGCACCGTTCGAACGTCCACCACGAAGGCGACGCCCGCGCCCTCGAGTATGTCGACGAAGTCGGTGAGTGAGCGATTCGAGTGGCCGATGGTGAAGAAGGGATGCTTCACGGCGATCGGGTGTGCTGCCGCCCGGCCCGTGGCACGGGCACTCGGCGGCGCATGAGACGGGTTGTTACGATCGTGCCTTGGCCCCCGCGCGCCCCGGCGGGCGGTACACGAGAATGGGACGGGCAGCGGTCCGGACCACCTTGTCTGCGACACTCCCGATCACCAGCCGCTTGATTCCGCCCCGACCGTGCGTTGCAATGGCGATCAGGCCGATCGAGGGGGACTCCGCCAACCCCAGAATGGTATCGGCCACGTTTGCGCCCAGGGGCGCCGCATATACGGCTTTCACGCCGGCCCTCCGGCACTTCTCCGCCACGTCCTTCAAGTAATCGGCCGTTTCCTTTCGTCGCACATTCGTCAGCTCTACGTCGAACGTCGATGGCGCTGTGCGCTGGCCTTCGAGCGGAGAGGCGAGCGGCTGGATCACCTCCACCAGCATCAATTCGGCGCCGGCCAGCGAGGCCAGCCGCTGGGTCGGCCCCAGAATGGTCTCCGACAGCGGGGATCCATCGAGGGGTACCAGTACCTGGCTCAGGTTCTCGAGCACAGGCCGCGGCGGGGCGTTTTGCTCCGGGCGCACCAGAAGCACCGGCGCAAGGCTTTCTCGAATTACGGCGTCGGCCACACTACCGAGCCAGAGCCGCCGCAGGCCGCTGTGGCCACGACTCGTCATGACCACCAGATCACTTCTGCCGCGGCGGATATACTCGAGCAGGGCCGGGGCCACGGGACCTTGCAGTGTCCTCGAGGTGATCGCCAAGGAAGAGGACTGTTTCCTGAGCTGATCGGCGAGGGTCTTGAGGTATGCCCTCTCGGCCTTGCGAGCCTCCACCTCGAGCGAGACGTAGAGCCGCCGCACCTCGGCGCTCAGCGGCACCATCGCGGTCGGCGGCACTGCGGGAATCGATACCAGCACCAGTCGGAGTGTGGCTCTGGCCCGTTCCGCGATTGCCACCGCGAGCGGAACCGCCTGTTCGCCGAGGCGGGACCCGTCCAAGGGTACGACAATCGAACGGTACCTTTTTCCCGCTCTGGGGCTCTGACGATTCCTGGGCATGTTGAGCAGCTCGCGTTGTCACCGGTGGTGGCTCGGGCACTGGCCGCGGACCGCCGTTCCGTCGCACCTGGTCCGTTTGCTCAGCTCCGGCCTCTCGCAGCCCTCTCCGGCCTGACCACCAGCATCGAGCATGGCATCCTGCCGAGGAGGGCCTCCGCGGTATTGCCAATGAGGTGCCTCGCGAGTCCTGATCGTGCCACCGTGCCGATCACCAGGAGCTCGATACCATACTTCGCGGCCGCGGCGGGGATGACCTTGCCCGGAGCGCCCCTCTCGAGGTGCACGTGCTTTGCGGAGAACTGACGGCGGTATGGGGCGATCGTTTCCTGCAGGCCATCGTGGGCCGCCGTCCGGGCTTTGGAGACGAGCTGTGCCGCCTCATCTGCCGTCAGCCCCTGCCTTCGCAAGTACCGCCGGTCAGACAGTTCCCACGCGTGCAGGACGTGAATGTCGGCCTTCTCGAGCTTGGCAATGGCAATGCCGGTCTCGAGTAACAGCCGGTTCAACGCCACGTCCGAGCGGCTCGAAGGTCCGGCGCCGATGGCTACCAGCACGCGATGACGCCGCCGTCGGCTCGGCCGAGCCAGGAGCGTCGGGCAGGGACACTCGCGCACGAGACGCGCGGCCGTGGTGCCGGCCGATCGAACTACGCCTGGCGCTGATGCCGCGATGATGAGCAGGTCGTGGTCAGCCTGCACCACTTCGCGTACGAGCGCCTTTGCCGGCGAGCCTTCGAGAAGCCTCACCCGGCTCTCGAT
>Ga0308176_10001350_pt1 | contig 15387 bp, 12 predicted proteins | sample PhyCR2_3_FD_203890 | JGI IMG/M metagenome (GOLD analysis project Ga0308176, IMG submission 203890) | Soil microbial communities from UC Gill Tract Community Farm, Albany, California, United States - DLSLS.C.R2 | ecosystem: Environmental > Terrestrial > Soil > Agricultural land | place: USA...
TGGCCGTGCTGGATCCGGCTGCGAGGATTTCTACAGTCCCGACTTCTTCGGAATCGGCCCATGCCCGCAGGCGCAGTGTGCCGCGCTCCAGCGCGATAATCGTGTGCCGCTCGCCGGCCGGTTCATAGAAGGTGAGCCGGCTGTTGGGCCCTAAGATGAGCCGAGCATGGGGCAATGAAATGTGCGTGCTCGATCCGGCTTGACTCTCGATCACATCATAGGCGTAGAGAGGATAGGATTGCCGCAAGGCTTCCGGATGCATCAACTCGGCGCGTGCCAGAAAAATATTCCCTTGGGTCACGGTAATCTCACCGATGGACTGGGGCCGAGCTTCCATAATGAGGCAGCCGTTTAGTGCCGAGGCGATACACGCCACGCACAGGCCTATGGCGAGTCCGCATAGACGCCATGTCCGGAGCGCGAGCCGTAGGTCGTATTGCCTCATCACGCGATGAGGGTAGCAACATCCGGTAGTGGGCGCTGTCAGGGCGGAAAGGAAAGATCGTAGGTAGATCGCCTACCCTGAGGGATAACTAAGGCTATTTCGGGGAGGCTGTCGTTCGTTGGGACTTGTTGATTAGGTGCATCACCAGGGCCTGCTCATCGGCTTCAGAAGTCAGATCGCCATTCAACCGCCCATCTAACAGCCGGTTCAAAATGGTGGTATATAGGGGGCCTGGCTTGATGCCGAGCGCGCGCAAATCAGCACCTGTGGTGGTCGGTTTGATGCGTTGATAGATCGTGACGAAGGCTGAAACGTGACGCTTGACGGTATCCGACCCGCTTTTGCCCATCATGAACAGCAGCACTTCATCAGGCAGCGTATGCAGCGATCGATACGCCTCTGAAGGTGTGAGCAAGGGACGCCGTTCAAGCCGGCGGAGCAGTTCGCTCGATTGGAGGCGCGCTGCACGGAGCTTTGTCGCTTGGCGCTGCGGGATGGCTAGACGCGTCAATATCCCCTCCAGAGCGTCGGCAGGCAGGACATCCATCAGCGCCATCCAGTACACCAGCCAGGTTTCAAGCGGTCGATCGAGATACAGCAGTCGATACCAGTCCAACGCATCTTCAATCTGCTTGAGCATTGTGTTCAATTGTGCGGTCCACTTGAGCTGGGGATGTATAAATCGAAGAAGATCGAGTTCGCCGAGACGCGCAATGGCATGACGAGGTTCTTCCTCGGAGAGCAGCAAGACCAGTTCGGTCAGAAGCCGGGATCCTGAAAGGCGGTGGAACAGATCCATCTTCACCGCCCCCTTAACCAAGCTCAGCGTTTCTTTTCCCAGCCGAAAGCCGAATCGATGCTCGAAGCGCACGGCCCGGAAGACACGCGTCGGGTCTTCCACAAAGCTCAGGCTATGGAGCACGCGGATGATGCCGTCTTTCAGGTCGCGCTGTCCGCCGTACAAATCTAGCAGCAGGCCGAATTCCTTCGTGTTGAGACGAATCGCCAGCGTATTGATCGTGAAGTCGCGCCGATACAAATCCTTCTTAATCGAGCTACGCTCCACCGTCGGAAGCGCCGTCGGATACTCGTAATATTCGGTTCTTGCAGTCGCAACATCCAACGTGCGGCCGTCTTTCAGCGTGATAACGGCCGTTCCGAAACGGTCGTGCGTGCGAACCGTACCAGATAACTCGCGGCCAAACGCGCGGGCGTAGGCGATGCCGTCGCCTTCAATCACGAAGTCGAGATCGAAATTTGGCCGTTCCAAGAACAAATCTCGCACAAAGCCGCCTACCACAAAGGCAGAGACCTTCCGGCGTTCCGCCAATTCACCGGCATGTTGAAGGAGAGCGTAGAGATCATCGGATACACGCGCTTTGAGCCGGCTTCGGACATTCTGTATGTGCCGGCTCATGGGTGGCTCATCGCCCTTGGCCCGTGCGTGCGCCGCCATGAGCACATCGCGGTGCAGCGCGCGGAGTAGATCTGTGCGTGTAATGACGCCGGTGATCTTGCTGCGATCCACAATCGGCACGAATCGCTGGTTCCGCTCCAGCATGTGAGATTCGATCTCTCGAAATGGTGTGTCGGGGGCCGCGGTATAGGCATCGATCTGCATGAATTCTTTGACAGGTATCCTGTGTAATTGGTGGAAGATCGCTTTTTGAATCGTCTCACGGGTGATCAGTCCGCGATAGCGCCGACGGCCATCGACGACCGGCATGGCATTGAGGCCATACTTCGTCAGTTCCGTTTCTACTTCTGCTATCGTCGACGTTTCAACCGCGACTTTTGCGGGAGCCGTCATGACATGACGAGCGACGAGATGTGCCTGGACGCGCGTGGTGAGCCACTCCGTGAGCTGCTCTCGTATTTCGATGAATGTTTTGCCTTTAACTGTGGCCGCCGCCGCGACGGCATGCCCTCCGCCGCCGAACAGGCGGGCCAATTCCCCCACGTCGATCTCGGCGCGTCGGCTGCGACCGATGATCTCTATTTTGCCATCCATGGCGATGGCTGCGATGACGGCATCCAGCCCTTCGAGTTCCGCGAGCTTCTGCACGACCTCGGCATAGTCGCCGCGATACTCATCGTACGTGCTGGTGGACAACAAGACTTTAAGCTTGCCTACGTATATGGTTTCGCTGTTGTGAATCAGATCGTTGAGCAGCGTGATGTACTCCGGATCGAGCGGGCGCTTCAACATGTCGGTGACGGCGGTTAAGTCGGCCCCCGCGCGCAACACATAGCCGGCCGCTTCGAGGTCGCGAGGGGTCGTCGAACAAAAAGCCATGAATCCCGTTTCGTCGTACAGTCCCGTGGCCAGCACTGTTGCTTCGAAGGGCGTCAGGGGCAGCCCTTTGATTTTCAACTGTTCGATCAGGAGGGTCACCGTTGCGCCCACTGAATCGGTGAGGGCGTACTCCGCTCGCGCGAAGGCCTCGCTGAGGGGATGATGATCGTAAATATGAACGTGTACGTTTCGATTGTCCCATAGAGCTTTCAAAGGGCCGAGGCGGTCAGGCTCGTGGGCATCCATGACGATCAATCGGGTGACTTGCGTGACGTCGAGGTCTTTGAGTTGTGTGATACCAACATCATGCACGGCGAGGAAACTCCGCACCGGCTCTTGCGCGCCGGCGGGCAGCACCAGCAGAGCCTCCGGATAGAGCTTGCGCCCCGCAACCATGGAGGCGAGTCCATCAAAGTCGGCGTTGAGGTGAGTCGTGATGACGTCCATATGCGGACAATAAGCGGGTTGACTGCCGTTCTTGGGGACAGGCAACGAGGTCATTCTCCCTGTGGCAGTCCCCAGTAACTTGACAGCTCGAATATATTGACTATACTTAGTCAGAGTTTGGAATAATGATAAATATCAATAGTTTGCGCATACTTTAAAAATGAAGATCCTGGAAGACATTCGAAAGCGTTATAAAACCTATGAAGTATGTAAACTCTTTAATGTGTCGCGTGCAACCCTATTTCGATGGGAACGAGAAGGATTGATTTCAGGGCCGCCACGAGACTGGCGTAATTGGCGGATCTATACAGGTCAGAATATTAAAGAAATCACGCAAATCATTCGGACCAAGACTTCCCCCGATTGAGAAGGGCATCTATGAAGTGGCTCAATTTCGGTTCTACGTTCGGGCGAAATAAACAATTGCTCGGCCTCGATATTGGCTCGAGCGCCATTAAAGTCGTTCAGATGAAAGAGGTCAACGGCAAATACTTTTTGCAAAAGTTTGCCATGAAGCCGTTGGAGCCGGAAGTGATTGTCGATGGAACCGTGATGGATGCCGGACGTGTCGTCATGATCATCAAAGAGCTCCTCAAGGAAACCAATATCAAGCTAAAGCAAGCCGCGATCTCGGTCTCGGGGCATTCGGTCATCGTGAAGAAAATCAGTTTACCGTCTATGGGGGATGATGAGCTGGAGTCGGAGGTGAAGGCCGCCGCCGAGCAATACATTCCCTTTGACATCAATGAAGTGAATTTGGATTTTCATGTGTTCAGTCCTTCGGATCAAACCGACGAGGGCCAGACCCAGATGTCCTTGCTGTTAGTCGCGGCCAAAAAAGACAAAGTGAACGAGATGACCGAATTGGTGCGGGGCGCCGGTCTGATCCCGATCGTCCTGGATATCGATGCGTTCGCGATTGAAAACATGTATGGCATGAATTACGAGACTGCGAATGGGGACGTGGTGGGATTGGTCAATATCGGCGCCAGTGTCATGAACATCAATATTCTCAAAGACGGAAACTCCCTCTTTACCCGAGATATTGCCGTCGGCGGGAGCGGCTATTCCGAGGCAATTCAGCGCGAATTGGGAGTCACGTTTGAAGAGGCCGAATCGATCAAGAAAAGTCATCGCGCCGCCGATTCTAATGCAGCGGCGGTCGCCGCGGTGCTGGATGGGGTGAACGCCGAAGTATCATCAGAAATCGCAAAGTCCATTGATTATTTCAAGACGACAGTGGCGGGAGGCGATTTGAGCAAGATTGTGTTGTCCGGTGGGTGTGCCAAGGTGAGTGGGTTAGCCGCCCAATTGAGTGAACGGATGGGTCTTCCTGTGGAATTGGCCAATCCGTTTCAGAACATCGATGTATCGGCCGCCGGTCTGGATGAGGACTCGCTTGCCGATCTTGCGCCGATGGCCGCTGTGGGGGTCGGCTTGGCCATGAGAATGAGTGGTGACCGATGATCCGAATCAATCTCCTTTCAACGCCGCGAGCCAAAGCCGTCAAGAAGCAATTGGACGTGCGTTTGGAACTCCTCAGCGCGGTGGGGGTCCTGATCCTGACCGTTGCCGGATGGATGTTTTATGGTGACAGTTTGGAAGGCGACATCGCCAATAAGCAGCAAGAGCAGCAGGGAAAGGAAAAAGAGGTGGCCCTGCTGAAAGACAAGGTCAAGCAAGTCCAGGATTTTGAACGAACCAGAAAGCTCTTGGAAGATAAAAACCGGGTCATCGATGAATTGGAAAAGTCGCGAGCAGGGCCTGTTCAAGTGTTGGACCATGTGAGTCATAGCCTCGAACCGCTCAATATTTGGCTGGTCCGTTTGACGGTCAAAGGAACGAGTGTTGAATTGGAAGGGAAAGCGCTGACGAATGACGACGTCGTGGAATTCGTCAATAACTTGAGACGGGCGGAGTACTTCTCCAATATTCGGCTGCTGGAATCCAAGTCGGGGACAGAAGCGAAATTGAATCTCTACCAATTCAAATTGAATATGACGTTGAAGGTGTAATGTGGAACTGCCTAAGCTCGATCTCGACGCGCTCCGCAAAATCTCCCCGGTAAGGAAGTTGACCCTCTTGGCCGTTCTGGTCGCCGGAATCAGCGCGCTCTTCTACTACTACATCGTGATCCCGAAATATGAGGTGATGACAGGCCTCCAAGAAAATATCGGAAAATTGGATGCCGAGATTCAAGCGACGTCCATCAAAGTGCAGCACTTGGACGAATTGGTGGCCGCGAGTAAGGAGTTGGAAAAGGATCTTGAAAAGAAGAAAGAGCGGCTGCCGCCGGAAGAGGAAGCCGTCATGCTGTTGAAGCAACTGTCGGATCTCGGCGTGCGCCTTGGTCTGGATATCAAGCTGTGGAAGCCGGGCAATCAGGCGGAAGATCCTTCGAAACTATTTGTCAGAATGCCGGTGAGCGTGGAAGTCGCAGGCGGGTACCATACGGCAGCCGTGTTCTTCGATCGGATCAAGAAACTGCCTCGGATCATCAACGTGTCGGATCTTCGCATGGGGTCCTCGAAGGTCGAACACGACCATGTCGTGATACAGACGCTCTTCGAGTTGACCGCCTTTGTCGCGCCGCCGGAAGTCAAAATGGCTGCAAATAGCATCAAGCCCGTAGCGGCGGCTACACCATAAACTCGTGAGGAGAGGCTGAAGAGGAAGGGGAGGCGGATGGCTGATCGATCCAAAGGAAGTTATGGCAGATGGGTCGGAATGATGATCATGCTCGTCATGGTACCGATCGTCTCGGCGGAGCTTGCGCCCGGTCAACCGGCCGCGCTTCCATCCGGCAGTCCACCGTCTTTGCCCACTCCTGAAGGGCAGGCGTCGGCGGAGAACGCATTGGGCGCTCCTCAGCCGCCTTTGCCCGGCGAATACTCCTATAATCCGTCAGGAAGACGAGACCCGTTCGCCGTGGTGCTCAAAGATGCCAAGACCGGCGAAGACAATCAAAGCCTTCCGCCGCTCCAACAGCTTTCTCTGACCGAACTGAACTTGATCGGCATTGTGTGGGGGGGATTCGGATACAGCGCGATGATGCAGGCCCCGGATGGGAAAGGCTACACCGTGAGGCAAGGGACGCGCGTCGGGCCGAACGGAGGCGCCGTCAGCTCCATTACGGAAAATGCTCTTGTGGTGCAAGAGCGGTTCACTGATGTCTATGGCAATAAACAAGTGCGGGAATATGTCAAGCTCCTGCATGCGAAAGAGGGCTCAGAATGAATGCCAAATCGATAGTCTCGTTGTCACTGTGCACTCTCATGGCCTTTCAAGGGGCGGTGTCCTGTGTGCACCGCCCATCTCTCGGTACGGAAATACCATCATCCCTCACGTCCCTTGATCGGATCGGTGTCACGGAAGTCGGTGACCGGGTTCGAATAGAGGTCGAGGGCGGGCGCCCCATGACCTATTCCCTCTCCACCAATACGAGCCCGGCGAGTGTCACCGTGGATTTGCCGGGATTTTCCCGTGGCCATCAGGCCGAACGCCTCGTCATCAATAAGGGGCCGGTACTCGAGTTGGCGGCCCAAGATGTATCCACACCACAGGCTGGTGTGCAGTTGATCGTGTCCTTAGCCTCGGCGACAGAGCCCGACATCCATGCTGAAGGGACGCGGCTTGTCATTGATTTCCAGAAAGTCCACGCCTCAGAACAAACTGTTCGTCAGGATGGTTCAGTCTCCAATGCCTCGTCCGATGAGCTGGGACAGGGACTACCGGCCAAGACGCTTACCCGGATAGATGTCCAGAAAAACGAGACCGTCGCAACGATCATTCTCGTCGCCGACGGTGAGTTCAGCTATGAAGCGAAACGATCGAGCGGCGATCGGCTGGTCCTCGATGTGGCGAACGTCACCTCATCGCTCCGCAGCCGGGTGTTGGCGATCAATCATCCGTCTATTCGGCAAATCCGGATCGGCCAACATGCGAAGAAAGTCCGCCTCGTCTTCGATCTGGCGAGCCAGACCACCTATTCCATCAAACCTGAACGCAATCAACTCGCCGTCGAGCTCGCGCTGCAGGGTGAATCCGACAAGTCGGTGCCGGAAGCGTTGGATCAGTTGTCCCAGCCATCAAAGAGTGAAGAGAAAAAGACAACCGCTCAGGCGGTCGTTCGAACGGCATCATCGGGATCAATCCCATTTCCTGAGCGTCTGGCGATGATTCATGCTCGTCCTGCGTTAGCGCAGATGGCGCCGGAGGCGCGATCGGGGAAGGATGTTGATTCGGAGGAGATCGGGCAGCGCCATTATGTGGGTAGAAGAATTTCGCTGGACTTCCAAATGGCGGACATCAGCAATGTATTGCGACTGATCGCCGAAGTCAGTGGATTCAATATTGTCGTGGGCGAGGGTGTGAAATCCAAGGTCACGATGAAGTTAGTCGGGGTGCCGTGGGATCAAGCGCTCGACATGTTGTTGAAGATGAACAATCTCGGCATGATTCGAGAAGGGAATATTGTCTGGATCGATAGCCTCGCTAATATTGCGAAGCAACAGGATGAGGAGGCGCGCGCCAAAGAATCAAAAAGCAAGGCCGAAGACTTGGTGACTCGGGTTATCTATGTTCAAAATATTGCCGCGCAAGAGCTGCAGACGACCCTACGGCAATATATCAGTCCGCGGGGACTCATGCAGGTCAATCAAGCGAGCAACGCGCTGGTGGTTCGCGATACGGAGTCTCAGGTCGTGGCGTTTGCCGAATTGGTACGGAGCTTAGATTTGCAGGTGCCGCAGGTCCAAATTGAAGCGCGTATTGTTCAGGCTGATACCTCTTATTCACGATCACTCGGTGTGCAGTGGGGTATTTCCAATGCCACCTCCTCAAACAATGGGTTGAGCTTTGTTGGGAATCAAACCGGCCCCTTCGCAGAGCAACAGACGACATCGACCGGGACCATTACTCGATCATTCCTCGTAAATCTTCCGGCCGCCGTAACCGGCTTGACGTCGGTTCCCGGAGCGGGCTTTACGTTCGGCAAGATCGGTAGTCTAGGAGGCCTGGCTCTCGATCTGCGGTTGTCGGCCGGCGAGTTGCTCGGCTTGACGAAGGTGATCGCGGCTCCGAAGATCACGACATTGGACAAGCGTGAGGCCAAAATCTCCCAAGGTGAATCGATTCCGTTCCAGACGACTTCGCTGCAGGGCACTCAGACGACCTTCGTCGATGCGAACTTGGAATTGCAAGTTACTCCTCAAATCACGTCACGGGACCCCAAAGAACCGCTAAAACAAGTGCTGCTGAAAATTCGAGCCACTCGTAATGCGGTGGGCGCCCGAAGCAATCCGGCGGGTCCCAGCATCGATAAACGTGAAGCGACCACTCAAGTCTTAGTGGTCGACGGCGAGACCATGGTCATTGGTGGAATTTTTGTCGATACACAAACCAATACTGTCGCGGGATTGCCGTATCTCTCGCGCATTCCTGTGCTTGGCTGGCTGTTCAAGAATAAGACCGAGACCGTGTCGAAGCAGGAGCTGTTGATCTTCCTGACGCCATCGATCGTGAAGATCACATAACGAACCAGTGAAGAGAGTGTATCGTCCCCCGCTTGGCGGATTGATACCCCAGCGGGGGCTCAATAGGAATCACCCCTCCCGTACTACGTCGATCTTTTAGTTTGTTTGTCTGTGTGCTACCATCCCGCCCATTCTCACAGGACTTCTTCTGAGCGTACGGATCCTTGCTGATCTTCGGCTGGATTGCCAGAACGCGTCATCCTCTCTGTATGGCTATCGTCGAATCTTCTGTCAAAGTATCGCTGACTGAACGAAGTTACGACATTGTGGTGGCCGCCGGCCTCTTGGATAGTTTGGGCCGACGACTGCGGGCCTTGAGTTTTGACGGGAAAGTCGGTGTCGTCACGGATTCTACGGTCGCAAAGTTGTATGGCGCCCGTGCGATGCGCGCGATCAAATCGGCCGGTCTTGATGGACATCTAATCGTCGTGCCTTCAGGCGAACGGACGAAGACGCTACGCTGGGTGACGCGGGTATTGGACGAGTTGGTCAAAGAACGCTTTGAGCGCGGATCTGCCCTTGTGGCATTAGGTGGAGGCGTCATTGGGGATCTGACCGGATTCGCCGCCGCAGTGTATTTGCGGGGTATCCCGTTTATTCAGGTTCCGACGACGCTGGTGGCTCAAGTGGACTCCAGTGTGGGCGGCAAGACCGGCGTCAACCATCCGCTCGGAAAAAATCTGATCGGCGCCTTTTATCAGCCCAAACTTGTCTTGATCGATATTGCCACGCTGAAGACAGTGCCGACACGCCAGTGGCTCGGCGGATTGGCTGAAGTCATTAAATACGGCGTGATTGCCGATGAGCCCTTCTTCACGTACTTGGAGCAGCATATGGATCGGCTCTTGAAGATGGAAGAAGAGGCGGTTCAGCACATTGTCACGCAGTCGTGCCGCATCAAAGCCGCGATCGTGATGGAGGATGAACGAGAATCGGACCGGCGGCGGATTTTAAATTATGGCCATACGATCGGCCATGCGCTTGAGTCATTGGGCAAATACCGGACCCTCATTCATGGGGAGGCGGTGGCGATTGGGATGGTCCATGAAGCCGCGCTCTCATACTATCTTGGTGTCTGCAAGCAGGACCTGGTGAGGAGACAGGGAGAGGTGATTCGCCGAACGGGGCTGCCCGATGCTCTCCCGCCCGCGTCCTTCACCGACCTCTGGAGGGCCATGCAGCATGACAAGAAAGTGGCGAAAGGGCGTGTCTACTCGATATTTCCTGAGCGGATCGGACAGGTACGCATCGCGCCTTTGGAGCGAGCCGATTGTAAACGATGGTTTCTAAGTCGACGCGCAACGGCGGTGTGATGAAGTCCTGGCGCGAAGCCGGAGATTGAAGAGTTGATCAAATCGCGATGGGATCTTTAAACAGATGAACGAACAACGCCGCTCATCGCATACGACTGCTGAACGGGCGCTTCGAGAAAAGATACGCGAAGTCGAAGTGCTCCATAAAATCAGCGGCTCTATCAGCAGTACCCTGGATCTTGAAACGGTGCTGTCTCATATTGTCGATATGGTGACGGAGGTCACGAAAGGCGATGCCTGCTTGCTTTATCTGCTCTCCGATAGCCGTGAAGAGCTCATTCTACGCGCCTCCAAGAATCCTCATCCCAAATTGATCGGCCGCATTACCATCGGTCTCGGGGAAGGAATTACCGGGTGGGTGGCGAGGGAACGAACGCGGGTCGTGATCTCAAGCAATGCGAGCGACGATCCACGCTTCAAGTTTTTTCATAATCTTCCTGAAGACCGCTACCAGGCCTTCTTATCTGTCCCGATCATGGCCAAGAAGGAAGTCGTCGGCGTGATTAATGTCCAGCACAAACGGCTCCATCGGTATCGCCCCGATGAACTCGCGCTGCTGACGACCATTGCGAACCAGGTCGGCGGGGCCATCGAGAACGCGAGACTGTACGATGAGATGACGCGCAAGGCGCGCCAGCTCGAGACGCTCTCGCAAGTATCGGAAACGGTCGTCTCCAATCGTGTCATCGAAGATGTCATGCACCTCATGGTGACAATGACCGCGCAGATGATGGAGTCCAAGATCTGTTCGATCATGTTGCTCGATCACGCCGCACAAGAGTTACGTATCGTCGCGACACAGAGCCTCAGCGAACAGTATCGGTTGAAGCCGAATTTGAAATTAGGACAAAGCATCAGCGGGCGAGTCGTGCAAGAACGGCGTCCCATGATCGTGCCCGATGTGACATGCGACCGACACTATATGTACCCGGATATTGCGAAAAAAGAAGGCTTGTGTTCGCTCTTGTCGGTGCCGATGATGATCCGCGAAAAAGTCGTGGGAGTGATCAACAGCTATACGTCCATGCCGCATGGGTTCACCACGGAAGAAGTAAAGCTCATGCAGGCCATCGCCAATCAGGCCGCCATCGCCATCGAGCATGCGACGCTGATCGAAAAATCATTCGAGATGCAAGAGGCCTTGGCTGTTCGCAAATTAGTGGAGCAAGCCAAGGGCTATCTAATGAAAACGAAAAAGCTCACCGAGGAGGAGGCGTTTCGCTTTCTCCAACGGCAAAGCATGGACCTGAGAAAGTCCATGCGAGAAATTGCCGAAGCCATTTTATTGGCCGGCGAGATAAATGCCCGCGCGACGTAGCGCGGGGAGCGTGATTCCGTTGGTCCTTTCATCTGTTGACCAGCAAAAACTGAATCATCAGACATAATGCACATAACCGATCACGGGATCGAAAAAGAGTTGACACCATAACCCTTAAATGCTACAAGGTTTTTACGGTCTGCAAGACAATGCCGTCTCGGCAGACCGTAGAGCGTGACGACCGTTACTGAGCAGGACAATGACGTCCTTTGCCTCTTTGAGCAAAGGACGTTTTTTTTTGTCAGCATGCTGAAAAAGGCTTCCAACTTTGTTCTCGGTCGTTTGGCCTCCCCACGTACTTACACTGTACGTCTCGGTGTCCAAACGCCCTGCGGCCGCGTTGGCAACCTTTTTCGGCATGCTGAAAATCACTTGGCTTAGCCATTAGCTCTTATTATCAAGATTATGCGCGTGTTTCGTATCGCTATGGTCCAGATGAATCCCACGGTGGGAGACGTGGAGGGAAACGTGCGCCGAATTCGGGCGTGGACGCGCGAGGCGCAGAAGGCAAAAGCCGACCTGGTTACGTTTCCGGAATTGGCCATCACGGGATATCCGCCCGAGGATCTGTTACTGAAGCCGAGCTTCTTGGAAGACAATCGCCGAGCACTGGACGAGGTCATTCGTTATTGTCACAACATGACTGCGGTTATTGGTTATGTGGCAAAAGGCGAGCCATCAAAGATGAGCGTCGATCATCCCATGGTCGTGTCGGCCGGCCGGTACGATCTTTTTAACGCGGCCGCAATCATCGCCGATCGGCGGCCGGTGATGACCTACCATAAATGGTACTTGCCGAATTATGGCGTGTTCGATGAGAGTCGATATTTCCATTCCGGCCGGCGGGCTCCGCTGGTCCTGCTCAATGGGACTTGGATAGGCATCAACATTTGTGAAGATATCTGGTTGCCGAATGGTCCAACGAAGGTGCAGGCGGCGGCGGGCGCTGAAGTGATCGTCAATATCAATGCCTCGCCGTTTCATGTGGGAAAAAGCCGGGTGCGCGAAGAGATGCTCGGCAGGCGCGCGAAGGACAATGAGGTCATCGTCACCTATACCAATATGGTCGGCGGTCAGGACGAATTAGTGTTCGACGGCAACAGTGTGATCGTGGATCGACATGGAGAAATTCTCGCTCGAGGAAAAGCGTTTCAAGAAGATCTGGTGATTGCCGACCTGGTGTTGGACATGGTCGCTCAACCGGGGGCGAAACACAAGAGACCGTCCGCTTCGAACACTTCAGCGTTGGTCGATCGTAGGATCATCTCGAAGTCGTATACGGCGAGAGCCCGTTCCCGTCGCGCCCCATGCGCCGTGCCGGCATTGGATCCATTGTCGGAAGTCTATCAGGCCTTAGTGCTGGGGGTGCGCGATTATGTGGGGAAGAATGGATTCCATCGCGTGGTGATCGGCCTCAGCGGAGGGATCGATTCGGCGTTGACCGCTGTGATCGCGGTCGATGCGGTGGGATCCGACAATGTTCTCGGATTATTTATGCCGTCGCCCTATACCTCGCGCGCCAGTCGCGAAGATGTCGCTGAGCTGGCCAGACGTTTGGGTATTCAGGTGAACACCGTGTCGATAACCCGAATGTTCAAATCTTACTTGAACGCCATGGCCGAGGTCTTCAAAGGCCGCAGGCCGGACACCACGGAGGAAAATCTACAGGCCAGGATTCGGGGCAATCTCCTCATGGCCGTTTCCAACAAGTTTGGGTATTTGGTCCTGACAACCGGCAACAAGAGTGAGATGAGCGTGGGATATGCCACCCTCTATGGAGATATGGCAGGCGGGTTTGCCGTCATCAAAGATGTGCCGAAAACGATGGTCTACGAATTGACGAGGCTTCGTAATGCCACCGGAGATGCGCCGGTGATTCCCCAACGCATTCTCGATCGGCCTCCGACCGCTGAATTAAAGCCCGATCAAACCGATCAGGATACGTTGCCGCCATATGACGTCCTCGATCCGATTTTGAAAGCCTACGTCGAGGAAGACCGAGCGCCGGATGACATTGTGGCGATGGGGTTCGATCCCAAGACAGTCGCGCATGTCATCGGCCTGGTGGACCGGAGTGAATATAAGCGGCGACAGGCGCCGATCGGAATCAAAATCACGCATCGCGCATTTGGGAAAGATCGCCGGATGCCGATCACCAATGGATATCGGAATAGTATCGAATAAGAAGCCGTTTCAAGGCATTCTGCATCGCTACGCCATTGTCTGGAGGGGGAAGATCGGCTATGATGACCCGCTCCTTGCCGTAAGAGGTTATGAGGCTGAAGATGGCCGCCAACGTCATTCTCAGCCCGCAACAATCCTCAACTGAGATAAGAGCGCATCGGCTTTCAGTATCGAATCAGAATTGTTGCCCAAGCTGAACGCTGATGGCTGAACGCGCGGGCTTTCTTCAGGAGATGCTATGAAACTCGTCGAAGCGATCATCAAGCCTTTCAAGTTGGATGAAGTCAAAGACGCCCTGTTGGAAATCGGCGTGCAAGGCATGACCGTGACGGAAGTGAAGGGCTTCGGTCGGCAGAAGGGCCATAAGGAAACGTATCGAGGAACCGAGTACACGATTGAATTCGTGCCCAAGGTCAAGATCGAAGTAGCCGTGAGCGACAATCTGGTGCCTCGGGTCATCGAGACCATTACGCGGACGGCAAAGACGGGAAGCATTGGAGATGGCAAAATCTTCGTGCGTGATTTAAATGCGGCGGTCCGTATTCGAACCGGAGAAACGGGAGAAACGGCTCTGTGAGTATTCTGTCTACGGGCGGCGACACGCTCGGCGCGCTCAACACGGCTGATGCCGAAACGGCGGGGGCGTTGCTGGCGGATCAACGTCGCGCCCTCCACCAGCGATTGCTCGACGGCGCGTCGGGGGCTGAGATTGTCGGCGCCTTTTCAGAGCTCGTTGATGGCCTGATTATCGGCCGGTACCGGAATGCCCTCCGAAAAGCGAATGAGAAAGTGGCTGTGGCCGGCTCACAACAGTGTTGCCTGGTGGCGCTCGGCGGGTATGGACGCCGGGAACTGGCCCCCTATTCCGATATCGATCTCATGTTCCTCTTCGAGGCCGGGGCCGGTGACGCCGCCGCCGCGTTATCGCGGGAAGTCTTACATCATCTCTGGGATCTTGGTTTTCAGGTCGGCCATAGTGTGCGCACCATGAGGGATTGTCTCGAATTGGCGGCCACCGATCTAGTGATCAAAACGTCCATGATGGAAGCCCGGTTCTTGGCCGGGAGCGCCGATCTCTTTCAGCAATTCCAACGTCGCTATCTCGGTCGGGTCGTCACGCGAGGGATTGCGGGTTTCATCGATAAAAAAATGGACGAGCGCCGCCGCGAATACGAGAAGTTCGGCGAGACGATCTATCTACTTGAACCCAACGTCAAAAAAAGCAAAGGGGGATTGCGCGATCTCCATGTGCTGCAATGGATCGGGATGGCGAAGTATCAGGCGCCGACCATCCTCGATTTGACCGACCGTGGAATCCTCTCGAGGCAGGATTATGCCGCCCTGGTCGAAGCGCGAGAGTTTCTCTGGCATGTTCGCGCGCTGCTGCACGCGCATGCGGGTATGGCGCAAGAAATTCTTTCGTTCGATGAACAGGTGTGGCTCGCCAAATTACTCGGTTTCGAGGATCGGCCGCATCTCCTCGCGGTCGAGCAGTTCATGCAGCAGTACTATCGCCACACGATGGGGCTGCATGAGATTTCGGTTCGATTTATCGATCGATGCCGCGGCGTATCGCTCTGGGACCGAGTGGCCAAGCTGTGGCCGAGTGCGAAAGTCGATGGATATTTTTTGGTGGCCGGACGTGAAGTGACGGTCCCCGTCGAGTTGCGTCCCCGCGTGCTGGGCAATCCCGAATTGCTGTTGCGGCTCTTTGAATTGGCCGGCGCCCAACGCCTGAACATCGATATGACCTTGCTGGAAGATATTCATCGCCACCTCGATACGCTGTCGGATGATGCCTTTCGGCGTCCCGACGTGAGTCGGATATTCCTTCGCTTGCTCTCTGGGCC
>Ga0308176_10001352_pt1 | contig 15368 bp, 13 predicted proteins | sample PhyCR2_3_FD_203890 | JGI IMG/M metagenome (GOLD analysis project Ga0308176, IMG submission 203890) | Soil microbial communities from UC Gill Tract Community Farm, Albany, California, United States - DLSLS.C.R2 | ecosystem: Environmental > Terrestrial > Soil > Agricultural land | place: USA...
CGCCGTCAGCGGCGTCAGCTCGGCCGGCTTGAGCACGACGGTGTTGCCGGCCGCCAGCGCCGGGCCGAGCTTCCACGCGGCGATCGCCAGCGGGAAGTTCCACGGCGTGATCAATCCGACCACGCCGAGCGGCTCGCGGAACGTCATCGCGATCCCGCCTGCGACCGGGATCGTGTCGCCGAGGTTGCGCTCGACGCCGCCGGCGTAGTAGCGGAACGTCTCGGCGACCATCCCGATCTCGCCGCGCGCGTCGCCGATCGGCTTGCCCGCGTTGCGCGCCTCGAGCGTCGCGATCTCCTCGAGCCGGTCCTCCACCAGCGCGGCGACCCGCAGCAGCAGTCGCGCGCGGTCGCCGGGAGCCACCGCCGCCCACGCCGGGAAGGCCGCCTTCGCGCGCGCAACCGCGGCGTCGACCTCCTCTACACCGGCGCGCGGGACCGTCTCGAGCACGCCCTCCGTGGCGGGCTCGAGAACCTGCAGCGTGTCGGACATGTCTCAGCCGGCGGGCTCGGGCGCCGGCGTGTGGGCCTCGCCCAGCTCGGCGTCGAGCTCGGCGATCGTGTGCCGCGGGCCGGTGAACGTGCGCTTGGCGCTCACGAGCCACCAGATCCCGACCACGATGAACAGGCCGCCTGTCACGAGCGGCGCGTAGTTGACGAACTTCCAGTCGAACTCATCGCGCCACGGCACCCCCGCGGGTGTCGTGGGCAGGATGAAGATCAACGTGATGAGCGCGACCCAGACCGTGGCGAACGGGTTCATCCAGCGGTACTTGGCGCCGTTCGTCCACGGCCCCGGCGAGAAGCGGTCGGCGTTGCGCCAGCGCAGGTAGATCGGGATCACGTAGGCGACGTACAGGCCGATGACGGCGATCGACACGACCGCGTAGAACGCGATCGGGACCGGGCCGACGCCCTCGACGTCGGTCGGCACGTAGGCCGGGATCGTGATGATCGCCGCGCAGACCGCCATGAAGATCACGGCGTTGAACGGGATCCGCCGCTCGTTGACGCGGCTCCAGATCCGCCAGCCCGGCATCGCGCCGTCGCGGCTGAACGCGTAGCACATGCGCGACGCGCTGGTCAGGCATGCCATGCCGCAGAACAGCTGGCCGATCGAGGAGATCAGCAGGACGGTCTTGAGCGAGCCCTTGCCCAGCGCCTCGCCGAGCAGCGCGATCGAGCCGCCGTTGCCGGACTTCGAGTTCTGCGCCGCGAACGTGATCGCCAGCAGCAGGACCCAGCCGATCGCGGCCGAGTAGAAGATCGAGCGCCACACGCCCTTCGCCGCGTTGTCCGCGGCGCCGTGTGTCTCCTCGGAGATGTGGGCGCACGAGTCGAACCCGGTGATCGTGTACTGCGTCAGCAGGAAGCCGAGTGGCAGCACGTAGAACCACAACATCCCGGTGCCGAACCCGGAGTTGTTCAGGTGCTCGGTGAAGACGAAGTCGAAGCTCGCGTGGTGGGCGGGCGCGATGATCAGGATCCCGAGGATCACGGCGACGCCGGCGACGTGCCACCAGACCGAGATCGAGTTGAACAGCGCGACCAGGTGCGAGGTGAAGATGTTCACCACCGCATGCAGCGCGAGGATGACGACGAACAGCCAGAACGTCCCGTGCAGGAACGCCTTGCCCGTCTGCTCGCCGTTGAAGAGGTTGATCCCGAACAGCCCCAGCGTCGTGTTCGAGAACGTGGCGGCGCCGTAGTCGACCGATGCGGTCACGGCGATCAGGCCGATGAGGTTGAACCAGCCGGTGAACCAGCCCCAGCCCGCGCCCCCGAGCTTCGACGCCCACCAGTAGATGCCGCCGGCGGTCGGATAGGCCGACACCAGCTCCGACATGCAGAAGCCGATGATCAGGATGGGGATCGAGATCAGCGGCCAGCCCCAGGAGATCGCGATCGGGCCGCCGTTGTTCCACGCCTGTCCATAGGTCGTGAAGCAGCCGGCCAGGATCGAGATGATCGTGAACGAGATTGCGAAGTTCTGGAACCCGCTCCAGCTTCGCGACAGCTCCTGCTTGTAGCCCAGCTCGGCCAGGCGCTGCTCGTCGCGGTCCTGGATCGTCGTGCTCATCCGCGTACCTCTCCTCAGGGCGGTGACAGGGGTAAAAGGTGCGGGGTGCCGTCCTTTGGCGCGCGACTGTACGCCGGTCCTCAGACGGAAGTCAACCCTGCAAACCCCATTCGCCCTCCAGCGCGCCGATCACCTCGCGCCACCAGGCCCGCTCGGCGTCGCTCGCCGCGCGCGCGAGTCGCTTGCGCGCCGCGTCCTGCAGCTGCCGGGCGGACCCGATCGCCTTGATCGGCCCCGTGTAGGCGAAGCGCCCGTCGGCGAGTGCGACGAGCGCGCCCGGGACGTCGCGCCGCGTGCGCAGCCGGTCGATCACGGCGACCCCGTTGACCGATTCGGGCGCAGCCGGATCGCCCTCGGCCGCGCGCCAGCGGCCCGTCGAAAAGATCGACACCGCGCGCACTCCGACTGGTCGCTCCGGGCGCTGGGCGAGCGGGCCCTCGCGCCAGCGCCGGCGCACCGCGGCGAAGTCCTGCGCGGCCTCCTGGCGCACGAGGACGTGCAGGTGGTCGCCGGCCTCGACGACCGTCGAGCCGCGGGGCGGGATCGCCTGGTCGCCGCGGACGATCAGGTTCAGCAGCGCGTCGCGGGGCAGCCCGAGGTCGCGCACGGGATGCCCGACGGCCGCGTCGCCGGGGGCGACCGCGTACTGCACGACCTCCGCGCCGAGTCGCCGCACGGCGCCGGCTTCGAGCAGCGGCGCGGGCAGCGCCTGCTCGTCGCTCGTCGCGCCGAGCAGCTTCGCGAACGGCTCGAAGGTCGCGCCCTGCAGCACGGTGCTGAGCACCACGGCGAAGAAGACGATGTTGAAGATCGTCTCGCCCTGCGCGACGCCGTCGATGACGGGGAAGGTCGCAAGCACGACGGGTACGGCGCCGCGCAGCCCCGCCCAGCCGAGCACCAGGCGCTCGCTCATCGCGAAGCCGCCGAACGGCAGCGCGAACGACACGGCCAGCGGCCGCGCGATCGCCGCGGCGACGATCGCCACCACCGTGCCCTCGAGGGCGACGTCGCCGAAGTTCGACGGGAAGACCAGCAGCCCGAGCGTCAGGAACATCCCGAGCTGCGCGACCCACGCGAGCCCTTCGTGGAACGTGACGATCGTCCGCCGCGCGGGGATGTCGCTGCTGCCGAGCAGGAGCCCGCAGAGGAAGACGGCAAGGAAGCCGGAGCCGTGCGCGACGTCGGCCAGGCCGTAGGCGATCGCGGCGGCCGCAAGCGACGCGACGGGGTACAGGCCGGCCGAGCCCAGGCGCACCCGGTGCAGCGCGCGGCTGGAGGCGAGCCCGATCACCACGCCGACGACGGCGCCGATCGCGAGCTCCTGCACGAACAGCAGCGCCATGTCCGCGATCCCGTAGTCGTCGCGCTGCAGCCAGCGCACGAACCCGATCACGAGGATCACCGCGACCGGGTCGTTGATGCCGGCCTCGCCCTCCAGCGTGCGCGCGAGCCGCTTGCGCAGCGTCGAACCGCGCAGCACGGCGAAGATCGCCGCGCCGTCGGTTCCCGCGATGATCGACCCGACGAGCATCCCCTGGATCGCGCTGAAGTCGAACAGCCACCACGCGACCAGCCCGGTCAGGACGGCCGTCAGGACCGTCCCGCCGATCGCCAGCGACAGCGCCGGCAGGGCGACCGGGCGCAACTCGCCGATCGACGTCGCCAGGCCGCCCTCGAAGAGGATCAGGCTGAGGGCGACGATGCCGATCGTCCGCGCGAGATCGTAGTCCTCGAAATCGATCCAGCCGAACCCGTCGGAGCCGACGGCCATCCCGATTCCGAGAAATGCCACGAGGCCCGGGACGCGCAACCGGCCCGCGAGCAGCGATGCGCCGAGCGCCGTTGCCAGGAGCGCCCCCGCGACGAGGATCATCGTCCCGGCTTCCACCGGGGAATGATCCCAGTTAGCCGGGGAGGAGACCCGCGAGCACGTGCTCGGTTCCGACGAGGTGCTCGGACATCAGCTGGGTCGCGGCGGGGACGTCGTGGCGGCGCACCGCGGCGAGCAGCCGGGCGTGCTGGTCGTTGGAGTGGCCGAGGACCTCGGCCGGGTGGGCGATGTAGGCGATGAGGTCGGTCATCTCCGACTGCGCGTCGGTCATCGCCGCCACGAGCCGGACCGAGCCGGTGGCCTCCGCCAGGCCGATGTGGAAGCGCACGTCGGCCTGGCGGTAGGCCCCGAAGTCGTCGACGACCTCGTCCATCTGCGCGACGAGGTCGTCCAGCGGCGCCAGTGCGTCGGCGCTCGCGCGCTCGGCCGCGATCGCGGCGACGCCGAGCTCGACCGAGCGGCGCACGTCGCACGCGTCGCGCCAGTGGGCGAGCAGCTCGCGCGACGGCGGGTCGGCGGGCGGCGGCCGGTCGGAGACGAACGTCCCGCCGCCGCGGCCGCGAACCGCGTGCAGGTGCCCCGTCTGCACGAGCGCGGTGAGCGCCTGGCGCAGCGTCGAGCGCGACACGCCCAGCCGCGCGCACAGCTCGCGCTCCGCCGGCAGCTGCGCGCCGGGCTCCAGCAGGCCGAGCTTGATCGCGGTGCCGAGCCGCTCGAGCGTCTCCTCGAAGGCGGTCTGCGAGCGCACGGGGGCGTAGATCGCCTCGGGCGTCGCGGGCGCCGCCGGCATCGCGGGAGGCTTCACAGCCGCTCGAACCCCCGCACGCGCTCCCAGTCGGTCACCGCGGTGTCGAAGGCGGCGAGCTCGACGTTGGCCATGTTCAGGTAGTGGTCGACGACCTCGTCGCCGAACGCCGAGCGCGCCAGGCCGCTGCCCGCGAACAGGTCGCGCGCGTCGCGCAGCGTCCTCGGCAGGTGCGGCTTGTCCGACGCGTACGCGTTGCCCTCGAACGCCGGCTCGAGCTCGAGCTCCGCGTCGACGCCCGCCAGCCCGGCGGCGATCAGCCCGGCGAGCGCGAGATAGGGGTTGACGTCGGCGCCCGGGGCGCGGCACTCGAACCGCCGGCCCGCGCCGTGCCCGATCACGCGCAGTGCGCACGAACGGTTGTCGCGGCCCCACGCCACCGCTGTCGGAGCGAAGGAGCCCGCCGCGAAGCGCTTGTAGGAGTTGATGTTCGGTGCCAGGAACAGTGTCATCTCGCGCAGGTGCGCGAGCTGCCCGGCGAGGAACGCGTCGAAGAGCTTCTGGTCGGTGTCGAAGAGGTTCTGTCCATCGCCGTCCTGCAGCGACACGTGGATGTGGCACGAGCTTCCCTCGCGCTCGTCGTACTTGGCCATGTACGTGATCGACATGCCCTCTTGCGCCGCGATCTCCTTGGCGCCCGTCTTGTAGATCACGTGCTCGTCGGCGGCGCGCAGCGCCGGGCCGTAGCGGAAGTTGATCTCGTGCTGCCCGAAGTTGCACTCGCCCTTCGAATCCTCGACCTTCATGTTCGCCGCGGCCATGTCGTTGCGGATGCGGCGGATCAGCGGCTCGACGCGCGAGGTCCCGATCAGCGAGTAGTCGACGTTGTAGAGGTTGGCCGGCGTCATGTGGCGGTAGCCGTTGGTCCACGCGTCCTCGTAGGAGTCGCGGAAGACGATGAATTCGAGCTCGGTCCCGGCGAAGGCGTGCCAGCCGCGCTCGGCGAGACGGTCGAGCTGCGCGCGCAGGATCTGCCGGGGCGAGGCGACGACGGGCCCGCCGTCGAGCCAGTGCAGATCCGACAGGCACAGCGCGGTGCCCGGGTGCCACGGCGTGATGCGCAGCGTGTCCATGTCGGGGCGCATCTCGAAGTCGCCGTACCCGCGGTCCCACGAGCTCATCGCGTAGCCGCCGACGGTGTTCATCTCGACGTCGACGGCGAGCAGGTAGTTGCACGCCTCGGCGCCGTGATCGGCGACCTCCGCCAGGAAGTGCTGCGCCGTCAGGCGCTTTCCCTGGAGTCGTCCCTGCATGTCGCAGAGGGCAAGGACGACGGTGTCCACCGCGCCCCGCTCGACGTCTGCTTTGAGCTCCTCGAGGCGCATGGGCCGGGAAGGTACTCGCACCGGTCCTTTTGACGCAAGGGTGGCCGCCGTGGTACTCGTCTGGACCAATGCGCCGCCGGACCGAGGTCCCGAAGTGGGCACAGATCGAAGACGCCCTCGCCGCCCGGATCGGGAGCGGCGAGCTGCGCGTCGGCGACCGCCTGCCCGCCGAGCGCGAGCTGTGCGACCACTGGGGCGTCAGCCGCGGCACGATCCGCCAGGCGCTCGAGGGCCTTGCGACCCGCGGGTTGGTCGAGCGCGGCGTCGGCCGCGGGACGTTCGTGGCGGCCGGCAAGGTCGAGGTGCGCCTGCACGACGTCGCGGGCTTCACCGAGCAGATGGCGCGCGCCGGCGTGCAGGCCAGCGCGCGTGTGCTGCGCGCGGGGAACGCGCCGGCGCCGGCGGCGGTGGCGACGGCGCTGGGGCTCGAGGAGGGCGCGCCGGTGGTGCGGATCGAGCGGCTGCGGCTCGCCGGACGCCTACCGCTGACGCTCGAGGACTCCTGGATCCCGTCGGCGCGCTTCCCGGGGATCGAGGGGCTGGATCTGCGCGGCTCGCTCTACGCGCTCATGCGCGACCTCTACGGCCACGCGCCGGTTCGCGTCTTGGAGGCGCTGGAGCCCGTCGTGGCGCAGGCCCACAGCGCGGAGGTGCTCGGCGTCGCGCGCGGCTGCGCGCTGATGCTCGTCGAGCGCACCGCCTTCGACGCCGACGAGGTCGCGGTCGAGTACGCGCGCGACCTGCATCGCGGGGACCGCGCGCGGTTCCTGGTCGAGGCGGCGGCGCCGGTGCCCGTCAGCTGATCAGGCCGAGGCGCAGCGCGATCGCGACCGCATGGACGCGGTTGTGGGCGCCGAGCTTGTGCATCGCGTTCTCGGCGTAGGAGCGCACGGTGGCGGGGGAGAGGAAGAGCTCCTTGCCGACGCCGTCGGTGGTCAGGCCGTGCGCCAGGTGCTGCAGCACCTCGGACTCGCGATCGCTCAGCGGCGTGGCCGGCGTCCTGCCGGCGAGCAGCGACGCGCCGAGCCGCCCGTCGATGTACGGAAGGCCGGCATGGACCGTCCGGATCGCGCGCACCAGGTCCTGCGGCGGGCCGCTCTTGACCACGAAGCCGCTCGCACCGGCGTCGAGCGCGGACCGCAGCACCTCCGGCTCGCCGTGGCCGGTGTAGAGCACGACGGCGGGCGGGTGGGGCTGGCCGGTGAGGCGCCGGCAGCACTCGATCCCGTCGATGCTCGGCATGCCGATGTCGACGATCGTGACGTCGGGGCGGCGGCGCTCGGCGAGCGCCAGGAGCTCGCGTCCGTCACGCGCCTGCCCGATCACGCGCAGGTCCGCCTCGCTCTCCAGCACGGCGACCACCCCCGCGCGGAGCGCCTCGTGGTCGTCGCCGATCATGCATGTGATCTGCTCGCTGGACATCTGTACGGGCAAGCATCGACGCCGACGCGCCGGATTCCAGGCTGTCTGCGGGATTGCAGCGCTTTCGTACCGAAAAATGCGGTGGTGGCTGCGGTCCGCGCGCGCCGATGCCCCTCGTCGATGAGCGCGCTCGCCGACATCGACTCGATTCCCGCCTCGCCCGGCGTGTCCGACGAGCGCCTGGCGGCGCGCGTCGCGAGCGACGCGACGGCCTTCGCTGAGCTACACGAGCGCTACGAGCAGGGGCTGCTGCGCTACACGCGCTCGCTGCTACGCGACCCGCACGATGCCGCCGACGCCGCACAGGACGCGTGGACGCGTGCGCTCGAGGCGCTGTGCTCCTCGCCGGTGCGCGTGCTGTCCGTGCGCTCGTGGCTGTTCGCGATCGCACGCAACGCCTGCATGGACCAGCTGCGCGCCGCCAAGCGCTGCGCGCCGGCCGACATCGACGAGCGCGCGCTCGGTGCGAGCCCGGCTCCCGACGACGTTCTCGAGCTGCGCGCCCGCGCTCGCGAGGCGCTGGTCGATCTGGCCGGCCTGTCCGAGCGCCAGCGCGAGGCCGTGGTCCTGCGCGAGCTGGGTGGGCTCGAGGGCGACGAGCTCGCCGCGGCGCTGCACACCGACGTGCGCCGCGCCTCGTGGCTGCTGACCGACGCGCGCCGCTCGCTCGCGCAGGTCCGGTCGGGCCGTGGCCTGACATGCGAGAAGACGCGCAACCAGCTCGACAGCCGCCGCGTGCGCACGCGCGCGGTTCGCGCGCACCTGGCCGGCTGCCCCCAGTGCGACGGCTACGCGCGGCGCCGCGTCGCGTCACGGCTGAACGTCCACGGGATCGCACTGCTCGTCCTCACCCTGCCCGCGCGACTGCGCGGGTTGCTCCCGAGCGGCATTGGCGCAACCAAGCCGCTCGGGGCGATCGTCGCGGCGACGCTCGTGGCCGGCGTGCCGGCCGCGCACGAGCTGAGTCGCGGCGACGGCGCGCACCCCCCGGCGCGCCCGGTGGCGAAGGCCTCCACGCCCCGCCACCACGCCGCCGCGACGCCCGCCGTGACGCTGTCCGCGGCGCCCTCGGCGCGGCGGCACGCGCGGGTGCGCGCGGTGGCCGCCGCGAGGGCGGTCCCCACGTCCTCGCCCGCTGCCGCGCACCGCGCGTCGGCGGCGGCGCCCGGGTGGCGCGCGGTGCCCACTCGCTCCGAGCCGCCGGCCGTCAGGCCGGCCGCGCCTCCCGCCGCTCCTGTGCGCATCCGCCCGGTCGTCCGGACGGTCGCGGGCGCGGTCGTCGCAGCTGCGCCTGCCGCGGCGCCCGTCGTGGCGACCGCGACGAGCGTGCTCGGCCGCGTCGCCGCGGACCTTTAGCGACGAGCCGCAAGTCGGTTCGATCGTCCAACGCGTCCGGGACCGGGCCGCTCTGCCCGTCCACCGGGCATGAACAACAAGCGCATCATCACCACCCTCGCCGTCGCCGCAGCCTCTGTCGCGACCGGCGTCCCCGCCTCCTACGGAGGCCAGCCCTCGCTGTCCGCGGCCGTGCACCTCGAGGCGCACGCGAACGCCGACACGTCCACGGCCAAGCGCGTCATGCACGCCTCCGGCGCTCGTGCGCGGCGGCTCATGGCCCGCGGCGCGCGGGAACTCGCGCGTGCCGCGGCGATCGTGCGCCAGGCCGATGCCCGGGCCGAGGCCTCGGGCGACGGCGCCGACGACGACGCCGTCCTGACCGCGCAGGCGTCGCTCTCGTCGTCCGCCGCCGACCAGTCCGCCACGCTCGCCGCGATCGCGAGCAAGGCGACCGGCAGGGTCCAGGCCGTCGCGAACCGCGCCCGGGCGCGCGCCGAGGCCATCCGCTCGGACGCTGACGCCGCGCTCGCCGGCCCCGGCGACCAGCCCGATGTCGTGAGTGTCACGGTCAGCGCCGACGCGGACGCCGGCTCGCAGGACGACGACTCCGCGGCGACCGGCGGCATCGAGCTGCTCGGCATCTTCGGCGGAGGGGGCGAGTAGTGCGCGCCCGCGCGCTGCTCGTTGCCGCACTGCTGTGCGCCGCCGCCGCTCCGGCGGCGGCGCGCGCGGCCGCGCCGCCCGAGACCGTCCTGCAGGACGACGCGATGCTGCTGCACGGCGGCGACGACGGCGTCAGGGACGCGATGGCGCGGCTGCGCGAGCTCGGCGTCGATCGCGTGCGCCTGACCGCCGGCTGGTCGGTGATCGCGCCGCGGCCCGACGCAGCGGTGCGACCCGAGTTCGACGACACCGATCCCGCCGCATATCCAGCCGCGGCCTGGGCGAACCTCGACCGCGCGGTGCGCGACGCGCGCGCGGCCGGCCTTGCCGTGATGATCGACATCGCCTTCTGGGCGCCGCGCTGGGCGACGCACGACGCCGGCGCCGGCACGGCGGGCGGCCGCTTCCGGACCGACATCGACGCCGCCGCCTACGCACGCTTCGCGCACGCGGTCGCCACCCGCTACGCCGGCGGCTACACACCACCTGCGCCGAAGAAGGACGCGCCGTCCCCGCCGCCGAAGCAGGACCTCCTCGGCGCGCTGCTCGGCGGCTCGCGCTCGCAGCCCGACGATGCCAAGCCCGACCCCGGCACCGCGCCGCTCCCCGCGGCCGGCGTCTTCACGATCTGGAACGAGCCCAACCACCCCGGCTTCGTCATGCCGCAGTGGGAGCGCCGCGGCGACGGCTGGTGGCCGCACTCCGCCGACGTCTATCGCGCGATGGTCCGCGCCGCCTACCCCGCGATCAAGGCGGCAGCGCCCGTAAGCACGGTGCTGATCGGCGCGACCTCGTCGGGCGGCTCGAGCATCCCGGGGCGCAGCGGCGTGCCGCCGCTTCGGTTCATCCGGGCGCTCGCGTGCGTCGACGACCGCTGGCGCCCGATCACGACGGGCTCATGCGCGGGTTTCACGACGCTCCCGGGCGACGGGTGGTCGCACCATCCCTACTCGCTGCGCACGGTGCCCGAGGCCCAGCCGCTGAATCGCGACAAGCTGCCGGTCGCCTCGACGCCGCGGCTGCTGGCGGCGCTGCGCAGGCTCGCCCGCGAGGGCCGGCTCGCCCCCGGCGCCACGCAGCTGTGGATGACCGAGTACGGCTACGAGACCAACCCGCCCGACCCGCAGGCGCCGTTCGGGCCCGGCGAGCAGGCCGGGCTGCTGGCGCGCGCGGAGCGGCTGGGCACGGCGGATCCCGCGGTGCGCTCGTGGCCGCAGTTCCTGTTGCGCGACCGCCCGAGCGGCGCGGCGGGCCCGCGCATGCGCATCGGCGGTGACTGGCAGACCGGCCTCGAGGACGAGAACGGGGTGCCGAAGCCCGCGTTCGCCGCGTTCCGCACCCCGGTCGTCGCGCTGTGCCGCGGCGCGCGCTCGCCGCGGGTGCTCGTGTGGGGCCGCTGGCGCGGCGTCGCCGGCGCCGTCGCGCAGGTCGAGCGCGCGACGGCCGCGGGCGGCTGGGCGGCATCCGGTCGCCCGCTGCGGGCCGGCGCGCCGTCGGCCGCCGTGCAGGCCACCGTCGGCTGGCAGGGCGCGGCGGCCGTGCGCATCCACTGGTCGGCGCCGGACGGGCGCAGCGCCGACACGCCCTCGGTCGCGCCGCGGCCCTGCGGGACGACCGCGCGCGCCGCGCGCCGCCATCCCCAGAAGCGGGCGGCAAGACACCGCAAAGTGGGGAGACGGCGCGGGCGCCATTCGCCGATAAGAACCGCATGAAGCCGCTCGTGCTCGACCTCAGGGCCCGTCCCACCGTCCGGGAGGTTCGTTGCGAGTGCGTGGTGTGCGGCACGCACGCCACCGGCTGGCAGGCCTACTCGCTCGGCGCATCCTGCGGCAACTGCGGCAGCTACGACATGCGCCCCGTACCGGTGTCGCCTCGTACAGGCGTCCACCCGGTCCCGCACGCGGCCTAGTCGCCCGTCCTGGTGGCATGAACGCCATCACCCGTCCCATGCTCGCCGCGGTGATCGCCGCGGCCCTCACGTCCCCCGCCTCGGCGGCCGCCGGCGACGGCGGCGCCAGGCCGATGTCCGCCGAGGAGTCCTACGCGCTGACGTGCGGTCACCTCGGCGTGCCATGCGACCCGCCGCACAGGCGGCACTCGCGCCGCGCGCGGCGCGCGCACGTGGGCAGGCACCGCAACCGCGATTGACTTCGCGCCGCTCGGGCGGATAGCGTCGGATTGGACCAGACCAATCCTGTGCCGCCGCCCGATCCCGTCACCCTCCTGGACCAGCTCGAGCCCGTCCTGGGCGAGCGCGGCGGCGTGCCCGTCGCGCTCGACGGCGGCATCACGAACCGCAACTACCGCATCGCGATGGGCGGCGAGGACTACGTCCTGCGGATCTGTGGCAAGGACACCGCGGTGCTCGGGATCGACCGCGACGCCGAGTGCGAGGCGACGATGGCCGCGGCGAAGCTCGGCGTCGGCCCCGAGGTGGTGCTGTACCGCCCGGACCTGGAGGTGCTCGTCACGCGCTGGGTCGCGGGCCGGCCGGCCGCGAGCGATGACGTGCGCGGCGCCGTCGAACGGGTCGCCGCCGCGCTGCGCGCGGTGCACTCCGGGCCGCCGCTGCCGACGCGCTTCGACACGTTCGCACTGGTCTTCGACTACCGCGACGAGATCCGGGAGCGCGGTGGCGCCGAGCCGCCCGGCTTCCACGAAGCCGCTGCCGCCGCGGCGCGCATCCAGGCGGTGCTGAGTGGCCCGGACCACGAGCCGGTGCCCTGTCACAACGACCTGCTGCCGGCGAACTTCCTGCTCGATGGCGACACGCTGCGCCTCGTCGACTGGGAGTACGCCGGGATGGGCGACCGCTTCTTCGACCTCGGCAACCTCGCGGTCAACAACGGCTTCGACGCCGGCGACGAGGAGCGCCTGATCGCCGCCTACTTCGGCGCGCCGTCGGCGCGGCGGCTCGCGGCGCTGCGGCTGATGCGCGTGATGAGCGATTTCCGCGAGGCGATGTGGGGCGCCGTGCAGGACGTCGTCAGCGAGCTGGACTTCGACTACGCGGCGTACTGCGACGAGCACTTCGAACGGCTGCTCGCGGCGATCCGCGCCCCCGATTTCGAGAGGAGCCTCGCCGATGCCACGACCGCGTGAGCTGCCCGACCGGGCGCGGATCGTGATCATCGGCGGCGGCGTCGGTGGGTGCTCGATCGCTCACCATCTGGCGCAGATCGGCGAGCGCGATGTCGTGCTGGTGGACCGCAACGAGCTGACCAGCGGTTCGACGTTCCACTCGGCGGGGCTGGTCGGCCAGCTGCGCGGCTCGGTCTCGCTGACGCGGATGATGATGGACTCGGTCGAGCTGTACCGGACGCTGGACTGCGGCTGGGTCGAGTGCGGCGGGATCCGGCTGGCGTGCACCCAGGAGCGCGAGCAGGAGATCCACCGGCAGGTCGCGTGGGCGCGGACGTTCGGGCTGCCGCTGGAGCTGATCAGCGCCGAGGAGGCGCGGGAGAAGTTCCCGCTGATGGTCACCGACGGCGTCCGCGTCGGCTCGTTCCTACCGACCGACGGATACCTCGATCCCTCGCTGCTGACCTACGCGCTGGCGCAGGGCGCGCGCGCCGGCGGCGCGCAGATCTTCACCCACACGCGTGTGAACGACATCGAGGTCGAGCACAACGCCGTGCGCGCGGTGGACACCGAGTGGGGGCGGATCGAGTGCGAGATCGTCGTCAACGCCGGCGGCATGTACGCGGCGGAGATCGGGCGGATGGCGGGCGTGCGCGTGCCGATCGTGCCGTTCGCCCACGAGTACCTCGTCACGCAGCCGTTCTATGAGCGAACGCACCACCTGCCGACGCTGCGCGACCCCGACAACCTCGTCTACTACCGCGAGGAGGGTGAGGGGCTCGTGATGGGCGGCTACGAGCGCAACTCCGCGCCCTGGTCGCTGGACGAGCACCTGGTCGACCGCATCCCACCGGACTTCAACGGCCGCCTGCTCGAGGAGGACTGGCCGCGCTTCGAGGAGATCGCGGAGGCGTCGAAGGTGCGCGTGCCGGCGATGGAGGACGTGAAGGTCACCCGGCTCATCAACGGGCCGGAGGCGTTCACGCCCGACAACGAGTTCTGCCTGGGCGAGAGCGAGGTGCGCGGCTTCTTCGTCGCCGCCGGATTCTGCGCGCACGGCCTGGCGGGGGCGGGCGGCATCGGCAAGCTGATGGCCGAGTGGATCTGCGAGGGCGAGCCCTCGCTGGACACCTGGGAGATGGACATCCGCCGCTTCGGGCCGCACTACCGGTCGCCGTCCTACACGCTCAAGCGCGCGAAGGAGGTCTACGAGACCTACTACGACATCCGCTACCCGGGCGAGGAGCGCCAGGCCGGCCGCCCGCTGCGCGTCTCCAGCGCGTACGCCTGGCACCGCGACCACGGCGCCGCCTTCGGCGAGAAGTCCGGCTGGGAGCGCGTCAACTGGTACGAGCCGAATGCGACATTGGGGTCAGACCCAAATGTCGCACCGCGGGGGTGGGCCGGGATGAACTGGTCGCCGGCGATCGGGGCCGAGCACGTGGCGTGCCGGGAGCGGGCGGCCCTGTTCGACGAGTCGTCGTTCGCGAAGATCGAGGTCGCCGGGCCGGGGGCGGCGGAGTTCCTCGAGGGGCTGTGCGACAACCGCGTCGCGCGCGACGTCGGCGCGATCACCTACACGCAGATGCTCAACCGCCGTGGCGGGATCGAGTGCGACTTCACCGTCACGCGCGTGGAGGAGGAGCTGTTCTCGATCGTGACCGGCACGGCGTTCGGCACGCACGATCTCGCCTGGATCCGCCGGCACATGCCCGACGACGGCTCGGTGCGCGTAAGCGACGTCACCGCGCGCTGGTCGTGCTTCGCCCTGTGGGGGCCCCGCGCGCGCGACATCCTGTCGCCGCTCACGCCCGACCCGCTGGACTTCGGCTACATGCGCATGCGCGACATCGCCGTCGGCGACGTGCCGGTGCGCGCGCTGCGCGTGACGTTCGTCGGCGAGCTGGGGTGGGAGCTCTACTGTCCGGCCGAGTACGGCGCGGGGCTGTGGCGCGCGCTATGGGAGGCGGGCGAGCCGCACGGGCTGGTCGCCGGCGGCTACCGCGCGATCGACACGCTGCGCCTGGAGAAGGGCTACCGCGTCTGGGCCGCCGACATCACGCCCGACATCACGCCGGTGGAGGCCGGGCTCGGCTTCTGCGTCAAGCGCGACAAGGACTACATCGGCCGCGACGCGCTCGACGCGCCGCCGCGCGGCGCGCTGCGCTGCGTCGTGCTGGACGACCCACGGTCGATCGCCCTGGGCAACGAACCGGTGCGCATCGGCGGCGAGATCCGCGGGCGCGTCACGAGCGGAGGCTTCGGCCACACCGTCGGCCGCTCGATCGCCTACGCCTGGGTGCCGGCGGGCGTGGAGGCGGGCGAAGCCGTCGAGGTGGACATCTTCGGCGAGTGGGTCCGCGGCGAGGTCGCCGCCGAGCCGCTCTACGACCCGTCCGGGGATCGCGTGCGCGATTGAAGATTCCCCTGCGCCGCGCCGATGAAAGGGGCTGTGAGCGTCCAGGCCCACGAATCAGGCACGAGTTGGCTCTGTCCCAACCCCGGCGACCGTGAGCGACTGCTCGACATGGAGCAGCGCCTGGACGGCGTGCGCAAGGCCGCGTTCGGCGTTCTCACGCTCGCGATCCTCGCCGCCGCCCCGTGGATGGGCTGGTGGCTGGTCGCCCCCGTCCTCGCTTGCACCGTCGCGTTCGGGCTCGCCGACCGCGGCCTGGAGAACAGCACGCGGCCCGAGTACCGGATCGCATTCGTGTGGGCCTGCTCGCAGCTCACGATCGCGGCCTGCGCGTCGCTGACCGGCGGCGCCCACAGCCCCGGCCTGTCGTGGCTCGTCGTGCCGGTGATCACGCTACCCGTCCGCTTC
>Ga0308176_10001353_pt1 | contig 15356 bp, 12 predicted proteins | sample PhyCR2_3_FD_203890 | JGI IMG/M metagenome (GOLD analysis project Ga0308176, IMG submission 203890) | Soil microbial communities from UC Gill Tract Community Farm, Albany, California, United States - DLSLS.C.R2 | ecosystem: Environmental > Terrestrial > Soil > Agricultural land | place: USA...
GCGCTCCCCCTCGACCGGATCGGCGGGATAGGCAGCGCCGGTCAGCAGCTCGGCCAGCATGCCCAGCACCGGGGACAGGCCGCCCGGCAGCAGCGTGGTGGCGAACAACAGCCGGTCGGGGTCGGTGGACACCGAGAGCTCCGCGCCATGGCCCTGCAGCAGCTCGGCGATGGCGTTCTGGTCGTGCGCGGCGGTGCCCAGCAGGACCGCGCCGGACAGGACCGAGGCGCGGGCGGTGTGCACGCCGGCGCCACGCTCGGTGGGGGCTGCGAACGGCACCCGCAGGCGCAGCTCGATCAGCGGCACCCCCGGCCGCGGCACGACGACGACCCGCAGGCCGTTGGGCAGCGTCGTCTCCTCCGCGGCCGGAACGGGATGCGGCCGCGGATCACCCAGCGGCGGAACGAGGGACAGGTCCAGCTGCGTCGTCACGAACGTCCTCCGGTCGCGCGGAGCTCGAGCACCGCGGCGGTGCCCGGGTCCAGCGCCCGGGCGGCGGTCTGCACCTGCTCGGGCGTGACCGCGGCGAGCCGGGCCGCGATCTCGCCCGCGAGCTCGGCCCGGCCGTGGATCAACTCGGCGGCGGCGAAGGCGAGGGTGCGGCCCAGCACCGAGTCGGCCTGGCGGAGCAGCTGCGCCTCGGTGCGCGCCTGCACCCGCCGCAGTTCCTCGGCGCCCAGGCCGTCCGCGGCGATGCGGGCGATCTCCTCGTGGACGGTCGAGAGCACCGTCTCGGGAGCGACCGCGGCCGGGTGGTGGACCTGGGTGGTGAGCAGGGTCGCGTCGCGGACGTCGAACGGGTCGCCGAAGAGCCCCACGTAGCTGCTCTGCGCGATCGCGATGCGGTCACCGTGCACCAGCCGGCGTTCCAGGCGGGAGGCGTCGCCCTCGCTGAGCAGCTCGGCGAGGAGCACGGTGCCCAGGTAGGTGTCGAAGTCGCCGACCGGGTCGGGCACCCGCCAGCCGATCGCGACCGCGGGCGCTGTGGCCAGCGCGTCCTCGACGACACCGGAGCGGGCCGTCGTCGGCAGCGGTTCCCCGGTGGGCGGCACGGGTGGCACGGGCCGGGCCTCGACCGGGCCGAACCAGCGCTGCACGAGCCGCTCGGTCTCGGCCACGTCGAGGTCGCCGCCGATGCAGAGGACGGCGTTGCCCGGCGCGTAGTACCGGGAGAAGAAGTCGGTGGCGTCGTCGACGGTGGAGGACTCCAGGTCGACGAACGACCCATAGCCGTCGTGGGTGTTGGCGAAGCTCTCGAAGGCGATCTGCGGCAACTGCAGCCATGGAAAGGCGCCGTACGGCCGGTTGAGCACGTTGACCCGGATCTCCTCCTTCACCACGTCGATCTGGTTGCGGAGGTTCTCCTCGGTGATCGCCGGCGCGGCCATGCGGTCGGCCTCGAGGAACAGCGCGCGCTCGAGCGCCTCGGAGGGCAGCGCCTCGAAGTAGTTCGTGTAGTCCTGGTGGGTCGAGCCGTTGAAGGTGCCGCCGGCCGCCTGCACCAGGCGGGCGTGCTCCATCTTCGGGACGTGCGCCGACCCCTGGAACATCATGTGCTCGAAGAGGTGCGCGAAACCGGTGCGGCCCTCCGGCTCGTTCCGCATGCCCACGTCGTAGAAGACGCTCACCGCCACCACCGGGACGCTGCGGTCGGGGGCGAGGACCACCCGCAGCCCGTTGTCGAGCGCGAACCGCTCCACCGGGTGCCGCAGGGTCAGTTCGGCACCGGCTGTCGTCACGACGTCGACAGTAATCGCGGCCGGCAATCAACGAGGGATGCGGTGTCGAGCCGAGTGGGCCCCGAAGGGGTCCGCGCAGGCGCGACGAAGCGGCTCAGCGCGTCAGGGGGACGACTCCTGGCCGCGGTGCGGTCCGGAGGATCGCCATGTCACCGCGGTGCGATCCGGAGGATCGCAATGTCGGGGTGTCACAACACCTGGACGTCGTCCAGGACCTGGTCGATGACGCCGTAGAGCTCGGCGTGGGTATTGGGGATGGAGATGTAGAGCAGCGCCGGCGCCGGCCGCCCGGTGTCGACGAGCAGCAGGGCCGCCCGCTCCCCCGTGGCGTCGTAGCCGGGGACGTTCCACGACAGCTGGAACTCGATCAGGCGCGCGGCGTGCCCGTCGACGGTCCGCGCCTCGTCGCGCATGATCCGCCGGTCGTTCGGGCCCGGGTAGTAGTTGGCCCGGACGCTGTCGGCGAGTGTGCTCAACGTCGTCGTCAGGCTGGACGGGCCGGTCCAGCCGTACTCCGGGGCCACCGGGCCCGAGGTGCATTGCGCGATGAACGAGCTCGCGTCGGGAGTGACCTCCTGCGTGGTGAAGAACTGGCCGGCGACCGAGGTGAGCTCCCACTGCGGGCCCATCGACCACTCGCTCCAGTTCTCGCCGAGGTAGGGATAGGAGATGCCGGCGGCCTCGTCGATGATCCGGACCGTTCCGGGCGGGAACGTCCGCCCGGCCGGCGGCCCCGGCACGAACGAGGACGACGGCGGCGTCGGGCCGGAGGCGACCTCCCGGGGCGAGCCGCCGGAGCCCAGCACGAGTGCGGCGACGACGGCGACGACGAGCCCGACGATCGACAGGCCGACGACCCAGGCGGTACGGCTGCTGCCGCCGGAGGCGGGCGGCTCGACCGGGACCGTCTGCGGTTCCGGCCTGCGGGGCGGCGCGAGGACCGGGGACGACTGGACGGCGACACCGGGGCCGGCCGGTGTGGTGACGTCCGACCAGCTCCCACCGTCCCACCACCGGACCTGGCCGGCGGCGCCGTCGGGGTCGGGGTACCACCCCGGCGGTGGGGCGGATGGGCCGGATCCGGTCACCGCTCCACCCTAGGACGACGGGGTAGCGTCGCCGGGCCGTGACCGATCCGCACCCGTTCTCCGCCGTCGTCGCCCGTCTGCGCGCGGCTGGGTGCGTGTTCGCCGAGGACGAGGCGCGGCTGCTGCTCGGGACGACGGCGGACCGCGCCGAGCTGAGCACGCTGGTGGACCGCCGTGTGGCGGGCGAGCCACTCGAGCACCTGCTCGGCTGGGCCGAGTTCCGCGGGCTGCGCGTGGCGGTCGACCCGGGCGTGTTCGTGCCCCGCCGACGCACCGGCTTCCTCGCGCAGCAGGCCATCGACCTGGCGCGCCCGGGCGCCGTGGTGCTCGACCTCTGCTGCGGCTCCGGCGCGGTCGGTCTGGCCGTCGCGGCCGAGCTGTCCGACGTCGAACTGCACGCCGCGGACGTCGATCCGGTCGCGGTGGCGTGCGCCCGCCGCAACACCGCCGCCGTCGGCGGACGCGTGTACGAGGGCGACCTGTTCGGCCCGCTCCCACCCGGACTGCGGGGACGGGTGGACGTGCTGGTGGCCAACGTCCCCTACGTGCCGAGCGGGGAGATCGCCCGGATGCCGCCCGAGGCACGTGACCACGAGCCGCGCACGGCGCTCGACGGCGGCCCGGACGGGCTGGACGTCGCCCGGCGGGTCGTCGCCGGGGGGCCCGGGTGGCTGGCTCCTCGCGGGTCACTGCTGTTCGAGACCAGCGAGCAGCAGGCTGCGGTCGCCATGGCGCTGGTTCGTGCCGGCGGTCTGGCCGCCCGCGTGGCCGAGGACGACGAGCTCGGTGCGGCCGTCGTCGTCGGAACGCTCGCACGCTGAGATGAGTTCGGGCGGCCGATCAGGTCTGCCCTCGCATGACTCGGATCATCGCGGACATCTCGGTCTCCCTCGACGGCTTCGTCACCGGGCCGAATGCAGGCCTGGACAACGGTCTCGGCGACGGAGGGGACGCCCTGCACACGTGGGCGTTCTCCGACGATCCCGAGGATCGCCGGATCGTGTCGCAGGCGACCACGCGTTCCGGGGCCGTCGTCCTCGGCCGCCGGCTGTTCGACGTCGTCGACGGACCGGGCGGCTGGAACGACGAGGTCGGCTACGGCGCGGGCGAGGTCGGCAAGCCGCCGTTCGTCGTCGTGACGAGCTCGCCGCCGGAGTCGGTGCGGCTCACCGACCTCGACTGGACGTTCGTCACCACCGGGCTGGCCGACGCCGTCGCCGCGGCCCGGGAGCGCGCCGAGGCCGCATCGTCGGACCGCGGTGAGGACCTCGACGTCGTCCTCATGGGCGGCGGCGCGACCGTCGGATCGGCGCTCGTCGCGGGGCTGGTCGACACGCTGTCGCTGCACCTCGCGCCCGTCGTCCTGGGCGCCGGGACGCCGCTGTTCACCGGCGGGACGTCGCGCACGCTGGTGCAGCGGAGCGTGATCGCGACGACGACGGCGACCCACCTGACCTACGACGTCGTCTGAGCTCCGGGGCGCATGGTCGCCAGCTCGCGCCACAGGTGCGCCGCGGCCTCGGCGCCGCGGTGCAGCATCGGCAGCAGCACCCGCTCGTTGGGCGAGTGGATGCGGTCGGTGGGGAGGCCCGCGCCGAGGAAGAGCAGCGGGGCGCCGAGCTGCTCGACCAGGTCTGCCTCGGGACCGCTGCCGCCCTCCTTCATGAACAGGACGTCGTCCGGCGAGGAGTTCCACGCCTGAGCGATGGCGCGCAGCAGCGCGTCCATCCACGGCGAGTCGAGGTCGCTGGCGCAGGGCGCGACGCCCGCGGGTGGGGCATGCACCTCGGCCTCGATGCCGGCCGGCAGATTGGCCTCGACCCAGGCCCGCACCTGGTCACCGACGTCCTCCGGCCGCTGGTCGGCCACGAGCCGGAAGGTGAGCTTGGCGTGCGCCTCGGCCGGGATGATCGTCTTGTGGCCGGGGCCCTGGTAGCCGCCCCACAGCCCGTTGACCTCGGCGGTCGGGCGGGCGCCGACGCGCTCCTGGGTGGTGAAGCCGTCCTCCCCCGTCGTGACGCGCGACGCGGCAGGCCCGGCGAGCCACGCCTGCTCGTCGAAGGGCACGCGCCCCATGAGCTCGCGCTCGCGCTCCGTGAGGGGGCGGACCTTGTCGTAGAAGCCGGGCAGCGTGACGCGGCCCTGGTCGTCGTGGAGGGTGGCCAGCAGCTGCGCCATGGCGTGCAGCGGGTTGGGGACGGCGCCGCCGAACGACCCCGAGTGCAGGTCGACCGCCGGGCCGCGCAGGGTGATCTCGGCGTCGGCCAGGCCGCGCATCGAGGTCACCGCGCTGGGCAGGTGGGGCGCGGCCATGCCGGTGTCGCTCACGACCACGACGTCGCAGTCGAGCCGGTCGCGCTTCTCGCGCAGGAGGTCGGCGAAGTGGGGCGATCCCGACTCCTCCTCGCCCTCGATCAGCAGCTTGACGGTGACGGCCGGGGTGTCGCGTCCGGTGGCCGCGAGATGGGCGCGCATGCCGAGCAGGTGGAAGGCGACGTTGCCCTTGTCGTCGATGGCGCCGCGGGCGTGCAGCTCGGGGCCGTCGGCACCCTCCACCACGGTGGGTTCGAAGGGCGGGTGGATCCACAGCTCCGGCGGGTCGACCGGCTGGACGTCGTGGTGCCCGTAGACGAGGGCCACCGGTGCGTCGGCGTCGGCCGACGGCCACTCGGCGAAGACGGCCGGTGCACCCGGCGTCGGCCAGATCTCCACGGTCGGGAAGCCGTCGCGGCGCAGTGCCTCCGCCAGCCACGCAGCGCTGGCCGCGACGTCGGGCGCGTGCGCGGGGTCGGCCGAGATGGACGGGATGCGCAACCAGGCGTCGAGGTCGGCGTGCAGGTCCTCGAGGTGGGCGAGGACGAAGTCTCGTTCGGCGCTGGTCACAGGGCTGCACGGTAGTGCGGCGGCAGGCACTGCACCCAGCCGCCCGTGGACGTCCACGGCCGTCGGCGGCGGGGACCTCCTGCGTTGACACGGCGTTGCCGACGTGGGCTCATGGCCCTCCGGGGGGCGACCCTGAGGAGCTCGGTGATGACCGTGGTGGAGCCCTTCACGACGGCGGCGCAGGACCAGGACGTTCCCTGGGCGATCCTTGCCGGAGGAGCCCGCACCGGTGGCCTGGTGACGTTCGGGCAGACGCACCTGTCGCCACGCTCGCCGGGGCCCTCGCGACACGTGCACACGCACGAGGACGAGGCCGTCTTCGTGTTCTCCGGAGTGCTCACCCTGGAGGTGGGCGATCGGCGGATCGAGGCGGCCTCCCACAGCCTCACCTGGCTGCCGCGCCACGTGCCGCACGTCTTCGCGAACCTGTCCGACGAGGACGTCTGGGCCCTCGTCGTGATCACCCCGGCCGGGCTCGAGGAGATGTTCGCGGCCATGGACCGGTACCTGGCCGATCTCGACGGCCCACCCGACATGAAAGTCATGCGCGAGCTGAACGAGCGGTACGGCGTCCGGCGGGTGGACGGCCCGCCGCTCATCTGAGCGCCATCGCGCGCGCGTCGCCCGCCGGGCTAGCGTCCACCTCATGACGGGACAGCTGCTGCGTGTGGACGTCGGTGACCTGACCTTGGACGTGCGGGCCGACGGGCCGGAGGACGGCCGTCCGGTGCTGCTCCTGCACGGGTTCCCGCAGACGTCGGCGTCGTGGGCGGCGGTGACACCGCTGCTCACCGAGGCAGGCCTGCGGACCTACGCCCCCGACCAGCTCGGCTACTCCCCCGGCGCCCGGCCGGCCGAGGTGGACGCCTACGCGTCGACGAACCTGGCCCAGGTCACCGCCGACCTGATGACCGCCATGGACCTGCCCCGTGCCGACGTCATCGGGCACGACTGGGGCGCCAACGTCGCATGGACGCTGGCCGCCTGGCACCCGGACCGCGTGCGATCCCTCACTGCCGTGTCGGTGCCGCACCCGGCCGCCTACACCGCCGCCTACCGCGCCGACCCGGAGCAGAAGGAGCGCTCCGCCTACATCCGGCTGTTCTGGCAGGCGGGCAAGGCCGAGGAGGTGCTGCTGGCCGACCACGCGCGGCGGCTCCGGCGGATGCTGACCGGGGCCGAGGGCGAGACGGGCGTGCCGGCGGAGGCGGTCGACGAGTACGTCGCCGTGCTGTCGGCGCCGGGTGCCCTGACCGCTGCGCTGAACTGGTACCGCGCGATGGGGCTCGGGCCGAAGGTGGACGCCGTCGACGTGCCGACGACCTACGTGTGGAGCGACGCCGACGTCGCCATCGGCCGGACCGCTGCCGAGGCCTGCGCCATCTACGTGACCGGCGACTACCGGTTCGTGGAGCTGCCGGGCGTCACGCACTGGATCCCCGAGCAGGCGCCGAAGCAGCTGGCCACCGCGATCCTCGACCGGGTCGCCTCCACCTGACGCCACTGCCTGCCGGCCCGTCTCCGTCGAGGCGGGGCTCAGTCCCCGCCGGTGACCAGGTTCAGGAGGCCGGTCTCGTCGAGCAGGTCAGCGGGCCGGACGGTCTCCTTCGCGCCGACGTAGTGGAAACCGGCGCTGACCTGCTCCACGGGCACGCCGGTCAGCCTCGACCAGCCCAGCCGGTAGGCGGCCAGCTGGACGGCCGCGGCTGCCAGCTCGGCACCGGACGGCGGTGGCCCGGTCTTCCAGTCGATCACCTCGTAGCGACCGTCGTCGTCGGCGTACACGGCGTCGATCCGCCCGCGCAGGGTGAGCGGCCCCAGCGGCGTCTCGAACGGCACCTCCACCTCCAGCGGCTGCCGATCCGCCCACTCGCTGGCGAGGAATGCCTGCTGCAGCTCGGCGAGCGCACTGTCCGGCGCGGCCGCCTGGTCACCGGAGCCGGGCAGCTCGTCGAGGTCGACGAGCTTCGCCGCACCGAACCGCTCCTCCAGCCAGGCGTGGAAGGCGGTGCCGCGGCGGGCCTGCGGAGCGGGCGCCGCCGGCATGGGTCGGCGCAGCCGCCGGGCCAGCTCACCCGGGTCGCGGCGCAGGGTGACCAGCGCCGACACGGACAAGTGGGAGGGCACGGGCACGTCGACCGTCGGGCTGGCGTGGCGGGCGCGCTCGCGCAACAGCAGGTCGGCGTCGCGCACCCACTGCTCCAGGACCGGGTCGGTGCCGTCGAGGACGAGATCGGGGTCGAGCGGGTGCGGCGCGGCGGCGGCCACGAGCTCCGCCGCGGCGGAAAGTGCCCGGCGTCGTCCCGAGGTGAGGGGGTCGGCCGGCCACACGCCGACCGGCCACTCCTCCAGCGCCGGGTTGGTCGCGTCGTCGGCCGGGGCGTCCGCCCAGTGCACGACCTCACCGGCGCCGTCCTCGCACGCCGCGTGGGCGGTCAGCAGCAGGGACGACGGTCCGCAGGGCTTCACGCCGTCGCGCCACCAGCTGCCCGAGCACAGGAGCAGGTGACGGGCGCGTGTGACGGCGACGTAGCCGAGCCGGACCTCCTCCTCGACGCCGAAGTCCTTCCAGGCCTGCACGTACTCGTCGAGCGCCGCCTTCACGACCGCCTGATCGCCCGAGCCGGGCACCGGCAGCCGCAGCCGGGGCAGCTCCTCCCGATCGGTGAGGCGGAGATCTGCCGGGACGACGCCCGGGTCCTTGATCCAGGAGTCGCTGGTGTCGGTCTTGGCCGGGAACTGGTCCTTCGTCATGCCCGGCACGGCGACGACGTCCCACTCCAGGCCCTTGGCCGAGTGGCCGGTGAGCAGCTGCACCGCGTCGGGGTTGACCGCCACCTCCCCGGGCTCGAGCCCGCGCTCGCGCTGTTCGGCGTCGCGCAGGTAGCCGAGGAACGCGGGCAGGGAGGGCAGTTCGGCCAGCTCGGTGAACTCAGCGGCCACCGTGTGCAGCGCGTCGAGGTGCGCCCGGGCTCCGGCCGGGCTCGCTCCGGGCGCGCTGGCCAGCTCGGTCTCGAGACCGAGGGTGCGGGCGACCTCGTCGACCAGGTCGGGCAGCGACTCGGAGAGCCGGGCACGCAGGTGCACCAGCTCCTGGCCGAGCCGGCGCAGCCGGCGGTAGCCCTCGGGTGAGTAGGACTCCCGGTCGCCGAGGTCGTCGAGCGCCTCGACGATGCTGCCGCGCTCGGCCGGGGGCTCGGGGGTGGCGGCCGCAGGCTCCGCGGGATCGGGGCGGGCGGGGCGCCGGGAGTGCACGAGCGCCCGGGCGCGCGCCTCGAGAGCGGCGAGGTCGCGCGGCCCGATCCGCCACCGCGCACCGGTCAGCAGCCGCCCCAGGGCGTCGCCGGCCGTGGGGTCGACGAGCACGGTGAGGGTGGCGACGACGTCGGAGACCTCCGGCACCTCGAGCAGGCCGCCGAGCCCGACCACCTCGACGGGCAGGCCCCGCTCGCGCAGCGCCGCGGCGATGCCCGGCAGCTGCTTGCGGGCGCGGACGAGCACCGCCACGGTCGGGTGCTTGCCGTCCGGCCGGGCGACCAGCGGATCCTCGCCCTTCCAGCAGGCCGCGAGCCGGTCGGCCAGCGCCTCGGTCTCCTCGGCCACGGTCTCGTACAGACCGACCGTCACCGAACCCCGGCCGGCGGTCGGTGCGGGCGCGAGGTCGGGCAGCGGCTGATCCGGCTCGGGCAGCATGCCGGAGACGGCGTTGGCGACGGCCAGCACGGCGACGTCGTTGCGCCAGCTGGTGGCCAGCGTGAGCCGCTCCGACCGTCGTCCCGGAAGGCCGGGGAACGTGCGGTCGAAGCGCTCGATGGTGCCCGCCGAGGCACCGCGCCAGCCGTAGATCGACTGACGAGGGTCGCCGACGGCGAGCACCGGATGACCGGTGTCGCGGCCGAAGAGGGCCTCGAGCATGCGCAGCTGACCGACGCTGGTGTCCTGGTACTCGTCGAGCAGCACCACCTTCCATCGCGCCCGCTCACGCCGACCCACCTCGGCGGAGGACACCGCGATCCGCGCGGCATACGCCACCTGGTCGGCGTAGTCGATGGCACCGGCGGCCCGTTTGCGTGCCTCGAACGACTCGACCAGAGGCAGCAGCGCCACGCGGGCCCGTTGGCGGGCGAGCATCTCCAGGACAGGGGCGTAGGGGCCCTTCTTGCGAGGAGCATCGGCGTACTCGCGGATCTGCGTCTCCAGCCGCGCCGTCCAGGAGCGCAGCGCGTCGGGGGTGATGTCGTGCTCGCCGAGCTCGGTGGCCAGGGCCAGCACGTCCTCGACCGTGGTCAGCAGCGTGAGGGGCACGTCGGTCATGTCGCCGGTCCACGCGGTGACGACCGTGGCCGCCTGACCCCAGCACATGGCCGGACCGAGGACGCCGGCGCCGGGCTCGACCCCGATCCGCAGGCCGTGCTCGGCGACGAGCGAGGCGGCGTAGCCGTGGTAGGTCGAGACCGTCGGCTGGGCGATGTCCAGTCGCTGCCGCAGGTCGTCGTCGGTGTCGGGGTGGCGAGCCAGGGCGCCGAGCCGCAGCCGCACGCGCTCGTTCAGCTCGCTGGCCGCCTTGCGGGTGAAGGTCAGCCCGAGGATCGCCTCGGGCTCGACCAGCCGGTTCGCCACGAGCCAGGAGACGCGGGCGGCCATCGTCTCGGTCTTGCCCGACCCCGCGCCGGCGACCACGACCAGCGGACGGTCGGCCGGGGCCGCGACCACCCGCGCCTGCTCCGGCGAGGGCGCGTAGGACAGCCCGCACCGCGCGGCCACCTCCGCTGGGTCGAGCAACCGCCGCGGCTCAGGCTGCTCGGGCGAGACGTCCGCGAGCAGGTCGTCGAAGGAGAGCTGAGAAAGGACCCCGCTCTCCCCTTCGCTCGCAGGCTCGCGAGGGAACCCGGACCGGGGCCGGCTGCCGGATCGGCTCACGCGGTCACCTGCCGGCCGGGTTCCTGCAACGGGCAACTGCGTCGGGCCGGGCACCGCGCGCAGTGCGAACCGGTGCGTACCTCGAAGGTCGCCCCACCCATGCCCTGCCCGACCTCGGCCAGCAGCTCACCGGCCCAGGTCTGCTCGACCGGGACGTCGGCCGGCAGCGCGTCCTGGTGCTGTTCCTTCGCCTTGGCCCCACCGCCGACCTGGAGCAGCGCCGCCCCGCCGGGCACGGCGCCGTGCTCCTCGAAGCCGCCTGCGGCGACGGCCACCTGGTAGGCCGCGAGCTGCCCGTGCTCCTCGGTGTTCTTCGCCGGCGTCTTCCCGGTCTTCAGGTCGACGACGACCAGCCGCCCCTCGCGGTCGCGCTCGAGGCGGTCGACCTGGCCCTTGATCCGGGCTCGGCCGACCGTCACGTCGAAGTCGATCTCCGCGCCGACCAGCTCGCGGCCGTTGGCGGCGTGCCAGCGGAGGAACCGGTCGAGCATCTCCTGCGCCGACTGGCGCTGTCGCTGATCGGACCACCCCGGGCCCAGGTCCAGCTGGTCGAGCTCCGCGGCGAGCACCGCAGGGGCGTCCGACGGCAGCAGCCCCTCCGCGACCTGCTGCGCGACGTCGTGCACCGCGGTGCCGACCGTTCGCGTCGTGTCCGGCGATGCCTCCGCTCCCACGGCGCCGAGCACCCAGCGCAGCGGGCAGCGCTGGAAGGTCTCGATCGCCGACGGGCGCACCCGTACCGGCGCCTCCTCCGGAACCAGCGGCGCGTCGTCGGACAGCGGCGCCAGGCCCCACCAGTTCGTCGGGGCGGCGCCCGGCACGCCCTCGTCGGCCAGCCGGCGCAGGACCGCGGCGGCCGCCGAGCGGCGGTCGGCCGGGGTGTGCGGATCGGTCACCGCGCGGCGGAGATCCGCGACCAGCGCCGGCAGGGTCAGCGACCGCGGGAGGTCGGTGAGGACCCGACCCTCGGCGGGCGGCGGGGCGACCAGGTCGAGGAAGCGCGAGGCGGTGGCTCCGGCGTCCGGCCCGTCGAGCGCGCCCTGGACGGCGCTGACCACGAGCCGCGACCTGGCGCGCGTGCAGGCGACGTAGAACAGCCGGCGCTCCTCGGCCAGGGCGAGGGTGCGCCGGTCGGCGCCCGCGCCGTCGATGCCGGCGACCCGCTCGACGAGGTCCTCGGCGCCGAGCAGCGAGGCGCGGTCGCGGAGGTCGGGCCACACCCCTTCCTGGACGCCGGCGACGCAGACCAGATCCCACTCCAGGCCCTTGGCCGCGTGCGCGGTCAGCAGCCGCACCGTCTCCCCCGCCGTTGCGCGGGCTGCGCCGCCGTCGCCGGGCAGCTCCTGCGCCGACAGGTGGGCGACGAAGGCACGGACGTCGGCCGAGGGCAGCCGGTCGACGAAGCCGGCCGCGGCATCGAAGAGCGCCACCACGGCGTCGAGGTCGCGGTCGGCCACCGCCCCGGACGGGCCCCCGGCGGCGCTGGCCCGCGCCCACCGGTTCGCCAGCCCGCTGGTCTGCCACATCGCCCACAGCACGTCCTCGGCCGTGCCGTCCTGGGCCAGCGCGAGGCGGCCGGCGGCCAGCACGTCGGCGACCCGGCGGGCGGGCCGGGAGACGTGCTCGGGCAGGGCCTCGAGCAGCGCGTCGTCGTCGAGCAGGGTCAGCAGCGGAGCGCCGCGCTCGGCGGCGTCGATGCCCCGCTGAGCCAGCGCGATGCGGACACCGCGGCGCAGCCGGCGAAGGTCGAGGACGGTCGCGCCCCCCAGCGGCGAGGCGAGCAGCGCCTCGGCCCCCGGCTCGTCCAGTGTGAGGCCGCCGCCCTCGTCCGGTCGGGTGCCGGGCTCGGGCAGCAGCGCGGTGAGGGCGCTGAGCAGCGGCGCCACCGCCGGCTGGGCCGACAGCGGCAGGTCGTCGGAGGAGATGGCGACCGGGACCCCCGCCGACCCCAGGGCACGGCGCAGCGCACCCAGCGCCCCGGCCGAGCGGACGACCACCGCCATCTGCGACCACGGGACGCGCTCGAGCAGGTGCGCGCGGCGCAGCACGTCGGCCAGGTAGGCGGCCTCGACGGCGGCGGAGGCGAAGACGTGCACCTCCGCCGTCCCGGCCAGGGTGTTCTCCCCGGCGGCGAGCCGCCGGTGCTCCCACGGACCGGGCAGGCCCTCGGCCACCCGCCTGCTGATCCGCAGCAGCTCGCTGCCCGACCGGCGGCACACGCCCAGGGAGACCCGGTCGGCGGAGCGGCCGTCGGGGTGCCGGAAGCGGTCGGGGAACTCGACGATGCCGCGCGGCTCCGCCCCGCGGAACGCGTAGATGGCCTGGTCGGGGTCGCCGACGGCGACCAGGTTGGCGCCTCGCCCGGCCAGCAGCTCCAGCAGCTCGACCTGCGCAGGGTCGGTGTCCTGGTACTCGTCGACGAACAGCCAGCGGGCGCGCTCCCGCTCCTGCCGCAGCAGCTGGGGGTCGCCGTCGAGCTCGGCGATGGCCTGGCGCACGAGCTCGGCCGGGTCGTAGCCGGAGGAGTCGCCCCGGGCCGCGGTCCAGAAGTCGCTGACGTTCTCGTACTGCTCCTGGAACGCCGCGGCGAGCACCCAGTGCTCGCGTTCTGTCTCCCGCCCCCAGGTGGCCAGCCGGGCGGAGTCGACGCCGCGTTCCTTGGCGCGGAGCAGCAGTTCGCGCAGCTCCCGGCGGAACCCGTCGGTGCTCAGCGCCGGCGTCAGGTACTCGGGCCAGCGGACGGTGCCCACGCCCTCCGCGTCGCCCTGCAGGAGGTCGGCGACGACGGCGTCCTGCTCGGCGGAGGTCAGCAGCCGCGGAGGTGGGTCGCCCCGGAGGACGGCGGCGCGGCGCAGCACGCCGTAGGCGTAGGAGTGGAAGGTGCGCGCCAGCGGCTCGCGGATCGTGCGGCCGACGCGCGCGGTGATCCGGGTGCGCAGCTCGGACGCCGCCTTGCGGCTGAAGGTCAGGACGAGGATCTGCTCGGGGTCGACGCCCGCCTCGATGCGGGCCGCGACCGCCTCGACGATCGTCGTGGTCTTGCCCGTGCCCGGACCGGCCAGCACGAGCAGTGGACCGGACGGGTGGTCGACCACCACCTGCTGGGTGGGATCGAGCCGTGGACGGGAGATCGGCGCGGGCTCGCCGACGACGAGCCGGTAGACCGGCGCCACCTCACTGCCCCGCTGTGCCACCCCTCGATGGAATCACGAGGCGCCGACAGTTCCGGGACGCGTGGGACCGGTGGGAGCAGGTCGGGCTCAGGCGAACGCGGACTCCCGCAGCTCGGCCTCCTTGACGAGGTCCGCAGCCGTCGTGAGCCAGCCCGCGACGAGGAGCAGCGGCCACGCCGCCTCGTCGTCGAGCGAGGCCGTCCCGGCGGCCAGCCCTGCCTGGGCCACCGCCCTGCACGCCATGGTGTTCATGCCCAGGTGGTCGGCACGAACGGCGGAATCCTGAAGACGATCGGCGGAAATCGGGGCGAAAGGGGCAACCGGACACGCACCGGCAACACGTCAATCCGGCCAGGCGACGGCTGCCATGTCCACCCGACCGTTGCGGATGGGCACCCCCTCCCCGGCCAGCAGCGCGAGCTGGTGCACGCGGACCGGCTCGGCCGCCGAGCCGTCGGCGCGCAGCACCCGGTACCACGGCACCGCGCCGCCACCCGACGACAGCGCACGTGCCACACGGCGCGGCCCCACGCCGACGAGCCGGCCGATCGCGCCGTAGCTGCTCACCCGGCCGGGCGGAATGCGTTCGACGACGTCGAACACCGCCTCGTCGACGTCGATAGAATCGCTCACCCGGCCATTGTCGATCAACGGTGTGCGCCGGCCGGCAGGTCTACGCGCTCGAACTGCCGATTCCCGCACACCGTCGGCGCACGACCGACGGAACTCAGGTGGCCTTGCGACCGAAGCGCGCGAGCAGCCGGGTCTGCGGGTCGGCGGCCGCCGAGACGTCGAGCGGCGGGTCGAAGAGGCCCGGGACGCCGTCCTCGGGCAGCTGCTCCGCGAAGACGAGTGCGGCGGTGACCAGTTCGCCGTCCAGTTCCGTGTCGCCGTCCGTGGCGCGTGCGAGGTCCCAGGCGTGGACGGTCAGGTCGGCCGTCATCTCCTGGATGTACTGGGTGGCCGGTGTCGGGCCGCGCGAGAGGTGCACGGTGCGGACGAGGGCATCGTCCTCGGCGAAGGCCGAGAGCGCGTTGTCGGCCGCGGACTCCCAGCCGGTGAACGGGTCGCTGCCGAGCAGGTCACTGGTCTCCTCCGGGAACCGGCCCTCGAGGACCGGTTCGCCGGCCAGCAGCGGCGGCACCCACAGCTGCTCGGAGACCAGGTGGGCGACCAGGTCGGCGACGGTCCAGCCGGGGAGTGCCTCGTCGTCCCACTGGTCCGGCGCCACGGCGTCCACCCGATCGGTGAACTGCGCCTGCGCGCGCTGGAAGAGTTCGAGGAGTTCCACGGGCGAGAAGTCGGCCATGCGGCCAGTCAACATGCCGAGGGCCCGGCCCGCTCCCCGAAAGGGAACGGGCCGGGCCCCTGGTGACGTTCTGGAGCAGCCCCTGCAGGGTCCCGCCGCGAGCGTGCGAGTGGCGGGGAGCAGGGGGTCCTTTCTCAGTACGTCGGCAGGGCCTTGTCGATGCGCGTGGCCCACGCGGTCACGCCGCCCTGGACGTGCACGGCGTCCTTGAAGCCGGCGTTCTTGACCGCCGCCAGCACCTCGG